>Ga0209164_1000075_pt1 | contig 307549 bp, 228 predicted proteins | sample MTBNYHSulfiMetaG_FD_187458 | JGI IMG/M metagenome (GOLD analysis project Ga0209164, IMG submission 187458) | Enrichment culture microbial communities from rom New York Harbor, USA that are MTBE-degrading - MTBE-NYH (New York Harbor Sulfidogenic)... | ecosystem: Environmental > Aquatic > Marine...
CAAACCGGGCGGGCAGCGCCTGGCGCAGATCTTGCCCAGCCAACCAGGCCTGGGGATGACCGTTCCCGTCGCGCGCCCGCACCTCGAGGGCGCCGATGAACGAGGCGTGCAGCTTCGTGTGCTGCTCGCTGTCGACCGCGAAACTCTGGGTGGCCACCCCGGCTGCGCCCAGGCGCATCGTCACGTCGTGTCGGCCGTGCGGCAGGCGCACCTGGACCAGAGGTGTGCAGCCGGCCAGACGCTCCCCGTCAATGGATACGACCGCGCCCCCCGGCTCGGAGGTGAAGTCCACCAGTCCATAGGCCTGGGGCGACGCGCCGGCGCCCCGGACGCGGTCGAAGACGCCCCGCGCGCGCTCGAACAGATTCGGCCAGGCGACGCCACCCAGGAGGAGGAGCGCCAACAGGCCGAGCAGCACGACCAGGAGCACGAACGGCACCACCGGCGTTCGAATCGCCCGGCGCCCTCGCAGCGCAGCCGCCGGGCCGGCTGGATGCCGGACACCAGCGGCCATGAAGCCGGCGGCAGCCTGGGGCGCACTCGCCGGCGCTGCTCCAAGCGGATTGACTTGCCGGTTCCCGCGGGGCAGCTCTGAGGCTGCCGCGGATGCCGCGGCGGCCAGCGGTGAAACAGCAGGGGTCAACGGGGACTCGGGCTCGACCGGCTCGACCGGGCCCTCGCGGGCAGCGAGGACAACCTCGCGAGCCATCTCGGCGATCTGGCCGAGGACTTCTTCACCCTTGGCCGTGTCCAGCGGCGCCGCATGGGTGCCGCTCAGGAGCGGCGTGAAGCGGAACGCCACCACCCCCGCGCTTGGACCCTGCAGCCCCAAGAGGTTGACGAGCCCATCACAGGCCCGCTTCAGGTCGCGGGACTCCGTATACAGCCGACTGAGCGCCCGCAGATCCGGCGGTTCCTCGGCGTCGCCGGCGACGAGCACCACCGTGTCGTCGCGCGTCACCTCCAGCGATGTCACCTGCAATCGCAGCTTCTCGTGTCCACCAAGCGCCTCTTCCCGCACGACCGCGGATCTCAGGTTACCATCGCCGCCGATGAGAAAGGCGCGACCGCCGCGGAGCAGGTAGATCCAGGAGGACTGAGTCTTGACGAAGTAGATGCGACCCTCCTCCGCGCAGGCGGCGGTGACCCACACCCACTTGGGTTCCTTCATCAGGGAGTGGTTCTCCCGGTAGAGCCGCAGGTGCGCTGCCTTGAGTCCTGCCACCAACGTGGCGACACCGCTCGGCAGATTCCCGCTAGGTACGTCTTCGGAGGAGGATTCCTGCAAGTGCGGCAGCGTGAAGCGTTCAAACGCCTCGCGCGGCTCGCTGAAGGCGATACAGCCGGTGACGCGATCTGGGTCGACCCACCCGACCGCCTGGCCGCCCTCGATGTGCGACGTGGCGACATCGATGCGCAGGGGCTGGTGGTATGACCGCGATGCTTCCATGACCCGTTCCTCCTCACCGCCCGGGAGCGTGTGCGCTGCGGCGCGGGCGCGATGACGCCGCCCAAGCGCGAGGTCAAGCCGATGCTTCCGGAGGCGTCTCTTCTGGGCTCATCCGCAGCGGTTCCCAGTCGTTGACCTTCTCGAGATAGCTCCGCCAGGCAGAGCGCGCTTTGTTCTTGAGGCCCTTGTGCTGATAGGCTTGGCCGACGTAGTAGTAGCTGGGGGCGAACTCGGGACTGAGGAACACGGCGCGCTCCAGATACTCGATCGCCTCGTCGATGCGCCCGAGCGCCAGGGCGGCCTTGCCCATCTGCACCAGCATGTCGCCCGACTGGAAGCCCTGCTTCACGATGCGGTTGTACTCCTGCAGGCCTTCCTCGAAACGCTCCAGGCGACAGAGCAGGTGGCTCATGCTGTGGCGCGCCGGCAGGTAGGCCGGATTGAGCGCCAGCGCCCGGCGGAATTCACGCAGGGCTTCCTCTAGCCGGCCCTGGCCGACATAGAGCAACCCCAAGTTGTAGCGAACATCGGCGTACCCGGGGGCCAGACTGGCCGCCACCTGGAACTGCGCGCGGGCATCTTGGAGAAAACCTTGGGATGCATACTCGTAGCCCAGCGCGATCCGAGCTTTGACCGACGTCGGGTCAGCCGCGATCGCGGCGGTGAGCAGCTTGATCGCCTCCTGTTCTTCCCCCGCTGCGGCGGCGATCTGGGCCCGGTGCATGGCGTGCTCAGCGTCGCGTGGGAAGACGAGATACGCGCGCTCATAGCAGACCAGGGCCTGGGCGCGCAGTCCGTTGCGGGCGTAGATTCGACCCAGGTACGTGTAGAGGTCCTCGGCCAGCGGTGTCCAGAGCATCGCCTCGAGCGCAGCCTCCGGTAGGGACGCCCGCTCACCTTCGCGCGGCGCGTCGGCGAGCGCCCTGCGCGTGATCTCGCTGAGCGCCGCTGCATCGGCGAAGTGCTGGCGCGCCTGGGCGCGGTTCCCGGCGCGTAGAGCGAAGTAGCCCGCGTAGTGATGGTAGAAGAGTTGGCCGGTCCGGCCCTCGAGGGAGACGAGCTCCTGACTGGCATCCTGCCCCGCGGCCAGCCGCCGGTAAGCGGCGTCCGCTTTGCGCCACCAATGTTCTTCCGCCAACCCACCCAGTCGATCATCGGGATCAGCCGGGGCGTCGACGGGTTGACCGGCCTGCAAGCGCGCCAGGCGCAGGCCGAAGTAGGCGGCCCGATACCCGGGATTGATGCCCAGCGCCTCTTCGAACTCCCGCTCCGCGCCCTCCGGATCCTGGCGTAACAGGCGCAGAAGGCCGAGGCGATGACGGGCATCCGCGTAGGTGGGATGCCGGCGAGCCTCTTCTTCCAGGACCGTCTCGGCCGCTAGCGTGGCGTCCATGACCAGCCCGACCTCCCCCGCCGCAGCGGCCGCCTGGCCAACGCCAGGGTGGGTCGTCTCGGCCGCTGGTCCAACGCGCTTGCTCATGACGTGCCCCCTTCCGCGGGGTGGAACTCCAATACGACCTGGGTCACGCCGGGAATGGCCATCAGCTCACCCCGGAGCTTGCGAACAAAGCGATCGCGGGCATCCGGCTCCGCGCTCATCGTGAGGCTTCCAGGCTCCCGATCGAGGCTGCCCTTGATGAGCACGACCCCGTCGGTCGTGCCTACCTCGAGGCCATCGGTCCTGACCCAGCGTCGCGTCAGTACCCGACGGACCTGAGCGTTGATGGCGAAGTCGGCGGGCGGCGCAGCGGCGGCGTCTTGGCTCGTTGGCGCGGCGACGATTCGCCGGACTGCGCGCTCAGGTGCGCCGGAGCGCGGGTTGCGTGTGTGACTCACCCCTTGACCTCCTTGCGGCACCTCAGACCGCGCTCAACGAACAATGCAAGGCGTATGCCAGGCTCCAGCGCCCTGGCACCCCCCTCATGAATCGGGTCGTGGTCGAGATACCCTGAGGATGTAAGTCCTAGCGAATGCGGCCGGATCCGGCGCTGTGACCGGGATCGTGAGGGATGGCGTAGCTCGCCGCTCACCGCCGGGGGGAAGGATCGAGGTTGGCCGGCCGCGGGCAAGAAACTGGCCGGCGCCACCAGGGTCCGGTGCTCGAACCTGGAAGACCTAGAAGCTGTAGGACGCCGACACGCGATGACTGGAATCGAGGTCCTCGTGGGGCACGAAGGCGTAGTCGACGCCCAGGCCGCGAATGCGAAAACCGGCCCCGGCGGTCAGGCCGTCCTCGCCATAGCCCAGGCGAGCCGCGAACAGGTGGCGGTACCAGCCCTCAGCCCCCACGCGCACATCACCGCCGATGACGCCTGAGGCGAAGCTGCTGGCGGTCTTGCGCCCCTCGAAGGTGAGGGCCAGATCGGCGGCCAGACGCAGATCGAAGGCCCCCCCTCCCAGCATGGGCAGCAAGGCCCCGCCCAGGTACAGCGACGGATTGACCGTCTCGCGCGTGCCTCCGTCCCAATAGAGCTGCGTCGTGGTGGCATCGCTGAGCCGCGCCCCCAATCGGAGGTGCTCGCCCGGGCGCCAGAGCGCGCCCAGGTCGGCCCCGATGCCGAAGCTCCCGTGGCCGACGAGGTCCTGACGCACAAGCTTCAGGCTGCCGCCGAGCGACAACTTCCGCCCGGCCGGACGAGCGTAGGACAGCAGCACCCCCACGTCGGTGGCGCTATCGCGGTAGAAGCCCGACGGATCGATCTCGTCCAGGCCGTGGTCGTAGCGGTGATTGCCGTTCTTGTCGATGTAACCATCCTTGGTGATGAGGATGTCGGGCACGCCGAAGTGGATCACCCCCACCCCGATCGCGCCCGGCGTCCCAGTGCCTTCCAGGGATTGCACGTAACCGCCGAAGTTGTAGTCGGCCAGATCCCCGAACTGCTCGGCATGCATCAGGACGATTTCCCCGCGCGGGACAGCGACCATGGCAGCCGGGTTCCAGTAGACCGCGGTTGCATCGTCGATCACCGCGGTCACGGCGCCGGCCATGCCCAACGCGCGTGCACCGGCTCCGATGCGCAGGAACTCGCCCGCATACTTCTCCGCCCGGCACGGCGCGGGCATGGCGAGCGCGATGACCAGGGCGAGGACACCGATCCAGGCCTGGGGGAAGTGAGGCAGAAGAGCGCCACGCCCGCGGCCGGCGGTCGCGGCGGGCGGGGGGCAAGCCAGATTCATAGGCGGCATGCGATACCTCTCAGCTACCCCTGAGCCTAGACGCAGTTGCGCCGACAGAGCACGTCGCGACCCTAGCAACCGTGGCACCTTGGGTCAATGCCCGACGATCTGGCTTTCCCCCTTGGCATCGTACACCGTGGCGCGAGCATTCGTTCCGCGACCGGCCAACAAGAAGCGCGCGGCGGGGGGCCGCGCGCCGTAGGTAGCCACGCCTGGTTTCATCTTCGGGGCGTCGGGGCGGCCTCGGGAATGCCCGGGCCGCTGGCGATGGGCTAGGCGACTTCCTGCTCCCCCAGATCGGCCGAAGTGCGCTCCTTCTCGGCCTCGGCAAAGACCACCTGGTACCAGTCCAGGTAGTCCTGCAGGAAGGTGCGGTCTTCGTTCGACAGGTTGGTGAAGCAGGCCGCCACCCGGAAGCTGCCCGCGACGCCGGGCTCGGGTTCGCAGCGGACGACCACCGCCTCGCAGTCCAGCGCCCGCTCGTCCGGGTGATCGGCGCCGAAGGGCGGGAAGACGAACCGCAGCGCCAGCCGTGTGAGTGGCGGCGTTCGGCGGTTGAAGCGGCAGTAGAACCCCCCGGCGCTGAAGTTGATCGTTTCCATCCGGGCCTTCTCGCCCTTCGGCCCACCGTCGGCGTCTTCGAACTCGAGGAGGAGTCGAAGGTTCACACGCTTGTACTTGCGGCGATCGCTCCCGCCATTCCAGGACATGCCCATGGGTCCTTTCTCTTGCCGGTTGGCACCGCAGGCTTTGGGTCACCCGGTTAAGCTATCGGCACCTCGGCGGGTCGCCCTTAATGGCGTCTGCGCCCGCGAGCGCGCTCGACGCTGCCGCGGCGCAAGCCCCGGCCCGCGCGCTGCACTCGACCCCGGCGGTCGGGCTTGCGCTCGGAGGGGGGAGCCGGTGGCCTGCTCGCCGCCTGGCGCCGCGCCTTGCGGCCCCGGCGGCGCGGCCGGTCTGCCCCGCGACGTTCGCCCTCAGCCCAGGGATCGACCAGGGGGTCCATCCGCGTGGGATCGATCTCCTGCGCGCGGCGGCCCAGGGCTCGCAAGGCCAGCACCAAGGTCCGCTGGCGCAAGTCGACCCGCGCGATCTGCACCACCACGGGCATGCCCACCTGGATCCCGCCCCGGCCGGATCCGAGCCTGGGACCGCGGCTCTGGCTGCGTACCGCCATTTCGAGGTCGTCGCGGGCCACGAAGCCCTCCACGGGCGGGTCGTCGAGCTCGACGAAGAGCCCGCGGGAGAACACCGCCACGACCGTGCCCCGGTAGGACTCACCCAGGTGCGCCTCGGCCCAGCGCAGGCACTTGATCTTGACCATTTCGCGCTCCGCCCGTTCGGAGTGCTCCTCGGTGCCGCTGCAGGCCTGCGCCAGCGCGGCGGCTTCCTCGCGCCACTGCGCTGGCACCGGGCGAGGACCGTGGCGGATCGTCCACTTGACAATGCGGTGATTGAACAGGTCGGGGTAACGCCGGATGGGCGACGTGAAATGACCATAGCCCCGTAGTCCCAATCCGAAGTGGCCCGTGTCGCGGTCCGCGTAGATCGCGCGCATGAACGACCGCAGGAAGAGCGCATGGATGCGCCACGTGCGCGGCTCGTGCGGCAGGCCGGCCAGCCAGCGGCGCAGGGCGGCCATGTCGGTGAGCTGCGAGCGCCTGACCTCGGGGGCCAACGTTGACACGCTGTCGCGAAACTCCTCGATCCCCAGCGGATCGGGGGCGGCGTGCACGCGATAGAGGTAGGGGTGGCCGCGCTTGACGGCGAAGGCGCAGGCCAAGCGATTGGCCAGGATCATGAATTCCTCGATGAGCTGATGGCTGCGGGCCGGCAGGCGTCGCTCGATCGCGGTGGGCACGCCCCGCTCATCGACCGTCACCCGCACCTCGGGCAACACGAGCTCGAAGCCGCCGTGGCGAAAGCGCCGGGCGCGGAGCGCCTGGGCCAGGGCGTCCATGTCGCGCAGCAGCGCGTCCACCTCCGGGGCGATCGTTGCGGTTCTGTCCAGCACCGACTGGACCTGGCGGTAGCTGAGGCGCCAACGACTGCGGATGAGACCTTCGTCGCAACGGAAAGAGCGGATCACGCCCGTGCGCGCCACGTGCGCCGAGACGGTAACCACGCGGCGCATCTCGCCACGCGCCAAGCTCAGACGGTCCGTACAAAGCACCGGCGGCAGCATCGGGATCATGCTACCGGGCAGGTAGGTGCTATTGCCGCGCTGGCGGGCCTCCCGGTCGACCGGTCCCCCGGCCGGGACATCCTCGGCCACATCAGCGATGTGTACGCGCAGGAGCCAGCCACCATCCGGCCAAGCGATCAGGCTGACCGCATCGTCGAAATCGCGGGCGTCGGCGGGATCGATCGTGATCACGAGTTCGTCGGCGAAATCCCGGCGCACCGGCGCGCTGTCGATCAACGCTCGCGCCGCCTCGGCTAGGATCTCCTGTGCGAACGGTCCCGGCAGGCCGAACTCACCGCGCACGATCTCATCGTCGCAGCGCGGATCGTCCGCATCGCCGAGAATCCTCAGGAGCAGGGCGCTGGGTGGTCGGCCGGGACCGCGTTCATGCAGCTCGCAAAGCACGCGTTGGCCGGCGGCCAGCCCGTGCAGAGAGCCCACCAGGCGCAGGCGCTCGGGTAGCAGGAAATGGTCGGGGACCAGGTGAAGCTGCTTGCGCGCGCCCGCCACGACGCCGGTGAAGCGCCGGATGCCTCGTTCCACCACCGCCAGAATGGCAGCTTCCGCGCGGAAATCCCCGCGAGCGTCCCGGGTGACCTCGTAGGCCACGGTGTCGCCGTGCAGGGCCCCGGCCGTCTCAGTGGCTGGGACGTACAGCTCGGGTCCGCCCGCCAGGGGCGCGATGAAGCCGAACCCCTCGCGCGTCGCCTGGAAACGGCCCTGGAGACCATCGGTGGTCATGGGACTGGCCTCTCGCCGGGGGGGCGACCGGTGACACCCATGACCCGGGCCGGGTGGATCCACGCGGGCACAAAGCATCGGCGAGGATCTACGCGATCCCCGCCGACGACAGCCAGCCGTGCACGGCGCGGCCAGGCCCGGACCGGCCGCTAGCGGTCACGCTTCTTGTGACGATTCTTGCGCAGGCGCTTCTTGCGCTTGTGCGTCGCGATCTTCTGGCGCTTTCTCTTTCGTCCACAACCCATAGAAGAATCTTTCCTTGCCGGCTCGGGTGACTCGAACGGCCGCCCTGTCCGCACCCGCCGTCGCGGCGCCGCTAATCGTGGCCGTCGTCGACCGTGGCCTCGAGGCGCTTCGACGAGCGGAAGACTGGCACCAGCTTGCCCGGGACCCGGATCGTCTTGCCCGATCTCGGGTTGCGCATCGAGCGCGGTTTGCGCGCCCGCAGCGCGAAGGTCCCGAAGCGGCGCAAGTGCACGTCGTAGCCTTCCGACAACGCGCGCCCGACGGCGGCCAGGAACTCATCCACGATGGCGGCCGTCGTGCTCCGATTCAGTTGCCGGCGTCCTGAGACTTCAGCGACAAGCTCCCGCTTGTTCATCGGCTACCCCCCATCCTGCTTGGGTGGAAGGTCGCTACCCATGTTCGAGGTATGCTACCAGCGGGCGGGCTGGTCGTCAATGAACATTCCGCCCCCGGTCAGCCAGTGACCGGGGGCGGTTTGTCGCTGCGGCCGACCGGGTGCGCTAGTCAACGATCGTCTTGCCGACCAGTCGCACCCCCCCATACAGGGGATCCGTGTCGTCCACAATGATCCGGACCTCGCCCGAGTCGGCGGAGGCCGTGAAGATGAAGTTGCCCTCGCCCCACATGTTCGTGGTGACCGGGGTCGTGACCTCCCCCTTGTTGGCCGTGGCCGCGAGCACATGACCGCCCAGCGGATTGCCATAGCGGTCCTTGATCACGACCTGGAACGGGACCGGCTCGTTGCGCGGTACGGTGGAATCGATGACGAAGGTGCAGTTCTCCGTGTAGCTCGCCCCGGTCAACAGGGAGACCGGCAGCACGTCACTGGCCACGCCCCCCAGGCCGGCACTGGCAGTGACCAGCGCCACCGCACCGATGCCGTTGTCGGGCGTGGTCACCGCGGCATCGCGGTCGAGCACCACACTCGTGAAGACGCCCTTGGCGATGCTGCCGGTCGTACCGTTGGCCGTATAGGCGGAGGTGGGCACGTTGCCGTAGGTGCTCGAGAACTCGACCGTTTCACCGGCCAGCACGTAGTTGCTGTTGATGTCCAGAACCTCGGCGTAGAACGTGAAGTGATCCACCCCATCGGCCCACACCGACACCGGTTCGGGCGGCGCGATGAACTCCACCGTGTGCGGAGGACCGGAGCAGATCACCCCAGCGGTCCCGGTCACCTCCCCACCCGACGTGCTCGCCGTGATCTCGACCCGGCCGTCCTCGCGGGGCAGTCCACTGAAATAGGTGAAGACCGCCACGCCCCCTTCGGTCCGGCTGCTGCCGATCTGGCCCTGGGTGATGTAGTCGCCGCGCACCATGCCCTCATCGCAATAGGCCCAGACCTCGGTGCGCTCGCGCACGGGATTGCCGTAGCGGTCGTAGACATAGGCCCACAGGTCGGCCTGCGCGCCGATGATGTCCCAGCCACGTATGTTGAGCGGGTCGGCGCCGAGTGCGATGTAGTGCGGCGGCCCGGCGGTCATGCCGACCAGCGTCGCCGCGGCCGCCTCGGCGCTGTCCGCGCTCGCGATCACCTTGGCGGTGCCGGACTTGAAGCCGGCCATCAGGATCGTCTTGGCGCGGCCGAAGTCGTCCGTCAGGGTGGTGACGGGACCATAGCCCTGGAGCGAGAGGTTCTCCCCACCGTCCGGACCGGCCGTGATCCGGAAGGTGACGCCCCGTCCACGTCCCACCGCCTGGCCGACGGCGTCATAGCACTGCGCGCTCAGGAGCGCCTGGGTGACCCCGCCGGTCGAGTCCACGGCGATCTCGGAGGGGCTGGCGGTGAGTTGAATGAAGGCGATCGGACCGGGCTCCTCGGCGTGGGTGGCCAGGTCGAGCTCGAACTCACAGGAAACACCCCCATCGCAAGAGGCGCGGATCATCGCGACCCCGAAGAGCGCGTAGGTCGTGAAGATCGCCTCGGCCTTCCCGGCCACGGTGTGGCCCGCGCCGGTGCCCGCGCCGGTCGCGATCAGACCGTGGTCGGCGGTGAAGACCACCACCGTTCCGTCGGGCACGGGGTTGTGGTAGGCGTCGTGGACCGTGGCGGTCACGAACCAATCGCGCGGGTCGTCTTCGGAGCGCACGCGCGAGCAGTACATGCCCGTGGCGGGCCCCGAGGAGACACCCAGCCGCAGGGTCTCGGAGGCGTCGCCGGCCTCGGCCTTGATCTCGAAGGGTCCCGAGAGCGTGCCGCTGCGCAGGACCACGACGGCCACGCCGCTCGAGTCGGTGGGCACGGTCATCTGGTCGACATCGGGAGTTCCCAGGCTGTCGATCAGGGTCTCACCGCCGCCCAGGTTCGACATGAGCGTGAAGGTGACGGGGACCCCGGCGGGCGCCGGGATGTCGCCGGCGTAGTAGCAGGTGGCTTGCAACAGCGCGTGGTCGTCCTTGCCCACGCCCAGGACCCACAGCGCCGGCGGGGTGGCGGTGAACTGGATGCGCCGCACGACCTGCTCGAAGGGCAGGACTTCCACCGGGATCGTCTCGGACCAGCCAGGAACGCTCGCGGTCACCGTGCAGGTACCGGGGGTCGTGGGCGGCATGAAGAGGGCCTGGGCGAGACCATGTTGATTGGCGAAGGCGTGATCGTCGATCGTGCCGTTGGTCACCGTGAAGTTGACCCGCTTGCCGGCGATCGTCGATCCGTTGATGTCGTAGAGCGTCAGGTTCAGAATCGCCCCACTCGACCCGATGGCCGCCACGCTGGGGGGATCCCAGCTCCAGGTGGCTGAAACCACTGGCGGAGGCTCGATCAACGCCAGTTGAGACCGCAGGTACTGATCACGCGTCGAAATATACAGCGAGACATTGCCCGGCTCACGCCCGGAGACGAAGACCGCCTGGGCCGTGCCGTACTGGTCGGTGTTCAAGGCCGAAGGCGTCACCTGCCCGAAGGGGTCCCAGAGGTCGTTGTCATTGGTGTCGGTGAAGGTGTCGACCCCGCGCGTGTAGTAACCATTGCCATCGACGTCGGAGAAGGGCTCGCCGGCGGTGAAGCGCACCAGCTTGCCTTGAATGGGCTCATCGTCGTCATCCGTGACGATGACCGTGATCGTCGAGGTGGCGAATCCGTTCGCGAGCAGCTCCGAGTTGCTCAGGGCAACCGTGATTGTGGCTTCATCGCCGTGCAGCTCGATGGCCAGGTCGGTCGCGACCGAATCGACCGTGGCCTTGACATAAGCGGTGGCCGTCGCAGTGCCGGCGGTGTAGGTGGCCTCCGCACTGCCGCTCGACCCCGTCACTACCGAGGGTGTGATGCTGCCGATGGCGTCCCACTGGCTGTTGCCGTTGCTGTCGCCCAGCAGGGAATCGCCGGCGCTGAAGATCCCGTCGAAGTCACGGTCCAGGAAGCGCTCTCCGACCGTCAGGGTCACCGTCTCACCCACGGCAGGCAAGCCGTCGCGCCTGACCGCCACCGTGACCGGCGTGGTCGCGGCCCCATCGGCCGGCAGCGACGTCTCGGTGGCTTGCAGGGTAACGCTCAGCGGACCGGTCGTGGGCCCGCCGCCGGCGACGATCATGACGGCCGCATACGCCACGTCGCGGTCAGCCGCCACCGCCTTGACATCCGTGCGGCCGGTCACATCCGGATAGGGCTGGAAGGTGCCGCAGGCGATGCCGTCCTGGTCGGTTACGTCACTGGCCTTGCTGAACACGCCGTTCATCCGGCCGCCGATGCCCCCGAAGGCGACCGTCACGCCCGGCACCGGTTGCGGATTGTTGGCCGACCGGGTGACGCGCACGCAGATGGATGCGGAGTCTCCGGCCGCAACCACCGGGGTAGGGTCCAGGAACTCGAGTCGGTACCCGGAAGCGGACGGGTCGGTCGGTGCCGAGTCCTTGTCCGACTCACACCCTGTGCCGATGGCCAGGAGCGCCACCAGGGTCAGGAATGCCAGCCCCGCTGCCTGACGAATCTGTGCATGTGCCTTCACCGGAGTCCTCCTTGTTGCCCGGGGTCCGCCCGCTCTCACGAAGCCCTTTGCTGTCGCGAGCCACCACGGGGCCCGACCAGGGCCACGTGAACCGCGAAGGGGCCACGTTCGCCCTGTTCAATCTCAAAGTTGACCAGATCACCTTCCTGTAGCGTCTTGAAGCCGGAGCCCTCGATGCGATCGTGGCGGACATAGATGTCCGGCCCCTCCTCCTGCTCGATGAAGCCCCAGCCAGCCTGGTTGTTGAACCACTTGACCCGGCCTTTCACGTGTGACCTCCCCCAAGATGTCAGACCGCAGCAGGCCGCCCTGCGCACGCAGGGCTCGGGCGGCCCCTTCCGGCTACAGGTGTGCTTCCTGTTCGAAAGTTCGGCCAGTCGGCTCGCTTCATTCAGTCTCAAGAGGTCGGCCGGGCGATCTGGGTTGGGCAGGGGTGGGGCTTGGGCCAGGGCGCAAGGCGAGCCGCTCCCCAGGGCATCGATCCGGACAGAATGCGACCAGGCCGGCCCCCCGGGGGGAACCGGCCCAGCGTCGCCAGCGGGTGTGCTGGAGAGCTCGAGAGGCCTATGCCTCTATCATTTCAACGTTTGCACGAGGGACAATGTCCTCGGTACCGTCCAGGAAGCGGACTTTTAGAATCCGGACCTTGGCGCCGGACTCGACCACCTGCAGTTCGGGCGGTAGGTCGGTGACCTCCCCGAGACGCCCGAAGTGGGGTGCCCGGATCACGCGCACGGGGCTACCCACCTGCAGGCCGGCGGACATGCCGAAGGCCCTTTCGGCGGCCCCCTGCTGCTTGGCCTGGGGCACGACGATCTCGGGTCGCATGACGCCGGCGCGGATCTGCGTCGCGCCGTTGACCGAACAGGTCTGACCCTCATACTGCTTGAGCAGTTCGAAGGTGCGGCCGGCCATGGCCATCCGGCCGAAGCCCTCGGTCGTCACCAGCGTGATCCCCAGATGTTCACTGCCCGTGATGGCGACGCCGAGGTCGTAGCCGAGAAAAGCACGCAGGTCTTCGGCGTCCATTCCGCCGACGACGATCGCGCGCACCGCGCGCTCGCAAGCCTTGCGGAGGACCGTTTGGGTCACCAGGCTGCCCCCCACCAGCACTTTACCCTGCACATCACCTTCGAGGTGTCGCTCGGTCAGTTCCTCGTCCGGAGACGCCACCGCGATGTGGATCACCCCGTGGGTCTCGCCGCCGATGCCGAAGATGCCCTGAATGAAGGCGCCTTCGGTTTCCACGATGACCCCCTCGTTGGGGATGACCTCGACGACCGCACCATCGATGTAGGCCTCGACCTCCACCGGAATCGGCGGCTCGCGGATGATCACCTGACCCGTGACGGTGGAAATGCTCTCGACCGTGCCGTCGCAGGGCGAGGTGCAGTGCGACTTGAAGAGCCCGAAGAAGCTCTTGGCCGTGGCGATGATTTCGCCCTTGGCGACCCCATCGCCTTCCCTCTTGGTCATGTACTCAAGCAGGTCCTGTTGGTGCTGCCCGAGAATGCTGGCGGCCTTCACCGGCTGCACGTTGCCCGGCAGCTCCGTGCGCGCCACAACCTGCTCGGCCCGCACCCGCTCGCCCTTCTTGACCATGACCTCGCCGCTCAGCGGCAGGCGGCGTTCCTTCTGGATTCTGGTCCAGCCGGTCACGCGCAATCCCGGTGTGTATGCATGCGCCACGTTCCTTACTCCTCCTCCTCTGGCCGCCGGGCTCCCGGAGCGTGGTGCTCTCGTAAGCCAGCCCGACGATCGCTCCTCAGGCCAGCGTGCGCGGGTCGCGCTCGTAGAGACCCATCGCCGTGGCCCATTCGGCGAGCTCCTCGACGCGAGCAGCCGGCTCGGCCGGCAGCTCGAACGGCTGGCGCCCGCGGGCGTCGAAGATCAGCCCGCAGACCCCGCCCGCGAGCGTGGTCCGCAAGGTGCGGCCCTTGCCCGCCCCGACGTCGAAGCTGCCGCCCGGCTCGACCGTGACCTCGGCCCGCGCGCCGCCGGGCAAATCGAGGCGTTTGATCGCCCCATAGGTGAGCTCAAACTGCTCCTGCCGGCCGTCGGGCAGCTGCAGGGCCACGGCCATGCAGCGCACGCCCGGCTTGCCTTTCCCCACGGCGGCCACCGAGGTGCCCAGGCGGACCATGCAGTCCTTGACGAACACGTCAGTGGCGGCCTTTTTGGCGGTCTCGTTCTCGACCTCGGCCAGCACGCCGAGCTGCGGCATCATGAAGATCGAATCGACCGCGAGCTCGGTGACACCCTCGGGCAGGAACGCGTCGAGCATCATCAGCGCCGACTGGACGCGCCGCGGGGCGTGCGAGAGCGCTCCCCCGCTGCCGACCAGCAGGTTGAGCGCCATCAGGTTGATCAGCGTCTCGCCGGTGGCCGTCTGCTCGAAGGTGTCCGAGATGGTGCGTTCCTGCTGCACGCCCTTGAGGCCCACCGCCAGGGACTTGTGCTGCTTGAAGGCCAGCCGCAGCGCCTCGCGCGCCAACGCCTGCTCGAGGATCAGCTCCTGCAGCGTGTGCGGGATGGTGGTGGGGCGGATCATCTTGTTCTTGATCCGATTGCGCACCTCTTCCTCGTCCATGTGGAAGGGCACCCAGCGCATGACGTTCTCGATCCCGGCTTCCACGAGCACGTTCGAGACCGAGTAGCTCATGCCCAGGTTGGCGCTCACCGTGCGGTTGAAGACCTCCTCCTCGCTCGCGGCGTCCTTGAAAACACTGAAGACATCGGTGGTCGCCCCGCCGATGTCGACCCCCACGACCTGGATGCCCTCGCGTTTGGCGATCGTGTGGATGATCGAGCCGACCGCGCCGGGGGTGGGCATAATGGGGATCTCGGTCCAGGTCATGAGCTTCTTGTAACCTGGGGCGTGCGCCATCACGTGTTCCATGAAGAGGTCATGGATCGCGTGGCGGGCCGGCATCAGGTTCTCGCGCTCCATGGTGGGGCGGATGTTGTCGGTGATCGTGAGCGCGGTCTTCGACTCCAGGCGCTCTTTGATCAGGTCCTGGGCCTGGTTGTTTCCGGCGTAAATGACCGGCATCTGGTAGGAGGCCCCCAAGCGGGCCTTCGGATCGGCCGCGGCAATGATCTCGGCCAGCTCGACGACGTGCGTGGTCGTGCCGCCGTCGATGCCGCCCGAGAGCAGGATCATATCGGGCCGCAGGTCGCGGATGCGCCGGATTTTCTGGTGCGGCAGGCGGCCGTCATTCGAGGCGATCACGTCCATCACGATCGCCCCGGCGCCCAAGGCGGCCCGCTCGGCGCTCTCGCCGGTCATGCTCTTGACGACGCCGGTCACCATCATCTGCAGGCCCCCGCCGGCGCTGGAGGTCGAAACGTAGATGTCGACGCCCTCTTTGTCGGAGCGCTGCGGGGTGATGATCTGCTCGCCGTCGAGCAGCTTGCGCCCGGCCAGCTCCTCGACCTCCATCACGGCGTTGAGCACGCCGCGGGTGACGTCCTCAAAGGGCGCCTCCACCGTCGTCGGCGCCTCGCCGCGGACGATGAGCCGGTACTCGTCACCCCGTTGCTCGATCAGGATCGCCTTGGTGGTGGTCGAGCCGCAGTCGGTGGCGAGCACCGACCGGATCTTGAGCGACTTCAGATCTTGCGCTGGACTCATGATTCCTCTTCCTCTGCTAGCGAGCTTCTCGGCGACGCCGCTTCTCCTCGGCCCGCCGCTCCTTTTCTTGCCTCTCTCGCGCGCGCAGCTCCTCATCCTTGGCTTCGATGCGCCGGATGAGCCCCTCCACGTTCTGCCGATCCTCCATTAGGCGCGCGAAACGCGAGTACGCCTCGGTCGACAGGAATGCCTGGACGAAGGGCTCCAGGAAGACCAGCGCCTGGCTCCCGATAAACGAGAGCGGTTTGGTCGACTCCAGGAAGAAGACCGCCGGGACCGCCAGGCGCATGTTCACCACGCGCGCTGCGACCGCATCCAGCAGTTCCTCGTCGGTCATGGGCGGCTTGCCGCCCCGGGAGCCGGCCGCGGCGTCAGCGCGCGGTTGCACCCGCCCCGCCTCCCCCGCCGGGCGGCCAGATAGGGATCCCGAGTCTTCCACGCCTTGCCTGTCTTTCCCTGTGCGCATGATCATGACCTAGCCGCGTTGGGCAGGCAGCCCGTGGTCTTCGATCACGACCCGCTCCGCGTCCAGATGCGCCAGGATGAAGCGGCGCACCCCTTCCTGATCAGCGCCCTGCGACCGGTCCCGCCCGCAACCGAAGCGCAGCCGCACCGACCGGTATGGATCGAGCCAGTGGCGGCGGCTGAACGGGCTCAGGGTGACCCCGACCGGATCGAACACCACGCGCCGGAACTGGTCCCAGGGCCGGCTGGCCTGCGAGAAGGGCTTGCGGACGACCACGCCTTGGGCGCCCAGCTCAAACCTGCTCGGCAGGAAGAACGCCTCCAGCGACAGGAAGAGCACCCCGAACGCGAAGACGCTCCAGTATGGGCCCTCCATCCACAGCCCGATCAACACGCTGAGCACCACCACCAAGGCCAGGATCAAGGCTCCCAGGCCCGGCCGCTCCAGGGCGGGGTGCACCCGCCAGGCGATCGCCTCGGGCACGGGGGCGCTGGCCTCAGGCATCGGAGCTCCCCGGCGGCGTCCAGCGGACCTTCAGGTGCCGTGCGGCGCCGGCCTCATCGAGGCGACTGACGCGCGTGGTGTGAGGTGCTCCCTGCACGACCTGGGGCTCCTCACGCACTTCCCGGGCGATCAGCGCCAGCGCTTGAGCGAACCGGTCCAGCGTCGCCCGCGTCTCGGTCTCCGTGGGCTCGATCATGAAGGCGTCGGGCACGATGAGCGGAAAGGAGACGGTGGGCGCGTGGAACCCGTAATCCAGCAACCGTTTGGCGACGTCGATATTCTTGACACCGTGTTCGCGCGTCCAGGCCAGGCTGGAGACGAACTCGTGCATGCACGCCTCGCGCTTGGCCACCGGGAATACGGGATCAACCTGCTTCATCAGATAGTTGGCGTTGACGATCGCCGCCCGGCTGACCGCGGCCAACCCGTCGGGGCCCAGGCTGCGGATGTACGCGTAGGCGCGCACGATGACGCCCGCGTTGCCGTAGTACGGATGCAGGCGGCCGATCGTGTGCGGCCGGTCGCTCACGAGCTCGAAACGTTCGCCCCGGCGTTCGATCAGCGGCACCGGCAGGAACGGCTCGAGGCGCTGCGAAACCCCTACCGGCCCAGCCCCGGGGCCGCCGCCTCCGTGCGGGGTCGAGAAGGTCTTGTGCAAGTTGGCATGCACCGCGTCGACGCCCATGTCGCCGGGACGGACGATGCCCATCAGCGCGTTCAGGTTGGCGCCGTCCATGTAGACCAGTCCATCGACCGCGTGGACCCGCTCGGCCACCGCGGCGAAGTCCTTCTCGAACAGCCCCAGCGTGTTCGGATTGGTGATCATCACGCCGGCGGTATCGGGACCGATCGCCTCCGCCAGCCGGTCCAAATCGACGCGACCATCACCGCGGGAGGGCATCTGGCGCGGCGTGAAGCCGCACATGACCACGCTGGCGGGATTGGTGCCGTGCGCGGAGTCGGGGATCAGGATGGTGCGCTTCCCATCGTTGCCGTGGTGCCGGTGATAGGCGCGGAAGAGCAGCATGCCCAAGAGCTCGCCCTGGGCGCCGGCCGAAGGGTGCAGACTCACCGCGACCAGTCCCAGAATACGGGCCAGTTCTTGCTCGCAGCGCCACAAGAGCTCGAGCATGCCCTGTGACAGCGCTGCGGGCGCATCGGGATGCAGGGCTCCCAAGCCGGGCAGGCGCGCGATGTCTTCGTTGATCTTGGGGTTGTACTTCATCGTGCACGAGCCGAGCGGGTAGAGATCACGATCGACGTGGTGGTTCATCGTCGAGAGGCCCACGTAGTGACGCACGACCTCGGGCTCGGTGACCTCGGGCAGCCCGGGTGGCGTCTTTCGCAGAAGGGTGTCCGGGACTAGATCCTCAGCGTCCGGGGCGGGCACATCCAGCGACGGCAACAGGTAACCGCGATGGCCCGGGCGGCTGCGGTCGAAGATGAGATCGACCGAGCCCTGGCAGCTCGCGGTACTCGCCTGGGCGGGCGAGCCACCCGCACTGGCCTCGTGATCTACGGCGCTCATACGGTGCACAACCTCCTCGACCCTCGTGGCGACCAGGGGGCAGCGCGGCTCAAGCCAACGCCTGCCGGACGGCTGCCACCAGGGCGTCGATCTCAGCCTTGCTGCGTTTCTCGGTGACAGCAACCAGCAGGTCGCGGTCGCGGGCCGCGACGAACCGACTGAGCGGCACGCCCGCCAGAATTCCGGCCTGCTCGTGGATCCGTGCCACCAGGGCCTCCGCGGGCACCGGCAGGCGCACGGCGAACTCGCGGAAGAAGGGCCCGCCATGCGCGCGCTGGACGCCCGCTACCTGTTCGAGCTGTGCCAGGGCGTAATGACTGCGTTGCACACACTGGGCAGCCGCCTCGTGCAACCCGCGCGGCCCCAGCAGCGAGAGATAGACGCAAGCGCGCAGCGCCATCAGGCCGCTGTTGGTGCAAATGTTCGAGGTCGCCTTCTCGCGTCGGATGTGCTGTTCGCGGGTCTGCAGCGTGAGCGTGTAGCCGCGCCGCCCGAGGCTGTCAACGGTTTCGGCGGCGATGCGGCCGGGCATGCGGCGGATGTGCTCGCGCCGCGAGGCGAAGTAACCGCCGCTCGGACCTCCGAACTGCGGCGGGATGCCAAGCGGCTGCAAGTCGCCCACCACCGTCGTCGCCCCCAGGCGCCCGGGAGCTGCCAAGAGGCCCAGCGAGAGCGGGTCAGCGCTCGCGACCAGATGCGCGCCGCGTCCGTGCGCGGCGCACAGGGATCCGATCTCTCCCAGCGGCTCGAGCAGCCCCAGGAAGCCTGGCTGCTGCACCAGGACCGCGGCCGCTGGCTCGCCGTTGCCCAGCAGCCGGCGCAGCGATGAGAGATCCACCCGCCCGTCGTCGGAGGGCAGCTCCTCGATCGCCAGCCCAACGCTGCTCAGCAGCGTGTCCAGCACACCGCGCACCCGCGGACTGACTCCCCCCGCGACCAGGATGCGGCCGCGGCCGGTCGCACCGTGGGCCAGCAGCAGCGCTTCGGCCGCGGCCGAAGCGCCCTCGTACATCGAAGCGTTGGCCACGTCGAGCCCGGTCAGCTCGCAGATCATCGTCTGGAATTCCAGGATGACCGCGAGCGTGCCCTGCGCGACCTCGGCCTGATAAGGCGTGTAGGCGGTATAGAACTCCGGCCGCAACGCCAGGTGGTCCACCGCGGCTGGGACGGCATGGTCGTACATGCCCGCCCCGAGAAACGACACGGTCCGGTTCGGGTCGTAGTTGCGCGCCGCCAAACCGCCCAGGAATCGACGCAGCTCGACCTCCGACATCGCCGGCGGAAGGTCGAGTGGGCCCTCAATGCGCAAGCCGGCTGGAACCTGTTCGAGCAGACTCTCGAAGTCCGGCGCCCCGATCGCCGCGAGCAGGCTGGCTTCCTCCTCAGGCGTGTGGCCGATGTATCTGACCAAAGCCGACCCCTCCCCTACAGCTCCTTTACAGCTCGCCTACAGCTACCCTACAGCTGCCCTACAGCTTTCCTAGAGCTCCTCAACCAGCTTGCGATAGGCCGCCGCGTCCAGGAGCTGCGCTAGCTCGCCCTGGTTGCTCGGCTTCAAGCGGATCATCCAGCCGTCGCCGTAGCAGGAGCGATTGATGAGGCCCGGGTCATCGGCCAGCGCGTCGTTGACGGCGACGACCTCACCGCTCAGCGGCGAGTTGAGATCGGCGACCGCCTTGACCGCCTCGATCGAGCCGAAGGGCTCGCCGCCGGTGACGCTGGCGCCCACCGCCGGCAGCTCCACGTAGACCACATCACCCAACTGGTCCTGCGCGTAGTCGGTCACGCCAACCACGACCTCGCCCTTTTCCCCGCGCGCCCACTCATGGTCGCGCGTGTACCGCAACCCCTCGGGAAACTCCATCATCTCCTCCCGTGCAGGATGTCAGGGAACCCAACCCGTGCGCCGGTCGAGCCACCCCGCGGGGGCGGCGCACCAACCGACGCCGATCCGCTAGCGTTTGACCGAACCCTCTTTGTAGAAGGGCCGCTCCACGACCGTGGCAGGCATCAGCGTCCCACGCGCGTCGACGGCCAGAGCGGTCCCGATCTGGGCCAGGGCGGGGGGCACGAATCCCAGGCCCATCGCCTTGCCCACCGACGGACACAGGCCGCCGCTCGTCACGACGCCAACCGCGCGGCCGTCGTGATGGATCGCGTAGCCGTGGCGCGGCAGCCGTTTGCCCTTAACCTCGAAGCCGATCAGCGTGCGGGTGAGGCCCGCCTCCTTCTGCTTGAGCAGCGCCTCGCGGCCGAAGAAGTCGTGGTCCTTGAACTTGACCACCCACTTCAAGCCCGCCTCGAGCGGGGTCGTCTCGAGCGATAGCTCGTTGCCGTAGAGCATGTAGCCGACTTCCATGCGCAGGCTGTCGCGCGCCCCTAGACCGATCGGCTGGAGCTCCACGGATCGGCCCCACGTCAGGAGCTGCTCCCACAGGGCGACGGCGTGGTCTTGAGGCACATAGATCTCGAAGCCGTCCTCGCCCGTGTACCCGTTGCGGCTGATGAGGATGCGGGCCCCGCGCCAGTCCACGTAGGCGTAGTGGTAATAGCCGAGACCGGCGACGGCGGAGGCCAACGGCTCACCGAGGAGCGCTTCGGCCCGCGGTCCCTGGAGCGCAATCTGCGCCAGCTCGTCCGTGCGGTCGAGCATCTCCACGCCGGCGGGCTGGTGGGCGGTGGCCCAGCGCCAGACGTTCTCGCGGTTCGAGGCGTTGACCACCAGCATCACCTCGTCGCCGAGATGGTAGGCGGTGACATCGTCGATGATCCCGCCCGCGTCGTTGCACAGGGCGCTATAGATCAACTGCCCGGGGCTGACCTTCTTAAGGTTGTTGGTGATCAGGCGGTCGGCGTACTCAAAACCGCCTGGTCCCCGGAAGTGCAGCCGGCCCATGTGCGAGACGTCGAAGAGACCGGCGGCCCGGCGGACCTGGTGGTGCTCGTGGAGGATCCCGTGCGGGAACTGGACGGGCATCTCCCAGCCGGCGAAGGGGACCATCTTGCCGCCCTGGCGGACGTGCAGTCCGTGGAAGGGCGTGCGGCGAAGCTCCTGCGTCATTCCAGCATACCTCCCCAGTTTGGACCGAATCGGAGACGCTATCACCCGCCGCCCGAAAGGTCAATCCCCACTGGGAGCGAGAACCTCTCGCAAGGCCTTGCCCGTCCAGGATTCAGGGCGCCGGGCCACCGCTTCCGGCGTGCCCGCGGCGACCAGGTCGCCCCCCGCCTCGCCGCCCTCCGGGCCCAGGTCGATGATCCAGTCGGCCGACTTGATCACATCGAGGTTGTGCTCGATGACCACCACCGTGTTGCCGGCGTCGATGAGCCGCTGGAGCACCCCCAGCAGGACGCGGACATCCTCGAAGTGCAGTCCCGTGGTCGGCTCATCCAGGATGTAGAGGGTCTTGCCGGTGGCGACCCGCGACAGCTCGGATGAGAGCTTCACCCGCTGGGCCTCCCCGCCGCTCAAGGTCGTGGCGGGTTGTCCCAGGTGCAAGTAGCCCAGGCCGACGTCGCGCAGGGTCGTGAGCTTGCGGTTCAAGCCCGGAATGCTGGCGAAGAACTCGCCGGCCTCGTCGACGGTCATCTCGAGCACATCGTGGATGGAGCGCCCCTTGTAGGCCACCTCGAGCGTCTCGCGGTTGTAGCGCCGTCCGTTGCACACGTCGCAGGTGACATAGACATCGGGCAGAAAGTGCATCTCGATCTTGACCACGCCGTCGCCGCCGCACGCCTCGCATCGCCCGCCCTTGACATTGAAGGAGAACCGCCCCGGCTGATAGCCGCGGACGCGCGACTCGGGGAGGCGCGCGAAGAGGTCGCGGATGAACCCGAAGGCCCCCGTGTAGGTCGCCGGATTCGACCGGGGCGTGCGCCCGATCGGCGATTGGTCGATGTCGATGACCTTGTCGAGGTGCTCGACGCCGCGCACGACCTCGTGGCTCCCCGGCATGGCGGTCGCGTGGTGGAGGCGGCGGGCCAGGGCGCGGTGGAGGATTTCATTGACCAGGGTGCTCTTGCCTGAACCCGAGACGCCGGTGACACAGGTGAAAGTGCCCAGCGGAAAGCGCACGTTGAGGCTGCGCAGGTTGTGCTCGCGCGCGCCGATGACCTCGACAAAACGCCCGTTGCCCGTCCGTCGCCTCCCCGGCGGATCGATCCGCCGCGCCCCGCTCAGGTACGCACCGGTGAGCGAGCGCGGCTCCTGAGCAATCTCGGGCGCCGTGCCCTGGGCCACGAGCTCGCCGCCCAGGCGGCCGGCACCCGGCCCCAGGTCGACGATGTGATCCGCGGCCAGCATCGTATCGCGGTCGTGCTCGACCACGAGCACGGTGTTGCCCAGATCGCGCAGGCGGCAGAGCGCCTCGAGCAGCCGCCGGTTGTCGCGATGATGGAGCCCGATGCTGGGCTCATCGAGAACGTAGAGCACCCCCACGAGCTGGGAGCCGATCTGGGTCGCCAGGCGGATGCGCTGCATCTCGCCGCTCGAGAGGGTGCCGGCGCCCCGCTCGAGCGTGAGATAGCCCAACCCCACGTTGTTGAGGAAGCCCAACCGCTCGCGGATCTCCTTGCGCACCTGGCCGGTGACGGCGCGATCGCGCTCGCCGCCGCACAGTGCGTCGACCTGATCGAGCGCCGCGCGCACGCTCAAGGCCACCCATTCGTGGATGTGGAAGCTTCCCGCTTGCACCGCCAGGCTCTCGGCCCGCAGCCGAGCGCCCCCGCACTCCGGGCATGGGCGCGGCGACATCAGGCGCGCGATCCACTCGCGCATCTCCTCGGAGCGGGTCTCGTGATAGCGGCGCTCGAGGTTGGGGATCAGCCCCTCGAACGCGATCTGGCCCTCGTAGCGCCCGCGCTGCGTCTCGACCTTGACCGCGAAGCGCCTTCCTTCGGTGCCGCGCAGGATCATCTGCTTGGCCTGGGCGGGCAGCCGGTTCCAGGGCCGGGCGACATCGAAGCCGAAGCCCTTGGCCAGGCTGCGGATCATCTCGGCCAGCCAGTGGCCTTGCGACCCGGGATAGGGCGCGAGCGCGCCTTCCAGGATGGGTCGGGAGGGGTCGATCACGAGCAGGTCGGGATCCACCTCGGTGATCGTGCCCAGTCCCTGGCAGCGCGGACAGGCGCCGTGCGGGCTGTTGAAGGAGAAGTTGCGCGGATGGAGCTCATGAAAGCTGCGGCCGCACTGGAGGCAGACCGCCCGCTCGCTGAAGAGCTGTTCGCGGCCATCGGCCCGCACGATGAGAAGCGCCCCCTCGGCCAACTTCAGGGCCGTCTCGAGCGAATCGGTCAGGCGCGTCCGCCGTTCGGCCCCGACCTGCAGGCGGTCGACCACGACCTCGATGCGGTGCTTGCGGGTCTTGGCGAGCTGGGGCGGGCTCTCGAGGGAGACGAACTCGCCGTCGATGCGCGCGCGCACGAAGCCGGCCCGCACCCAGGCGGCCAACTCCTTGCGATACTCTCCCTTACGGTCTCGGACCACCGGGGCGAGGACCTGGATCCGTTCGCCCGCGGCTTCGGCGAGCACCTGGCGCGTCATCTCATCGATCGTCTGGCTGCCGACGGCGATCCCGCATTGCGGGCAGTGGGGCACGCCGACCCGCGCGAAGTGCACGCGCAGGTAATCGTAGATCTCGGTGATCGTGGCGACCGTCGAGCGCGGGTTGTGGCCGCCGGCGCGTTGGTCGATGGCGATCGCCGGGCTCAAGCCCTCGATGTGATCGACATCCGGCTTGCGCAGCTGGCCGAGGAACTGGCGCGCATAGGCGGAGAGGCTCTCGACGTAGCGCCGCTGGCCTTCGGCGTAGACCGTGTCGAAGGCGAGCGAGCTCTTGCCCGAGCCCGAGACCCCTGTTACCACCACGAGCTTGTCGCGCGGCATGCTGAGGGAGAGGTTCTTGAGATTATGCTCGCGCGCCCCGTGGATCACGATGTGGCCGGGGCCCACGGAACGGGCCGCCCGGGCGGCCGCGGGCGTGGCGGGCCCGGGCCGGCGGGTCCGGCGACCGCGTCGGCCGGCATCCAGCGGGCCCGCGGGTTCATCGCTGATCGAACGTGCCATGCGGGAGAGCCTACCACACGCGCTCACTCGTAGCGCAGCGCTTCGATCGGGTCCTGCCGCGCCGCGCGCCAGGCCGGATAGAGGCCGAAGAAGAGGCCCACGACGGTCGCCAGCGTGAGCGCCAGGACGAGCACGCCCACGGGCAGGGCGGCCGGCAGCGGCGTGAAGAGCGAGAAGATGAGCGGCAGCAGCCCGGGCACCAGCAGCCCGATGGCGCCCCCCACGAAGGTCAGCGTCACCGCCTCGGCCAGGAACTGGAGCACCAGGTCCGCGCGCCGCGCCCCGACCGCGCGCCGGATGCCGATCTCGCGCGTGCGCTCCTTCACCGAGACGAGCATCATGTTCATGATGCCGATGCCCCCCACCAGCAGGGCGATGCCCGAGACCATGAGCATCACGGCGTAGATCGCCTGCGTCAGGCGCTCGTAGAGCTCCATCAGGTTCTCCTGGGTGGTCAAGCCGAAGTCGTTATCCTGCTCGGTGGTGAGGCCGTGGCGGCGGCGCATCAGCACCTCGACCTGCTCGCGGGCCACAGCCGTGGCGCCCGCCTGGCGGGGCTGGATCAGCACGTAGTCGACCACGCGGCCCCAGCCGCGCTCAGCTTGCAGGGTGCGCACGGGCACGATCGCGACCTCGTCCATGTTGTTGCCCAGGAACGATCCCTTGGGCGCCAGCACCCCGATCACGCGGTAACGCCCCCCGCGGATCCGCACCCAGAAGCCGCACGGGTCCAGCCCGCCGAAGAGCGCGTCGGCCACGTCGGGCCCGAGGACGCACACCGGCTGGCGGGCTAGCTCTTCGGCGCTGGTGAAGAAGCGGCCCACCTCCACTGTGCGGTCATTGGCCAGCAGGTAGTCAGGACCCGTGCCCATGACCGAGACGGGCTTGGTTTCCTCGCCCTCCCAGACGAGCGTGCCGAAGGTCTCGCCCACGGGCGTGGCCGAGAGCACGGCCGGACACGCGCGCGCGATCGCCTCGGCATCGTCCAGCGTGATGTCGGGGCGCTTCTCCCTGCGCTCGCCGCCGATGTGCACGCCGGCCTCGTGTTGCGACAGGAAGATGCTGCCCGAGCCCAGGGCGGTCACGGCCTTGGCCCACTCGCGGTCGAGCCCCGCCAGCACCGACGCCATCGCCACCACCGTGCCCACACCGATGACGATACCCAGCAGCGTGAGCAGCGAACGCAGCTTGTTCGCGCGCAGCGCCGCGATGGCGATCCGCCCGCTCTCCACCACCAGGGCCGACCGGGCGCGCTGACGGCCGCGCGTCGTGGGCTCTCTCGTTGCGGCCGTCGGGCTCATCGGAGTCCTACTTCTCGTAGCTGAGCGCGGTGACCGGCAACAGCCGCGCCGCGCGGGCGGCCGGGTAGCTGCCGGCGATGACCCCGATCGCCAGCGCCAGGCCGAGGCTCAGCAGAATCGACCAGGGCTCCAGGCGGGTCGGCAGCGGGGAGACCCGCCCCACCAGCACCGAGACGACCGCCCCCAGGGCGAGCCCGATCGCCGCGCCCGCGCCCGAGAGGGTGCACGCCTCCACCAGAAACTGCAGGGTGATGTCGCGCCGGCGAGCCCCGACCGCCTTGCGTACTCCGATCTCCCGCGTGCGCTCCGTGACGGCGACCAGCATGATGTTCATCATGACGATGCCGCCAACCACGAGGCTCAGGGCGACCACGACGATGATGCCCAAGTAGAAGAGGCGGGTCGTGCGCTGGTAGACCTCGTAGAAGGCTTCCGCCGTTTGCACGCCGAAGTCGGGCTCCTCCCAGGGCTGTAGGCCCCGGCGGATCTTGAGCAGGGTGGCCGCCTCCTCCTGGCAGGTCTCGTACAGCTCCGGCGTCGCTGCGCGAATGTTGATCGTCACGGAGCGTCGGCGCCCCCATTGTTTCTCGAAAGCGGTGATTGGCAGGATCGCGCGATTATCTTGGGACTGCCCCAGCACACGACCCCGCGCCGCCAGGACCCCGGCGACCCAGTAGCTCTGGCCGCCCAGGCGCACCGCCCGGCCAACGGGATCGACGGGGCCGAAGAGCTCCTCGGCCACCTCGGAGCCGAGCAGCACGCTGCGCGTGCCGCCGCGCAGCTCCTCCTCGCCCAGCTCGCGGCCGCTCGTGACGCGGTAGCTGTCGTCCAGCAGCGCGTAGCCCTCTCCGATGCCGATGATGGAGACATCCTTGGCCTCGCGACCACCCCAGGCGACGTCGGCGGATCGGTACAGCGAGGGCACGACCGCTTCGGCGGAAGGCAGGGCCGCGCGCAGGTACTCGGCGTCCTCGCGCCGCAGGTCCCGCCGGCGCATCGCCGCGTAGTAGCTGGCCATGTCGGTAGCGTCGCCGAACTTGTCGATCGTGAAGACGTGCGAGCCGACTTCCAGCAGCTGCTGGGAGACGTAGCGGTTGAGGCCCTGGGTGATCGAAACCACGGCCACGATTGCCACGACCGCGACCACGGTGCCAAGCATCGTCAGCGCCGAGCGCAGGCGGTTCGCCCGCACCGCGTCGAAGGCCAGCCGCACCGCCTCCCAGAAGCTCATCGGCCCGTCTCCCGCGGCGCGCTTTCGGCGGGGCGCCGTGCGTCGCTCACGACGTGGCCGTCGCGCAGGCGCAAGACGCGCCGGGCCCGCGCCGCAATCTCTTCCTCGTGGGTCACGAGCACCACGGTGCGCCCCGCAGTCCAGATGCGCTCGATGAGCATCATGATCTCGGCCCCCGTTTGGCTGTCGAGATTGCCGGTGGGCTCGTCGGCCAGCAGCAGGCGCGGATCGGTGACCAGGGCCCGCGCGATGGCCACGCGCTGGCGCTCGCCGCCCGACAGCTCGGGCGGCCGGTGGTGGGCGCGGTCCGCCAGTCCCACTTCGGCCAGTGCCCGCTCGGCCCGCGCCCGCCGGTCGCGCGCACCGAGGCCGGCATACACCAGCGGCAGCTCCACGTTGCGCAGGGCGTCGGAACGCGGCAGGAGGTTGAAGGTCTGGAAGACATAGCCGATTTCGGCGTTACGCACGGCGCTCAGGCGGTCGTCGTCGAGCACGCTCACGTCGCTGCCGGCCAGGCGATAACGGCCCGCCGTGGGCGTATCGAGGCAGCCGATGATGTTCATCAGGGTCGATTTGCCCGACCCCGAAGGGCCCATGATGGCGACGTACTCGCCGTCGTCGATCATGAGGTTGAGGGGCTTCAGGGCCTCGACACGGGCCCGGCCGGCGGCGTAGGTCTTCGCGACCCCCTCCAGATGGATCAGCGCCATCGCGCCTCCCGGTCGCTCCGGCGATGCGGGCAAACGGTGCTCACTTGCGGTCGGCCTTCACGCGCTCGCCGTCTTCCAGGCGCCGCAGGATCTTGTAGGGCCCAGTCAGCACCCGTGCGTCCGCGTCGAGACCGCCGCGCACTTCGACGAAGGTTTCCCCGCGCGCGCCCAAGTCGATGCGTTGGAAGCGCGCCCGGCCCTCCAGATCCACGAAGATCCCCGTAACGAGGCGCCCGGCCTCCCCCTTGCTCGCCGGCTCCTCCTCCCGCCCCTCTCGCTCGGTGCTCGCCTGCGCCTTGCGCGCCGCTGCGGGGGTCTCGCCCCGCGCCCGCCGCTCCTCCCAGTCGGCCACCGTCCGTTCGCTGCGCGCCACCAGCGCCTGGATCGGAACGGCCAGCGCGCTGTCAACGTCAGCCACGAGGATCTCCACGTCGGCGCTCATGCCTGGGCGCAGCCAGTCGGGAGGCTCAGCGATGCCCACGAGCACCTCGAACTCAGCGCCCTCGTCCTGCGAGGCCCGCTTGCCGCTCTTACCGACGCTGACCACGCTGCCCACCAGGGTCGAGTCGCGTTGCGCGTCAACCGTGACGTCGGCGTGCTGACCGGGGCGGACCAGCACGACGTCGTTCTCGTTGACCCGCGCCTCGACTTCCATGCTCCCGAGATTGGAGAGGGTCAGGATCACCGTGCCGGGGTTGTTCATGGTGCCGATGAGGACGTTCTCACCCTCTTCGAGGTTGACCGCGGTGACCACGCCCTCGATCGGCGCATAGAAGCGGGATTCCTCGAGGTCACGCTCGGCCTCGGCGCGGGCCGCGCGCAGGCGCTCGATCTCGCCCCGCTGCGCGGCCACGGTGGCGGTCTTGACCCGCTCATCGACGCGGGCGGCATCCAGCTCTTCGGCGGAGAGCAGCCCCTGGGCGTGCAAATCCTCGCGGCGCGCGCGCACCTGCGCCGCCAACTCGCGCTGGGCTTCGGCCAGGGCGAGCTGCGACTGAGCCGCGCGCTGCATCGCCTCGTATTGCGCCAGGGTCGAACGTAGCCGGGTGTCGTCCAACGTGAGCAGCAGGTCCCCGCGGCGAACGACATCGCCCTCGCGCACGTGCAGCCGTTCGACCCGGCCGCTGATGTTGCTGCTGATGTCGACGGCGACGACGGGCTGGACGAGCCCCGGGGCGCGCACCCAGGTCTTGATCGGCCGCCGGCCGACCTCCTCGATCCGCACCGCCTTGGCGTCTGCGCCTCGCTGCGCCAGGTTGAGCGCCACGAGCCCGCCGACCACGACGACGGCCCCGCCCACCACCCACCAGCGCTTGCGTCGCATGTCCCCTCCCTGCGCACAAAACGAGCCTCCGGCGGCGAGCACCCCACCGCAGGCCGGCGACCGAGCCCCAGTCGACTATGCCCCGACGGCCGTGTTGAACCGCAGGTGCGCCACCAGCAGGCTGATCTCGGCCTGGATCAGCGAAACCCTCGCGCGCCGCAGGCCGAGGCGCGCGTTGTCCCACTCGAGCAATGTGCCGGCCCCGCTTTCGTAGAGCGCCTGCTGCAGGCGCAGGTTCTCGGCGGCGAGCTGCACGCCCTCGCGCGCGGCGCGCAGGCTTTCGCGCTCTTTGGCGATGCTCAGGAACGCTTCCTTGACCTCGAAAGCCACGGTCTGGGTGAGCTGGTCGACCGACTCCTGTTGGGCACGCCGCGCGGCGGTGGCCGACTGCAGGCGACCCTCGCGCGACAAGCCGTCGAAGAGCGTCAAACTCAGCCCGAGGCCCGCGCTCCAGACGCTGCTCCCCCGGGTGTCCCCCAGGGTCCTATCCTCCAGGGAGGTCGCCGAGCGCGACCAGTTCACCTCGGCCCCCAGTGTCGGTAGGTACGCCAGCCGGCTGGCCTGCTCGGACAGTTCGGCCGCCCGCAGTCGAGTATGGGCGGACCGCAAGTCGGGCCGCGCCTCGAAGGCCACGCCAATCCATTCCTCGATCGTGCGGCCCGGATCCGTCGCCGGGATCACCAGGGTCGTGTCCACCACCACATCGAGGCGCGGGTCGAGCCCCATCTGCGTCGCCAGCCGTGAGCTTTCCACACGCACGTTGTTGTGCGCGTTGATGGCGTTCAGGTCGGCGTCCGCCAGGTTGACCTTGGCTTGGAGCACGTCACTGCGGGCAACCGATCCCAGGCTGAAGAGTGTCTCGGCGCGACGAAGCTGCTCGCGGGCCACGCCGACGGCATCGTTCTCCACCTCCGCCAGCAGCACGGAGGCCAAGCAAGTGTAGAAGTTGGTGCTAACCGCCTGGCGGACGCTGGTGCGCGTCGCTGCCAGATCCGACTCCATCGCAGACCGGGACGCCCGGGCACCCCGCATTTCTTGGATACTCGGCAGGTCGATGAGCGATTGGCGCGCGCTGAGCCCGAGGCTCCCGGAGTAGATCGTGACATCGCCAGCGATAGTCACCACCTCGCCGGCGACGAGCCGGGTCCGCGTCTGGGCGCTCGTCTGCTGGCCCCAGCTCGCGCTTCCGGTCACCGAGGGGAGCACGGCCCTCAGCGCCGATCGGGCCGAGCCATTGGCTTGCTGCAGCTGAGCCTCGGCCACACCGATGGTGGGACTCTCCCCCAACGCGATCTGCACGCACTGATCCACGGTCAATGGCCGCGACAGATCGATCTCCTGAGCCACGGCCGCAGCACCGGCCAGGAACCCAAGGGCCGCAGCTGCTGCCCCCACCAGGCCGGACTTCAAACCCCATCCGCGCTTGTCCCTCATGAGTCTCCTCCCGCGCGCGCCGCTCCATGACCTTGGGGCGCATTGTTCCATCCGGGGGGCCTTATGTCCAAGAAAACTACGGGTTGCCGGCAAACGGGGTTGCCAGCACGGAGGGGCGACAAGCAGGTGATGTTCGAATAGCGCACCTGACCGCGGCCGGCCGATGGCGCCGCCAACCGGACGCCCTGCGACCGCCGGGAGGGGTCAGCCTAGAACGAGAACGAGAACGGAATCAGGATTTGGCACGGCACCGGCACGTCGCGCTGCTTGGCCGGCTCGAAGAGGAACTTCCTGGCCGCTGCCAGGGCCGCCTGCTCCAGCGCCGTGATGGTGTCGCTCTGGTGCACGCGGGCATCGATGACGCGCCCGGTTACGTCGATGGTTACGACCACCGTCACCGTGCCCTCGGCTTCAGCCTCGCGGGCCAGATCGGGGTACTCAGCCGCCTCCGAGTGCACCAGCACCGGTGGAGAATCGTAGGCGACGAAGTCCTCGGGGCGCACCGCGGCCGCCGTGGGAATCTCCGGCGGCGCGAACGGATTGAAGTCCGTGATGCCGATCGTCTCGGCCGCATCTGCGTCGTCGGTCGCTTCGACCTCCTGAACGGGCAGGTCGGGCGCCTCGATCCGCGCCGCCACTGGCGGGATGTAGACCTCGGTCTGGACGTTCACCGCCACGACCTTGCGTTCACGCAGTTGATAGGGCGCCGGGATGTAGGGTGGGGAGTAGGCCATCCCCAGGCCGGTGACGATAAGGGCCAGCACCGACGCCACGAACGTGTAGCGCGGGTACTTCTGCTTCAGCCGCTGGTGTGCGCTCTGATACCAGTCCGGGGTGAACATAACCACACCCCCTTTCCTATCCCTCGGAGGTCTCCAGCATGTTGGTGAAGGAGACGTTGAGGGCATTGGCCTTTCTCATTGCCCGCAGAACCATATCCACCTGTCGGTAAGGCAGCGCGGAGTCGATGTTCACGCCCACCAACAGCTGGGGGTTCTCCCTGATCTTTTGAACCAAGACCTGCTCGACTTGTTCCATGGTCAGATAGGCATCGTCGATCGTGATCTCGAACGAGGGATTGACCCAGACGTGGGTTGAGTTCTCCCGCGGCACGCGGATGCCCGACTCGGCCCGCGGCAGCGAGATCTTCAACCCCTCTTCGAGCTTGAAAATGGTGGTGGCCATGAAGAAGATCAGCAGCAGAAAGACGATATCACCCATGGAACCCGTCGGGATCGACGCCGACATCTGGATACTGCGTTTGAAGGGCACCGCTCACCACCTGCCTTCCGTCGCCGCGAATGGATCCGCGGCGCGTGCGCTACTTGCGCACCTTCTTGATCGAGATGCGGTCGGCCTTGGCCGACTTGACCTCGTCGAGAACATCGATCATCCGCTCGTAGGCGGCTTCCTCGACCGTCTCGATCACGACCACCAGATTCTCGTTGGCCTCCAGCTCCGTCTTCACCAAGTTGTGAACGTCGCGCAGAAGAACGGGCTTGTCCTTGACGTAGATCTGCCCCTCGGGCGTCGTCTTGATCGCCAAGACGTTTTCGCTCTTGACCTTCGTGGGGGTGCCACCCAGGCCGGGAAGCTGCAGGGGGATCCCGAACTCGGTCTCGAACTGGGTGGTCGCGATGAAGAAGATCAACAACAGGAAGGCTATGTCCGACGTGGACGCCTGCGAAATCTCCGGCGTGGCTTTCGGCGTTGTCTTGACTCTCATCGGGTCGCCCTCCCGCGTGCGTCGCCCCCCGGTGCGGGGGTTACGCCTCTTCCGTCAGCGCGTCGAGCAGCTCGATGGAGGACTCCTCCATCTCGAGCACGAAGGCATCGATGCGCAGCATGAAGTAGTTGTACATGGCCTGGACCGGGATCGCGATGATCAGACCGGTCATGGTGGTGATCAGGGCCTCGGAGATACCGGTCGCGACGATCTTGGCGCTCACCTGCTCGGAGGCGGCGATGGCCTCGAAGGCGTGGATCATGCCCGAGACGGTCCCGAGAAAACCCAGCAGCGGGGCCACATTGGCCACCGTCGCCAGGATCAGCAGGCCGCGCTGGAGAAAGGCCATCTCGATCGCGCCCGAGCTCTCGATCGCCTTCTCGACGGCGGCCGGCCCCTTGTCGACCTTGGAAAGTCCGGCATGCAGGATCGCCGCGATCGGCCCGCGCGTATTCATGCAGATGTCCTGTGCCGCGCCCACGCCCTTGGACTTCAAGCTGCTGATGATCGCCGACATCAGGCGCCGGGTGTTGGTATGCGCCCGCTGTAGCGTGAAGACCCGTTCGAAGATCACCGCCACGCCCAAGACGGCCAGGGCGAGTAGCGGGTACATAAACATGCCGCCCTTGATGAAGAACTCGACGACACCGCTGGTCCGCTCGGTCTCGGGGAGTGCCACCTCATCGCCCGCCGCCGCAGCCTGCTCGGTTGCCAGCCCAGCATCCGGCGCCTCCTGCCCTTCCTGTGCGTGAACGATCGCAGGCGCCGCCCACAGCAGGCCGAAGAGCACCAAGAGCGCTCCCGCCCAGAGCCCATTGCCGTGTTTCCCGAGTCTCATGCAACACTTCTCCTCAGCCCTGCGAGCCCACTGTCGGCCCGCACATGCCAGCTTCCCTCGCCCGGAGCTCCGCCCCCCAGGTCGTGTCAACGCCCTCGCGCGCCGTGAGGCCGGCTTGCGCAAGGGCCGTGTAACGACAAAATCGCTAGGAGGATAGGAATCATGATCCAGCCGTGTCAAGGCGATTTTCCCGCCCCCCCCGCGTCAGGAAAGCGGCTGCCCTGCGACCCCACCTGCTCTCCTCTTACCAGGCTCGGCTTTCAAGGAAGCCCCACCCGGGTCCGATAGTATAGGGCAAAACCTGCAGGGGTTCCACGGTTTCGGGTCCCTGCCGGAAGGACGCCTCGGACACTGGGAGGGCAGTGACGCATGATGACCCATTCGGTCCGCACCGGCTGGCGCTGGTGGTCATGTCCGTTCGGTCCCGCGTTGCTGCTGGTGGTGGCCACGCTGGCCACGCCGGCGATGGCCGCTGACGCGCCCGTGCCGCTGACGACCTGGGGGGCCGCCCCGCTGGTCCACCGCGGCTCCACGCACCCGGACTCGATCGAGATGGCCGTGGCGCTGGCGGGCAATCTGGCCCATCGGCCGGTCGCGCTGGCGGCCGCCTTGCGCGGTATCGAGTATGTGCGCTCGAGCAACGCCGCTGCTGCCCTGGATCAGTGGGACATGGCGCGCCGGGTAGATCCGGGCTACCCCGCGCCGGGCCTGGCGCCCGCGCGTTTCGCCCCCTTGGCATCGCCGCGCCGCACGCTGAATGGTCTTCTGGCAGCGCCGGTCGCCCTCTTCTGGGGCTTCGGCAACCAGCAGAATACCGCCGCCAGCCTCTTTCTCATGATCTTCTTCCCCTTGTTGATCGCGGCGTCCCTGTGCGGCCTCCTCATCGCGCTGAGGCACGCGGCGAGCATCCACCACCTGTTCTGGGAACACCTCCAGCCGGCGCTGCCCCGCTTCGCCGCCAAGTGGGCGGTCTGGGGGCTCTTCATCCTGCCGCTCTTCTGGAATCTGGGTGTGCTCCTGTGGGTCGGTCTGACGCTCGCGGCGGCCTATCCCCTGCTGCCCAAGCCGGAGCGGCGGTTCGCCATCGGCGTGGTCATCCTGCTGGCCATAGCGCCCTTGGGCGTCAAGCTGGCAGCCACGATCACGGCCCCGAGCGATCCGGTCCACGTCGTCAACGCGCTGTGGCGGGCGCAGCAAGCGGGTCGCAGCCCGGAAATGCTCAAGGAGATCCAGCGCCTCGAGCAGCGCTACCCCGACAACGGCCTGCTGAACTTCACCGAGTCGCTGCTGGCGCGTCAATTGGGCGATCTCACCACCGCGCGGGCGGCGCTCGCGCGCGCCCAGGCGACCAATGAGCTGGCGGATGTTCGCTATGAGGCAGCCTGGGCCATTCTGGCGTATCAGGAAGGTCGGGTCGAGGAAGCGATTCGCCGGTTGAACGCCGCCGCCGCCGCCGCCCCGGAACGCTACGATTTGCGCTACAACCTGTCGAAGGCCTATGCGCGGACATCCTTGTTCCTCAAGGCCGACCGCGAGATGCGGCGCGCCTTCGAGCTCGACGCCGATGCGGTCAGGCAAGAGGAACGACGCCGGCTCGAAGAGAAGGTGGATGACCTCATCGAAGAGCGACTGCACGCGGGTGAGATCTGGGGGCTGATGCTGCGCCACCAGGACACCGCGGCCTTTCAGCTGCCGCGGCCCGTGACCCTGCTCTTCCCCGGCGGCAATCCGCGGCTGCTCTGGCCCGGTCTGCTGGGGCTGCCGCTCATCTTCCTCATCTCGACGCGCTGCAGCCGGCGCCTGGTGATTCACACCTGCTCGCAATGCGGGCGGCGGGTGTGCCGGCGATGCCTGAAGCGCCGCGAGCGGCGGGTCTTCTGCCCCGAGTGTGCTCTGACGGTCGGGCGCTGGGCCCGCGTCCAGTACACCCAGGTGCTGCTCACGCGCCTGCTCGGACGCCACGATCGCCTGCGCGACCGCCTCATGGATCTGAGCCGCATGCTCGTTCCCGGACTGGGCGCGGCGCTGAGCGGCAGGACCAATCGGGCCTTCTTCCAGGTGCTGTGGCTGACGGTGGCCCTGGCCTGGCTGGCCTGGGGCGGGTTCCCGCTGAGATCGGTGCCCCTGCCCCTCATGGACGAGCGGATCCTGCCCGGGGCGCCGGTGGGCATCCTGGGCCTGGTCGTGCTCGAGGTTTGGACCATCCGCAGCGAGCTGCACGGACTAAGGCGCAAATCGACTCTCAGGGAGTTCTTGAGCGCGAACCGCGGCGGCTCCGCCAGCCCCAAAGCGGCTTGAGCGGGCCGAGTAGGCGCACGCGCCAGCGAGGAAAGACCGGTGGCACTCCAGGGAACACTGCAGGACTTCGGAGCGCTGGAGACATTCCAGCTCATCGCGCTTCAGCAGAAGACCGGCACACTCGAGATCACGAACGGCAATCGTCAACGTCGTTTCGTCTTCGAGAACGGGCTGCTCCTGGCCGCCCACGAAACCCCGCTGAAGCCCGAGGATCCGCTCGTGCGCTACCTCGTGGAAATGGCCTTCTTGCAGGAGCAGGACCTGCCCGCCTGGCTGGGGCTCCAGAACGTTCAATCGGTCAATCAGATCGACTTGCTGGTCAAGATGTCGCGGCTCTCCGAAGATGATCTGATTCAGGCCTACGACCTGTTCCTGCAATCCATCCTCGACGAGATCCTGGCCTGGCCGCAGGGGCGCTTCCAGTTCCACTCGGGCCGCATCGACGCACCCAGCAAGGTCGTTGGCCCCTGGAAGATCGAGGCGGTCCTCATGGAGAGCATGCGCCGCCTCGACGAGCTGGCGGACTTGCAGGCCTCGGAGGTACCGCCCGGTCTGGTCCCGCGCGTGCTCGACCCGAACGCCGTCGCGCTGATCGAGGATCGCTTCTGCCAGGCGGTGCTCCGGTCGATCGACGCTAAGCGGTCGCTCCAGGACATCACCGCCGGGTCGCGGTTGGCACCCTATGACATCTATCAGGCCCTGCGCCAGATGCGCGACCAAGGCCTGCTCGAGATGATGGAGTGGGTACCCACGGGCCCATGGACCGAGACGTTTTGGCAGAAGCGCTCGTGGGCCCGAATGATCCTGTGCGCCGTGGCGGCGCCGGCGATCCTGGCCGCGCTGACCCTGGGGATCCGCATCGCCCTGCAGCACCATCCGTCCCCCTGGCACGCGGGATCGGGCGCGAGCTTCTTGACCTCCGAGGCGCGGGCCTCGCAAACGAGCCACGCCACCGCACTGCTGCTGGAGACGTACCGGCTGCGCATGGGCTTCTATCCCGAGACGGGCAAGATGCTGGCTGAAAAAGGCCTCATCAGTCCCGCGGCAGCCAGGCGCCTCGATGCTCAGGGACCGCACTGGGAGCTCACCGCCGGGGGCCGGTCCTACCGCTGGGCGGTTCAGCCCACACAGCGTCAGCCGGCGGGGAAGCGCTCCGAATCCTGATCCGACAGGATCGCAGCGACCGCCGCGGCCAAGTCGACCACCACGCGCGCGCCCTTGGGTAGCTCGGATGCCCGCGTACGGGCCTGCTCGTCGCCATAGCCCGTTTCCACCAGGAAGGTGCGACACCCGGCGGCGGCGCCAGCCTGAACATCCTCGACCGTGTCGCCCACCATCGCTGAGCACTTCAGGTCCAGGCCCAGGTCGCTCGCTGCCGCCTGCACCAGGCCGGGGGCCGGCTTGCGACAGGCGCAGGCCCTGGTGAACTCCGGATGATGCGGGCAGATGTAGTAGGCCTCGATCGCCGCGCCATGCGCCGCGAGCAGCCGGTCGAGGGCGGCATGGATCGCAGCGACGTCGGCGCGCGTCATCAGGCCCCGGGCGATGCCCGACTGGTTCGTGATGACGACCGGCCGCCAGCCCGCGGTGCGCGCCCGGGCGAGGGCGGCGCCTACCCCGGGGAGCAGCGCCACACGCCCGGGGTCCTTCAGATAGGGCACCAGAGCGCAGATCGTGCCATCGCGGTCGAGGAACAAGCCGCGCCGCGAGCATGGGCTGGCTTCCGCCGGGCGAGACGTATCAGGGCACACGCGCCCCTCCTCGGGCACCCGCCAGGTCCTCGATCGCTCGCATGACCTCGGGCGCCGTGATCGCCAGCATGCACGGGGCCGGCTGGCCTTGAGGGCAGGTGCGCCGGAAACAGGGAGCGCAGGCGCAGTTCGCCCGCAGGATCCGGTGCCCCAACCCGCGCGGGCCGGTCCACTGGGGCTCGCTGGGTCCAAACAGGGCCACGACAGGTGTCCCCACGGCCGCGGCCAGGTGCATGGTCCCCGTATCATTGCACACCGCGGCATCGCACCCCCGCAGCAGTTCCGCCGCCAGGCGCAGCGTGCCCGCCCCGCAGGCCGAGACCCACGCCGGCCCGGATCCGGCCAGAATCCGCTGCGCCAGGTTTTCCTCCCCCGCGGCCCCCATGACGATCCCGGACCATCCGCGCCCCTCGGCCAGAATCCGCAGCGCCATGAAGCGCTCGGCCGGCCACTGTTTGGCCCACCCATAGCGAGCGCCCGGGCACAGGGCCAGGCGCGGCCGCTGCGCGCGCGCCTCCGCTGCGAGCCGCTCGCTCAGCCAGGCCTCCGCCGTGCGGCGGGCGCACGGATCGACCGGGAAGCTCGGATGAGCGGGAAAAGAGGTGGCCCCCGCCGCGCGCGCCAGGGCTTGGAACTCCTCGGTGATGTGGAGCGTGCCCCGGGTCGATCGCGGCACAGGCCGGGTGAGCAGCACCCCGCGTCCCTGCTCCGGCCAGCCGATTCTGCGCGGGACGCCGGCCACCCACGCGCACAGCGCCGCCGAGAATGAGGGGGTCAGCAAGAGCGCTTGCTCGGGCCGCGCGCCACGCAGGGCGCGGACCGCCTCCCAGCGCGACAACCCCGGACCACGGCCGCGTCGCAGCAACAGCCGCGGGGCTTCAGGTGCGATGTGCGCCGTGAGCTCGAGGGGGGCTGCGCGGCCGCCCACCAGCAGGGGCGCACCGGTCGCCGCCAGCCCCTCCAGCGCGGGGAGGGCCAGCACGGCGTCTCCCACCCAATTGGGCAAGCGCACGAAGGTCGTCATGGACCGCTGCTCCCTAGCTCCGCGAGCAGGGCCAGCACCGTCTCGCGTTGGGGCAAATTGGGGTCCAGCTCGAGGGCGCGCTCGAGCTGTGGGCGCGCCGCGGCGGGCTGTCTCTGATTGTACAGCGCCACGCCCAGAAGGTAGCAGACCTGGGCCGAGCGCGGCCACTGCCGCTGGACCCTGGCCAACGTGCGTATCGCTCGGTCCCACAGCCCGGCCTGGGACAGCGCCAACGCCAGGTTGTACATCACCTCGGGTGAATCGGGATACAGCCGGTGAGCCTCGTCGAGCACGCGACCAGCCGGCATCACCCGCCCCAGGTTGAGCTGGGCCTGGGCCAGATTCAGGTAGATCCCGATGTCCCGGTACCCATGCGTCAGCGCTTGTTCGAGCAGCTGCACGGCGTCGCCCGTGCGGCCCGACCCGCTCAGGCCGGCGCCCAGGGACGCCAGGAACTCGCCGGGCAGATCGCGGCCAGCGCCCGCGCTCAGCCGCTCGCGCCAGCCCGCGCCCAGCGCTTCCGGAGCCGGCTCGCGCCACAGCACCCGAGTGCGATGGCCCGGCGCGCTGCCGAGCATCGCTTCGTCCCGGGTCGCTTCCGTCAGGTGCATGTAGAACTGCACCAAGGCGGCGCAGCGTCCCGGGTCCCGCATGAGACGCACCACCAGGTTCTCGCTCACGACGTAGGCCGCCGCGGCGCGAAACCAGCCGTCCCAGTAAGCCCCGGCGTACCGGCCCGGATCGCGCGCGTGGAAGGGCAGGACCAACCAGATGAATTCAGAAGAATCGGGCGGCACGAAGCCAACATCGTGGACGAGCAGGCTGCCCGGTGCTAGGCGCCCCGACAAGACCCGCGTGACGTCGCTCGGGGCAGCTCGCTGGAGCGCCGGTCGCTGCCAACGCCCCGCCAGAACCACGACCGCGGGGATCAGCGCGGCGACCAAGGCGACTGTGGCTGCCCGGCGCACGCCCCCCCTGCCCAGGCCGCGGGTGAGCACGCCCCATCCCCGCCCGGCCTCGCCGGCTCCCCACGGCAGGAGCGAGAGCAGCGGCGCCAGATCGGCGAACCCCTGACGCAGCGCGAGAAGGAGCGCCACGACCGCCGCCAGCGGCCGCAGGTCACCGGCGCGGCAGCGGCGCGCCCATCCGGGGGCCGCCACCAGCACCAGCAGCAGGCCAGGGACGTGCAAGCTCCCCGTCAAGGGGAACAGCGAGCGCCGGAGGCCCACCCCAGGCTCCGCTGCCCCCAGGCTGCCTGGGGCCACCGACGGCAGCAGCCCCGCGAGCCAGCCGGAGGGGTCGAGCAGCGCCAGCGGGTTGAGGACCCCCAGAGCCACCACCGACAGCAGCAGCATGGCCGGTCCCCGCCAACGCCCCCGGGAATGTTCGAGCAGCCTTCCCAGGAGCACGGGGGGCAAGACGAGCCAGGCCCACGGGCTCCAACCGAGACACCAGGCCGTGGCCACCACGACCAGCCAGGCGGGCGTTGCAGCCTGGGCCGCGAGCAGGAAGGTCAGGCCCACGGCGCTGTGAGGATCAGCGCGTAGGGCGGCCTCGATCCACAGGGGTGAGACCGCCAGCCAGAGCGCCCCCGCCCAGGGAACGAGGCCGCGACGATCACCGTGGCGGAGCAGGATACCGACCGCGGCCGCGCCCACCGCAATACCCACCAGGCGAAAGGCGCTCAGCACCGCCCCGGCCCCCAGGCCGAGCGAGAGCAACGCCGCTGCCGGCAGCACGCGCGGGTCGCCGGCCGGCTCCAGGCCGCGCAGCAGAGGCTGCCCCAGTTCTCGCACCGCCCGCGCATGGGCCGCGGCAGCCGGAAGCCAGGTGGGCTGCTGCTCAACGGCGCCGACAGCCCAGGTGGCGGCCGCGAGGAGGCCCCACAAAAGGATCGGGAGGATGCGCGCATCGATCGCCATGCGCCGCGCCCCCCCCGGCACCGGCGCGGTCGCTGGCCTAGCTTCCCTCAACGCCCAGCACTCCCAGCCACTAGAACTCCCAGCCGATCGAGACTTCCCCGAAGGCCTTGCCATCCCAGTGGTGCAGATCGGTCCGGCGCACGAGGTCCCAACGCAGGATCGTGATCCCGAGGTTGATGGCGGCGCGGAATCCCACGGCCCCCTTGAGATCCCCATCGGGGAAGTCGTCGGCCGTGTAGATCGTCGGCAGGTAGGCACGTTCCGTGTCCCAGGCGGCGCCCACGTCGAAGAACAGGGCGCCGCGGATGCCGCCGAACAGCAGCGGGCCGGGGAAGGCAATCAGGAGCCCCTCGATGAAGGGGAATCGGAACTCGAGATTGGCAAAGCCGACTTGCTGTCCGGCCAGGGGGCGGTCCGTGTAGCCGCGTAGCGTGTAGGGTCCGCCGAAGGCGATCGGACGCCGATCGGGTCCCCACTCGCCGGCGGCCACGCCCCGTACCACCACTGCGTAGCGTTGGCGCAGGTTGAAGTAGACGCGGTAGTCGAGCGCGGCTCCATAGGCGTTGCGCTGCCCCCAGTCAGCGTAGCCGGAGAGGCGCGTGCGGCGCCCCGCCAGGGGCCCCGTCGGTCCCCACACCGCGGAGTCAAAGACCCAGGCGGCGGCCGGCCGCGCGTAGTAGTCCTCCGCGACGCTCTCCTCCCAGACGTAGTTGAGCGGGTTCCAGTAGCTAGGCCCGACGTAGGTGTAGTTGTAGCGCTTCTCCTGCACGAGATCGAGGCTCAGCTCGGTGCGCCGGAATCGTGAATAGGGACGGTACCAGGAGACCCCGAGCCCACGCAGAAGGCTGCGTTCATAGGCAATGGATGTCGCGGCGGGGTTGCTGGAGTAGCTATAGCCATAGCCGGTCCAGTACTGATAGGCCTGAACGCCAAAAGCCGGACGCGCACCAAGGTTGGCGTAGCCGACGAGGTAGTTGCCATCCTCCAGCGATCCGTTGACATCCGCGGCGATGTAGAGGTTCTTATCGCCCAGCATATCCGAGAAGACGATGTAAGACTGCGCTTGCAGCCCGTAACCGGAGGCGTACAGCCCACCGGCGGCGGCGTAGTCCACCGACAACCGCGTCTGGTAGGGCCTTTCGGTGAAGTCGAGCGATTCGGGCAGGGCCGCGGTCTCGGCATAGACCTGGACCAGATCGATCTCCTCGGGGGGTCCGGGCGGACCGGGCACGAGCGTCAGGTCGAGATCCAGCGAGTCAACCGCCGGGGCGGCAACATGCTCGGCGGCGGGACCCAGCGAGTCGACCGGCGCGACGGCAGCCTGCTCGACGTCGAGACCCAGCGAGTCGACCGGCTGCGCGGCGGCCGCACTCGGTTCGGCAGGCGGCGCCCAGGGTTCCCGCCCCTCGATGAGGGCCAGCGGATCGCGAATGGCGTAGAGGTTCCAGCCGTTTTCCTCGAAGACATTGAAGATCGCGCGATGCCCGTTCTCGGACAGACTGATGGCGGCACCGGTCGGGGTGATGCCGGTTACCCCGGTCAGCAAGTTCGTGATCTGGTAGTCGTGGTCGGTCTCGAGATCCCGCACGAAAAGGTTCGCCACCCCCCCGCGGTCGCTGACATAGAGCAAGTGGCGGCCATCAGGAAACCACTGCGGGTTGATGCACTTGCCGACTTGGCCCGGCAGGACGGTCAAGGAATCGGTTTCCAGGTCGAGCACCGCGATCTTCCACGGCGATTGCTCGGGGCCGCAGCCGGCCGAGCAGTAGTCGCGATCGGTGAGAAAGGCGATGCGTCCGCCGTCGGGCGACCAGGCCGGCTGGTACGCCGCCCAGCGATCGTCGGTCAGCGCGCGCAGGCCCTCGCCGGCAGCGCCGACGATGTAGAGATCGGCATGCGCGCCGCGCATGCCCGAGAAGACCAACTGCGTGCCGTCCGGCGACCAGGCGGGGTAGATCATCTCGTCGAACTCGAACCCGAAAGCCCGTTCCACCTTGCGATCCCGCACGTTGTAGACATAGAGCCGCTCCTGGCCGCCGTGCTTCGAAACGAGCACGATCCGGTCGCCGCTCGGATGCCAGTCGAGAGACGTGAACAGGTAGCGGAATGTCTCGAACGACTCGCTGCGCTCGCCGCGAATGAGGCGCTGCGGACGGGAGCCGTCGAGCGCCGAAGCGAGGTAGAGGTCGGTGTAGGGCGTCTGGTTGGAAATGTAGACCATCTCGCCGCCGTCGGGCGACACCGCCGGAGCGATGAACATCGAGGCGAGGCCTTCCTGGTGGTCGGTCAGGCGGCGGGCCACGTCCTCGGCCCGGTCAAAGGCGAGCAAGGCCGGCAGGTATTCGCGCCGCAGCGCGTCGGTCCAGTCGCGCGTCAGGCGCTCGAGGCTTACGCCCAGCACGTCCTGGGTGGCCCGCTCCAGGCTGCGGCTGCGCACCATGGCCCGAAACCAGGTCCCGATCGTCTCGTCCCCGTAGGTGCGGCCGATGTGAGCGAAGACCGACTGGCCGAAGCGGTAGACCCGGATGTCCATGACGCGCGCCAGATCCTCGATGCTGATGAGCGTGCCGCTCACCACGCCTTCGCGCATCCACATTGCCGTGTGGTAGTCCACCCCGGGAGTGCTCAGGTACTCGGCCATGCCCTCGAAGACCCACAGGGGAGGCTGCCACGCCATGCTGGTGAGCGCTCCGCCCAGGGCGGAGCCGGCCAGCATGTCGGCCTGGAAGGCATGCACGAGCTCGTGCGTGAGGGTGTGGTCCAGGTCGGCATAGGAACCGAGGAAAGGCACGATGACCCGGCGCTTCATGAACTCGGTCAGTCCCAGCGTCCCTTCGCCGATCAGGCCCGCGGCGGCGCGGGTTTCGCGAAACTCGCTTTGCGAAGCGTAGAGCAGCAGCGGGATGCGATCCTTGAAGTCGTGATCAAGGATACGGCTCAGGCGGGCATAGGCGCGTTCGGCCAGCGGCAGCGTTTCGAGCGCGACCTCGCGCTCCTCGGGGTAGAAGTGGAGCGTGAAGTGCTCGCTCTCCAGAACGCGCCAGTCGCGATCGAATTGGGGCACCTTGTTTTGACCGAAGTACTGGGCGCGGGCCACGTTGGCCGACGTTGCCAACAGCAGCGCGGCCGTCAGGGCGGTGAGCCGACGCGCGGCGGCGCGAGGCGGGCCGCCCCATCTTCGCTGCCGCCGCCCCGCTGCTCGTCCCGCGTGCGTCCCCGGCCTGGCGCTCTCAACGGGCAGCTGTTCGTTGCTCATGCCGTCCTTGCCTCCCGGCGTCCGATGGGATGGTCCCCGACTGGGCCAACCGACCGATCCGCGGCTCGGTTCCAGCCTATCAGGGTGGGACGGAGCGAGCAACGCGCCTACCAAGTGCCGGCCACGTGGCTGGCGCGGCGCTGCCGGGGGTCAGGCGGCCAGGTCGTCACCCGATTCAGCCTGAGCGGCGGGGTCCGGCGAGGCATCGACGACTGTGTTACGCCCCTGAGCCTTGGCTTGGAACAGGGCCCGATCGGCGGCCTCGAGCAGCGGCACGAAGGCGTCACCGTCGCGCGGGGCGGTGGCCACGCCGAAGCTGCAGGTGATGCCCCCGAACTGCGGCACGCCGATGTCCGCCGCGGCCACGGCGGCGCGCAGCCGTTCCGCGACCGCGTGCGCCTGAGCGCAGCCCATGCGCGGCAATACGATGAGAAACTCGTCGCCTCCGTACTTGGCCACCCAACCGCGGCGGCCGACACTGCGCCGCAGCACCTCCCCGATCTCGGCCAGGACGCGGGAGGCCGCCAAGTGTCCGAATCGATTGTTATACTCGCGCAAATTGTCCACATCCACCATGAGCACGCTGAAGGTGCCGCCACGCCGGCGCAGCGTGTGGAGCGCGGCGTGCAAGGAGCGCTTCAGGTAGCGGTAGTTGTAGATGCGGGTCAAGTCATCGATGAGCGTCGCGCGCTTCAAGCGCTCGACAAGCCGTGCCTGGCTCTGCTGGATCTGCAGGTGGTCGGCCAACGCGGCCAGGATGCGCGCGTCTTCATCGGAGAAGGGCGCCCGGGCAGGCTCCCGCAGCAGGATGATCCGCACCGGGCAGCGGTCCAGCAGGAACCCGAGCGCGAGCACCGGCCGGGCGCCCTGGCGAGCCTTCGTCGCGCGCGGTGTCCGGGTTGTGCCCCAGCCGCCGGGCCTGGCCACCACGGTGGGGCCCTGCGGCAGCAGCAGCCCGCGGCGCAGCCGCCCGTCGATGGGCAGGGCGGCAAAGGGCTCCATCCAGCGCACCCACCAGGTGCCGGCCCAGGCGCTGGCGCTCCGGCGGAATCCAGCCCGCGGGAGGCAGCCCGGGCGGCGTGGGCCGGGCGGACTCGCGCTCCGCACCAGCAGCGGGTGCTCGCCATTGCGGGTGAGCAGCAGCACGGCGGTCGCCCCCATCAGCTCGCCCAGGGGTTCGAGCAAGTGCTCCAGGACGCCCAGCCGCCGCACCGGGGATCCCCCGGTGCCGCCGTGGAGCCGGCCAAGGAGCCTGATGGCGCGTAGGGTGCGATCGGACATGGATGCCTCCGCCGGTCTTCAGTGCATCCGGCATGCCAGGAGCCGAGGGCTTGTGGCGGCGGTGTTTGCAGGCGCCAGGGCATAGCAGATCGCGCATTCTTCAAGCGCCGGCCCGACCGGGTCGGAGAGCGGGCTAGTCAACGTGTGCGATTCGCAGATGGCAGCGGGCAAGATGCAATGGGCGGCCCCCGGAGGCCGCCCAGAACGACTCTGTACGCCCGGCGCGATTCGAACGCGCGACCTTCTGCTCCGGAGGCAGACGCTCTATCCAGCTGAGCTACGGGCGCCCAAGTCCATCCACATACCCACTGCAACTTCTATCAAATCGGCCGGTCCCCGGCAACGGCGAAAAGCCGCGATCTCCCAGGGCGGGGCAGCTACCTGACCAACTCTGCCAGCAAGGCCGCCGCGTGCTGGCAAGCCCGGGCGTCCGCGGCATCGCCGGACAGCATGCGGGCGATCTCGCCCACGCGCGTGGCCGGATCGAGCGCCTCCACGGCCGCCACGGTGGCGCCGCGCGCGCGGTGCTTCTTGACGCGGAAATGCTTCTCAGCGCTGGCGGCGATGACCGGGAGGTGCGTCACCAAAAGGACCTGTCGGTGGCGGGCCACCTGCTGGAGGCGGCGGGCCACCACGCGCGCCGCCGTGGCGCCCAGGCCGGCGTCGATCTCATCGAACACGGTCAGCAGACGCCGGCCCCTGGCACCGAGGACGACCCGCAATGCCAGGGCCGCCCGCGACATCTCTCCGCCGCTGGCGATTTCGCCCAACGGCCGGTAGCCGGCGCCTGGATTCGTCTCGACGTCCAGGTGGACTCGCTCGCTGCCGGCCGGGCCGGCGTGAACACCAGGCCCAACCTCGATCGTCTCCTCGCCCGCCATGGCCTGGGGGTCGAGCACGACGCGCAGCCGGCATTCCGGCATGCCCAGCGCCGCCAGCTCCTTTTCCAACGCGTGGCCCAGGCGCGCACCACCGCGCTCCCGCCCGCGGCGCAGCGCCCCCGCGGCCTGGACGAGCTCGTCACGGGCCCGAGTGAGGACCGCCGCAAGCTCTTCCTCGCGCTGCGCGCTCGCCTCCAGCTCCCGTAGTGCGCCGCGCATTGCGTCGGCGGTGGCGAGGATCTCGTCCAGAGGCTTGCGGTGCTTGCGGACGAGGTGCTCGAGGCGCGCTAGGCGCTCCTCCAACTCCGGCAGCTCGGCAGCGGTCTGATGCGCTGCGCCGGCCAGGCGCTCGACGCGCCGGTTCAGATCCCGGGCCGTCCGGACCAAGGCGCGCAGCGGCTCGCGCAGGTCCGCGAGCTCGGCGGGATCGCACTGGGCCGCGCCGGCGTCGAGCGTCTCGAGGGCCTCGAGCACCGCTCCATCGCGCCCGTTGAGCAGCTCCTGCGCCAGGGCGAGCCAGGCGTCACGGTGGGCCCCCGCTTGCAGCGCCCGCACGCGCTCCTGGAGCGCCGCGATCTCACCCGGGACTGGGGATACCTCCTCGATCTCCGCCAACTGGAAGCGAATCCAATCCTCGTCGCGGGCCAAGTGCTCCAGGCGGGCCCGATGCTCGGCGAGCCCACTGGCGGCTGCCCGGGCCCGATCGTAGGCTTCCCGGACGCTCCGGCGCCCGGCCTCGAGCCCGGCGAAGAGGTCCAGCAGATCGCGCTGCACCTCAGGCCGCCGGAAGCGCTCTTCTTCGCGTTGGCCGTGGACCTCCACCAACGCCGTTCCCAGGCGCCGCAGGATGCGCTGCAGCACGCGGTGGCCGTTGACGTAGCACTCCCCCGGGCCGCCCCGGCGCAGGCGGCGGGCCAGGATCAGCTCGTCGCCCTCGAGGGGAATCCCATGCCGGCGCGCCAGCCGCGCGGTCGCTTCATCGCTGCGAAAGACCGCCTCAACGTGCAGGGCGTGCCCCGCGGGGCCGATCCAGCCCGACACGGCCTTGGCTCCCAGAGCCAGGCCCAGCGCATCCAGAAGGAGTGACTTGCCGGTGCCGGTTTCGCCGGTGAGCACGTTCAGCTGCGGCGCGAAGGCCAGCTCGGCCTCCCGGATGAGCAGGAAGTTCCTGACCACCAGTCGCGTCAGCATGCCCCGACGCAGCCTCCCCCGTGGCGGGACTCTACGCCCCCCACTTGAGCTTCTCGCGCAGCACTTCCCAGAAGGATCGCTGGCGAAGCTGGACGAAGCAGGAGCTCTTCTCCGCCCGCGCGGCCACGATCGACTCGCCCTCGCGCAGCTCGAGCGTGACCTGACCGTCCACCACCAGGTAGGCATGGCCGCCCTTGCCGCTCCAGTCGATGCGAATGGTGTCGTAGGCCGGGAAGATCAGCGGTCGAATCGCCAGCGTGTGGGGACAGATCGGGGTGGCGATGAGCACGTCCTGGAGCGGTTCGAGGATCGGCCCGCCCGCGGAGAGCGAGTAGGCGGTCGAACCGGTCGGCGTGGCAACGATCATGCCGTCGGCCTTGAAGCGCCCCACCAACGTGCCGCCGATCGTCATGGCCAGGTCGATGATGCCCTGGCCGCCCTCGTGCAGCACGGCGTCGTTGAGGCCGAAGAGGGTCGCCCGGGGCTTGCCGTTGCGCCCGAGAATCGAGATGCGCAGCATCATGCGGCGTTCGATCGAATAGTCGCCGCGCAGCGTCTGCTCGAGGGCGGTGAACAGCTCGCCCACGCTGACGTCGGTCAGGAATCCCAGGCCGCCGAAGTTGACGCCGAGGATCGGCACCTGGTGCGGGTAGAGCGCGCGCGCCGCGGCCAGGAGCGTCCCGTCTCCGCCCAGCACGACCAGCAGATCGATACGCTCAGCGAGCTTCTGCTGCGGGAGGCGCAAGACGGAGTCCGGCAGGCGGCCCGGTAGATCCTCGCTCACCGCCACGCTGGCGTGCTCGGCATCGAGCCAGGTGACCACTTCGCTGAAGACCTTGCGGCAGCGACGCTTGCCGAAGTTGGGATGGATGCCCACCCGACGGATGGTCCGGCGTGTCACCTAGCGACCTCCTTCCGGCTCCAGCCCGAAGTCTTCATCTTCGTCGGCTGCCACGGTCGCACCATCGGCCATGAGCAAGCGTACTTCGCGCTCGGCGGCTGTGAGCTTAGCCACGCAATGCGCGTAGAGCGCACGCGCCTCCTGGAAGCGGAGCAGGGAGCGCTCCAGATCGAGGTTGCCGTCCTCGAGTTGGTCGGCGATCTCCTCGAGGCGCGCGAGGGCTTCCTCGATCTTGAGATCGGCGATCCGTCGTCCGTGCTCATCGAACTGCCGGCCGCCGCGTCCACCCTCGTCGCGTTCGCGGTCCTGGCCCGGCGCCCCTCCGGCTGGCTTTCTGGGACTCACTCGATGCTCCCTTCAGCGGGTCGATCCCGCAGCGGGTCGGCCGTCGGCCAGACCTGTTCGATCCGGCACCGGACACGCCCGCGACCGAACTGGATCTCGATGCGATCCCCCGGCGTGCAACTCGTCGCGGTCCGCACGAGCCGGCCGCTGCGATCGTAGACCAACGCGAAGCCGCGATCGAGGACTCGCACTGGGCTGAGGGCCGCCACGCGCTGCTCGAGCGCGACCGCGCGTTGCTGCCCCCGAGCGACGGCCGCCTGGACGGCCCGCACGCAGCGCTGGGCCAGTTCATCCGCGCGCTGGCTCTCCTGGCGCAGCCGATCCAGGGGACTGGCCAGCACCCGGCCGCGGCGCACAGCCTCCACGCGCAGGCTGAGCTCGCGCAGGCGCCGCCGCAGCGCGGCCTCCCCCCGCTGGCTCAGGCGCCGGGCGCTCAGCAGCACATCCTCCACATCGCGCACGGCAATCTCGGCCGCCGCCGAGGGTGTCGGGGCCCGCACATCGGCCACCAGATCGGCGATGGTGGTATCGGTCTCGTGCCCGACCGCCGCGATCACCGGCGTGTGGCACGCGGCAATGGCCCGGGCGGTCGCCTCCTCGTTGAAAGCCCACAGGTCCTCGAGCGACCCGCCGCCGCGGCCGACGATCACGACGTTTGCCAGACCGGAGCGGTCGAGGTCGGCCAGACCCGCCGCGATCTCCTCGGCCGCGCCTGCGCCCTGCACGCGCACGGGCCGCAGGATAATGCGGATCGGCGGCCAGCGCCGCCGCAGGATGCGCACGATGTCGCGCACCGCCGCGCCGGTCGGCGAGGTGACGATGCCCACCGTCTCGGGATAGCGAGGCAGGGGCCGCTTGCGCGCGGGATCGAAGAGCCCTTCCATCGCCAGGCGTTCTTTGAGGCGTTCGAAGGCCAGGGCCAGATCGCCAGCGCCCAGGGGCAGCAAACGCTCGGCGATGAGTTGGTATTGCCCGCTGCGAGCGTAGACCGAGATCGTGCCAAAGGCGGCGCAGGCCAGGCCGTCCTCGGGAACGAAGCGCAGGCGGCGATTGGCGCCGCGAAACATCACGCACCGCAGCTGGGCGGTCTCATCCTTGAGCGAGAAGTAGTGGTGACCCGAGGTGTGCGCCACGAAGTTGGAGATCTCACCGGCGACCCACAGGGGCGGTAGCGAGGACTCGAGGCAGTCTTTGACCAGGGCGGTGGCCTCGCTCACGGAGAGATGTTCCGGCATCGCTCCAGCACTCCCCCTGGCCGGCCGGTCCCCGGGCCGGCGCGCAGGCTCAGCGCCGCTCCGCCGCCAGGACCGTGTTCTCGATGAGCGACATGACCGTCGTGGGGCCGACGCCCCCGGGCACCGGCGTGATCGCCCGCACGCGCTCTTGCAGGGCGGCGAAGTCGACATCGCCGCACAGGCGCTCCTTGCCCGCCCGTTCGGGATCCGGCTCGCGGTGGATGCCCACATCGATCACAACAGCCGCGGGCGAGACCATATCGGCGGTGATCAAACGCTTGCGCCCCGCGGCCGCCACCAGGATATCGGCGGAGCGGGTGAAGTGCGCCAGGTCGCCGGTGGCGGTGTGACACAGCGTCACCGTGGCGTTCCCGCGCGGGCTCTTGGCCGAGAGCAGATTGGCCAGGGGACGACCGACCAGATTGCTGCGCCCGACGATCACGACGTGACGGCCGGCGGTTTCGATCTCGAAGTGGGTCAGGATCCTGAGGATCCCGGCCGGCGTGGCGGGCAGGAAACGCGGCCGCCCCTGGCAGAGCAGACCGAGATTGAGCGGGTGGAGGCCATCGACGTCCTTGGCGGGCGCGATGCGTTGCAGCACCTCATCCTCGGCCAGATGGCCGGGCAGCGGCAGTTGGACGATGAACCCGTCGACCTGCGCGTCGGCGTTGAGGGCATCGATCACCGCCAGCAGCTCATCCATCGCGGTCGTCTCGGGCAGCACCACCGTCCGCGAGTCGATGCCCAGCTCGCGGGAGGTCTTCTCCTTGCCCCGCACGTAGACGACCGAGGCCGGATCTTCACCGACGCGCACCATGACCAGGACCGGACGCCGCCCGCGTTCGGCCAGCACGCCGAGACGAGCGCGCAGCGCTTCTTGCCAGGCCCGCGCGACCTCGCGCCCCGAAAGGATCAGCGCCAAGCCCACCTCCCGGCCCTAGCGCGCGTACTCGATCGCCCGCGTCTCGCGGATGACCACGACCTTGATCTGGCCCGGATACTGCAACTCCTTCTCGATCTTCTTGGCGACGTCGGCCGCCAGCTGGATCGCGGCGTCGTCGGTGATCTGCTTCTGCTCGACCATGATGCGGATCTCGCGGCCGGCCTGGATCGCGAAGCACTTGTCGACGCCGGGGAAGGATTCGGCCAGCGTTTCGAGGCGCTCCAGCCGCTTGATGTAGGCTTCGAGCGTCTCGCGCCGCGCCCCGGGCCGCGCTCCGGAAATCGCGTCGGCCGCCTGAACCAGGACAGCAAAGACCGTGTTGGCTTCCAACTCCGCGTGGTGCGCCCCGATCGCCTGCCAGACCGCTTCGCGCTCGTTGCAGCGCTTCGCCAGCTCCATGCCGATGATCGCATGCGGGCCCTCGACCTCGTGGTCGACCGCCTTGCCGATGTCGTGCAGCAGCCCGGCGCGGTGCGCCAGATCGGCGTCCACGCCCAGCTCGGAGGCCATCATGCGGGCCAGGTGGGCGACCTCGATCGAGTGCTTCAGCACGTTCTGGCCGAAGCTGGTGCGGTACTGGAGCGCTCCTAGGTGCCGGACGAGCTCCGGATGCAGCCCGTGGACCCCCATGTCGAGCGCCACGCGCTCGCCGGTCTCGCGGATCTCGCGGTCGACGTCCCGGCGCGCCCGCTCGGCGACCTCCTCGATCCGCCCGGGGTGAATGCGGCCATCCGTGATCAGCTTCTCCAGCGCCCGCCGCGCCACTTCCCGGCGTACCGGATCATAGCCCGAGAGCAAGACCGCCTCCGGGGTGTCGTCGATCACGACGTCGATGCCGGTCGCCGTCTCGAAAGCTCGGATATTGCGGCCCTCGCGACCGATGATGCGACCCTTCATCTCCTCGCTGGGGAGCGTGACGACGGTGACGGTGGATTCCACCGATTGCTCGGCGGCCAACCGTTGGATGGCGATGCCGATGATCCGCTGCGCCTCGCGCTCGGCCGACCGCTCGGCCTCCTCGCGGATGCGCCGCGCCATCAGGGCCGCCTCCCCACGGATCTCGTCCTCGAGGTTCTTGAGCAGCTCCTGGCGCGCCGCCTCGGCGGTCAAGCCCGAGATCTGCTCCAGGCGCTGGTTCTGCTCCGCCAGCATGTGATCCAGGCGCCCGTGTTGTTCGCTGACCTCGGCGGTCTTGGTCTCGAGGTCCTTCTCCGCCTGCCGAATCTCCCGCTCGCGTTGCTGGAGCTGGTCGCCACGGCGCTTCACCCCGTTCTCACGTTCGGCAATGCTCTGCTCGCGCCGTTCGAGCTCCTGGCGGGCCGCCCACATTTCCTCGTCGAACTTCGCCTTAGCCCGTAGCCACTCCTCGCGGGCCTCGATCCCCGCGGTCTTCTTGCGCAGCTCGGCCTCACGTTCGGCCTCGCTCAGGATGTGCGCCGCCCGCGTCTCAGCATCGGCCAGCTTGCCTTGGGCGAATCGGCGGCGCGCGTGATAGCCGACCAGGAACGCGATCGCGCCAACCACCAGCGCAATCGCCGCGGTCAAGATCCACTGCATCGACCCCATTGACTCCATCGTTTGGATTCCTCCGCGGGCTGGAGTCCCTTCCCCGCTCCCTCAGGGGGAAAAGAAAAATCCCCACCCTTGCCGTGTGAACGCGGACACATTGAACCTGGTCAGTCCAGGTGGGATCCCTCCCCGACCGCACCGAGCCCCCCTCGGCAAGGAGGGGTACCTCTGACGGCCGGTCCAGAATCCCCTAGGGAAAGCGTTGGCTCAAATCGTCCCGCTGCTGCACGAACAGGGCAGGGAGAACTTATCCCAGTTGCTTGGCAGCCCCTCGGGGGGGCCAGTCATCCTCCTCCCGGGACCCTCGGATCCGCTATCCACCGGAACCGGGCCTCTGCTCCGGTTCCGTGAGGGTCTCTTCGAGCACGAAGCCTATCTCTTCCACCCGTTCCCGAACGAGCCCGGCCTGGACGGCAGAACGGGCGCGTTCCCGGAACAACTCATCCGCGAGGTTGAGAGCCGTGAGGACCGCAATGCGCTTGGCGTCGGACGAGCTGCTGCTGCTGCGCCTCACCTCTTGCATCTTATCATCCACAAAGGCCGCCAGTTGCGGGATGCTCGCGCCAGCGACGTTCCCGGCGACCCGATACTCCTCGCCCAGGATGTGAATCCTAGTGTATGCGGCTTCGGCCATGAGACCGGATCCTTCATCGTGCGTCCCGGGCTCGCGGGGCGAGTCCAGGCGCTTCCCCTGAACGCCGCGGTATGACCGCGCGTCCACCAGACAGTTTAGGAATCGCGGTCCAAGAGGTCAACCTTTTCAGTAAGGCGCCCGAGCCGGCGGGCCACCTCGGTGCGCTCCTGCCGCAAGGCCCGATTTTCCTGCTCCACGTCCTTGATGCGGTCGACCGCCCGGAGCAGCTCGGCGGTGTCACTCGCCCCGGCCGCTTCGAGCACCCGCTCGCGCTCGCGGCGCAGGCTCTCACGCTGGGCCCGCAGGTCATTGCGCTCGGTGCGCAGCTCAGCGATCAACCGAGCAGCCAACTCCACCTTCTCGCCCAAGGCGTCGAGTTCGCGGGCCAAGTCCTCCCGGATCGCTTCCGGCTGTGTCGTAGTCTGTGTGGCTTCCATCGGCCCTCCGGCGGCTCGCACCTCCGGTCGGCGGCCGGCCCTAGCGACCACCGGCCGCTCGGGCCGCCTCGACGATCTTGCTGAAGGCCGGCAGATCCCGGACGGCCAGATCCGCCAGCATCTTGCGATCGAGCGCGATGCCGGCGGTCTTCATGCCGGCGATCAGCGTGCTGTAGCTCATCCCATTGAGCCGCGCGGCGGCATTGATGCGCTGGATCCACAGGCGGCGCATCATACGCTTGCGGACGCGCCGGTCGCGGTAGGCATACCGCAGGCCGCGCATGAGGTTCTCTTTGGCCACGCGATACAGACGCGAACGTCCCAGGAAGGCACCTCTGGATCGACGCAGGATCTTGTTGCGACGTGCCCGTCCGGGCACGACCGTCTTCGTTCTCGGCATGCTTCTCCTCCTCTCCCCCGCCCAGTCTCACCCGGAGTCGGTCGACTCGGGCCAGGTCTCTAGCGCAGACCCAGCTGACGACGGATGCGAGGCCGATCGACCTCGGCGACCAGTGACGGCGCACGCAGGTTGCGCTTGCGCTTGCGCGTTTTACGGGTGAGCAAGTGGCCCCGATAGGCCTTGCGCCGCCTGACCTTTCCGGATGCGGTCAGCCGGAACCTCTTGGCCGCCGACTTGCGCGTCTTGAGCTTCGGCATGATGTCCCCCTATGGCTGGCTATCCGGGCCCCCTTGAACCACGGATGGTGCCTGCGACGTGATCAGTTGCCCGACTTGGGCGTCAGCAGGAGCATCAGGAAGCGGCCCTCCAGCCGAATGGGGACCTCAACCGTGGCGTCCTGACTCAGTTCCTGAACGACCCGGCGGAGCAGGTCATCCCCCAGATCGCGGTGCTGGATCTCCCGCCCGCGGAATCTGATCGTGAACTTGACCTTGTCCCTCTTCTGCAGGAACCCGCGCGCCTGGTTGACCTTGACCATGAAATCGTGGTCGCCGATCTTGACGCCCATCTTGACTTCCTTGATCTGAGCCTGATGGGCCTTCTGGCGCGCCTTGCGCATCCGCTTCGAAAGCTCGTACTTGTACCGGCCGTAGTCCATGATGCGGCAGACGGGCGGTTTGGCCTGGGGCGCCACCTCGACGAGGTCCAGCTCGCGCGCCCTGGCCATGCCCAGCGCCTCTGAGATCGGAACGACACCCAGTTGACTGCCGTCTTCGCCCACCACCCGCACCATGGGTGAGCGAATGCGCTCGTTCACCCGAGCGGTAATCTCTTCCGGCCGAATTGGCACTTCCTCCCGTGGGCGGTGGACCTCGAAACACGAAAAAAGCGGCCGTTGGCCGCTCCACACGGATTACCCGGGGAATGCCGCCCAAGCATTCCCCCAGGAACCCTGGCCTCGAAACTACCATCCTGCTGGCGTCGCGAGGCGAGAAGCCAACGCTTCTGCTTGCCACACAGGGGCACGTGCCCCTCTTTTTTGACCGGCGGGCCCGATCGGGCATCCCGCCAGGTGCCCCAACAGCTTCCGGCTGCTGGAGCGCACTTGGGCGATACTGGAATCGAACCAGTGACCTCTTGCATGTCAAGCAAGCACTCTAACCAGCTGAGCTAATCGCCCTTACCGCTGTTCCTATCGGACGCGGCAATCGGCAATGTTAGGCCATTCCCCGCCCGGGTGTCAAGGCCTACCGCGCCAAGGCGCGAGAGTCTCACGCCCCGCCCACCATGCGCACCGTGCGCGGACCGCCCGCTTGGATCTCCCCAATGATGCGGGCATCCCAGCCGCTTTCGCCGAGCTGAGCCGTCAGGCCCTCCGCGGCGGCTGCATCGACCGCCAGGATCCACCCGATGCCCAGGTTGAACACGTGCTGCATTTCCTCATCCCCGATCCGCCCCAGCTCCTGGATCAGCCGGAAGATGGGCGGCACCTCCCAGGTACCCATGCGCACGATCGCGGTGACGTCTTGGGGCAATACCCGCACGAGATTGCCAGGTATCCCCCCGCCGGTGATGTGGGCCATCGCATGAAGCTCGGGGTGACCCAGCAGGCCACGCACCGCGGGCAGATACATGCGGTGAGGAGCACCGAGGGCTTCGCCCACCGTCAGGGCGGAACCCGGCAAAGGCGCCGTCAGGCCCGGGCCTTCGTCGATGAGCACCTTGCGGGCCAGAGAGTAGCCGTTCGTGTGAAGCCCGGCCGAGGCCAGGCCGATGAGGCGGTCGCCCGGGCGCACGGCGGCACCGTCCAGCAGACGATCGCGTTCGACGGTCCCCACGATGCAGCCGACCAGGTCGACCTCCCCCTCCACGTAGACACCGGGCATCTCGGCCGTCTCGCCACCCAGCAGGGCACACCCCGCCTCGCGGCAAGCCTTGGCCATACCGCGCCCCAGACCCTCCAGGACGTCCAGGGAGAGACGGGCGGTCCCGATATAGTCGAGAAAGAAAAGGGGCAGGCCCCCATGGACGAGGATATCGTCGACGCAGTGCGCCACGATGTCGTAGCCCGCCGTCTCCCACGCACCCGTCAGGCGGGCGACCTTCATCTTGGTGCCCACGCCGTCGATGCTGGCAACCAACAGCGTCCGTCCGCCCGGCTGGGGAAACGCAAAGAAACCCCCGAAGGACCCGAGTCCGCTCTCGACCCCGGGCGTGCGCGTGCTCTCCGCCAGGGGCTTCAGGCGCCCCACCAGCGCGTCGGCGACTTCCAGGTCCACGCCGGCCTGCTTGTAGCTGGGCGCAGCTGGTTTGCTCATGACAGATCCTCACTCTCCGCGGATGCCGCGTCTGGGACCACCTTGTATTCCACCCAGTGTCCCGGCGACAGCCGGCCCAGAATACGGTTCAGCGCATCCAGGACGGCAAAGACGATCGAGCGGTATCGGTCTTGGCCCACCACGCAGGCCCCGATGAGGCGTTGTTCCCAACGCGGTCGGATGAGCAAGACCTCGGCCACGATCGCCTCGCCCGGGCCCAGGCGGGTGAAGACCAGATCCCCCGGCATGAGACGGACGGAGTCCGGCAGAACCTGGCCGAGGGCGTCGATGCAGGCGGCCGCCACCAGCCGTTCTGTTCCCAAGGAGGCCGGCACGCCGACCGCGGAGCCCGTGAGCACCCGCCCCTCGGCCACCAGCTCCACCTGGACCTCGGAGCGCAAGCCCTCGACGAGGATGTTCACCGAGCGAAACTGGACCCGCGGCCCGGGCCCCGCTTCCATCTCTGGCTCCATCCCGGGCGCCTCGATGCGCGGGCCCTGGCGCACAGCAACGCTGATCTTGCGGTAGTGGATGTCGATGCCCTGGCTCGCCATCAGAAAGGAACGCACATCGCGCGCAATGTTCTTGGCGCGCAGCCCCGGCGCGGCGACGACGTGAATCTCGCTGATACCCGCCTCGTCCAGGCAGACGCGCACGCCCTCCACACCCCTGAGTTGCAGGAGAGCCCGCTCGATCTCTTCTCGTTCGGGCAGCACCATCACCCGCTGATTCCCTTCTCGGCCACTACTGCAGGCAGGCCGGGAGCTCGAACGCCGTCGCAGCGTGCAGCGCAAGGCAGCGCGCCCGCAGCGCGGCGCGCTGATCGGTGAGGATACCCTGCACCCCGAACTGCTCCACCACGAGCGACGCCAAAGCCGTCCCCACCGCCATGCCCTCCGCGAATCTGGCCCGTGAGCGCCAATCCTGACCGGCCAGGTAGCCGACCAGACCACCGGCGAACGCATCGCCCGCCCCGGTGGGATCCTGCACCGCCGTCACGGGCAGGGCGGGAAAAAGCAGCCAACCCCAGGGCCCCAGCGCGGCCGCACCGTGGGCGCCCTTCTTGATCACCACCACCTGGGGTCCGCGGCCGCGGATCACCTCAGCCGCACGCGGGACATCGGTTTCCCCGGTGAGCAGACGCGCCTCCTCATCGTTGATCAGCAGCACGTGCGCGCGCGCGATGACGCGTGCGACCGCGGCCGGATCCCGCGCGATCCAGTAGTTCATCGTGTCGACGGCAATCAGACCCACCTCCCCGCCCGCCGCGAGCACCTCCAGCTGGAGGTGCGGGTCGATGTTGGCGAGAAACAGCGCCGCGCCGCTGCGCCAAGCATCTGGCAGATCCGGGTGGAAGTGCTCGAAAACCCCCAAGCGGGTCTCCAACGTCCGGCGCACATTGGGGTCTTGCTCGTAGCGGCCCTCCCAGTGGAAGGTGGGACCGCTCGCTCGCCGCAGCCCGCCCAGGTCGACGCCCCGCCGCGCGAGGGCGGCCAGTTGCTCAGATGGAAAATCCTCGCCCACCACAGCCACGACCCGTACGGTGGTGAAATGAGCCGCCGCGAGCGAGAAGTAGAACGCGGACCCACCCACCAGATCCGTGTGCGAGCAGGTCGGCGTATGAATCGTGTCCAGGGCGACCGACCCCACCACCACGACGCTCATGACGCATCTCCCGCGCCAGCCGGATCGCCGCCCGCCGGCGCGGGGAAGGCGCTCGCGCCGCCCGGGCCGTCTGCCTCCCAACGCTCCATCGGTGCGTCACCCCACAGGCGCTCGAGCATGTAAGTCTCGCGGACGTCCGCCCTGAAAACGTGCAGCACGACGTCCACATAGTCCAGGAGCACCCAGCGCGCGGTCGCCACGCCCTCTCGATGCCAGACCGCCTCCCCGCACCGGGTCAGCAGTTCTTCCTCCACCCATTCGGCGATGGCGCGGACATGCGGTTCCGAGGTTCCCGAGACGATCAGGAAGTAGTCGCAGTTCAGAGAGAACCGGCGCAGGTCCATGATCACGATGTCTTCGGCCTTCCGGTCCAATGCCAGGTTGGCGGCCGTGCGCACGAGCTCCAGAGGGGAAACCATCCCCCGGTCCCTCGGTCTTCTCGGAGTCAACTCCCCTCCACTGTCGCCTGCGGCCTCTCCTTCCGCCGGATGAGCTCACCCTAACACTCCGCCGCCGCGCAGACAAGCGGGCTGGCTGCAACGTGGGGCTGCCGCGTGGTGGGCGGCCGCATGAACCTGGCGGCTGGCCGCGGTTGGCGGCCACGGCGGTCGGGCTTGCCTCACCGATGGCGCTGGGCGACATCCTGCTTGGCCGGGTGCGCCGGGCTCACGGTGCTGTCCGCTCGCTTCCAGAGCAACGCCTCCCCGACCTGCAGCGAGTCGTTGATCGCCGACAGACGGGCGACCTCGGCGGCGAAGCGCGGGCGCTGAGAGGCCGCGATCGGGGCCGTGGGGGGATTCTGCATACGCAGGGGATCAATGTAGCCGCCGCCGCGCTTCACGCGGAAGTCCAGATGCGGGCCGGTCGACTGACCCGAGCTGCCGACGTAGCCGATGACTTCGCCTTTGGTGACGCGCCGGCCCGCGCGCACGCCCTTGGCGATCCGGCTCAGATGCCCGTAGCAGCTTTCGTAGACCGAATCGTGGCGCACGCGCACTTGGCGACCAAAGCCGCCGTTCCAGCCGGCAAAGGTGACCTGGCCGCCACCGATCGACACGACCGGCGTGCCTATCGGCGCCGCATAGTCGACGCCCAAGTGCGGGCGCCACACGCGCAGGATCGGATGGTAGCGACGGTGCGAGAAGCGTGAGGAGATCCGCCGGTAGTTGAGCGGGGACCGCAGGAAGGTCCGCACGAGCGATTCACCCGCGGGCGTGTAATACCCCGCCGAGCCCTCGTAGTCCGCCGCCGGGTCGCCCCCGAAGCGCAGGGCAGTCTGCTTGGCCCGCTTGCCCGCGTAGCTCGCGAAGATGACCGTCCCCGAACCCAGGCGTTCTCCCTCGAAGCGCTTCTCTGCCACCAATACCGAGACCCGATCACCGGCGCGAGGCTCGGTCAGGAAGTCGATGTCCGACGCAAAGACCTCGGCCAGTTGCACGATCACCGCCGGGTCGGCTCCGGTCGCGCGCAGAGCCTCGTCGACCGTCGTCGTGATGCTGCCGCCGTAGCGATGAAGGTAGACGTCGTAGGGTAACCCGGTCCGGTAGGAGCTGAGCCCGTGCTCGTCGCCTTCGACGACGTAGATGCGATCGGGCCCCTTGTGATACACGAGCTGCCGCAGACGGCCCTCTTCGCTGAGCGCGATCTCGATCGTCTCGCCCGGCAGCAACTTGCGCAGGTCGAACAACTGGGTGTCGCGAACCTCACTGACCACGCGCTCGATGTCGCGCAGGAAGAGGTCGTTGCGCAGGAGCAGCCGGGAGAGGGTGTCACCGCGCCGAACGGTATCGTGGCGCGTGATCCAGCCCGCCGGGATCGATTCAGCTGAGAGCTCGGGCTGAGCCGACCCGCGGCCTGCTGGCCCGGAGCGCGAGCTGCCAGGCGAAAGGAGGTGACCCAGAGCGAGCAGGGCCAGCAGGATGACGATCGCCGCGACACCGGCCAGGCCAGCCCAATGAAGTCGCGTCAGCCGTTGCCCGGACCGGATGCTCATGAGCTCTTCTCCCGCTGCACGGGTCGGTCCTCCGCCAGACTGCGCTGTCCGCGCGGTCCCTCGCGGGCACCGAGCGCTCCCGCCGGGGAGCCAGCGGCGGGCTCAGCGCGTGACCCCGACAGGCCCAGCGCTCCCCCCAGCGCCCAGACGGTAGCGCCCACCAGGATGCCGAGCGCCATCCCCGCCACGACGTCCGAGGGGTAGTGCACCCCGACGTAGACGCGTGACAACCCCACCAGGATCGCCAGCGCGTAGGTGAGCCGCCACCAGCCGCCGGCACCCAGACTCAGCATCGTCGCCGCCCCGAAGATGTTGGCGGCATGACTCGACGGAAAGGAGCTTGAGCGAACCTGCGCCATCAGCGCTTCCACTCCGGCAACCTCGAAGCAAGGCCGTGTGCGAGCCACCCATGGTTTGATCACGTGGCTGGAAATCTGATCGGTCAAAAGGAGGGTTACCCCCAGCATGACCGCCATCACCCGACCCCGGCGGCCGCCGAAGATCAGCAGCAGAATCCAGGCAATGCCCAGTGGGACGACGAAATGCGACGCATTGGTGATCCAGGGAAAGAACGCGTCGGCCCAGGGCGAGCGCCAGCCCTGGTGGATCCAGAGCAGGACCGCTTCGTCCAGCTGCTGTAGCCAACCCGGCATGCCCTCGCCCCCCCCGGCTCCGCCCGCGGCACGTCTGCGCCACCTGGCTTGCCCGCCCCGGCAGCCCTTGGTACCGTGGGCTGCAGGATAAGCGGGTTTGGCGGCCCGGTCATGTCCTTCCTTCTGGTGAACTCTCGCGCGCCCTTACGGGCCGCGGCCGGTCCAAGGGAGACGGGTCATGTCGACCTCGCGTTCGAAGCTGTGCTTCGTTGGAGATCTGGCCTGGGTTCCGGCCGCGGGGGCGCCGCCCGGGGTGCAGGGAGGCGTCAGCACGCGGCTAGGCGGGGTGAGCCGAGGGCACCTCGCCGCGCTCAACCTGGGAACCCGAAGCGGGGACTCCGAGGTCCGGCTGGCGATCAATTTGAGTCGTCTGGCCGCGGCCACGGGCGTGGCGGTCGACCGGGCGGCGCGCATCCGCCTGGTGCACGGCACGCGGTTGGTCGAGGCCACCGGCCCCGGATTGGCTGCGGATGCTGATGGCGTCTGGACGCGCGCGGTGGGCCTGCCGCTGGCGCTGACCGTGGCCGACTGCCTCCCGCTGCTGCTGGCTGCAGCGCAGGGCCCGATCGCTCTGCTTCACTGCGGCTGGCGAGGGCTCGCCGCCGGCATTGTCACCAGGGCGATCGCGCATCTCAGCGAGGCCGCTGGCACCCCGCCCGGTTCCTGGTGGGCCTGGATCGGCCCGGGAATCGGGCCATGCTGCTTCGCCGCGGGCGAGGACGTGGTCTCTCGTTTTCCGCTGTCCGCCCAGTGCCAAACACCATCGGGCGAGCGGGGACAGGCCAGCGTGGATCTGCCGGGCTTCGTGCGCGCCGAGCTGCGGGCCGCGGGTCTGGCCGCCGACCAGGTGCAGGCCGCGGACCTGTGCACCTCGTGCGAGGCGCCCCTCTTCTATTCGCACCGGCGCGATCACGGAGCGACCGGGCGCATGCTCGCTTGGATCGCAAGGACCTCGGCCTAGGGACGTGGCAGGCCCTTGGTCTTGGCCGAGGTCACCTGGATTTCCTTCTCATCGTCGAGCGATGTCGCCCAGATCGCGAACAACGTTGCCCCGGCCCCCAGCAACACCGTGTTGCCGTAGTCCAGGCGCTTGATCTCGATGCGCGCGACCCTTTCCGCGGGCAGAATGGTGCGGCGCGGCACGTCGATGTAGGCCACGTGCCCCTCGGGCGACACCTGTTCCTCGACCACGTAGTACGTGCCCACCAGGCTGTCACCCTGCACGTGAACCTGCTCGAAATTGTAGACGTAACTATCGTTCGACACGACCGTCGCCTTGCCGATGCCACCGGCGGCAATCGACTCGAGCGGCACCTGCCTGGTCGTGGAGCAGCCCGCCACACCGCAGGCCAGGGCGCCCAGGACACAGGCCCACCAGGCTAAGACCTTCATGTCGATCTCCTCGCGGTTCCGGGCTCGGGCCAGGCGGCCAAGGCGCGCCGACCACCGCACCTTACCTCCCACCGCACCTAACCTCAGTGTACCCCTTTAGACGTCGCCGGTTGCCCGCTTTCCCCAGCGCAGCTTCCAGCGGTAGACGAGATCCAAGGCCTCGCGGGGCGACAAGCGGTCGGGCTCGAGCGCCACAAGTTCCGCCAGCAGCTCACGGGCCTCCGCGCCCGGCGGGTCGGTGCTCGGTGGTGCCTCGCCCGGCGACTCGAGGCGGGCCCGGTCGGCGGCTGCCAGGGCGTCGGCCACGCGACCCGCCAGGCACGCTGACCCCCGTCCTGGCTGGGCCGGCCCCCCGGCCCCGAAGAGCGCGATCTGCGCCTGCTTGGCTGCTGGCGAGCCGGGCAGAAGCAGGTCACGGGGTCCATGCTCTTCGAGCAGCTCGAGAATCTCGCGGGCTCGGGCCAAGACAGCCTCAGGCAGGCCGGCGAGCTGCGCGACGTGCACGCCATAGCTCCGGTCGGCCGCCCCCGCCACGACCCGCCGGACAAAGATGATCCGATCCTGCCACTCCTTGACTTGCACATTGAGGTTGCGATAGCCCTCGCGCCTCCGGGCCAGCTCGGTCAGCTCGTGGAAGTGGGTAGCGAAGAGCGTCCGTGGACGCCGCAGCGGGCGATCCCGCAAGTGCTCCGCCACCGCCCAGGCGATGGCCAGGCCGTCGAAGGTGCTCGTGCCGCGCCCGACCTCGTCGAGCAGTACCAGACTGCGGCTGGTGGCCTCGTGCAGAATCCGGCTCGTCTCGATCATCTCGACGAGAAACGTGGACTGGCCGGCCGCGATCCGATCGCCAGCGCCGACCCGCGTGAAGAGGCGGTCGGCGACACCGATGCGGGCTTCCTCGGCGGGAATGAAACTGCCCGCTTGGGCCAGCAGCACCAGCAGGCCGGTCTGGCGCAGATAGGTCGACTTGCCCGCCATGTTGGGTCCGGTGATGATCAGGATCTGGCAGCCACGCCCATCGAGCTCGACGTCGTTGGGCACAAAGGTCTCACCTTCCAGAAACCGCTCGACCACCGGATGACGGCCGCCGGTGATGCGGATCTCATCGCCCTCGTCCACGGTCGGGCAGACATAGCGGCCTTCGATCGCCCGCTGCGCGAAGCCGGCCAGCAGATCCCACTGCGCCACCGTCTCGGCCGCACGTTGCAGATCGCGGGTCTCACCCACCACGCGCTCGCGCAGCGCCTCGATCAGCTGGTCTTGGCGCTCGCGGGCGGCTTCGCGCGCGCCGAGGATCTTCTCCTCCCATTCCTTGAGCTCCGGGGTCACGAACCGTTCGGCTCCGACGAGGGTCTGCTTGCGCTCATAGGCCGCGGGCACGCGCGCCAGATGCGGCTTGGTGACCTCGAGGTAGTACCCGAAGACCTTGTTGTGCCCGATCTTGAGTGAGGGAATGTTGGTCGCCTCGCGCTCGCGCTGCTGAATCTGCGCCAACCACCGCTCGCCGCCCCGCGCCAGGTCGCGCTGCGCATCCAGTTCGGGATCGTATCCCGCGCGGATCGCCTCCCCGCTGGGGGCGCGCAGCGGGTCCGCCGCGAGCGCCCGGTCGAGGGTCGCGCGCAGCTCGGTGAAGTCCAGCCCGCCGGCCGGGCGCGGAAAGACCACGCGTGCGGCGATCTCATCCGCCTGGGCGGTCAGATCAGGCCAGGGACCGAGCGAATCCCGCAAACGGCACAAGTCCTGAGGGCGCGCGGGCGCGACGTGCAGACGCGCCACGAGACGCTCGATGTCACCCACCCGCGCCAGGAGCGCCCGCAGCTTCTCGAGCACGCCGCGATCCTCCGTCAACGCCCCCACCGCTCGATGGCGCTCGCGAATGGCCGCCACGTCGAGCAAGGGCCGCGCCAGCGTGCGCCGCAGCAGGCGGGCGCCCATGGGCGTTTGCGTGCGATCGACGACGGCCAGCAGCGAATGGCGCGCGCCCGAAGTCAGTGATTCGAGGACCTCGAGGTTGCGCAGCGTGGCCTCGTCGATCTGCAAGCCATCGACCATGCGCAACGCGCGCGGCGGCCGCAGATGGGCCAAGGGGGCGCGGCGCTGTTCGCGCGCATAGGCGACCAGCGCACCGCCGGCGGCGATCCCCAGCGTCAGCGGTTCGACCCCGAAGGGTTCCAAGCTCGCGACCCCCCACTGTTCGAGGAGCACCTTGCGAGCGCGGCTGGCGGAGAAGAGCCAGTCGTCGAGCGGTGCGAGGAAAAGGTCGCGGTGCTCGCGCAGGTAGGCCGCCAGATGCGGCTCGTCCCGACGCTCGCGCGGGAACAGGACCTCGCGCGGCGCGAAGCGGTCCAGCTCGGCCGGCAGTTGGGATGGTGCGACTTCGCCCAGGCTGAACTCACCGGTGGAAATGTCGGCCGCCGCCAGGCCCCACCGGTCCCTGCCTGGCACCACCGCCACCAGGTTGTTGTTGCGCTCCTGCGCGAGCAGGTGCTCGGCCAGCGTCGTTCCCGGCGTGAGCACTTCCACGATCGCGCGCTCCATGAGCCCCCGCCCCCCGGGCCGCTCCACCTGCTCGCAGATGGCCACGCGGTGCCCGGCCTGCAGCAGCCGCTGCAGATGCGGCTCCGCGCTGTGCCAGGGCACGCCCGCCATGGGGATCGGGTCGGGGTCGGCTTTGTTCCGCGAGGTCAGCGTCAGATCGCAGACGCGCGCGGCGACTTCGGCATCTTCAAAGAACATCTCGTAGAAGTCGCCCATGCGGTAGAAGAGGATCGCGTCGCCCACCTGCTTCTTGAGCTCGAGGTACTGGGCCATCATGGGCGTGCTGGCGGGCCCGCTCTTGGCGGCGGCACGGTCCGCGGCGCTGCCGGGACGCGCGCTGGGTGCGTCCGGCGTCCCGTGCTCGCGTGCCCCGGTGCTCATCGCGGCTGGGACCGCGCGGTGTCCTGATCCGCGGACGCCGCGGCGACGATTTCGTAGGAGAGCATCAACCGCTGGCTCAGCGCCACGCCTAGGCTCTCGGCGGCCGCGCGCGAGCAGCCCCGACCGATGCGCACGTGAAAGTGCACCCGGCCGTCGTCCGCCGGCAGGCGTTCCTCGTAGGCCGCGAAACCGTACCCGGCCAGTTCCCGCACCAGATCGCGGGCCGCCTCCGCCTCCGCGAAGGTGCCCACCTGTACCGCCAGGCCGGGCGCCCCTGGCGGCCCGCCGCCCGGGGCGGTCGCGGGCGCGGCCGCGATGGCGGTGCCCGGTTGCCCCCGGCGCAGAGCCAGGCGCTCGCGCAGTGCGGAGGTCTCTGGCGCCGCCGTCATGGAGCCCAGGGGTGCGGCGAAGACTTCCTGGGCAGCCTCGTGCAACGCGGCGTTGTCGTTGCTCGCCAGGCGCCAGAGCCAGGGCCCCATCAGGCCCCAGCGGCGGGCGGCACCCTCCAGCTCGAGGGCCGCGCGCACGCCGCGCGACCCACCCTGGCCGCGCCCGAGCGTGGCGATGGCGCGCATCAGGTCCCAGGGTGGGAGCGCCGTGGCCGTGGCGGCCTGACCCGCGGCGCGTCCGTGCCCGAGCAGGACTCCCCAATAGGCCGCTTCGGGCCCGGAGGAACTCAGGTGCTTGGCCGCTTCATACTCCCGCCGCGCCTCGGCCGTGTCGCCGCCGGCCATGAAGAAGCGGATCTTCCAGAGGCGGGCCTGGTCCGCCACCGGCCCCGGGAAACGGCGGATCAACTCGCTCTGGACGTCGAACGCCACGCTCGCGTCAGGCTCTTCCTGCGCGCGCCGGAAGAGCCAAGCCGCCTGCGTTTCGCGCGACCCGTCGGGAAGGCGCGCCAGGATCGCCCTGACCTCGGCCCGACGTTCCGCTCGCGCGGCCGCGGGAACGAGCAGCAGCAGCGCCGCCGACAACGCCCACAGGAGCCGCGCCGTGCGAGATCGCCCGGCCGGATGGGACCCGACCCTAGGCCTGCGCCTCGGTTTGCCTTTCACCAGCATCTTGCCCCGCCAGCGCCGTGAAGGGATCGGGCAACCACGTCCGACAGCGCCGGCAGCGCACCTCCTGCGGCTCGGCCGGGGCGCTGCAGCGTGGACAGGCAAAGCGGGCCATCCCATCGACGGACTCATCGACCAGTTCCTTGAGTTGGGCTTCGGCTTCGGCCGCGCGACCGGTGTGCAGGAGCAGATAGAGCCGCCAGTAGCGCGCGGACAGATCGCCCGGATCGCGATCGAGCAGGTCCTCCACGATCCGCAGCGCCTCGTCGGGCTCGCCGCGCCGGAGCGCCATGCGAGCGCGGGCCAGCTGCAGCGGACTGCTGGCCGCCCCCTCGGCGCGCACCAGGTCACGATAGAGGTCGCTCAGGTCGCCGAAGCGGCCCATTTCGAAGTAGGCCTTCTCGAGACGCTTCACCACGAACACGGCCCCCATGGGCTGCGCCTGCAAGAGGCGGCGCCAGACGTCGGCCGCCTTGTGATAGTCGTTCTCGCGCGCGTGCAGGTCGCCGAGCAGAAGCAGCGCCGGACCATAGTCGGGCTCCTCGCGCAGAACCTCCTCGACGATCCGGCGGGCACCCGTGAGCTGTTCCGCCTCGGCGCGCCGGGCGGCGATCTCGACGCGCACCTGGCTCGGGCGCGGGCCGCCGCCGCTCCGGTCGCCGCGGGCCAGGACCTCGATCGACTTCAGGGCGGCATTCCAGTCCTGACGCTCGAGCGCCTCCTGGAGCTCGACCCGGGCGATCAGCGGATGGCGCCGGTCCAGGTGCCGAAGCTGCTCGACCGCTGTGCGCGCCTCGCCGTGGAAACCGAGCTGCAGCAGGTCCTCCACCAGCCCTTGCAGGACGGTCGATCGCAGGGCCCGGTCGCTCAAGTCGCGCGCGAGCAGGCTGCGGTAGATGGACACCGAACGCTCCAGGTCGCCCTCGCGGCGCAGAATCCTCGCCAGGCGTAGATAGGCCGGCACGTCGTCGGTGTCCTGGCGGATGATTTCCTTGAAGCCTTCCCGCGCGCGCGGCAGATCCCCGTCCACCAGCAAGTCGGAGATGGTCTCGTAATGGGCCAGCTTCCCGCTGAGTACTTTGCGCTTGCGGCCACCCCACATCGGTGCGATGAGCACGACCGCCACCAGCAGGAGGATCACCCCCAGGACCAGCACCTCCACCATGACCCACGCCTCCCTACTGGCCGCGCACGCCCGCAGCGCTGCCCTGATCGGGCCACGAGTCTTTTCGCTCGACGAGGGTCCCTCGTCCGGACGACACCGGTCCCTCCAGGGGCGCCGTGCGCAGCGCATCCAGTTCGCGGCGCATCCGCTCGGCCTCGCGCTCCAAGCGGGTCAGCCGCTGGCGCACGCGCAGCTCGCGAACGAGCGACACCACCAAGAGGGTCAGCGCGCCGGCCGCGTAGGCGATGAACAGCGCCGCCACCACGTCGATTTGCGTGGCCCCGCCGAAGGTCCACCACCGCAGCGTGACGTACTGGCCGCGGTTGGCGAGTCCGAACAGGACCACGAAGATGATGAACAGGAACACCAGGAAGGCCTTCAGATACCACACGGCGAACACCCCTCTGACCCGCGCTCTCGCAGCCCCGGCCGGGCCGGAGCCCCCGGGCGGCCTGGACATTCTAGGGCGGCCGCGCCAGCAGCGCAACGCGAGCCCACCGCGAGCGTGGAGGGACTCCGCCGTCGGACGGCCGACCACTCACCCGGGGCACCAGAGAACGCAAAGGAGGGTGATGCGTGCACCACCCTCCCCCGGCTGCCATGGGCGCGCGGTCCCGGCCGGGACCGCGCCCACGTATCGCACCGCTCAGGCCTCCGGTGCTGGCCTCGGCTCTGCGTCGGCCCCGGAAGCATCCTCGGAGGCGACGGCCTCGGACTCCGGCTCGGCTGGCGCCGGCGTTTCCTCGGGTGCACCCGTCTCCTCGCCCATGGGGGCTGCCAGGTCCGCCACCGGCTCGGCCGGTGGTGCCTCATCGGGCGTGGGCGCAGCCGCCGGAACGGCGGCCTTGGACTCTGCCGACCGTTGCTTGAGCTTCTCGGTGAAGCCCTTGGCGGCCTCTTCGCCCTGCTCGGTCAGCCAGGCCTTGACGGAGAGCAGGATCCGGTGATTGGCCGGGTCCACGCGCGTGACCTTGACTTCCAGCTCATCAGCATCGCGGAAGTACTGCGTGGGGTCCCGCAGGTCGTCGAACCCGAGCTGCCCGGCGGGGATGAAGCCCTCCACGTCGTCCTCGAGCATCACGACCGCCCCGCGGTCGATGACCTTGGCGACCTTGGCCTTGACCGTGGTGTTGATCGGATACTTCTCGATCAGCGCCGGCCACGGATCATCCTGCACTTGCTTCAGGCCTAGGCTCACTCTGCGGTTGGCCTTATCGAGCGACAGGACGCGCACCGTCACGTCATCGCCCTTCTTGACGATCTCGCTCGGATGCCCGATGCGCCGCGTCCAGGACATATCGGAGATGTGCACCAGGCCGTCGATCCCATCCTCCAGCTCGACGAACGCTCCGAAATTGGTCAGGTTGCGGACCTTGCCGGTCACGATCGAATTGACCGGGTAGCGCTCGTCCAGCGTCAGCCAGGGATCGGGCTCGACCTGCTTGAGGCCCAATGAAATGCGCTCGTTCTCCTTGTCGACCTTCAAGACCATGCACTCGACTTCCTGAGCCTCGGTGAGGATCTTCGACGGATGGCGGATGTGCTTGGTCCAGGACATCTCGGAGATGTGGATCAGGCCTTCGACGCCGCGCTCGAGCTCGACGAAGGCGCCGTACTCGGTCAGGCTGACCACGCGGCCCTTGACCTTGGAGCCGACGGGGTACTTCTCATCCACGCGCTCCCAGGGATATTCGGAGAGCTGCTTGAGGCCCAGGGAGATCCGCTCGCGCTCCGGGTCGAAGCTGAGCAACTTGACCTTGACCTTCTCGCCCACGCTGAGCACCTCCGACGGGTGCCGGATGCGACCCCACGACATGTCGGTGATGTGCAGCAGGCCATCGATGCCGCCCAGATCGATGAAGGCGCCGAAATCGGTGATGTTCTTGACGTAACCTTCGCGCACCTGCCCGACCTCGAGCTCCTTGAGGATGTTTTCCTTGGCGGCCTCGCGCTCTTCTTCCAGCACCAGGCGGCGTGAGACGACGATATTGCGGCGGCGCTTGTTGAGCTTGATGATCTTGAATTTGAGCGTCTGCGACATCAGGCTCTCGATCGACTGCGGCTGCCGGAGCGCGATCTGCGAGCCCGGCAGGAACGCATCGACGCCGAACAGGTCGACCACGACGCCGCCCTTGATCTTCTTGACCAAGCGGCCCTCGACGACCTCGCCCTTCTCGGCCGCGTCCTTGACCCGGTCCCAAACCTTGACGAAATCGGCGCGCTGCTTCGAAAGCACCACCAGGCCGTCCTGGTCCTCGAGCTTCTCGAGGAAGACGTCGATCTCCTCGCCGACCTTGACGCTGTCGACATCGCCGAATTCATCGAGCGGAATGATGCCCTCGCTCTTGAAACCGACGTCGACGAGCACATCCTTGTCGTCCACATTGAGGATGCGCCCCTTGAGCACCTCACCTTCCTCGAGGTTCTTCATGGAATTGAGGTACATGTCGACCATCTTCTGGATCTCGGTCGCCTCGGCCGGGTCCGCATCGTCGCGGTTGACGAGCCTGATGGGCCCCGGGCCTTGCGGCCCGCGGGGGCCCTCATCGCGCACACCCGTGCTGGGGAAAGGAGCGCTGCGCGAATCGTCGCTCGGCCTGGGCTCCGCCCGCATCGGCTCGGGGGCTGGCCCGGCCTGGTCCTGTGCGCCGGCCGGCGTCACAGGGGTCTGGTCCATCTGCGATTCGTGGTCCATCATGTCTGGTGGGTCCTCCCTACACGCTGTGACAACTTCACCCGCCGGGATTGCCGCGCCCGGCGATCGCGTTCGCAAATTACTGATTATATCATTCGGCCGCGCACCTTCAAGCCTGATCTCCACCTGCGGAACGCTGGTGAGACGACGCCTCGAGCGCCGCGATGGCGGCCATCACGCGCGCCGCGAAGGCCGCGTCGCCCTCGCCCTGCGCCTCGTTGGGGGCCGTGCCGCGGTCCGCCCCGGGCGGGGCCAAGGGCTCACCGAAGCGCACCTGCTGGGCCTCCCGGCGCAGCAGGCTGCGCAGGAGACTGCCGCCCGTGACCAGGACCGGCAGAACCGGCGCGTCCGCCCGGCGCGCGAGCCAGGCCACACCGGGATGCGGCGTGCCCAGCGACCGGCCGCGAATCCGGGTGCCCTCCGGGAAGATAAGAAGCGGCCTGCCCCGGCGCAGGATCTCAAGGCAAGTTCGCAGCGCGCGGCGATCGGCGGCGCCGCGCCGCACGGGAATGGCGTAGTACTTGCGGATGAGCCAACCCAACGGTCCGCGGAACAACTCCTCTTTGGCCAGGAAGGCGGCGGCCCCGGGCAGCAGGCTGCCGATGAGCGGCGGATCGGTGTAGGCCTGGTGGTTACAGGCAATGACGCACGCGCCGGGCGGGACATGCTCGCGCCCGTGCACGCGCACGCCGCAGAGACCTTGGAAGATCACACGCAGGAAGGCCTGGGTGCCGCGAAAGAAGCGCGAGCCCGGCCAGTGACCCCGTCCCCGGACGAGCTCGACGGCCAGGTTGATCTGCTCCTCCAGGGTCAGACCGCTCGTGTCGATCCGCACGCCGCCCGCGGGAACCCGCAGTGGAGAGAGCGCGCGAGACTCATCGCGCAAGTCGCGTTCCTGTATATCGTTGCGTATCTCGGTCTCCTCGGCGGGCATGCCCAGGGCGCGCAGCTGCGCCGCCCGCCGCGCGGTGCGGGCCTCGAGCGAGGCGGTCAGAAAGAGCTTGGGGCAAGCCTCGGGGAAGACGACGCTGCCCATGTCGCGTCCCTCGGCCACGCAGGGCTGCAGCTTGGATGCCTCGCGCAGGAGAAGCGCCACGCGCTCCCGAATCGCGGGCAGCGTCGCCAGGCGTGAGGCCGCCTGGCCGATGGCCTCGCGCCGGACCTCCTCACCGATGTCGCGATCCCCGACCCGCACCCGGAACGTACCGGTGCCGGTCTGCACTTGGACGGGAACGTGGGCGACCCACCGGGCAAACGCCTCGGTTTCGCCCGGCGTGACGTGATCGCGCTCCGCCGCCCACGCGAAGGCGCGATACAGCGCGCCTGAATCGAGACAGAGCAGGCCGAGCCGCTGTGCCAGAGCCCGGGCGGTCGCGGACTTGCCGGTCCCGGCCGGCCCGTCGATCGTCACGATGCGCGCATCGCCCCAGCCGGCGGCGTTCGCTGGCGTGCGCTGGTGGGCCATGGCTCAGAGTTCCAGTCCGGTGCGGCGGGCCAGCTCCTGGATCTCAGGTGGGAGTAGCGGGCGTATCGCTCCCGCCGGCAGCTCGCCCAGGCGCACACCGGCAAAGGCCAACCGCTGGAGGCGAACCACGCGCAGCCCTACGGCGCGGCAGATCCGGCGCACCTCGCGCTTCTTGCCCTCATGGAGCACCACCCGCAAGACCGCCCCCCGGCGGGACGAACGCTTCACCCGCACCTGGGCAGGTGCGCTGTGCTCGCTTGCGCCGATCGGGACCCCGCCGGCCATGCGCGCCAGCTGGGCGGGATTGGGCCTCGGCACGACCCGCACCTGGTACAGCTTCTCGACTTCGAAGCGTGGGTGGAGCAGGCGATTCGCGAGCTCGCCGTGATTCGTCAGCAGCAGCAATCCCTCCGAGGTGCGGTCAAGGCGCCCGACGGGAAAGACGGGGACATGGATGCGGCGCAGGAAAGGCCCGAGACCCTCGCGCCCGAGCTCATCCGCCTCGCTGACCACGACGCCCCGGGGCTTGTGGAACGCGTAGTAGACCCATTGCGCGGGCGGCCGGACGGCTTCCCCATCCAGCTCGACCCGGTCGCGACCGCTCGTCACCAGGGTTCCCGGATCCTCCACGCGGCGGCCATTCACCACGACCCGCCCGGCGAAGACCAGCTCCATCGCCTTGCGGCGCGACGTCACCCCGCACAGCGCGAGATAGCGATTGAGGCGCAGGCGTGCAGCGTCAGGCGTGGCGTGTCCGGGGCCGACGTGCGACTTGTCCTCACCGGGGGTGCTCACGTCTGGACCTCGCCCCCCCGCTCACCATCCTCGGCTTCGAGCGGTGAGGCCAGCACCGCCGCAACCTCGTCGGGTTCGGGGCCCTGGTCGCGCGATTCCTCGGCGTCGGCGCTTCCGGCCGGTTGGGCGTCCGCTGGGGCGGCGATGGCCCCGGAGCGGACCAAATCCTCACGGGCCGCGTTGCGGTCCACCAGCGCTTCGAACTCCTCGATCTTCGGCAGGTCGCGCAGGCTCTCGATGCCGAAGTGCTCGAGGAAGTGGTCGCCCGTCCCGTACAGGAGCGGATGCCCCACGGTGGCCGCTCGCCCTCGCACCACCACCAGGCGCCGCTCCAGCAGGGTTCGGAAAACGCCCCCGCAGTCAACCCCGCGGATGGTCTCAACATCCCCGCGTGTCACCGGCTGCCGATAGGCCACCACCGCCAACACCTCGAGCGCGGCCCGCGATAGACGCTGGCGACGCCGACCCATCAGGAAGCGTTCCACCTCGATCGCCACATCAGGCAGGGTCAGGAGCTGAAAGCCGCCGGCGATGCGGACAACCCCGAAGGCCCGCTGCGTCTCGGCGTAGAATCGGCCGAGCTCCGCCAGCGCCGCCTCGATCGCTTCGGTGTCCGCGTTCGGCACGACCTCCTGGACTTGCGCGACCTTGAGGGGGCCGTCGGCGGAAAAGAGCAGCGCCTCGACAATGCGCGTCAGATCCTTCATAGCTTTCAAAGCTGCGGTCCTTCCTGCGGGTGACGGAACGTCGGATCGCGACGTTTGCTCGCGGCGCCGGTGCGTGCTAGGAGACCCCAATCCCCTCGCTCTCGCGCGCCACGATCCATAGCTCCGCAAACGGCTGGTCCTGCATCAGGATCACCACCTGCTGGCGCGCCAGCTCGAGCAGGGCCAGAAACGTCACCGCCAACTCGAGCCGCCGCGGTTCGGGCCCGAAGAGGCTGCCGAATGTGGTGCGGCCCCCTTGCTCTTCCAGCCGGCGCAGCACGAGGGCCACCTGTTCTTCGAGCCGGACGTCCTCCAGCTGGACACTGTGCACGGCGGGCACCGGGGCGTCGCGGGCCTCGACCTGGGCCAGCGCCTGGACCAGGGTGAACAGGTCGATCTCCGCCAGAGGATAGACGAAGTCGTCGGGAAGCCGGGGGACGAAGCCCCGCGGGAAGCGGGGGCCGGCCTCATCCTGCCGGCGGCGCAGCGCTTCGGACACCTCCTTGAACAACCGATACGCCAGCAGCCGCTGGATCAACTCCTCTTCGGTCGACAGTTCATCCTCGCCGCCTGTCGCCGGGGGCCGTGGCAGCAGGCCCTGGGACTTGATGCGCATCAGCGTCGCCGCCATGACGAGGAAGTCGCCGGCGATCTCGATGTTGAGCGCCTCCATCACTTCCAGGTATTCGAGATACTGGCGGGTGATCCGGGAGATGGAAATCTCCCAGATCTCGAGCTCATCCTGCTTGATCAGGTGGAGGAGCAGGTCGAGCGGACCTTCGAAATTGTCCAGGCGCACGAAGTAACCTTCAGGCGCACCCGCAACTTCAGGCTGTTCCGTCACCTGGATCATCCCTTGCCTCCCGTGGATTCCGCAGCCTAGGCCAGGCCCCGCCGCCTGTCAAGGTTGGCCCGGGCTCCGCCGTGGCCGGCAATGAGACGGCCGACACGCCGGGATGTGCCGTTGGCACGCGGCCTGAGCGGCCGCGAGCATCACGGGGAACGATGCGCATCTTAAGCAAAGGGCATCGGTTCGAGGGTTGCGAACCGATGCCCTTCAAGATTGGCCGGTAGGAGCCCTGCGTTGTGCAAGCCGGCCAGTGGTGACCACTGCCTTGTCGGACTCCGCGCGGCGCCGGGAGTTTCCCAGCGGCCGCAAGAACCAGCCCACTGCGCCCCTACCGGGGCTTGCCTCACGTGGCGGGGGGCGTCCACGCCGCCGTCGCTAGATGCCGTTTCCAGGGGGTCAGCCCATGCTGCTCAGGAACACCGGCGCTTCAGCCCCCCACCCCATCTCGCCCGATCACGGCTCCACACACTCCAAACGCACCAGGCCCCAGTCCAGGTAGACCTGGGCGTCTGACCGCGGGAGTCTGACCAGGTCAAAGGCCCCATGATGCCCGTCGCCGATGACGGGGCAACTCCCCGACACGCGGGCGAAGCGGTCCACGGCGACCTTCAGATATCCGTCCAAGCTGGGTGTCGCGTAACCATCGATGACTACATCGAAGGCATCGTTGCTTCGCGGACCCAGAAACACCGCGAGCACCATCTCGCGGTCAAAATCGATTCGTGGCAGCACCACCGACACGCGATCCAGCCGGTCGCGCAGCACGTCCATCATCTGGTCCTCGTCACGGATCAACACCGTCTCGGCCGGACCCAGGGCCTCAAAGCCATGCAGCAGCCGCCCGACCGGCGTCCCCGCCAGACGGGGGTTGACGGCGGGATCCTCGGCTTGTGCGCGCACCTGCTCCAGGAGCGCCACGACCTGCGCCTGGGCCGCGGTCAGCTCATCGGATGCAGACCAACGGAATCCGATCGGCAGGCCAGCGCGCACGACCAGGACGGCGCCCTCCCCGGACCCCGCGGGGGGCGTGCAGGCCGTCAGGCCGCATTGGCGCAGGGCTGTTTCCAGCATCCGCCAAGTGGCCGGTCCGAGGAGGCCGTCGTGGTCTTCGTTCCCCGCGGTCCTGACCAGGATGGCGCCATCAGCGCCAATCTGCACGGTCACCTGACCGCCGAGGGACGTGTACTCCAGGCTGTCCCAGGAGGTGTCGAGGTCATCGGGGGCCAGCCGGTCCCCAACGCCGCAGCCGGCGAGCGCTGCGCAGGCCGCTGCCAGAAGCAGCATCGTCGCGAGCCTCTTGCCCGCGCCCGCGCGCTTGAGTTCCGCTGCCACGTTTGGCACTGCCGCGATCCTCCCTTGCGGCCCAGCGGCAAGATCAGTGCCAGCGGGTCACTTCGGCCGCAGAAACTAATCGCTTGATCCTCAAAGAATTACAGACACACACCCCTTGCTCGGCGGCATCCGATCCGGACCGGGGACACGGATTCCCGAGAGCTTCCTCAGGATCCTGAGGGCCCAGGGCTCCTAAGGGCCGACGCCATAGCGCAGGCCGAGCAGGAACTGCACGCGCTCATAGTACCGCCCGGTCACGCGCGCTTCGTTGCGTTCCCAAGCGGCTTGGGCATCTGCGCTGAAGTCTCCCCCCAGGGGCCGACGCAGCCGCAGCGTAGCGCCGCTGCGCGCGCCCAGGTCCAGATCCTCGGGATCATCGCGGAGCCACCACTTGGCGAGCCCCTGGTCACGATAGCAGGGCTCCTGCCAGAGCCCGACGGCCTGCAGGCTGATCCGCCCGGGCAGCAGATAGGCGACCGAGAGCGTCCACTCGTGGCGGATCTGGGCGTACCCCAGGCTGTTGCTGTCGATCGCGCGATAGGCGTAGCCCAAGTGGAGCAGCGCCGATGCGCTCCACTGCAGGCCGACCCCCACCAGGACGTTGCTGTCCCGCTGCTTCTCGCCACGCTCGGTGATGGTCCCGGCATGCCAGCTCGCGATGGCCGGCGCGTCGAAACGCACCTCGCCTCCCTCGCAGCGCGCGCTAGCGCTCCAGCCACGGCCCAGCGTGCGCTGCGCCTCGCCGCCCACCCGCCAGCCCCAGCGCCCGGCCGGTCCGCCCGCGCGCGTGTCGACCCAGGCCGCGTCGGCCAGCCAGCCCATGCGCGTGACCCGATTCAGGGCCACGAAGCCGGTGTGCGCCAACTGGTGGCGTTGCAGGCTCAACGAGTCGGCGTGGCTGCGATCGATGTGCTGTCCGGTCCAGCGCCAGCTCGCGACAGCCCGTGCGCCGCGCAGCCGCCATCCCAGGCTGCCCAGGAGCAGGTTGCGGTCCTGAGTGCGGTGGCGCACATACTGCTCGCCGGCGAAGCGCAGCTGCCCGAGCCAAGCGCGGCGGGCCCGCGCCGATCCATCGCGCTCCAGGTTGGCCTCGAGGCGCGCGAAGGTGTCGCCTTCCCACCGGTCGCGATTGACAGCTTCGAAGACGTTGGAATCGAAGCCCCAGGCCAGGCCCCCTTCGGCGACGACCCCCGCGCGCGCCGCGGGCGCCAACATCGCTGTGACGACCGCCAGGGCCATCGCCGCGGCCAGCCAGGCACTCGCCGCGCCCCCAGCGGCGCGATCACCTGGCCGCCGGCCGCTGCTGCCCGCGTCTCGGTTCATGGTTCGCGCCCCCATTGTCCGGCCAGCGAATCCAGCTCGGCGGCTCGCTGCCACAGGTCCCGCTCCCTCTGCTGCAGCCAGGATTCGAGCGCGGCGAACACCGCCGCGGGCGCCTGTTCTTCCACGACCAGCCCCCCCGGCGTCAGCATGGCCTGGAGCAGCCGCCCGACGGCGCTGCCGTCGGCGGGCACCGTCGGATCCGTTGCGTCCGGCGGCGACCACGCGCCGCCCTCGCTCAGTGCGGCTCCCGCATCAAAGAAGGACAGATCGCCCAGCAGCGCCCGCCGCTCCTGGGCCAGTCGCGCACGGTCTTCCCAAGATCGATGCAGCGCCACCACATCCGCGCGCCAGGCGGCCGCCCGATCCGCCAGGTCCCGGGCACGCAAAGCCTTGACGCGCAGGACATCGGGCCCGTCATCGGGGCGCGCGATCGGAGGTGTCAGATCGGCATCGCGCCGCGCCGCCCGGGCCTCAATGAGCCCGCGCCGCAGCTGCTCCAGTGAATCCATGCGCGCCCCGGTTGCGGGCCCAGCTCGCGGGGCTGCGATCTCCCGCTCGACGCGGGCCAACAGCGCCTCGCCGATCCGATCACACTCACCCTCGCGTTCGCGCAGGCCGTCCGCCACCGCGCGGATCGCATCCCCCAGGGCCTCGCCGCGCGCGAGGGCCTGCAGTTCTTGAGCGCGAGCGTCGGTGGCGATGGCCCGGCGCCGCTGCTCCCAGGCCACCACTTCCAGCGCCACCAGGGAATCGAGTCGCGCCGCCAGCGCCTCGGCCTGCGCGCGACAGGACCGCCAGTGGACGAGCTCCGGCGCCAAGGCCGCCGCCGGAGCATCCTGCGCCGCCGCCGGGGCCGGGCTCGCGGCGGCCACGACGACCAGCACGGCCAGCGCAGAGCACGCTGCGTCCGGGAGCCAGGGCGCGAGCCGGGCCACGGCGCGACGCCGCGCCTGGCCGGCCTGGGTCCGGCGCGGTCCGCGCCGGGGGTGTGACGCGTGCGCGGTCACAGCAAACCGTACTTCTCCAGCTTGTAGTAGAGCGCGCTCGGGGTGATGTCGAGCAGGCGGGCGGCCTCGGTCTTGACGCCGCGAGCCTGGTCCATGGCGCGCTCGATGAGCACGCGCTCCAATTCGCCGAGCGCATCGTTGAGCGGCAGCAGGCCCGCCGGCAGGACCAGCGCCCCACTGGGGCGCGCCTGCAGAAAAGCGAGATCGCGCGCATCGACGCGGCCCTCTTCACACAGGACGATCGCCCGCTCGAGCGCGTTCTCCAGTTCCCGCACGTTTCCCGGCCACCCATAGCGACGCAAGAGGTCGAGCGCCTCCTCGGTCACCGTCACCGGCGGCCGCTGCATGGCGCCGCAGATCTTGCGCACGAAGTGCTCGGCGAGCAGGGGAATGTCCTCGCGGCGCTCGCGCAGCGAGGGGACGTGGATCGGGATCACATACAGTCGGTAGAACAGGTCCTCGCGGAAGCGTCCGGCCTTGACCTCGGCGGCCAAGTCCCGGTTGGTCGCCGCGATGACCCGCACGTCGGCGCGCAGCGTCTGTTCACCGCCCACGCGCTCGAACTCCCGCTCCTGCAGAACGCGCAGGAGCTTGACCTGCACACTCGCACCGATCTCGCCAATTTCGTCCAGGAAGAGCGCCCCGTTCTGCGCGAGCTCGAAGCGGCCGCGCCGCTGGCGCACCGCTCCGGTAAAGGCGCCGCGCTCGTGGCCGAAGAGCTCGCTTTCCAGCAGGCCCTCGGCCAGCGCCCCACAGCTCACGCGGATGAACGGACCTTCGCTGCGTGCGCTGCGCACGTGAATCGCCCGGGCCACGAGCTCCTTGCCGGTGCCGCTCTCACCGGTGATCAAGACCGAGCTGTCGGTGGCGGCCACCTTCTCGATCGTCCGGTAGATCGCCTGCATCGCGGGGGCGCGTCCCACGATCTGGCCCTCGTTGAAGGCCTCCGCAACCTCTTCCTCCAGGTAGCGGCGGCGTTCCTGCTCGCGCACGAGCGCCAGCCGGTTGCGCCGCACCGCGAGCGCCTGGTCGGCCTTGGCCGCCAAGTGGTCCATGCGCACCGGCTTGGTGAGGAAGTCGAACGCGCCGGAGCGCATCGCTTCGACCGCCACCTCCACCGTGCCGAAGGCGGTCAGCACAATCACCTCGATGAAGGGATCCCGGGCCGAAAGATCCTTCAGCAGGTCGAGTCCCCCCTTGCCGGGCAAGCGCAGGTCGGTGAGCACGAGGTCGGGCAACGCCTGCTCCGCCAGGTTCAGGGCTTCCTCGGCGCTCGCCGCCCCGCGCACCTGATGCTGCGCGGCCAGCACCTCCACGATCGCCTCGCGCAGCGAGGTGTTGTCCTCCACGACCAGGATCTGGCCCACCACGACCTCCCAAGCTCCGCCGGCTCCCTCCGGGTCAGAGAGTATCGGATCCCCCCGCGGCAACCGGCCGGCGGGGGAAGCGCAGGACGAAGCGCGCGCCTCCCAGAGGGCTGGTCTCCAGGCGCAGTCCGATCTGGCCCAGGTCGCACAGCCGCCGGGCGATCGATAAGCCCAGGCCGGCGCCATCGGCTTTGCTGCTGAAGAACGGCTCGAAGACCCGCTCGCGCTCAAGCTCCGGCACTCCCGGCCCCGAGTCTTCCACCCGAAGCTCCAGGGCTTCGGCCTGCACTTCGCCGGTGACGCGGACGCTGCCGCTTGGGCCGGCGGCCTGCATCGCGTTGCGCAACAGGTTGAGCAGGATCTGGCGCACATGATCGGGATCGCACGCCGTCGTCTGCGGCCCGGGCGCGAGCATCAGATCCCCGTGCCAGTCGAGTCCCAGGGCGGCGTTCTGCGCCGTTTCCGCGACCAGGGCGCCGAGATCGACCGCCTGCAAGCGCGGACGTTCCGGCCGCGCGTAGACGAGAAAGTCACTCACCACCCGTTCCAACCGTAACGCTTCCCCCAGAATCCGCTCCGCCCACTGGTGTTGCTTCTCGGTCAGGCCCGCGTCGCGCGCCAGCATCTCCGCATAGAGCGACAGCCCGCCCAGGGGATTGCGGATCTCGTGCGCCACGCCCCCCACCATGGCTCGCAACTGGCGCTCACGCACTTGTACCGCGACACGCATGCGATCGAGGGCGCCCGCGAGAATCCCGATCTCGTCCTCCCCCCCCGTGGCGACCGGGGTCTCGAGATCGCCCCGCTCGATCGCCAGGGCCGCGGCTGTCAGGTCGCGGATGCGCCGCGTGGTGCCGCGGGCCAACCAGACAGCTGTCAGCAGGAACAACACCCAGCCGGCCCCGCCGGTCAGGAGCAGGGTGCGGCGCATGGCCGCGACCCCACCCAGGGAAGTCGACGGAGCCGAGACGACGACCAGCCCCAGTGCCTCCCGCGCGCCGCTCGAACCGCTGCCGCGCCCGGCCCCAATCGGCGCCACGCCGATCTTCACCAGGCGTCCGTTGGCGGAGCGGAAGAGCGGCGTACTGGCGGTGGTGCCAGCTTGCAGGGCCGCTTCGAGCTCCCGGCCCATGAGTCCCGCCCGTGGCGCGGGGGAACCGATCGGGAGCGCGCCATCCTGGTCCAGGGCGACCCTGCCCGCCGGCGTCCAGATCTCGATCCGCTCCGCCCCGGCCGCGGCGGCCAGTCGCGCCAGCCGCGATCGCAGCAAACGCGCCGCGCGAGTCTCCTCATCGCCGGGCGCCAGCGCGAAGAGCAGCTGCCAGGTTTCCTCAGGAAGGCCGGCGCTGACCGCGGCGGCCAGCGATTCGACCCGGCGGCCAAGCTCCGCTTCGAGCGATCGGCGAGCCTGGCGCTCGATCAACACGCCGGATGCGACCAGGACGGGCACAGCCGCGACGCTGAAGGCGAGGAACAGGGTTGGTCCCATGCCTCGAGCCAATGGACGCACGCTGCTCGCCTCACTGGCCGGCAGATCCGGCCTGCCGGCCGGCGCCTCAAAGACCGTGGTAGTGGAAAATCATCGCGCGGACCTGCTCGATGATCGCGTTAATGGCCGCCTCTTCCGGGCTGTGCGCCGACATTCGCACCGGGGCACTCCAGAAATCGGTGGGCCAGCGCATGCGGCCGGCCTGCCCGGGCAGCTCGGCCGGCGGCTCAGGCAGGCGCTCGGGTCGCGGCGCGCCCACCATCGCGATCCAGGCCAGCGACCAGGCGCGCATGGCATTCGCCAGATCGTAGCCCCCGCCCCCGACCGCCAGCCAGGGGACATCCCACGTGGCGATGTCGCTGACGAGGTTCCACCAGCCAGACAGGCTGAGCTCCATGTTCGTCAACGGGTCGCCCAGGATGGGGTCGGACCCCAGTTCCGTGACCAGGACATCCGGGCGGTAGGCCGCGAAGAGCGGCCGCACGATGTCGGCAAACACCCGCGCGTATTCATCGTCGCCCATGTGGGGCAGCAACGGGACGTTGACCGCGTAGCCCACGCCTTCGCCGCGCCCGCATTCCTGCACGAAACCGCTGCCGGGAAAGAGGGTCCGTCCGTCCTGATGGATCGAGATCGTCATGACGCGGCTGGTATCGTAGAACGCATCCTGGACACCATCGCCGTGGTGGGCATCGATGTCGAGATAGAGCACGCGCTGGCCTTGCTCGACCAGGCGCCGGATCGTCAGCACGACGTCGTTGATGTAACAGAATCCCGAGGCCCGCGACTGCATGGCATGGTGTAGACCGCCACCCACATGGAAGACCCGCCGGGCGTCACCGCTGAGCAGGAGCTCAGCCCCCGCCAGGCTGCCGCCGGCGGTATAGAGCGCGTACTCCCACAGACCACTGAAGACCGGATTGTCACCCGAGCCGAGGCCATGGCGCGCAAGTTCCGGCGTCGGGAGGCCGTCTGAGGCGGCGTGCAGCAGGTCCAGATAGGTCGACTCGTGCGCGGCCCGCAGCGCGCCTGGCTCGGCGGGCTCGAACGCGCGCTCCACACCGACCCGGCCGTCGAGCAAGCCCATCGCGGAGCAGATGTGGTGCGTGAGCCAGAGCCGTTCGAGGCGAAACGGATGCGTCGTGCCGTAGTCGAACTGGACAACCTTGGCATTGTAGAGGAATATCGGTTGCATAGTTCGCCACGATATCAGAGCACTTCGCACTCGGCAAGCCTGGCGGCGCCGCCCAGGGGTTCGTGGCGCCCGGGCCAGGGCCACCCAGCTGCCTCGGAGACGACCCGATGAGCCTGCCCCGCGCGCCCGAGCTCGTCGTGCCGATCACCGCGGTGATCGCCAGACCCCCCTGGCCGCCCGGCCTGGAGGAGGAGGTGTGCGCCCTGCTCGGTCCCTGCGCCCTGCGCAGCGGCCGTTGGCCCTTCGAGGCGACCCGCTACTACGAGCACGAGATGGGGCCGGGGCTCGAACGCTCGTTCCTGGGGCACGCACCGCGCCCGGCGATCGAACTGGCGGCCGTCAAGTCTGCCACCAATGCCCTGGAGTCCCGCTGGTGCGAGGACGGCAGCCGGCGCGTCAATCTGGATCCCGGCTACGTCGGCCTCGGCGGGGTGTTCCTCGCCTCCTGCAAACCGGGTCCGCACCGCGTCCATCTCTCCGCGGGCGTCTATGCTGAGCTCACCCTCTGGTACCGTCACGGGTGGGTCGCTCTGCCCTGGACCTTTCCCGACTTTCGGGCGCCTCAGTACCGCCCATTCCTGAATGGCTGCCGGGCGCTGCTCAAGACCGCCTCGCAGCGCAAGATCCCCCCGCCGGGCCAGCCCTAGCGCGACCGCGACTGGGCTCGAAACTGCGCGGCCCCGGCGGTGACTACCACCGGGGCCGGTGCTGTGCCGGGGACGAGACTCGAACTCGTACGGGTTGCCCCACACGCCCCTCAAACGTGCGTGTCTACCAAATTCCACCACCCCGGCAGAAGAACCACCGTGGCGCCGAGCGCACCCGCGCTGATGGGCCCGACGCGTACCGCCCCGGCCCCGGGCCGGCCCGGGCGGCGGACTCACCGGCTATCGCCCTTCGGGCTCGCTCGGCTGCTCAGAACCGCCCGTGCCCGGGCTTGTGACCGGCGGCAGGGCCTCGCCCGCGGGGACCCCGCTTCCGGCCGGCGCCTGCGGAGCGGGTGGCAGGGCCTCGCGCACCACGTTGCGGCCCTCCACGCGCGGGCCGCTTGAGCGATGTGCCTGGGCGAAGGCCAGGAGTAGACTGAGCAGGAGAAACGCCGCCCCGAGATAGGCGGTGGCCTTGGAAAGAAACGTGGCCGCGCCGCGCCCGCCGAAAAGCGTCTGGCTGCCTCCCCCGCCGAAGGCGCCTGACAGCCCGCCCGCCTGCCCGCTCTGAAGCAGGATGGCCACCACCATGAAGAGCGCCACCAAGATGTGCAAGATGAGCAGGATCTCAATCATCAGGTTCTCCTCCCCCAGCCGGACAAAGTCGCGAGCTTAGCATCCGGCGGCTGGGCTGTCAATCGCGGGCCGCGAGACGGCCAAGCAGCGCGTCAGGCGCGCGCGCGGGCGATGCCCAAGAAGCTCTGCGCGTCGAGACTGGCCCCCCCCACCAGGGCTCCATCGATGTCCGGCCGGGACAGCAGCGATCCCGCGTTGTCCGGCTTGACGCTGCCCCCGTAGAGGATCCGCACCGCTTGCGCCACGTGGGCGCCGGCCAGTGCGGCTACCTCGCGGCGCAGGTGCGCGTGCGCCTCCTGGGCGATCTCGGGCGTCGCGGTGCGCCCGGTGCCGATGGCCCAGACGGGCTCGTAAGCCACCGTCACCTGCGCCCACAGGCTGCCCTCTAGCCCAGCGAGCACGTCGCCAGCCTGTCGCGAGAGCACGGCAGCCGTCTCCCCGCGCTCGCGCTCGTCGAGGTGTTCGCCCACGCAGTAGATCACGTGCAGCCCTGCGGCCAGGGCAGCCCGGACCTTGCGAGCGAGCCCATCGGCCGTGTCGCCAAAGACGTCGCGGCGCTCCGAGTGGCCCACGAGCACATAGCGGCAGCCCGTGTCCACAATCATGGGGCCCGAAATGCCACTGGTGAAGGCACCCGAAGTTTCCCAATATAAGTCCTGAGCTCCCAATAGGATACGACTTTTGCGCAGCCTCTCTGCCAAGAGTGTCAGCAACGTGTAGGGGGGAATCAGGAGCAGATCGCGATCGGGACTCACCGTGTCGGCACCGGCCAGGATAGCGTCAGCCAGCGCCAGCCCATCGGCGCGCACCATGTTCATTTTCCAATTACCGGCAATGAGCTGCCTGCGCATGATATCTCCTCTAGTGACCGCCTGCCGGCCGGGTTATTCGAGCGCGGTCAGACCTGGAAGGGTCTTGCCCTCGATGAACTCCAGCGAAGCGCCTCCCCCGGTCGAGACGTGCGATATCCGCTCCGCCAGCCCCATCTTCTGCACCGCCGCTACCGAGTCGCCCCCACCCACGACCGAGATGCCCCCGGCGGCCGTCACCTCGGCCACCGCCTTGGCCATGGCGTACGTGCCGGCCGCAAAGGGCTCCTGCTCGAAGACACCCATGGGGCCGTTCCAGAAGATCGTCCGGGCCGCGGCGATCTTCTCCGCGAAGCGCTGGCAGCTCGCTGGCCCGATATCGACCCCGATGTCTCCCGCCGCGAGCGCTCCGGCCGCGACAACCTTGCCCGGCGCGCCGCCGGCCAGATCGCGCGTGGCGACCGTGTCGCTGGGCAGCAGGATCTCCTTGCCCAGCTCCTTGGCCCGCGCCAGGACGGCGCGGGCGACGTCGAGGCGATCCTCTTCCACCAGCGAGGCCCCGGTGCCCATACCCTGCGCCCGCCAGAAGGTGAACATCATCGCCCCCCCGATCAGGAGCCGATCGACGCGCGGTAGGAGGTTCTCGATCACCTCAATCTTGCCGGAGACCTTGGCCCCACCCAGCAAGGCCACAAAGGGCCTCTGGGGCGCCGCCAGGAGGTTCCCGAGGTACTGCACTTCCTTTTCGAGCAGGAAGCCGGCGGCCTTGTGCCGGACGAAGGCCGCCACGCCGGCGGTCGACGCGTGGGCGCGATGGGCGGTGCCGAAGGCGTCGTTCACATACACATCGGCCAGGCTGGCCAGATCGCGAGCGAAGGATTCTCCGTTGTCTGTCTCGGCCTTGTGGAAGCGCAAGTTCTCGAGCATCAGGACGCGGCCAGGGAGCAGACCGGTGACCAGCGCCTCGACTTCGGGACCGACGCAGTCGGGCGCGAGCGGCACATCGTACCCGAGCAGCGTGCCCAAGCGACGCGCCACGGGCGCCAGACTCAGCTCGGCCCGGCGCTGCCCCTTGGGGCGGCCGAGGTGGGACATCAGGATCACACGGGCGTGGCGCTCGGTCAGATACCGCACGGTGGGGAGCGCCGCGCGGATGCGCGTGTCGTCGGCAACCTCCCCTGAGGCCGCCAGCGGTACGTTGAAATCGACCCGTACGAGCACGCGCTGCTCAGCGACGTTCAGATCCCGCAGCGCCTTCCGTGACATGGATGCACCTCCTTGGCCCTGTTCAGTCGAAACCGCCGAACAAATTCGTGTAGATCAGACGGTAGTCTCCCGTTCCCGTCTCGTCGACAAAAATGAAGTGCAAACCTCCACTGCCTCCGCGCGAGCGCGTCTGGATTTGGGGGAAGAGCGGCTCACCCCAGTTGATGTAATACCACACCTGATACGGCGCGGTGTCCATCGGATGGCGGCGTGGTCGCCCGCCGGCTTCATCGGCCTCGGTCTGGTCGATCTCCCGCCGCAGGAAGTAGTAGATCAAATCCTCGTCCTGCGGGGCCAGCTCCTTGTGGATCTCATCCGGCAGGCCGAAATTGACGTAAACACGCCCGCGGTCGGTCAGGCTCCCGCGCCGTGGACCCCCGAAGCGCGCATCCGCCTCGGCCGTGCGGTGCCGGAAGATCTCCTTGAGCCGCGCGGGATCGGCCAGCCCGACGCCATAGGCCCGCCACAGGCTGTCGAGCACCGCCTCCTGTTGCCCCGCGCCCAGTCCCACGAAACGCGCCCAGCGGTCGGGGTCCATCAGCAGAGACGCCTCCTCCATGCGCTCCGTCAGGGGTCGCGCCCAGGACTCCGGATCCCACTGGACCTGGAAGCTCCCGCGCAGCACGCCCGTGCCACCGCTGGCCAACAGGCTGTCGGTGGGCGGAAATCGCGCGGAGAATTCCAGCCGATAAGCCCCCGCCGCGAGCTGCGCAACATCGAGCCGGCGGACAATCCCGCAGCGGTCCCACCGCGGCTCGAGCCTGCCCTGCTCCTCAAAGAGCACTGTGCTGTCTTGGGGCGCCAGGACTCGCAGCGTGACATCCGTGGTCAGGCCCGCGCAGCCGTACAACTCGGCGTACAAGGTCAGCGTCGGCTGGAAAAGCCCGTAGGCGCGCGCCGGGTTCGGCTCCAGGCCGCCACGCATGGTATCCGCGTCGCCCAAGAGGAACCCGTTGACGCGGGCGAGGCCAGCGAGCCCCGTCGTGCCCCACAGGAAGAGCGGACCGGCCAAACCCTGCTGACCCAGCAGCCAGGGCCGCGGGAGCCGGACCAGCGCGCGGCCCGTGCAGCGCTCACCGTGAAGCAGGCTGAGCAGATCGTGGCGCCTGGCGTTGCGATCGGTCAGGCTGGCCTCGACGAGACCGGAGCCGAGCAGTCCCGGAACCCGCAGGCTGATGACCTGACGCGCGTAGGTCGTGCTCGCATCAAGGTCAGCGCAGGGCACCTCCACATCACTCGACGTGGAGGCCAGCACCGTGTGGTCCGATGCGAGAAACCCCACCGTGGCCGTGAGCTGGACCCAGCGTCCCTCCACACCCGGCAGGTCCACACACGTCACCCCGGTGTTCGGAACCGCCAAGTAGAGGAAGGTTTCTTCGGCGCCACTCGGAGCCAGAAGAACGGCCCCGTCGGCGTGGAAGCGGATCTCGCCCTCGGCTACGCCGGGGGCTTCCCAGCCAGCATCCGACGGCGCGGCGCCCGCGGCGGGCGCCAGCAGGGCCCACGCAAGCAACAGGGCGGGGCGCCATCCGGCCCCCGCCCAGATTTGATCAGTCCAGCGCAACCGGGCGCTCCTAGAAGCGGAAATCGGCCGAGATGCGATGGACGGCGCCCAGGTAATCCGCATCCGAGAAGGCATAGTCGATGGTTGCCTCGGCATTCAGGCTGGTGGGCACCTTGAATCCGAGCCCGAGAGACAGGCCCTCGGCGTCGAAGCCGAACCCGTACCCCCCTCGCACGTGGAGGAAGTCTTTGTAGCCAACCTCCGTGCCGACGTTCGCGCGCTCCCGGTTGTCCGGCGGATGCGAGAACTCCGCCGCAGATAGGATCGAGTAGTTGGCGTCCTGATACAGGTTCAAGGCCATGCCCACGCGGAAGACGATCGGCAGCTTGACCGAGTCCTCGATGAACTCGAGGTTGGTGCCGATGTTTTGAATGGCCATGCCGATGCGCAGCGACTGGAAACCGGTGTCATAGAGCGTGCCGAAATCGAAGGCATAGGCGCTCGAGCTGATGTCGGCCAGCGAGGAATGGATGTAATTGAAGGTGATGCCGGCCGAGAACTTGTCGGTCAGCGAGCGGGCATAGGTCATACCCACAGCCACATCGCCGTTGTCGAACTTGCGGCCATCTCCCAAGGGCCTGTACACCGTGCGCACGAGCTGCTCGGGCGCATACAGACTCCGCGCGTGGATGGCGACCATCCCTGGCACGTACTTTGGGTCCAGGACATAGGTCGCCTGCGAGAAGGAGATGTCCGCCGCCCAGTCGCAGTGATGGAGCGCAATCACATCGCGCGTGATGCGTGCCACCCCGGCGGGGTTCCAATAGACCGCGGAAGCGTCGTCAGCCACCGCGGCGAAAGCCGAACCCAACGCCGCCGGCCGCGCGCCCACGCCAATCTTCAGGAACTGGCCGCCAATCGTCCCGACCTTCTCGAACTCCCGGGCGCCGAAGGCCACCCCCGGCAGTCCCAGGGTCAATACCGCCACAAGGATCGCCCGCTTCACCTTGGTACCCTCCATGAGCACGAACTCCCCCTCGATCTCCCCCGGCCCGTCAGCGAATGACGGTGAATCTCCCGACCTTGGTATCCCCGCCACAGGTCACCGCATAGAGATAGATCCCGCTGACGATGTCTTGCCCGTTGCGGGAGATCATGTTCCAGCTCACCGTGCCGCGGCCGCTCGTGCCATCGTGCGGCAGCGTCTGCACCAGATCCCCGGCCAGCGTGTAGATGCGCACATCGCAGCGCGAGGGCGGCAGCCCGGCGAAGTCGATGTGGGAGCCGGTCGGGTCCGACGCGCTGGGCGTCAGATCCCACTCCGCGCCGCCGCGCCACGGGTTCGGGACGACGAAGACCTGGTCCTGCCAGTCCCCGGCCGTGACCGCCCCCCACAACGGCCGCACCCCCTCCGCCTCCGTCGCCGCGGGTGAGCTCGCCAGCTCGATGTAGGCGTCGTCCGCGCCAATGCCCGGCGAGTGGGGCAGGCGTTTGCGGCCATCGGCGCCCTCGTACCAGCAGCTGTAGGCGGTGACATCATAGAAGTAGATCATGCCGTTCTTCAGACCCTGACGGTCCTCGTAGAAGTAGCGCCCCACCTCATAACGCTCCAGGAACCCCGTCGGTGAGGCCGGCGAGGGAATCGAGTCGACCACCGCCGCGAACTCGTTGGTGTAGTCGGCGAGATTCAGCTGGCTGCCCACCGGGAAGGGCGTCAGGTCCGCCACCAATTGCCACTCCGACGGCGTCGGTCCGGTCGAACCGATCGGCCGGTTCCAACCCTCCACGCGCCACACGCGGTACCCGCAGAAGAGCACCGTCCCCTCGCTCGGGTCCACCACCAGCTCCGAGGCGTTGTCCCACTCGAGATACACCGTGCGGTCCCGCTCCACCCGCGCCCGCAGGGCCGGATCCTCGGTGCTCAGCGCCGGCGGCGGCGGCGCCACCTGCCAGACCCAGTGCACCAGCGTCTCCCAACCATCGCACTGGGTCTCATCGGTCTGCAGCGGCGTGCAGCAGCTGCAGTCCATGTTCTTCCAGTACTCCGCCTTCTCGCAGGTCGTGTTCTTGATCGGCACCGACGGCGACAGCGAGTCGCACGGGTCGTTCCACTGCAGCGGATCGCTCCCCGGCTCGATATGCACGCAGGTCTCGTTGCCGTCGCACCCGGTCAATTTGTTCCCGTCGGTGTCCCGCCATGCCCCATTGTAGATGCGCTGGGCGGTCAGGGCATTGTGGATCAGCCCCTTCCACTCATTGCCAATCACGAAGGCCACCTGGAACTTCAGCGCCTCGCCCGGCAGCAGCTCGCTGAACTGCCCTGCGCTGAAGCAGTAGCGATAGTCCGACGGCTGGCTGGTCGGGCGCCGCGGCCTGGTGCCCCGGGACAGCAGGTCATAGCGCTCGTAGTCGTTGCGCGGGTCGCCGTCGGGATAGGTGCCGCTGCCCGAGAAGAAGTGGCAGGTGTGGATCTGCACGCGCACGGGCGCCCGCTCCCCGAGCGGGTCGGTGGTGTGGCCGAGGAACATGCCGCCGAAGTAGCCGTTGGCCCCGGGGCCCATGTCGTCGGCGGCATTCCCGCCCGGCTCGCTACCGGGCGTGTCATGCATGAAGGCGATGTCGAGGTGCAGATTCTGCGTCGAGCAGTCCTCGGTGGTTCCATCCCGGTTCTGGCAGGCATATCCGACCGTCGGGTCGACGTAGGTTGTGTCCACGGTGCGCAGCTCGCCCCCGTCGTCGCTCCAATAGGATGCAGCGTCCTTCCTGCCGGCATCGGAGTCGACGAAGTAGCCGATGTAGATGTCGCGCAGGACCTCGAAGCCGTCGTTGCGCAGGTCGTATTCGAAGCCGATGAACTCGTTGGCTCCCTGCGTCGACCAGGCGAAGCTGCGCTGATCGACGTGGATGTAGAGCGGCCGATGCTCGGGGTATTGCGCTCGGGCCTCGTCGGTGTAGTCCCAGTACTGACAGGAGTACATCTGCTGGGAGATCGCTGCGTAGTCCTCATCGATCTTCCCATCCCCATCATCGTCGCGACCGTTGTGGGGATCCTCGTCGATCAACCCGTCTTGGTCGTCATCCCCCCCGGTGGCCGAGAATCCGGCCCGATCGCCGCCGGTAGCACCCTCGAAACTGCCGTAGATCGTGTCGACCGGATCGAGGCTTGGGCGCAACTCCAGGTCGCCCGATCCGCTCGAGACGAACCCCGTCGAGACATACGACAGGTTGTCGCTGGCGATCGCCCCGAACCAGATCGATGCGGCGTACAGGTACTCGCCGCCTCTCCAGCCAGCCCCGAATGAGTCGCCGAACCCTGGATTTCCAATCACACCCACATTGGTCACCATGATCTCGAGCAGGCCCACGTTGTGGTAGAAGATGTTCGGCGGGCGAATGGTGTACAGAGGATGACCAGGCTCACCGCGCGCGCAGGCATCGTGCCCATCCCACCTCGCACTACACACCCCGACGACCAGTAGCTGTCCGAGGACGGCAATCGCAAGCATCCGCACGACACGCCGTGGGCTCATGACCATCGCGCTCATGACGAACCTCCGCGATGCCCCGGCGCACCGTGAATTCTAAGACTCGGCCGAGCTGTCTCGCCGCGGCCTCGCAGATGTAGACGGACGCCGGCAGTGGTTTCCACCCGACCGACCGCGGCTGGCTGGAGCGTGAGTCGTCGTGCGTGGCTAGGGATTGACCGGCCCTAAGCGAAGAGCGTCCAGAGCCGCAGGCGTGACCCGCCGACGATCGTGTCTCCCGGTCGGACCCTCTTCACCCTGGTCGACGGTGGGCCTGACTCTTCGACGATCCGACCGGCAGTCCTCCACCGCGACCCGCGGGAGGGCTGCTGAAGGACGCAGTAAGACCCCCAACGCACAATGAACCAATATGTTACGTGTTCATCTCCGAGCGCGAGTCTCATGGTGGTGTAGCAGGCTCAACGCCGATCGCGCGCGCTGCGCGTATCGGTGCGGCGACTCCAGCGGGGACGGATGAAGCGCCCCCGCGCCTGCGGCAGCGCGCGCGGGTCCTCAGGGGAACGGATCTTGTAACCGGCCAGCACGGGCCAACCCGGGTCCAGTTCCGGCGCCGCCAGTCGCGGGGTGGATCGGGCCCGCGGAGCGAGAAGCGCAAGGCCCCGACGAGGACACGCTGAGAGGTTCGTCACAGCAGATGAGCGCCCGGAGTCAAAGGCTGCGCGAGCGTTGCCTGCCCATTCTCTCGCACGCCCGCACCATCTTCCGCTGGCTGCGGCGAAGCGGGGCGTGCAACGCACGCGACACGGGTGCCGAGTCGCGTACCGCGCGCTCGGCGGAGGTCCCCGAGGTCGCCCAGCTTCTGCGGGGCCGCGTGGTTCTGGTGACCGGCGCGGCCGGGAGCATCGGCCGCGAGCTGTGCCGCCAGATCGTCGAGTATGACAATGCCCAGACGCTCGTCTGTCTCGACAAGGATGAAAGCGGACTCGTCCATCTGGAAGAGCGCCTGCGTAGGCTACACGCGTCGGTGGAGTTGGAGTTCTGTCTCGGCGACATCAAGGACCGTGGGCAGATGGAGATCTGCTTCAAGACGCACTGGCCGAACATCGTGTTCCACGCCGCGGCTTACAAGAATGTCTCCATCCTGCAGCGTCATCCCCTGGAGGCGGCGCGCAACAACGTTGTCGGCACGCGCCATCTGGTCGACCTGTCGGATCGCTATCGCGTGGGAGTGTTCGTCTTGATCAGCACGGACAGAGCGGTCAACCCGAGCAACGTCATGGGCGCGACCAAACGCACCGCGGAGCAGATCGTGCGGGCCCGCGATCTCACGAGCACGACCCGCTTCTGCTCGGTCCGCTTCGGCGATACGCTCGACACGAGCGGCAGCGCGATCGACCTGTTCCTGAGGCAGATCCGCGAGCACCGCGCGGTCACGCTCACGCATCCGGACGTCGGCTGCCACGTCATGACCATCGCCGAAGCGGTTCAGCTCGTCCTGCTCGCCACGACCATGGGTGAGGGCGGCGAGGTCTTCATCCTGGACACGGGCCAGCAGGTCAAGCTCGATCAACTCGCCCGCAGCGTCATCCTGCTCTCAGGTTTGACACCCGACGTCGACGTGCCTATCGTCTACACGGGTCTGCCGCCCGGGGAGAAGCTCAAGCAAGAGCTTTGGACCGCGCTGGAGAAGCCGCGGCGCACATCGCACCCGGGCATCCTGGTGGCCCGCGGCCGGGTCCGGCGCGGACCGGACATCAGCGCGATGGTGACGAGCTTGCTGGCGGCCTGCGACGAGGACGATCTCACGGGCTGCTGGGACGGGATCCTGAGTCCGGGGCGGAGTTACGCGGGACGGACCAGCCACCTCGCGGCGGTGCCGCCCGACGAAGCGGCGGGCCGCGGCGATCGCGGCTGGGATAGCGCCGGGGGCGATGGGGCCGATCTGGGCGACGGCGGCGAGGGACGTGACCGAGCAGGGTGATCTGCCCCGCCGCGGTCTGGCGCCGGGGCCCGGTCACCGGCGGGCGCGGGGGTGGAGATGTTCCTGCTCAAGAAGATCCTGTCGCAGTTCCTGATGCCGCTGCCGATCACTTCCCTCCTGCTGCTGGCAGCGCTTGTAGTGCTGCTGTTCACGCGACGACGCAAGACGCCGGTGTTCCTCGTGGGTGTCGCGTTCTTGCTGATTCTCGCCGCCGGAAACGGCCGCGTCGCCGATGGGCTGCTGCGGCCGCTGGAATCGCAGCATGCGGCCCTGGCGGTTGAGCCGAGCGGTGGGGCGTTGGCGGTTGAGCCGGGCGGTGCGGCGGCAGTCCCGGCCTCGCCGGCCTTCATCGTGATTCTCGGCGCTGGACACGTCTCCGATCCGTCGATCCCGCTCTCGAGCCGGGTCAACGAGGCCGCCGTGATCCGCTTGGTCGAAGGCATCCGCTTACAGCGCCTCTACCCGGGCGCCAAGCTGATCGTCTCCGGCGGCACGGTGTTCGATCCGCAGCCGAGCGCCAAGCTCATGGCCGATCTGGCCGTGGAGCTCGGCGTGGCGCGTGAAGAGATCATCCAGGTCGATCAGCCGATGGACACCCCTGAGGAGGCGCGCTGCATCGCGCCCATCGTCGGCGCATCGCCGTTCCTGCTCGTCACCAGCGCCTCGCACATGCCGCGCGCGGTGGCGCTGTTCGAGCGCGCGGGGACGCACCCGATCCCGGCGCCGACGCACTACTTCACCCGCCAGCGGCTGGGTCCAAGCCTCGGGTACTACTTCCCGAGCTCGTACAACCTTGCGAAGACGGAGCGCGTGATCCACGAGCGGGTGGGCATGCTGTGGGCGCGGGTGAGGGGGGAGGGATAGGTAACAGCGTGGCGGGCGGAGTGCTGGGACCCGCCCGCCACGCCGCAGTACATCGCCTAGGGCCTGAGTCCCACTAATGCGAGTGCCCCTCGATCCACTCCAGGATGGGTTGCCACACCAGAAAAGGAGCATCGTTCGCGCTGAAGAGGTCGATATGGCCAAAGTCCCGACCCTCTTCACCTTCGGGGTGCAGCCGCACGAGGAGCTGCGATACATCCTGGCTGCCCGTTAGCGTCGCCGCATAGAACATGTACTGGCGGAATCCACCGGCGCATGTGACGTCATAGATCGGCACGGTGATTTCGCTCAGATAGTCATCATATGGGACGTCCTCTTCATTGCAGACGACTCTGTCGTAGTCACGCATGAACGCGGTTGGCTGCCAGATGATAGCCGATGCCAGGAACTCGAAGAGGCGAATCTTGTCCGTATACTGCAGATCGTAGGGTATTTCCTCCTCATCAAACACCCCCGCATTGTAGTGGAACCCTGGATTGAAAAACATCGGCACGGCCACTTGGTAGAGGGCAAATTGCTCATTCGTGAGATTCGGGTCAAAGAAATGTCCACCCGGATCGCTCAGCGCATACAACCCAAGCTCCATGAAGCCGAAGGTCCACTGCGGCTGAGGAGGCCACCACTGGGCGTCGGCGCAGAAGAGCTCACGCAGGTCCTCGTCATCGGTCTTGTTGGGTGCATCCACAGGAATGAAACCGCCCACGTTGCGCAGGCCGCGGGGCGTTTGTGTCTCTTGATTGAGCAGCGCGTAGCTGGTCCAGACTCCGCTGCTGTACCCGCACAGGTTCATCTTGCGCATCCCGTTCCCCGTCACGGCTCGGGTGAAACGGGCAACGGATAGACCCAGGTCCAGGTTGTCCACGGCGAACTGGAGATTCCAGTCGGTCATGAACCCAAACTCAGTCTCTTCGAGCGGGACAAAGCACCAGGACTGGTCGATGCCCCAGACGTCAACGTCGTTCTGGGCCAGATACACAGCCATGCCGAAGTCGATCGGTGTCGTAGGTCCCACAAGTCCGGGGAGGACCATGCCCACGAAGTCCTTGCAGTCACCGTGCTGGTAGAACACCGACTTGCGAGTGTGAATCGGTCGGTATGGCCGGCTCTCCCGCACAACCCGATGAAGCCCGATCTTGTCATACATGCCCGCCCCGGTGGGGATCTCAACGTAGTAGTGAAAGACATCGCCCACGAGCTGCGTGCGCTCGAAGTTGAGAAGCGGGCCGTGCTGGCCGTGGCACTGCGGGTCCGGCTGCGTGAGAGCCAGGTCCTCATCGATGGGCCAGCCCGCCTCTCTCACCAGGGCCCAGGCCAGCGCCTCAGCGTCGCTGCCCGCGCCGAGCTCTCCCCGATCTCCCGGTGCCAAGGGTGCCGAGCCGCGTTCCTCCGAACACCCCGCGACTAGTAACATGGCGGCCAACAACGAGAAGACAATCCACCTGTACATGATCACCCTCCTTCTTTCCTTGGGTCGGACGGCCGCCTGAGCGATTTCGCCCGGGCATCGCCAGGACCGACCTTCAGGCTCACGATCGCGACTCAGAAGCGCGTCGGATGAGGATCGTCATGCGTACAGATACTCAGGGTGATGCGGAAAAAAGAAGTGAACGGGTACTGCCACCCAACGAGCCCCCGTGCATGCGTGCCTCCGTTCGGATGAACTCACCGCTCACCAATAGCATGCGACCCTGCGAGCGACGACGACTCCTGTCTTTCGAAACGTAGACGTCGGCGCGCGGGAATTCAACCTCGGAAGAGCTCGGCGCGCGGTCCCCAGGAGTCGTATCCGCACTCCGGGGTCAGCTCATATCGCGTTTACGCGTGTCATCGGCAGGCGAGCTACATCGCCCCTCGCCGCACACTCACAGTTCATGGGGGGGGAACTCGAGTAGTCTGAGTGACTACATCACCCTCAGCCTGTGCGGTGAGATGAGATGGGGAGATGAGTGCGAATCACCGTCACTACCCGCACGAACGGAGTCCGGAGTGGGCGCGCGGCGCCTCCCGGCACCTACTTCGTGCGGGCGGGCGAGGCAGCGCGCGACGTCAGGAGCGCCAGCAGAGTCGTGCGCGTCCAGTCGGAGCGGCCCGTACAGGGGATGCATGTCGCGTTGGGACGGCCTGGAGGCGAGAGTTCGCCCCGGGCCGGTCTTCCTGCCCCTGCCTGGCCGGTTGTCTCCCGCCCATCCAGCCCGTACTCTCCCGGCCGTACCCGATGACAGCCAGGACCCGGGCACCGCCGAGGAGAACGCATGGCCCTGCAGCATCTGACTGAGGAGCAGGTCCGCACCTGGACCCGCGAGCAGAAGGACCGTTGGTGGCTGGAGAATGTCTTCCGGGGCAACATGCCCCAGCTTACCTTCCGCTCCGCTATCACCGGGTTCCTGCTGGGCGGGATCCTCTCGGCCACGAACCTCTACGTGGGCGCCAAGACGGGCTGGACGCTGGGGGTTGGCATCACCTCGGTGATCCTGGCCTTCTCGATGTTCAAGATCCTCTCGCGGCTCGGCGCGCGGGACATGTCGCTGCTCGAGAACAACTGCATGCAGTCGATCGCCACCGCGGCAGGCTACATGACGGGCCCCCTCATCTCGGGCATGGCCGCCTACATGATGGTTGAGAACCGGCCCATGGCCTGGCCGCGCATGCTGCTCTTCAATGTCGTTCTGTCACTGCTGGGTGTGCTCGTCGCCTTTCCGATGAAGCGCCGCTTCATCAACGACGAGCAGCAGCCCTTTCCCGAAGGCCGGGCCTGCGGCGTGGTGCTCGACACGCTCTACACATCCAAGGCGGCCGTCGGGTTGTACAAGGCCAAGGTGCTTGCCTATGCAGCCCTGATCGCCGGAGGGCTGAAGTTCGTCTCGGGCGAGAACATCATGAACTTCCTTCAGATGAAGGTGATCGGGCTGCGGGGTTTCTGGCACCTGCCCGAGCGCCTCGATGCGTGGTACTACAGCCTGGCCGATGCGGGCCGGCTGCCGATCCCCCGCCTGGCCGGCGCCGACATTCGCCAGCTCGGCCTCTTCCCGACGCTGGATCTGGCCATGTTCGGGGCCGGCGGCCTGATGGGCATCCGGGCCGGCACGAGCATGCTGGTCGGGATGATCCTCAACTTCTGCTTGATCGTGCCCTGGATGATCGCCATCGGCGAGATCGCACCTCGCGCCGACGGGACCTTCAGCCGCATTCACATCCTCAACACCTGGGCCCTGTGGTGGGGCATCGCCATCATGGTGACGGCCGCGCTCACAACGCTCTTCGCGAAACCGAAGATCATCCTCTCGGCCTTCTCCGGCTTCTTCAAGAAGCAGGAGAGGGGGCGCGATGTGGTGGCGCACATCGAGCTGCCGCTGTGGATCTCGTTTCTCGGCGTGCCGATCATCGGCGCCCTGGGGGTGTGGATGATGCACGCCTGGTTCGGCGTGCGCATCGACCTGGGCATCCTGGCGATCCCGCTGATCCTCGTGCTGACCCTGATCGCCGCCAACTCGACGGCGCTGACCGGCATCACCCCGACAGGGTCGCTTTCGAAGATCCCGCAGTTCCTCTTCGGCACGCTCCACCCGCGCCATCCGCCAACGAACCTCATGACGGCGCTCATGTCCACCGAGGTCGCGTCGAATGCGTCGAACCTGCTCATGGACATCAAACCGGGCTACATGCTCGGGGCCAAGCCGCGGCAGCAGGCGATCGGCCACTGCATCGGCATCGTTGCCGGCGCGCTGGCGAGCACGCCGCTTTTCTACCTGCTGTTCCTCTCGGATTACCGGCCGGGGATGAACCTGCAGGAGGTCATGATCACCGACCAGTTCGGGTTCCCCTCGGCCTTGCAGTGGAAGGGCGTATCGGATCTCGTGGCGGCCGTCTTCTCCGAGGGCCGTTCCCCGATTGCCCAGTCGGCCGTGCTGGCCATGGGGATCGCGGCCGTGGTCGGTCTCGTCCTGGAGATCGTGCGGATCGCGCGCAAGAAGGGCTTCCCGCTCTCGCCGCTGGCGATCGGGTTGGGCGTCGTCATTCCGCCCGACTCGACCCTGGCGATGTTCGCGGGCGCCGGCTTCTTCTGGCTCATGCGCCGCCGGTATGAGCAGCGTCCGGGGACCCCGGGGCACATGCTATGGATCGAGACGCAGGAGCCGATCTGCGCCGGGCTGATCGCGGGGGCGGCGCTGATCGGGATCACGGATGTGCTGGTGAGGGTATTCTTGCTGTAGGGCCTGGGGCGGATGGAGAACCATGACAGCCATGATTATGGCCCACGTGATCTTGCCCGCGCTTCTGGCGGTCAACGTCTCCGCCTACACGTCGATCGGGGACCGGCGGCATCACGATCTCGAGCGGCTGGTCGCCTTGGCCGATGTGCCCGCGGTCAAGAAGCCGCTGAGCGAGGAGCTCGTTGCGTCCTACCTGCCCCGCATTGCTGAGATGCACCCGGACCTGTACGCGCGGCTCGCGGGCGGGGCGTGCGCCGGCGGGAAGGCCGCGATCGAGTTGCAGGAGCTCACCGTCGAGGGCGTGGCCCACGCCGAGCAGCCCTCCGGCTACCATCACCCGCTGCCGAATGAGCGCGGCCGCACCGCCAACACTGCCGTCGCGGCCCGCGTGCGAGCGCTGGCGCGCTGGAATGGTCACGCGCAGATCTCGCTGGATGCGAGCCTCCACCGGCGAGGCGACGACGAGCGGCTCGATTTCGCCAATACCTACGTGTCGCTCGGCTGGCCGTGGTTGCAGGCCGATGTGGGCTGGCGCGATCACTGGCTGTCCCCGGCCGATGACAGCGCCATCGCGCTGAGCACGCACGCGGTGAGCTCGCCCTCGATCACGATCGCCAACCCGTTGCCCTTGACCCGGGCGCGCATCTCCTACGAAATGGTCTACTCGCGGCTGGAGGAGACGGACCGGATCTGGTTCGCGGGCGCAGCCCACGCGGGCCGGCCCAGGCTCGTGGCCGTGCATCTGTCGGCCGCCCCTTGGAGCTGGCTCGTCATTGGGGGCAATCGCATCATGCAGTTCGGGGGCGGACCGCGCGAACCAGTCACGGTAGGGGACGTTCTGCGCGCCTTCTTCTTCCCCAATCGTTACGACAACATCGCCACTGGCGGCGACCACGACGAGGAATTCGGGAACCAGCTCGGCTCGCTCGTCTTCGCCGCCAATCACAGGATCGGCCGCATGCCGGTGCGGATCTACTGGGAGATCGGCGCCGACGACACCGGGTCGCAGAGGATCGTCTATTTTGGCAATCCCTTGACGACGGTGGGGATCTTCCTGCCCTGTCTCAATCGGGAGACGAGCCTGCGCTACGAGTTCTCCGAGGGCCAGAACCGCTGGTATGAGCACGTGGTCTACCGGGACGGATTCCGGAACGATGACCGCATCATGGGTCACTGGATGTACGAGGCCAATCGCGAACGTTGGCGGTTCGAGACCGAGGCGCGCGCCCACTCGCTGGGTCTAGTGAACACGGCCGGGGGACATGAGCTGTCCGCCACGATGCGCATCGTGTCGGCCCGCTCGTTCTCAGGTATCGACTTCACGACCGGCGTGGAGGCCGACCTGCGCTGCCGCCAGGCGCTGAACGATCGTTTGGACGGTCTGGTCCGCTTCTACCTTGGATCCACGCCGCGGCGCGAGCAGTTCGGCATGCTCTCCTTTGGATTGAGCTGGCATTAGAAATCGGGAGGAAGACGTCGTGGGCTCGCCGCACCGCATCCGCCGGGCCATCGGGGGGCTCGCCCTGGCTGCCGGCTGCCTGACCGCCGGGGCCCTCGGCGAAACGACCCTCCATGCCGAGGCTGGGTACGGTCAAGCCACCTACGCCTTCCTCGGCGATGCAGAGCCCACCCTCACACGCCACCTTCTCGATCTCGAGGTCGGTCTTTCACGCCCGGTCGCTGCCGGGGGGGCGCTGCGCCTGGGCAGCAGTCTGAGCCTGATGCCCGTCACCGAGCGCACCCAGCGGAATAACTCCTACGCGCTCATCACCTTCGACATGCTCACCCTCGAGTATAGCGGCCTGCGCCCCTTGCGGGCGCGGGCCGGTCTAGGGCTCGTGCGCGTCTGCGGGCCGGTGAACGAGATCGCCATCGGGCTCGCGGCCACGGTCGCCTGTGACATCGGGCCGGTGTACGTCGGCGTGAAGGGGCGCACTTCACGATTCGAGGTCGATTTCGAGCCTCATGGCGTGGCGCTGGAGCCCAAGTACAAGCTCTACTACGCCGGTCTGGTTCTTGGCCTTGCCGGGAGCGGAGACTGAGGTGATGCCGCGCGGGCTCATCATCAGTCGCAATCTCGCGGGTGCCTCAGGCTCGCTGGCTATTGTGCTGGCGTTGGTGGACCGGCTGCGCTCTCGCGGCTGGGACGTCGAGCTGTGTGGTGAGCGTGTCTCAGACGAAGTCACGGCACGTGTTGAAGGCAAAGTCCGGCGGGTCCGCCCGGTCCCCCTGGCGCGGGGTTACTTGGAGCGGCGGTTCTTTGCGCGAGCGTGCAACAAGGTGGCGCACCAGGGCGCCTACGATCTCGTCATCGGACACGGCGACGCATTGGACCAAGATGTGCTCTTCTTGCACAACCTCATCCATCTGACGCACGAGCTCGTGCCGGGCGGCGTCAGCAAGAAGCTCAAACGCATCGGGCGCTTCCACGCGGATGTTCTGCGCGGCGGGCGCTTCAAGGTCTGCGTCGCAAACTCGGAGCTGATGGCCTGTGATCTCAAGACGCGCTTTGCGATTCCGGCCGACCGAATCCGGGTGGTGCGGCCCGGATGCGACCCGCGACGCTTCTGTCCCCTGTCGGATCCGGGGCGCCGAGGTGAGCTGCGTCGGGAACTTGGCCGCCAGCTCGGTGAGGAAGTCGGCCGTCACGCCGGCCGGGAGACGGGCGTAATAGAGGAGACGCTCGTGGTCGGGCTCATCACGAGCGGAGACCTGATCAGACGCGGAGTGCCGCTGTTGCTGGGGGCGGTGTCCCGGCTGGCGCCCACGGTGCGCCAGCGGCTGCGGGTCGTGGTGGTCGGGAAAGACCGCATCCACCCGCACCGGTCCCGGGCGCGGGAGTTGGGCCTCGGCGACAGCGTGGCGTTCCTGCCGCCACAGGAACACGTTGAGGATCTCTATCACGCGATCGATCTGCTCGTGCATCCCGCGCACATCGAGGAGTTCGGGCTGGTGGTGCTTGAAGCGATGGCCTGCGGCGTGCCGGTGCTCACCTCGCGGCGCGTCGGGGCCGCCGAGCTGCTGGATGACGACTTCATGGTGATGCGGGCTCCCGATGAGGGTGAGCTGGCAACGCGGCTGGAGCAGATCCTGACCCGGCCGGAGCTCCGGCGCCGATGTGCGGAGCGCGCCCTGCAGGCGGCCGCGGGGCACACGTGGGAGCGGTATCTCGATCAGGTGGGCGCGGTGCTGGCGGAGTACGGCTGGGTAGGCGCTGGGGCGCGCGGCGGCTGAGCGCGACCAGCAGCGGCTCGGCGGGCAACGTGCAGCCGACTCAGATCCGCAGCAGATACTGGATCTTTCCGAAGATCTGCCGTCCGCCTACATCCCATCGCCGGGCATCGTCCCCGGCGGCCCCGGTCGCCTCGGCATAGCGGCGGTACTCATCCGCCATTCCCACGTAGAGCACGCTGAACGCGTTCAGCCGGTAGGTGAGGAGCGGCTCGACGGCGAGACGATCATCGAAGCTGTCGTACTCGAGCACGACCCGCACGGAAGCCTCGCGATTGACCTGCAGGTTCAAACGATGGCGCAGGATCCAACCGTCGTAGACCAGGGCATCGCCCCGCGGCTCCTTCATGCGAGCGTACGAGAGCCCGGTGGCGAGGGTGAGTCGCTTGAACAGTTTCAGATTGCCTTCTACCTCAGCGTTCACGATTCGTCCGAGGAAGGGCTCTACGTCCGGGTCGAACGTACGGTAAATCGAGCGACCGAACTCGAGCACCGCGCCGAGGCCGAGCATGTCGCTGGGGCGCGTCGAGGTGCTCACCGTCAAGCGCCGGATTCCCGGGATGATCTGCTCTTGGAATCGCTCCCGGCTCAGCAACCCCTCGATCTCCACCTCGGTCTGCCGTTTGAGTTGGGCTGCGAGCCCGGCCACCATCCACTCGTCTTGGAAGCACCCCGCGTAGTCCCACATCCGTGCCAGCATGAGACTCGGCTCCCAGGACACGATGAAGGCCCCGTTGGGTTGGAACTCGAGGCCGTTCCAGGACATCAGCGAGCGATAGTCGTTGCGGGTGATGAATCCGTTGTCGGCCCGGAACGAAGGATGCCTCTCATCGTACTCGATCCATCCGTTCCACAGGCGGCCGTTGCGGTCCAGGGCGGCGAGGAGAGCGTGGCCACTGAGACGCTCGCCGTCGAACGCGACCGTGTGCCGTCCGCGATCGAAGGTCAGCGCCGGCAAATCGGCGGTGATGTCAGCGGCAGTGGGCTCATGCGTGCGACTTGCCAAGACTTGCGCGCGGGCGCGCCAGTGTTGCAGAAAGCGCGTCGCACCATCCAAACCCGCCAGTGTCCCGTGGCCACCTTGGTCGAGTCGGCGATCGGTGAAGACTCCGGCCGCGTGGGCATCGGTCCCGAAGGCGCGCTGGATCCGCACGAGATTCACCGTGGCCTTGCCCGTGGAAACGAAGAAGCTCCGCTCCTCGAGCGGCACGATGACGGGTGCATCCTCATCGCGCGCGCAGGTCCAGGCCAGCGAGGTGCGTCCCTGTGAGCCCAGCACCTTGGCCGCCACCACCGGATTGCTGATCGACCGCGTGTAGACCGCGGGCAGCCAGGTGCGGTAGAGCTCCGAGCCCTCGAGGAAGAAGGGCCGCTTCTCATCATAGAAGATCGTGAAGGGCTCGTTGATGTCGATGCGGCCCGCGTCGGATTCGATCTGGCTGAAATCGGGGTTGACTGTCAGCTCCGTGCTGCTCGTCGACGTGAGGGCGTAGCGCAGATTGACCGACGCCTCTCCTTCGGGGTCGCTGTAGCGGAGTCGGCTGTCTGCCCCCGTGTCCTCGGCCCGCGCTCCAGTCTGCGTGCCGATCAGGCTGGCGATGATCTCGAGATTGCGAGGGGGACTGATGCCCCTGATCCCTGTGAGCGTGCCCCACTGGCACATCCAGCATGGATCGTCGCGGTTCGTGGCCGCCCAGGCGTACCGGCGGCGGACCTCGCGCTGATGATCCCGCCAGAAGTTCACTCGCCAGGTCTGCTCGTCCCGGCGCGGGAAGCGCAGGCTCGCGAAGGGGATCGCCACTTCGACCTGGTAGCCCAGATCTGTCACCTGCCCGCGCGAGTGCCAGATCAAGTCGTAGGAGATGTCTTCCTCGCCGCCGCTGTGCATGCGCAAGTCACCCTGGATTCCCAACGGATTGACGAAGAACTCGTAGCCCCAGTTGTGGTCGCCGTAGGTGTCGAGCATCAGTCCGAAGTAGTCGTCGTGCCAGATGTCGTCGCGCTCGCGCAGCGAAGCCCGGATCGTGGCGGGGTCGTCGTGGGCCACGAATGCCAGGTAGAGGTTCTCTTCGTCGTAGGTTATCCAGGCCTCCGACTCGACCGGCGGGGCGACTTGATCACCGGGGCTCACCTCCGCGAACCCAAGCGCGCGCGCGGCATCCTGCCAGCCGGGGTCGATGAGGTCGCCGTCGATTTGGATGGGACCCGGGGCGGGATGAATCTCGAGCGTGGGCTTGAACTGGGGGAGGAAGGCCGGCTGCTGCGTAGCCGCAGCGTGCGCCGCCAAGAGGGCGAGGGCAGGCAGCAGCGCAAGCGCCAGGGACCCTCTCGGGGTCCTGGTCGGCAATATCATCGAGAATCCCCTTGTGCGCCTCTTGCGCAACACCCAATACCGGCGGTCGCGCGGGAACGCCGCCCCGCCGGCCGGCCGTTATTCCATCTCCAGCGTTACCGGGTTCCGCAACGGCAGGACCGTGATCTCGCCGAAGTCGGCGAACCGATCGGTGTGCTTGTCCGAGCCCGCTTGGACCGCCTCCGGATCGCCGATCACGAGGTAGACCAGCCGATCGGGGTGGAGGAACCGCTGCGCTGCCGCCAGCACGTCTTGAGCGGTGACAACTTCGATGTTCTTCGCGTAGTCCTGCCAGTAACTGTCTGGCCGCCCGGTGTAATCGTCGTCCGCAAAGGTGTTCACCATGCTGTTCTTGCTGCTGAAGGGGTTGACCATCTGACCGACGAACCCCGCCTTGGTCGTTGCCAGCGCTTCCTCGTCACAGGGTTCGGTGCGGATGCGCTCGATCTCATCGACGATGAGCCGCGTCCCAAAGGCGGCGGTGGCGTGCTTCGTCTGGAACCAGGCCCGGAACGTGCCGGGGTACCAGACGGACGACTCGAAGCGGCTGCCCGTGTTGTAGGCCAGCCCCTCGTCCGAGCGCACGCGGCGGGTGATGCGCGAGGTGAAGCCGCCGCCCCCGAGGATGTCGTTCATCACCGCGAGAGCGTACTGCTCGGGAATGTCGCGCTTGACGCCCAGGTGCCCTACGCGGATGCGCGACTGATTGACATCCTCCTTCTTGATCATGTACACGCCCGGGCGGGGATCGGGGATCTGGTCCGGGACAGGCGGGAGATCGAGCTCCTGATTCGGCCAATCCGCGAACAAGGCGTCCAGCTTCTTCAGGACGTCGGCGGTCTTGAAGTCACCCGAAACTGCCAGGATGAAGTTCTTCGGGAAGAAGTACCTTTGGTGAAAGGCCATCAGGTCGTCGCGCGTGACAGCGTTGATCGACGCTGCCGTGCGGCGCAGGGGGGTTGTGCAGGGGTGATCTCCGTACATCAGGAAGGTCCATTCGCGTTCCTCGATGTCGGACGTCGATGCATTGCGCTGTTCCAGGCCCGAGAGAAGGTCCGCCCGGTACCGATCGAGAACTGCCTGATCGAACTCGGGCGTGCGCAGGACGCGCCGCAGCAGTCCGAGACCTTCGTCCATGTCCTTGACCAAACAGAATAGGCTCGCTCGACCTCGGTCCTCCCCGATCCGCACGGAGATGTCGCCCGCGAGGTACGCCAGGCGTTCGTCGAGTTCCCTGCCGGTCAGGCCTTCGACGCCGCCGTTGCGCATCAAGTAGCCGGTCATGTCGGCCAGGCCGGCCTTCTCCACGGGCTCGTACATCGAGCCCGTCCGAACGAGGACCGTGACCTCGCAGGTGGGCACCTCATGGTTCTCCGCCACATAGGCGGTGACACCACACTTGAGCGTGTGCCGATAGGTGTCGGGCCTCGGAGGCTGGTATTTCAACTCCTTGAAGGTGAGCTTCTCTGGATGGTCCACGATTCCCTGGCCGGCGGCCGGAGTCTCCACCCCACCAGCCGCTGGAGTTTCCACTGCACTAGCCGATGCGGTGATGGCTAACGCCACCAGTAGGCCCAGTAGCAACCTGTTGTTCAGGGCCACCGACCGGCCGCACTGCGCGAGGCAACAGCATCTCATGTCGGATTCTCCTTCCCGGTAGGGCCTACTGACTCTTCTTCTCTTCAGCGGCCTTGAGCTCGTCGAGACGCGCGGTGGCGAGCTTGATCATCCTCTCCATCTGCGCCTTGCGCTCGGGGTCGTCCACGCTGTCCAAACGCATTGAGACCATGGTGATCATCTGCTCGAGCTGCCCAGTGTCGGTCATCGACTTGATCATCTGAAGCGCTTGCGCGGCGCGGGGGTCTTCAGCGGGCGGACTGGCTCCGCCGGGCGTCGTCTTGGAGTTGATGATCAACACGTTGCGCTGGTCCTTCGCGAAGTACCTCTGAGCCACGCGCTGCACATCATCGGCGGTCACCAGGTCGCACATCCGGGGGTCGTTGTTGACCTCGGACCAGTCGCCCATGCCGGCATGCTGCGCGATCTGGAACATGATGCCCAGCCCACCCATCATGTCCATGAAACGGATCTTGCGCACGCGGAGCTGGTTCTTGACCTTCTGGAGCTCATCGGCGGAGACCGGCTTTGCCTGCAGATCCGCCAGGACCTCGTAGATCGCGGCTTCCAGGTCTTCGGCGCGAGCGCCCGAAACGCCCTCAGCGCTGATCTGGAACGCCCCCGCGTACTTACGCAAGTCTTGTTGCGCGCGGACGGCGAGGTGGTCAGCGCCCGGCATCATCCGCCGGCCGCCGGGGACGGCGCCCTTGGCGAGCCCCTTTTCCTCGACCAGCTTCTTGTAGAGCCGCCCCGTCTTGCCGCCCATGACCCCCGCCAACACCTCGAGCGCGTAGCTGTCAGAGTGCTTCCAGGCCACGGTGTGATACCAGATTTCGACCTGCGGGCTGGTCTCCGCCTCCGCGATCATGCGCTTCTCGCCGTATTGGCGCTCCTCGAGGGTCACGACATCGGGCGGGTCGGTCTGGCCGCGCGGAATGCGCTCGAAGTACCTGGCTGCCATCTTGATGGTCTCATCCGGATCGAGATCCCCGACCAGGATCAGGGTGAGGTTGTTGGGGGCGTAGTAAGTGTCGTAGTAGGCCTGGGCCTGCTCGCGGGTGATGCTGTAGAGGTCAGAGGACCAACCAAGCACTTCCCAGTGATACGACGAGGACTTCCAGAACATCGAAGCGAAGTCCTCCTCGATCAACCCCGTGGGCGTCGATTCCAGGCTCAGGCGGCGCTCCTCGCGCACGACGTCCCGCTCCGAGTAGAATTCCCGAAAGACCGGGTTCATGAACCGGTCGGACTCGAGCCACATATACAGCTCGAGCTTGTTGCTGGGCAGGCGCACGAAGTAGACGGTCATGTCGCTGGAGGTCATCGCGTTCATGAAGGATCCGCCGGCCTTCGTGTACAATTCGTCGAGCTGGTCTTTGAGGATAAGCTCGCGCTGCTCCAGGACAAGTGCGTCGAAGGCCTGCTCGAACTCTCGGTAGCGCTCGGTCTTGGCCTCCGGATCGAGCATGTCGCTGATACTGCCACGGCGCAGACCCTCGCGCATCTTGCGCTCCTCGGCTCGCATCAGGGCGCGCAGGGAGTCGAGCTCGGCCATGATCGCGAGATCGCGGTCGATGTCCTTGGTGCCGATCGTCTTCGTTCCCTTGAACATCATGTGCTCAAAGAGGTGGGAGATCCCGGTGATGCCCGTGACTTCGTTGGCCGACCCGACGCGGGCCACGATCGCGCCCATGACCGTCGGCGTCTCGTGACGCTCGACGATCAGGACCTGCATGCCGTTGGCGAGGTGGTACTCCTCGGCCTCGATGCTCTGCGCGGCGGCAGGTAGGACCGACATGGGAAGGACGGCGGAAGCGAGCATCGCCGCGATCCAGGGGATGTTGCGGCGCTGACTGGGCCTGCTCATGGGCGGCTCCTTGTTGAAGCGGTAGTGACTGGATTGCCGGCGCGCACCTGCCGGATTGGCAAAGCGCGTCCCACGGCAGCTCCGCGGGCTCGGAACGCGGAAATACTACAGTGAGAGCATTGGGGTTCACCAGCGGAGACTGCGGGCCGCGGAGCCTGCAGGCGCGAAGCCTGTGGCCGCGGAACCTACAGGCGCGACACACTCCGTTGCCGTCCACGTCCGCATACGATGTGTATCTGCTAGTATCGCGCGGTACTGGGGCGCTTCATCCCGGGCTGGGTTGAGGCTCACCAGTAACCTGCTGCGTTTTCGAAGGTTCCATCCCATGCCGCGCCACAACCGCGGGCAGGCATGTTCCTTGCCCATTCCTGTGGTGGGGCGGATGTGAGCCACAGCCAGGGAACCTGGCACGACAGGGGGTGACGAACTACGCAACGCCCAGTCCAGGGCTTTGATCACGTCGCTGGTGGGCACCCTCCTGCCCATCGGACTCGGGCTGGGCATCGCGGTTGTGGGTGAATCCGACGGCGCTGACACGGGGGGACTGCTGCTCTTTGGGGGCGGTCTGATCCTTGGACCCTTCGCGGGCTACGCGGCGGGTGGTTGTCCCGATCGCGGCAGCGCAGGAGTCTTGATCCGCCTTGCGACTGGGTTCATGGGCGTGCTGGTGGCCGGCGCGGTGGCGGGCTGATCCTGATCGCCGACGTGGTCGACATCGTCCGTGTACGTGGAGCGGTGCGCAAGGAGTGGGAAGCCAAGCACTCACGTGTGGCGTTGCGCGTCTCACCGTGGGTTGGCACGGCTGAAGGCGCCATAGGTATTGGAGTGCAGCTCACGCTCGCGAACTGACGGAGTGAGTTTACACCCGCACCGGGGTGACACACCCGTTACCACGTTCTCGGGCGCTGGTCGGGGCACCCGGCTGCAGCCGCTCTTCTTGCCCCTACTGCATCCGCCGTGGTAGATTGCAGTCAGAGGTGGGGTTTCAGCGGGTCGCTCCTTGCGGTGCCCCAACTCATGATTCCCCGCTGTCCCGCCCGCCCTGATGCTCATAGCTATTGCGCCGTCGATCACGCGTGCAGCCCACGTGCTCTTGCCGCGCCGCGGCGCCGCCCGCACCCTTGTAAAGGAGGCCCTCCATGAGTCACCGACGGATCCTCTGGCTGGGGATGATCACCGCGCTCCTCATTGCGGGTGACGCCGCCGCCCAGATCACGCTGCTCTACGATGTGGATTTCGGTCGGCCACCCCATATCGCTGGCAGTCCTCCCGCACTCGGCGCGGGTCCGGCCCCGCGGAAGACGCCGACCAGCATCGCCTTCGGCGACCCGACGGTCGTTGCCGCGCAAGGAGCGCTGACGCAGCAGCCCTGTAGGTTCGGTAACGGCACCACGGGGTACGACCAGCTCAAGTTCGAGGTCGATCCCAGTCAGCCGAGTGGATTTCCTGTGGCGTATTCCATCTACTTCGCGGAGATGGATGTACTCATTGAACCGGTGACCAGCACCGAGGTGTTCAAGCTGTTCTTCGATTGTCCCAACGTCAACAACATCGAGTTCCATGGGGATGGGACCATTAGGCTCTATCCCGCCGGAGGCACAATCGGCAACTTCACGCCCGGCGTGCCCGTTCACCTGGAGGTTGAGCTCAACTTCGTATCGGTGACCTGGCATATCTGGCTGGACGGGGGACTCGCGCACAGCGGGCCCATCACGGGGACCTATCTGCGGGCCTTCCGCTTCAATCTTCAGGGCGTGGAGGCGGGCAACCAGGTGGCGCTGGATGATCTGCGTCTCTATGGGGGAGCCTTGCCCGAGTGGACGGATCTGCTCTACGACGTCGATTACGCCTGGCCGCCGCACCAGGCCTACCAGCCTCCCGTCCTGGGCACCGGCCCTGCCCCGCGCAAGGTCCCCACGGAGATCGTCTTCGGTGACCCCATGGTACTTCCCGCAGTGGGCGCGCTCGACGAGCAGCCGTGCTCGTTCGGCAACGGCACAGCCGGCTACGATCAGCTCAGGTTCTATGTCGATCCCATCAATCCGCTGGGCTTCCCCATCGCTTATGACGCTTACCTGCTGAGTGCAAATGTGTTGATCCAGAGCATCGCATCAAACGACCAATTCACGATCTTCTTTGATTCCCCTACGATCCACAAGGTGGTGTTTCATTCAGACGGAACGATCTATGTCTACCCTGGCACCCTCGTCGTCGGCGTCTATACTCTGGGTGTTCCCATCAACGTGATCATCGAGATGGACATGCAGAACGACACATGGTCGGTCTTACTGAACGGAGCGCATGTCTATACCGGGCCGGCCGCTGCGGACTACTTGAGAACAATCCGCCTATCCCATGCGCCGGGCTACGCGGGGACGGCCATTGGTGCCGACGACCTCTACCTGTGGGGAGTTGGTCAGATAGCGGCAGCGGTCGAGGAGCCTGAACCCGCCGGGCTACGCTCCGCGGCCCTGCAGACCTTCCCCAATCCCGCTCGCGAGGGAGCGTGGATCCACTGGGAGGCCGCGCTGGCCGACTGGGTGGAGGTAGAGATCCTGAGCGTGGACGGACGGCGGATTTGGTCGCGGGAGCACACGGCCGCCGCCGGGCAACTCCGCTGGGATGGGCTTGACGATCGTGGGATCGAGCTACCCAGCGGCGTCTACTTCGTGCGCGTGCTGTCCCGCGGCGAGGAGATCGGTCGCCAGCCGCTCATCCTGCGGCGGTAAGCCGATCCGGAACGTGATGGCGCCTGCGCGGCTGGCCGCGTGGGCCAGGCGCAGGCGCCGATCAACCCGGGCGACAATGTGGAGCGCCCCTTGAGGATGGGCGTCGAGACCGGGCGGCCGATCAGGCCGCCCGATGCGTCTCCTGACCCCCAGAGTCGAACTTGAACCGCGAGACCAGATCGTGCAGTTGACGGGCCAGCGTGGCCAGCTCCGCGGAGCCCCGCTGAGTCTGGTCCGCAGCCTCGGCGTTCTCGCCGGCGGCGACGCGCACGCCCGAGATGTTGTTGGCGATCTCCTGGGCGCCGATGGAAGCGCCCTGGACGTTCCCAGCCACTTCCTGGGCGGCCTTGGCGGTCTGATCGATGTTGAGGGCGATCTCATTGACCGTGGAGGACTGCTCCTCGACCGCGCCGGCAATGGTGCGCAGGATCTCGCTGACCTCGTTGATCACTCGGACGACGCTGGCGATGGCGCCGACGGCGTTCTTGGTGTTGCTCTGCATCTCGCGCACCTGCTCGGCGATCTCCTCGGTCGCGCGCGCGCTCTGCAGCGCCAGCTCCTTCACTTCGTTGGCAACGACGGCGAACCCCTTACCTGCCTCGCCGGCCGAGGCCGCCTCGATGGTGGCATTGAGCGCCAAAAGATTGGTCTGATCGGCGATGTCGCTGATCGCGTCGAGCACCTTGCCGATTTCGATCGCCGAGGTGTCGAGGCGTCCCATCGTCTCGCTCGCCACGCGGGACTGGCTGTCGGCATCGACCGCGACCTGAGCCGCCTTGGCCGAACTAGATGCGACCTCCTTGAGCGACGAGCTCATCTCCTCGATGGCCGTGGCGATGCTGTTGATCGAGGTGGACATCTCCTCCGCCGAGGAAGCGATGCCGGTGATATTGCCGGAGAGCTGCTCGGTCGCGGCGGCCGCTCCCGTGGCCTGCCCGGTCATCTTCTCCGCGCGGCCGGCCAGGTCCGTCGAGGTGGTCGCCATCTGCCCGGAGGCCTGCTGGATCGTGTTACCGTAGCCGGCCAGATCCCGGACCATCTTCTCGATGCGGCCGATGAAGGTATTGAACCAGTGACCGAGCTCACCGATCTCATCCTTGGACTTCAGCTGAATGCGCCGGGTCAGGTCGCCCTCGCCCTCGGCGATATCCTTGAGCATGTCGGTCGTGAAACGGATCGGCTTGACGAGCTGGCCGGCCATCAGCAGGGCCACCCCGCCGAAGAGCAGCACCATGATCAGGGAGGTGACGATTGTCGCCACGATCGTCGCGCGAATTGCCCCAGCGACCCGGTCGCGAGCCTCGGCGAAGTCATCTTCGTAGGCTCCGGCGCCGATGACCCAGTCCCAGGGCTCGAAGTAGGTGAGGGCGGCAACCTTCATGCGTGCCTGGGCTTCACCCTCGTTCTTCCATGGGTAACGCTGGAAGGATACTTCGCCCAATCCGGCGGTGAGCGCCTGCTCGACCATGGTCTGAATGAAGGGCTGCCCGTCGGCATCCTTAGCGTCCCAGATGTCTTCGCCGTCTCGCTCGCCCTCCTTGGAGATGATGTAGCGGCCGCGCTGATCCCCTTTGCCGCCCAGCACGTAGACGTAGCCGGTCTTGCCCACCACCATGTCCATGATGCCGGCGCGCAGGCTCTTGACGTTCTCCTGCTTGACACCGACGTAGAGCAGGCCGGCGATCTGGCCAGCCTTGTCGCGAATGGGTTCGTAGGCGGCAATGTACCAATCGTTCACGACGAAGGCCCGTCCAGTGTAGACCTGACCCTTGAGCGTGGCGGCGATGACCGGGTTGGGTGTGCCGTCCGGGTTCACGGCAGGAATGTAGGTGCCGATGGCCCGGGTGTTGTCGGTCTTCTCGACATTCGTGCACACGCGCAGCATGTCGCCGGCTTCGTTCATGCGCTGGAAGATCGTGCAGGTCCCGCCGACCAGGTCCTTGACCTTATCGACGATCGGCGACCGTTCGGCCACGCTGACATTCTGACCCAGCCAGGTTCCACCGACGGTCATTTTGGGCAATTCAATGGACTGGGTGGCCTTGGTGTTCTGATTGACGGCACTCCAAGTCGCCGATTCATCGGAGAACTCGACTTCTCCGACGTCCTGCAGGATCTCGCGGGCGACGTTGAGGTCCGAGCGCACCTTGCTCTCGACCGCCTCCTGTTGCGCGCGGCACATGAGATACACGCTTTGGGCCATCTTGCCCAATTCGCCGCGGGTCAGCCCATCGAGCTCGGTGGTGAGCTCGCGATTCAGTTTCTGGTTCTGGAAAGCGATCATCCCCACGGTGACGGCGGCACTCAACACGATCGCCCCCACGGTGAGCATGATGATGCGCGTCTTGATGGTGTGAGTATTTAGCACGGCTACCTCCATGTTGGCTGGCCTGGTTCCGGCCTTAGGTCTGGGGCATCACGGCCGCGGGTGGGCTGGGATGGCCTGCCTGGAGCAGCCGCTGGTGCCGTCGATACCTGCCGTGCAATCTATCGGCAGTGGGATGAATGGGGCGCAGGGTGGATGGCGGCGCGGCTGGTGCAAGTCGGCCAGTCGCCGAGCGCGCGTATGCTACCGTAAACAACGAACCTACTTCTTCTTCTTCAGTATCCCCTTCAGCAGATCCCTCACTTCCTTTTCCACCTGCTGCCCCCGCTGCTCCATCTCCTTCTTGGTCGTATCAGCTGGCGCATCGACGAGCCCCTTCAGGAACTGGTTGGCCTGCTTGAGCGCCTCCTGTTGCAGTCGTTCGCGTTCCTGGGCCAGGCGCTGCTCCACGCGCTGCTGCGCGCCGGAGCGGAGCTTCTCGAGGTTGAGACCGATCTTGGGCTTGGGGTAGCTGCCTGACACCTCGAGCGGCAGGGCCAGGCGCTCGCCGGCGCCGCCGAAAAGGACCGGCGCGAGTTCCGCGGGCACCTGCGAGCGGATCCCGGCGGCGAGCTCCTGGGGCAGGATCAGATCGAGCGACATGCTCACCGTTCCGTCGATCGCCTGCCAGCCCGTGGCGCCCACTTCGATCGGGCCTGCCTTCAGGCTCATCCCATCCACCACCAGGCGGCCGTTCTGGATGCTGAACGGCTGGAGCCAGTCGGTGATCCCCAGCTTGGCGAGCTGCGGCGCGTTGAGGTATTCGACCAGCGACGTCTGAAGCGGATGGTTAGCGATGCTGCCGCTGCGCATCTGCAGATTGCCGATGGAGTTGAACGTTCCCAGGTCAAGGCCGAGCGTGTCGTTGAGATTGCCCGACAGCTTGGCGGTGGCATTAATCGCCCCTGTCAGGAATCCGCCGAGTCGCGCGAAGCGATTGAGACCGGCGGCGTAGCTGTACAACTGTGACACTTGGGCTTCCTGAATCTGCATCCGCATGTCGAAGCTTGGCTTCTCGGGCTGACGGTAGTCCAGGCTGCCCACGGCAGCCAGGCGGCCACCGAAGCTCTCCGCGGTGACACCCTCGAGATTGAACAGCCCTCGGTCGATGCCCACGGTGCCGCGGGCGTTGCGCAGGATGGCGCGGTTGACCTTGATTTCATCCACCTGCACGCCGAGTGAGCCCTTGATCAACGCCAGCATCCCCGCCGGCGACGTGGCCGGCGGCGCTCCGGTGCCCTTGCCCGCCGCAAGCGCGCGCTGGGCAGCGCGCTGCCCCGGGGGGGGGATAAACTCATCCAGATCGAGCACCCGGCTGCGCACCTGCCCCTCGATGCGCGCGACCTGATCCCCTTGCGCGCGCGGGTCCAGGGCTCGGAAGTCCGAGACCTTGCCGTTCACGCGCACATCGCTGCGGCCCACCTGGGCGGCCAGATTGTCGAGCAAGAGGTCCTTGCCGCGCAGCGTGATCGTCCCGTTCGCCGACGAGACGGGCACGGGCAAGAGAAGCCCCTGCGCGCCCGCGTTGGTCAGGCGGATCGTGCCCACGGGCACAAGGGCCTCGGGCGGTTGCGCCGGCCCCGAGACGACGAGCTGCGCCGTAGCGCGGCCGCTCAGGCGCAGCGAGTCCTGGTTCGCCTGGAGCGCGCTCACGTCCGCGAGGTCCGCGTCGGCATCGAGGCCGAGCACGACCTGCGGCACGGCGAGATACTCGGTCACGGTCGCCCGCGCCTGGAGCCGGCTCGAGCCGGTGCGCGCCGAGAACTCCGCTACCTCGATCGTGTCGCGGTTCGCGTGCAGCTCGAGCGCGATGTCGTCGAGCGGCGCCGGCAGCCGCGGGTGCTGGACGTGGCCCTGGGCGAGCTTCAGGTCGAAGGCGAAATCGGGCAGGGCCTCAGGCGAAAGCGGATCCGTGCCGGGGGGCGGGGTCAGCGGCCCGCGAACCGCGCCCGCCACCGACAGCGTGCCGCCGGAGCGCAGGCCGGCCATGGTCGGCAACATCGCATCGGGCAAGTAGCCGAGGATGCTCGCCACGCCAGCCGGGCCGCCCGACATGTGCAGATCCGCCGCAGGGGCCTGGGTCGCCAGGCCCGTGATCTGGCCGGTCACCGCTACCGGGAGGTCGCCCAGGGTCAGGGTGGCCTCGGTGATGCTCAGCAGATCGCGCGTGGTGTCATAGCTGAGCGTCTTGCGCAGGCGCAGCGCGATGTCTCGGCCCAGCATGCCCGTCGGCAGATAGACGTTCACCGTATCGACGGTGGTCTCACCCGAGAGCTGCACCAGACCAGCCCTCGACACTTCGGCCGCGAGCTGCTCCGACAACCCAGCCAGCACGATGAACGGCTCGCCGCCGGGGGAGTGTACCAACACGCGACCGCCGTGGATCTGCAGCTCACGCACTTGAATGCTGGCGGGCGACGGTGCGGCGGGCGACGGCCCGCCGGGCTGCGCCGCGCCCGCGGCCACGCCCGCTGGCAGGGCCGCGTCCGCTTTCGCGGCCACGCCCGCTGGCAAGGCCGCGCCGGCCCCGGCGGTCTGCAACGCCGCGGCGCCGCTGCCGGGCTGATCCATGAACACCTCGACCAGGGGCTCTTCGATCAGGACATGGGTCACCACGAGCCGGCGCTGCAGCAGCGGCCAGAGCCGGGCCTGCAAGGTGACACCCCGCACCGTCACGCGGCTGCGAGGTCCGACCGCCGGCTCGCCGATCTCCAGGTCCCGCAGGGTGAGGCCTGGCGGCAGCAAGCGCACACTCGCCGCACCGACGCTCACCGGTCGACCGGTCTCCTGCTCGATCCTGGCCAGCGCCATGTCGCGCAGCGCATCCTTCGGAACCAGCAGGATCGCCGCCACGATCGTGACCACCAGAAGGCCCAGGACGACCAACAGTCCTTTGAGCACCGTCCGACCCTTGCCTGCCATTGCGCGCCTCCTTTCAGCCGCAGGGGATGAGCCCGGCGGCCAAACCGCCCAGAGTGTGTCTCACCGGTCGCGGCCCGTCCAGATCGCCTCGGATCACGCCAGCGCGGCGATCCGACCCTCCAACTCCGGCAGGAACGTGGGATTGCTGCAGAAACGAGCGGCATCGCGCGCGATACTCCGCCGGAAGTAGTCGAGGCCGTCGAGGAACATCTCCAGACGCTCCGCGGTCGGCGCGAGATCGTGCAGCCCATAGCCCAGCTTCTCCAGGTAGTAGCCGTTGATCATCTGCTCGAATTGGCTGGCGATCGGGATCGAGTAGATGGGCTTGCCGAGGTAGAGGGCCTCGCTCATCAGTGTGTAGCCGCCGTTGGTGATGACCGCTCGCGCCGCGGCCACGTCGCGCAGGAATCCGCTCGTGCTCGGCGGCTTGAAGGTGATGTTGCCGTCTTCTTCGTCGCGGTCGAAACCATAAGCCAGGAAGCGCCAGCCTGTGCGCCGCGCCAGCTCGATCGCCAGGCGAGCCTCGCTGGTCGTCGCGTAAACGACGATGTGACCATCGTCCCCCGCCGCTTGCTCCAAGACTTCCTGGCGCAAGATGGGGCCGACCAGCGTGGAACGCCTCCGGTAGCGCTCCTTGACACTCGGAAAAAAGAAGCTGGTGACATAGTAATGGTCGGCGAGCTGGTACATGGCATCGACCACCGCCCGGGCGTTGCGAAAGTCATGGCGCCAGGCGTAAGGGAACTCGAGCCGGTATTGCGACAGAACGTGCTGGTGATCGATGCTCACGAACGGCACGTTGTCGAGCGTCTTGGCGTAGGGCACGAACGGCTCGAAGTCGGTGATCGCGACCTGCGGCTTGTACTCGCGTAAGGTCCTGACCAGCAACTTGAACGTCCGGCCCGCCTCGGTGGAGCCGTCCTGGAGGTTCTTCTGCAGGGTCTTGAGGATGTCGAGGCGATCACCGGTGAAGACGAAGCCGAGCCCCATGATCCGCACGACATCTGGGAAGTGCTGGCTCAGGTAGTCATAGCCTTTGTGCGAGGTGAGGATCTTGACCTGGTGACCGCGCGCGATAAGGTACTCGATGATAATACGACTGCGCGAGCTGTGCCCGCGCCCCTCACCCTGGACTCCGTACAATATGCGCGCCATGGGTTCCTCGGTCTAGTGCGCTGCGTCCATCATGGTGTACCGCGGATCGAGGCGCAGGGCCTCCTCGTAATGGCGGCGGCCCTCCTCGACCTGCCCCAGCTCCCGCAGAGCGATGGCCAGGTTATAGTGCGCCTCGACGCAGCGCGGATCCAGTCGCAGAGCTTCCCGGAGCTGTTGCACGCCTTCATCCAGCCGGCCGAGCTGGCACAGCGCGATGCCTAGATTGCTGTGGGCGGAAACGTAGGCGGGATCGAGCTCGATGGCCCGCCTGAAGTGCTCAATCGCTTCCTGCGCACGGTTCATCTCCAACAGGCCGATGCCGTGGTTGGTCTGCGCCTTGGCCGAGTTGGGATTGAGGCGCAGCGCCTCAGCAGTATGGCGCGCCGCCTCGGCCTTCCGGCCGGCGCGATCGAGGGCGACGCCCAGACTGAGCTGGGCGCGCGCGTTCGTCGGCCGCTTGCTGACCGTATCGGACCAGATCGCGACCTCGCTGCGGTAGTCGCGATTGCGCGCGAACGTGGTCGCGCCGAGAGCCGTTGCCACCACCAGGGTCACTGCTGCCAGCGGGACCGTGGCAACGGCCCGCCCGCGCAACAGCGCGTAGCCCCCCACGACCACGCCCGCGACGATGCCCGCCAGGGGTAGGTACATCCGGTGTTCGAACGCCAGATCCTGCAGGGGCACGACGCTCGATGTCGGCGCGAGGATCAGAAAGAACCAAACACCCACGAATCCCGCCCGCGGATGGTGTCGCAGAGCCCATAGGGTGGCCGCCACCAGGACCAAGATCGCCACGGCGGCCGGCCAGGCTCGGAACCAGGGCGCCACGGGCCAGCCGTAGTCGAGCACGAGCGGCGCGGGCCAGAAGACGAGCTTCAGGTAGTGCAGGATCACCTGCGGCTGCGTGCGCGCGTACTCGATCGGGGTCACAGGAAGCTGATCGGTGTGCAGTGTTTGGCTGCCGGTCAAGCCGGTCAGGATCGCGAGCGGCACGAGCGTTGCGGCCAGTCCGATGTACAAGCGCGGCGACGCGGCCAGCGCCGGTCGTATCGAGCGCTGATTGAAGGCGACGTCGTACCCCAGGACCAGAATAGGCGCCGCCACCATCACTTCCTTCGTGGCCGTCCCGCATAGGCAAGCCAGCACAGCCAGCGCGTGCCAGCGCCCGCCGCGCGGCGAATCCCAACCGCGCACCGCGCAGTAGAAGGTCGCCAAGAAGAACAATCCCATCAACGATTCACAGCGCTGGATGATGTACGTCACCGCCTGGGTCTGCAGCGGGTGCACAGCCCACACCACGGCCGCAGCGGTCGCGAGCGGCGTCGCGAACCCTCCGAATCGCGCTCGCAGAGCCGGGGAGAGCAGCGTGCGCCGCAGGAGGCCGAAGAGGGCAAGCGCCGCCAGGACGTGGATGAGGAGATTGAGGGCGTGGTAGCTCCACACGCGGTAGCCGCTGAGCGCGTAGTTGAGCGCCAGCGACAGGCTCACCATGGGGCGGGTGGCGATACCCGCGTCCGGGGGGGGATCGAAGAGGCGCTGCGGCGGCCACCAGGCGCGGATGGCCGGGTTGGCCAAGATGTTCGGGATGTCATCGAAGATGAAGGGGCCGGAGAAGCTGTTGGCATACACGGCCAGCACGCAGAGGACGATCACGAGGGCTCCGCGGCGAACCCCCTGCTCAGCGCGCCGGGCCTCACCCGCCGAAACTTTCAGCCGGGGCACCTCCGGGCGTCGCCCCGGGGTCGCTGCCGACCGCCCAGCGTTCCGCCTTGCCATGGCACTCCTTCTCCGTCGCCCGGCCCAGCAACCTTGCACCCCGCTGGGGCCCAGCGGAGACCATATCGGATCAGCCCCGCGAGGCGCAAATGCCGCGAACCGCCTGGCCGTGTTGACGACCGGGCTACGGGCCGCGCCAGGTCGCCACCCAGCGCGTTGACACCTTCTGGGGGCCTGCCTACACTCCTTGACCGAGGTCGAGGAGGACAGTCTTGAGCACCGCGAGCCACGCAGATCCGGCCGCGGCCGGGCTCCCAGCGGGTCATGACGCGCGCGCGTGGGATCTGACCGTCCTGCTGCTCATGATTGCGGGAACGGTGCTGCGCCTGCTGGCGCTCGGCCAGCAGGGCTACTGGGTAGACGAGATCCGCTCGGTGCTCATCGCGACAGGTGGCGCCGAGCGCGAGTGGGCCTATCCGCTCTGGAACATCCACGGCCCCCTGCACCTGGTGATCCTCAGGCTCTGGATGATGCTGTTCGGCACGGGCGAGGTGGCCACCCGTACGCTCTCGGTGATCTTCGGTGTGGCCGCCTTCCCGCTCTTCTACCGCGCCGCGCTGCCCCTCATCGGCGCGCGCGCGGCGCGGTTCGCGCTGGCGCTGCTGGTCTTCTCGCCGTTCCACCTCTGGTACAGCCAGGAGACGCGCAACTACGCGATGCTGTTCGACGTCACCCTGCTCGCGCTTCCGCTCTACTTGAGCGAAATCGAGCGGCGCACTCGTGGCTCCTTCGTGGCCGCCCTGGCGATCAGCGTGGTGGCCTGTCTCACCAATCTGGCGGGCTTCTTCCTCCTGGCGATCTATGGCCTGCTGGCGCTCACGCTGGGTCGCGCGCATCGTTATCCGCTGACGCGCCTGCTCGCGCTCGGTCTGCTGGTGGCGGTGGCGCTCTTTCCCTGGATCATTCGTGCCGCCACCCAGATGGGCACGCCGACCCTCGGGCGATCGAGCCTGCCGGGCGAGATGGTCGTGCGCGGCGAGAGCCCGCCGGGTCTCCAAAGCATCCCATTTGCCTTCTACATCTTCTCGCTCGGGTTCTCCTCCGGACCCTCGATCCACGAGCTCAAGCAGGATCGTTGGGAAGTGCTCAAGCCGCTGCTGCCCTATCTCACCGTCGCGATGGCGCTCTTCATCGGCTTGGCGGCACGCGGTGCCTGGACGCTCCGGCGCCAGCGGCGCATGGCGCTCCTCTTCGGCATCTGGCTGGTTGTTCCCATGGTGCTGATGGCCGCCTTCTCGATGTTCAACCTCAAGGCGCCCAATGCTCGCTACGCACTGGCGTCCTTCGTCCCGTTCCTGATGCTATTGGGACTCGGCATCGCCAGCTTCCGGTCGCGGTGGGCGAGCTACCTGGCACTGGCGCTGCTCCTCGCCATATCGGCGCGTGCCGACTTCGACTACTTCATGAACCCACGCTACTGGCGGCCCGACGGCCGCGGGGTCGGCGCGCTCTTGACCGCCGAGCAGCAGCCCGGCGACCTGGTCATCTCCTGCGGGGTGCCTGAGCCGCTCAAGTATTACGCCCCGGCCGATCTGCCCGTCGTGCGCCGTCCCGAGCCGCGTGCGCAGGAGCCCAGAGACGCCCTTCCCAACTGGCTGGCCGAGACTACGCCGGGCTGGAAACGGATCTGGTACGTCAAGATCGATAGTTTCTGGGGCGACCCGAAGTTCCGCCTGCTCAATGCGTGCAACGCCGCACTGATTGCGGATGGACGCTGGGAGTTCGAAAAAGCGCTCGTGGCGCGCTTCATCGTGCCGCCGGATTCGACTGCGCCAGCCGATCGGGATGCACCCTGAAGTAGCGCTGGCCCGTCAGGGCACGCGCTGAAGCAGCGTCCAATCGTCTTGCCGGCGCGCGACCTGATAGCCCGCCAGCGCGTGGCGCAATTCCGGCGGCGGCGACCCGCGGGTGAGCAGGTAGGGCAACCCTTGGTAGTCGCCGTCGTAGCCGTTCGACGCGCCATTGAACGTCCCGAACTTGCCGATCCATTCATTGTACACAGGCAGTCTCTCGACCGACGCGCGCCGGTGGATCGGGTAGAAGCGGTAATCCCCCACCTTGCTCACGCTGATCCCTTGTTTCCAAACGGTGAAGTAATCCGGGAAGTGGATGAAGATCGGGCGGCCGCGGTAACCGGCGTCGAAGACGAAAGCGCCGAGCACGGTGTCGGGCGCCGCCTCGGGCAGGATGTTGCGATCGAAGTCGGTCGTCTGACGGCGGAAGTCCACGTGGTACTCAGCCCACAAGCCCCAGTGGGCGAGGCACAGCCCCAAAACGATCAGGCGCAGTCGCGGACTGAGCGTCAGATGGCGCGCGGCGTACAGCAGACACGCCAGCATGACCAGTACGGCGAAGCGTTCGAACAGGTGGGCCGTGCCCGGGATCTGGAAGGGCACGAGCACATAGGCGCTGGCCGCGGCGATGAGCAGCAGGATGGAGATATCGATCGGTTCCGCGGGTGTCGGCCTGGGCGCGGCACGTCCGCGGTTGGCGCGCGCGACGGCGGCCAGCGCCAGGGCGACGATGGGGCCGGAGAAGAGCATCGCGACGGCATAGCCTGCCGCACCCCGCAGGAGCGCATGATTGTCCCAGAAGAAGATGGCCGCTCGGCGCAGAAGGCTCTTCGCATAGTGCTTCACGTAGTAGTTCTGTAGTTCGGGCAGCACGCCCGGCCCGTCATTGCCAGGTCCACCCCGCATTTGCCAGTAGATGATGAGCGCCACCAGCGGCACAAGCGCGGCGAGATCAGCAAACGCGCGGCGCGGCGCGCGGCGCAGCAGGGAGACAGCGTGCAGCGCGAGCAGCCAGGCGAAGAAGAGCGCCGCCAGCAAGTGCATACCGTAGAGCAGTAGCGGCCAGAGGGCGAGCAGGCACCCCAGCCAAGCCCGCGGCCGCCGGCGGTGCTCGCCCAGGAGCAGGGCGCCGATGAGCACGAAGGGCACGGCCAGCGCGTAGCCGGGGAAGCCCCAGGAGAAGCTGTAATGGTAGACGAGCAAGAAGGCGGGGAGGCTGAGCCATGGGTCGCCGCCCCAGCGCCTCAGCGTGAGGAGGGTGGCGACCGGCAGCAGAATCACGCACAGGATCAGAAAGACGCGATTGGCCGTCTCCACGCCACCCGGAATGATGCCGCTGCCGCAGAAGAGAAAGTGCGCCACGTTGGGATTGGGCAGGACCTTGATGGAGTAATAGTCGGGGAAGAAACTGTCGGGCGCATCGTAGAATCGGTAGATCGTGGCAGCGGAGAGCTGGTAGGGCAGATCGATAAGGGGAAAGATGCGCGGTACAAGCATGAGGGCCATGTGAAGCCCGATCAGGATGGCGAAGACCACCCAGAAGCTGTGCGCGCGCATCCGCCCTCCGTGTCAACGGGGACAGGATTCATCCGAATCCCCCCGAGAAAGCTCGGCCATCGTGCCACAAGGCCTGAGGCCGTTCCAGGGCGGTTTCGGTGCTTCTCTGTCCCGCCGGGCAGCGGCGACGGACGGCGGCCGGACGGCGGGGATCTTGCCGGTCTGTCAGTCAGTCAGTCTTGCCAGTCCTCCGGCCGAGGTCCTATACTCACAGTGCGCGTGGGTACGGGTGGGGAGTCCCCGCCAGGGTCCAGTGCCGACGATGCGTGCTGGTTGGATAGGTTGTGAGCGAGTGCTGTGCGATTGCGTGTGAAGGGAGGAAGGTCATGAATGCCAGCCAATGCCCCACTTCGCCTTCCATCTCGAGAACAGCCATGATCTGCGCCTTGGCCGTGGTTTCTGCCGGAATACTCCAGATCGCCGGTGCCAATCCACTGCCGATGGGGGGGACATACTTCCACGTCCAGCCGGTCGATCCGCAGTTCTGCGATCCATGCCCGATCACTCAATGCCATGAGATCGTCCAACACACCACCGCCACCGGGGTCCTCGAATTCGACCTCTTCCTGGATCACGTGGAATTCTACTGGGGGGGCCGCGCGATCTATGCCGTCAACTGCGAGGTCGCCTGGTCGCCGGCCCTGACGTTGCTCGAACACGAGATCTGCGGGGGCGGGGTGGGAAGCCTCACGCCGACGTCGCCGAGGGCGGCGGATCTCGAAGCCTGCTGGCCCGCGTGCCCCGTCGTCCAGAACAGGGTCTGGCCGGTGGCCCGGTTCATCTTTCAGGTCGAAGGCCATGGAGCGGTGGCGGTCGACCCCTACGACCTGTCCGTGACCCTCGGCTGTCCTCCGGATCACATGGTGGAAACCGGTCTCGGGGCTGCCCCCGGGTGGGCCGGGGTGGAGTGTGAGTACTGCGATACGCCCTGCGGTTTCGACGACCCATGCCACGGCAGGTTCCTCCCAGCCTCCTACGACGTGCAGCTCATGCCGGGGCAGTCGACCGACATCATCCTCAACGCCGTTCTCAGCGGGCACTGGGGTCTCCAGGAGTGCTCGGGCAACGTCACGGCGAGCGCCGACTGGTTGGAGCCTCTGGAGTCGTGGCTGTCGTGGATGAGCTCGTGGCAGCAGCACGACCTCGCTGTGAGGGTCAATGCGGCCGGCCTCGACCCCGGCTTCTATCAGGCCTGGGTGCGCATCGAGAGCGACTGCGTGGGCTGCGCTCGGATCAACCTGATCGTTGGCGACTGGCAAGGCGTACCCGAGGGCGACACCGAGCATCCGGCCTCGCCGAAGCCCCCCATCCCGACCAGCTGGGGCCGCCTCAAGCAGCTGCATCGGTGATTCGCGGAAGGTGCCCCCCCGTGATCCCCGGCCCACGCGCACAACCCGCCTTGCCAACTCGCGGCCCGGCGAGATAGACTGCCTCATCCGGCCAGAGGGCCTGCCCCCCCAGGGTAGGCCCCCTTTGCGTGCCCACCCCCGCGGGCACGTGGCGCACACGGAATGGCACATGATCGCGGCGCCCCAGGCCCGGCCCGGCCCTCCGCTGGCCGACGAGGCCCTCGCCGGTCGAGGCGTCAGGGAAGGAGGATCGCAGTGGATCCGCGCATAGGCAAGCTGGCCGACGTGCTCGTCAACTACTCCTGCGCCGTCAAGAAGGGCGAGAAGCTCCTGGTCGAGGTCAACGGTTTCGAGCCGCTCGGGCTGGTCGAGCAGATCATCCGCATCGCCACCAAGAAGGGCGCCCATGTCTTCCACGCGTTCAACCACGACACCCTGACGCGCGCCCTGCTGCAGACGGCCAACGAAGAGCAGCTCAAGGCCCAGGCCAAGTACGCGCTCTTTCAGATGAAGGACATGGACTGCTACATCGGCATCCGCGCCGCTGCCAACATTGCGGAGATGTCGGATGTCGCGTCGCAGAAGACCATGTGGTACGCGCAGCACTATCGCAAGCCGGTGCACTTGGAGGTGCGCGTGCCCGACACCCGCTGGGTCGTGCTGCGATACCCGAACAACTCCATGGCGCAGAGCGCGCACATGCCCCTGGGGCCTTTCGAGGACTTCTACTACGACGTCTGCACGATGGACTACGCCAAGATGTCCCGCGCCATGAACCCGCTCAAGAAGCTTTTCGATCGCACCGACCGCGTGCAGATCAAGGGCCCGGGGACAGACCTCAGCTTCTCGATCAAGGGTCTCGAGGGTATCAAGTGCGATGGCAAGCTCAACATCCCCGACGGCGAGCTCTTCACCGCTCCGGTCATCGACAGCGTCAATGGCACGGTGCGCTTCAATGCCGGGTCGCTGCAGGACGGCGTCGTCTACGGCGACATCAACCTCGTCTTCGAGAAGGGCAAGATCGTCAAGGCCGAGTCGGGCGCCAACACCAAGAAGCTGGACGAGGTCCTCGATCGCGACGAGGGCGCGCGGCGCGTGGGCGAGTTCGCTCTAGGCTTCAATCCTTACATCGAGAAACCCATGCTGGACATCCTCTTCGACGAGAAGATCGCGGGCTCCTTCCACATGGCGATGGGCAACGCGTACAAGGAAACGGACAACGGCAACAAGTCCTCGCTTCATTGGGACATGGTTTGCATCCAGACGCCCAAGATGGGCGGTGGCGAGATCTGGTTCGACGGCAAGCTCATTCGCAAGGACGGGCAGTTCGTGCCGGCCGCGCTGCACGGCCTGAATCAGGAGAAGCTGAAGTAGCCCGGTTGCCCGGGCCAGCTCCCGGGCTCAATCACGGGGGAGAAACATGCGGAACCGCACGTGGACCGGCCTGCTCTGCGCGGCACTCTTGCTCGCGGCCGGGCGCGCCCGGGGGGACGAGCTGCAGCTCGGGCTCACTGTCGCCGACACGCCCTCCGACGACGGCCGCTCGCTCACGCTGAGCTGGAACGAGGCGCCCGCCGCGCTGGCGCTCATCCTCGCCCAGTACCCGCAGCCGTCCGGGGAGACCGATCTCAGATTGCTGATCGAACGGCGCGCCGCGGGAGACACCGCGTTCGTGCACGCGGGCAGCACGGAGCTGTCAGCGGGCGCGTTCGTCGATCCGGGTCTGGAGCGGGGCCGCGAGTACGCCTACCGGCTCATCCTCGAGCCCGCCGAGGGCGTGCTCTTGGCGAGCGAGACCTCGGCCCCGGTGGCGCCGCGCGCCAACTTCTTCCGCCTCTACCGTATCAACGCGCTGGTCATGATGCTGCTCATGGGCGGATTGGTGATCGGCTTCATCATGGCCGCCCGGAGCGGCCGTGAGCTGTACATCCGCCGCATCGCCGGTCTGGACGCCATTGACGAGGCTATCGGCCGCGCCACGGAGATGGGCCGCAAGGTCCTCTTCGTGCCGGGCATCATCTCGATCAGCGAGCCGCAGACCCTGGCGGCGCTCGGCATCCTGGGTTATGTCGCCAAGCTGACCGCCAAGTACGGCACCCAGCTCGAAGTGCCCAACGCCGACCCGCTGACGATGGCCGCGGCGCGCGAGATCGTGAAGCAGTCCTACATGGAGGCTGGCTCACCCGAGGGCTTCCGCGAGGACATGGTCCACTACATCACCCAGGACCAGTTCGCCTACGCGGGGGCGGTCAGCGGCATCATGGTGCGCGACCGGCCGGCGGCCAACTTCCTGCTCGGCTGGTTCGCGGCGGAGTCGCTGTTCCTCTCCGAGACGGGGCAGAGCATCAACGCGATCCAGATCGCGGGCACGGGACAGGTGACGCAGCTACCCTTCTTCGTGGCCGCCTGCGACTACACCATGCTGGGCGAGGAGCTGTTCGCGGCCAGCGCCTACCTCTCCCGGGATCCCCTCATCCTGGGCTCGATCAAGGGACAGGACATGATGAAGGCGGTCATCCTGATCGCGGTGATCGTCGGGGTCATCATGGCCTCGCTGGGCGTGCGCGGTTACGTCGACTGGTTCGCCGCCCTGTAGACCGAAATTCTGCGGAAGGGGAGAACGATGAAGAGGCAGGTGCCGATCACACTCGCGATCCTCGCGAGCCTCTACCCGGTGATCGCGTTCTACTTCCCGGCCGAGGGCATCAACCGCTTCAACCAGTCGCTGGATGAGTGGATGGTGATCATCGCCAGCTTCGCCCTGGCGCTGGGCGTGGTGAGCATGATCATGGTGAACCTGCACAAGGTTCGTCGCCGCCAGAAGGGCTGGATCTTCGGGCTCATCACCTTGGCTGCATTCGCTATGATGGCTTCCTTCGGCCTGCTGGGCGGACAGGGCTCGCGTGAGCTGGCCGATGGCACCACGCGCCTGGAGCCTTTCACCTGGGTCTTCCAGTTCATGTACTCGCCGCTGCAGTCGACGATGTTCTCGCTGCTCGCGTTCTATGTCGCCTCCGCGTCGTACCGCGCCTTCCGTGTGCGCAACGTCGAGGCCACGCTGCTGCTGGTCGGGGCGCTCATCATCATGCTCGGCCGCGTGCCCCTGGGCGCGCACCTGCTGCCGGGCATCGAGAGCTGGCGTATCCCCGGCGTGGCCGACGTGGCCGAGTGGATCATGAAGTACCCCAACGCTGCCGGCCAGCGGGGTGTCATTATCGGAGCGGCACTGGGAGCGGCATCGATGTCGATACGTGTGATGGTCGGAATCGAGCGCCCCTACCTCGGCAAGAGCTAGCCGCGCACCGGGAGGATCAGCCCTTGAACCATGCTGAGCAAGCACAGTCGGCCATGATCAACCCGCGAGGTGAGCCATGAACTGGGCCCAGAAACTCCTGATGATCGATCGGCGGATCATCTTCCTGCTGGTTTTCCTGGGCGCGCTCATCCCCATCCTGGTGCCGATCGGGCTCGCCGTGCGCGTCTCGCCGCCGGTCAAGTCGATCTTCGACAGGGTCGAGGGTCTGAAACCCGGCGACGCGATCATGCTCTCCTTCGACTACGGTCCCTCGGACGGTCCCGAGCTCGATCCGATGGCCAACGCGATCCTGCGTCACTGCCACAAGAAGGGGGTGCGAGTCCTGGGCCTGTCGCTCTTCCCGCTAGGCGGCGTCGACATGGGCATCGCGCGCTTCAGCCAGCTATCGCTCGAAACCGGCGCGCGCAGCGGCATTGACTACGTCAACCTGGGCTACAAGGACGGTGGGCAGGCGGCGATGAAGCTCCTGGGCGAGAGCCTGCCGGCAGTCTTCCCATCCGACGTCACCGGACAACCGGTCGGCGAGATCCCCGCCGCGCAGGGCGTGCGCAACTACAACGACATCGAGCTGGTGATCTCGCTCGCCACGAGCGTCCTGGGCGAATGGTGGATCAATCTCGTCAACGCCCAATTCGGCGTCGATGTGGCGGTTGGTTCGACCGCCGTCTCGGCGCCCAAGTACTACGCCTACGTGGAAGCGGGTCAGGCGATCGGCGTGATGGGGGGTATGAAGGGCGCCTCGGAGTATGAGGATCTGGTTGCCCAGAACTACCCTGCGCTGGCCGGCCTGTCACGGACGGCCACCGTGGGCATGGACGTTCAATCGATCGTGCACCTGATCATCATCATGTTTATCGTCTTCGGCAACGTCATGTTCATCATGACGAAGCGCATGAAGTAGGAGGCCGGTTCATGGGACTGCAACTCCCCGGGTTTGGCGAGTGGGTGGCGGCGTTCCTGACGCTGGCCTGTTTCAGCTTCCTGTACAGGGACAATACCCTCTATCGCATCGCCGAGAGCATCTTCGCGGGCGTGTCCTTCGGATATTACATTGGGCTGGCGCGCCTCAACACTCTCGAACCTAACCTGTTCCGACCGCTGTTCGGCAACTTCAGCGAGCACTGGACGCTCGTGATTCCCTTCGCGCTGGGCGTGATTCTCTACTTTCGCTACATCCCCAAGCTGGCCTGGATGGCCAACTGGTCGCTGGCGGTCTACGTGGGCTACTACATCGGCGTGAATCTGACCCAGCGACTGCAGGGCGAAATCCTGCCGCAAGCGCGCGGGACGATGCTGGCGCTCGACCCGTCCCGGGCCGGCGGGGTGGGGCCCATGCTGGGTAACCTGGTGGTCGTGGTCGGGGTGATCACGGTGCTGGTCTACTTCTTCTTTTCGAGCCCGCACAAGGGGCCGCTCAAGCCCACCGCGCGGATCGGCATCTACTTCCTGATGGTCTCCTTCGGCGCGAGCTTCGGCTACACCGTGATGGGCCGCGTCTCGCTCCTGATCGGCCGGCTGACCTTCGTAGTAAACGACTGGGCGCGGCCGCTGCTGGTATCGATGCTGGGGAGCTAAGGAGCGTCACGCGCCAGCCGTGGGGCAAGGCACGGGCTGGAAGTGGACGGTGGCTTGACTGGGTGCAGGCACCCCGCAGCACATCTACCGGGCTGCGAGAATCCTCTCGCAACGTGCCCACTCGGCAACCTTCTTGAAGCCGAGATCCCGGTAGACCGGCTCATACTGGCGGTGTTCGTTGACCAGGTCAGCAATGAGCTTGTGAATGTCACGATCGATGCACTTGTTCACTGATTTGGCCAGCATCGGTTTCAGGCTGCGCTCGTCAGGAGCGTAGATGTAATACGCGGCCGCCACTGATGATCGCACCGAGTTGGGAGCGACGAGGCAGGCTGCAATCAGTTTTCCACCGTCTCTTACGCCCAAGTGAGTGATGAACCCCGCTGCATGCCATTCGCTCAGGAGAGCGCGGCACCATTCGGGCGGGCGCTGATACCACAGGGCGGCGAGCTGGGCGCATGGGTCCAGGTCCGTGACCGGATCCACTTCCTCGGCCGCCTCGTCGGGGATGCCGAGCCCGCCCCATTCCATCTCGTAGGCGTAATAGGTCTTGTAGCCCCAGTCGCTGATGGAGAAATCCGCTCTCTCAGCCAGTTGAATGTCGTCAGGGCACATCGTCGTCACTTTGCCGACGACACGCGCAACGCCCCTCTTCTTGAGGCTCTCGAGTGCCTTTTCGATCAGGAGCTCGGCGGCCGGTGCATGTCCCGGCATGACCCGCGGGAAGTCCAGGGTGGCGATGGCGGCCTCTCCATGACCCGGCGGCGTGATCACGAAAAACACGTAGCCGACCATCTCATCGCTCAGAAAACAATAGTGCCGGGTGGTCGGATCGAAATCGGGCCGAGCATGGATCTGCAGCAAATCTTTGAGGCTGTAGGCGTACGGCCAGATCCAGTCTCGGGCGACTTCCTGACCGATTCTGGCTTGATCCGCTTCGAACCCCTTCTCGTAGTCTCGGATCACATAGGTCGGCATGGAGCATCACTTCCCAAACGCTTCGATCATCCTGTCGCGACTCCCAGGTACCTGGCTCCTGAAACGCCGTCTGCGGGGTCGGTCCAGAATCTGTCCTTCCGGATATCTGGATAGACCATCATGCCACTCAGCTCCTCCCTTGTCACCCGACGGACATCGCGAATGTCGTGCTCGTCAACCCAGAGCCTTGACCATGGCGAGGGGCTGGTCGCTGGCGCCGGCCCCGCGTGCCATCCGAGGGACCTTCCCACATCCTCCTCTGGCGTCACGCCCGCGCACGCGCTATGCTTAGTCAGGAGGAAGGAGATGCCAGGCTCCATCGTCAAAGCCCAAATCCGTGGCCGCATCTGGGACCTGCTTACGCGGGCTGGGGTGGCTGGATTCCCCGGCGCGCACGGGCGGACGCCGACGTTCGCCGCGGCCGCTGAAGCGGTCGAGCATCTGCGGGCGCACGCGGTTTGGCGCCAGGCCCGGCGCGTCCTGGTGTTGAGCGAGCCGGTGCTGAAGCCCGTACGCCGCGCGGCTGTCGCCGATGGGAAGACGCTGGTCGTTCCCGATCTCGGCCGGACCTCGGGCTGGATCGTGGAGATCGACCCAACCCAGATGGATCCCGAGCAGGCGATCACGGTGGCCACTTCCTTTGAGTCGACCCGACTCGATCTGCCCGCCGGCATCCGCTGCCTGTACGGCCGACAGACCGCTCCCGTGGACCTGATGGTGGTGGGCGCCGTGTGCGTGGATCCCCGCGGCACGCGCGTCGGCAAAGGGACCGGCGAAGCGGACATTGTCTACGCCCTGGGCCGCAGCCGGAACTTCCTGAGCGAGGAAACGCCCGTCGCCGTCATCGTGCACGACATGCAGGTGTGCGAAGAGCCGGGGGCGCGTGAAAGCACCGATTTGCCAATCGATCTGATCAGCACGCCGCGCGGCATTCAGGAAGTCTGCGGCTTGCACATCCGCCCCAGTAACCTCGATCCCACCGTTGTCACCCCGGAGCGGCTGGCGCTCTTTCCCGGCCTGGCGGGCGTGCTCGCCCGCGAAGGGCTGGCCCAGAACGCCGCTCCCAGCCCCAGCGACACCGGCGCCTGAAGGCCGAGGTGGGAACGGTGCACGGGTTGCTCTGCCCGGATCTGTGGGTGTCGACATCTGTCTCTGGGATCCGGCCCACGACCCCCAAGTGAGTCGAGGGCCGGGTGTTATCACCCAGTCCAGACCTTCGCGTACATCCGTCTACGTATCCCTTGTTCGCATAGCCAACAGTTGCAGCGGGCAGTCCAGGCGGGCTTCCCGCGCAGATGCTCATCCGCGCCTCGTTCGCGGCGCTTGATTCCCACCGCACCCAGGCGCAGAATTGAGTCGAAGGAGCAAGAGCATTCTGCACATGTCCGGACGGGACATCGCATCGTGATCATCCATCGCCGCGTCCGTTCCCGCCGAGCATGGTTCCGGAGCACTCGGCTGCTTCGGGTCGCCACCAAAGGGAGGACCCCACCATGCGATCCGTCTTCGCACCCCTGCTGTTCGTTTGTCTGTGTCTCGCCTGGCAGGCTGGGCCTGTCCTGGCTGAGGACGTTGATCAAGATGGGCTCGATGACAGCATCACGGCTCTCCCCGCGACGTACGCCGACGCCACGATCGCCATCGTTGATGCCGGCGGCGGCATCTCGAACTTCCAGGACCGCCTGACGGCAGTGGGCTACGGCTCGACGGTGATTCCCGCGACCTCGAATTTGAGTGTCCTGAGCCAGTACGACATCGTGATTCTGCCGGTGTCTCACGCGACCCCGGCCTACTACTACACGCTGGATGGCCTGGCGCAGGACTACCACGACTACGTCAACCTCGGCGGCAAGCTGTGGATCGGACAGGCGAACCCCTATCAGATGCCCGGGAACACAGCCGACATCACCTGGGCGCCCTACGACTTGACGATCAACAACGGCTACACCATGGACGACTGCCCCACGCTGATCGTCGATCCGACCCACTGCATCGCCCAGGGCGTCACCGGTGCGGATCTGCCGTTCGCCGGCGACACCGTGATTCAATTGGGCCCCGAGTGGCATGTCGTCGGGCAAGGGCCGATGACCGGACTGCCGTGTGTGTTCATCGCCGATTACGGCTATGGGGCGTGCCTCGTGGAGTTGGGCCATCCGAATCCTGCGGCGCTCTGCCCCTACACGAACGCGGGCTTCAGTCGCCTGGTGGAGTGCCTGCTCCTGGCGGGTCCCACCCCGACCGATCCCACCACCTGGGGTCGCATCAAGGCCTTCTTCGAGTAGCCTTCTGACAGCCCGGGTCGCGCGTGGAAGGTCCGCGCGGGCAGGGAACTGCGGCGCCCCACCAGGCTGGGAGGTGGGGCGCCATGCTTTCTCCTGCAACTCAAGACCCGATCGCTGGATGCGCCGAGCATTCGCCTTGGCTATGATGCCCGGCACGGTGCGGCGTCCGACCTTGTCCGCGCCGCCGGAGGGCTCATGATCGAACCGCGCAAGCACGCGACCTGGGCATCCGCGCTGACCCTGGGCCTCTGGGTCGGATACGCGCCCGTCATGGCTCAGGCGCTAGGCCTGGACCAAGCTGGTGGCACGGGCCAGGCTCGTGGCACCCACCAAGCTAATGGCGCCCGACAGGCTCTTGACCCCGGCTGCTTTGGCCACATCCCGCCGGCCGACAGCATTCCCAGTCATCGCGACGGATCGCACATTTTCTGGGAGGCCGATGGGCAGGGGCGGGCGATCTACCTCGTCCGCGATGCCCAGCGCGGCACCGATGAGATCATCGCGGAGGCGCTCACCGCCGAGCAGTTGCAGCTCGTCGGCGCAATCCCTGTAACCCATGCCCAGCAGGCCAGACCCGAATCGCTCTGCATCGTGGGCGACCTGCACGGCGAGTATGGCGACGCGGTCAAGCTGCTGCGCGGCTGCGGCATCATCGACGAAGAAGACGACTGGGCGTTCGGCCGCGGACAGCTCGTCTTCTGCGGCGACGTCTTTGACCGCGGCGCCGGCGTGACCGACTGCCTCTGGCTGATCCGCCGGCTCGAGCGCCAATCCGCTCAGTCAGGCGGCCGGGCCCACTGCCTGTTGGGTAACCACGAGCACCTGATCCTCAACGGCGACTTGCGCTACGTGGCCTGCGCGCCGCTCTACCTGTGCGATGCGCTGGGAGTCGCCTATACCGACCTCTTCGGGCCACGGACTGAGCTGGGGCGGTGGTTGCGCACGCTGCCGGCGGTCATCCGCTTCGGTGATCTGCTCTGCGTGCACGGCGGGATCTCGCCCGCCGTGGCGCGGGCGGACTTGACGCTGGACCAAATCAACAATGGCATCCGTCAGTGTCTGGACGAATCAGCTTGCCCCGGAGACACCACCGCGGAGCTGCTGTTCGGCTCCTTGGGTCCGCTCTGGTACCGGGGCTACTTCCAGGATGCGAAGCGCTATTAGCGTATCAGCGCGGATGAGTTGCACGAGGTGTTGGCGCACTACAGCGCGACGCGCGTGATCGTGGGCCACACGCGCCACGACTGGATCGAGCCCGTCTATGACGGGCGCGTCATCCCGCTCAATGTCACCTTCGCGCAACCCGAGCTGCGCGACCAGTGCCTGCTGGTGCTGGGCGATGACTTCTACCGCGCCTATGACGACGGCACGCGCGACTGGATCATCTCGCCGCAGGGTCCCCTCCGCGACCGGCTCGCGGTAGCCTTCAACGCGCTCGACGCGGCTCCTGAAGCGGCCTTGCCCGCCCTCGGCGCGGCGCCCGACAGCGGGTGGATCGCGTTCGCCCTCTACGATCCCCAGCACGACCGCTTCGTGCGCTACGATCCAGCGCGCTGCGCCCGGCGCTTCTCGCCCTGCTCAACGTTCAAGATTCCCAACACGCTGATCGGTCTCGAGACCGGTGCAATCACGGGCGAGGACTTCCGCCTGGCCTGGGACCCCCAGCGCGACCCGCGGCAACCCGGGTGGCCGGATAGCTGGGCTGCGGATCAGGACCTCGCCTCCGCCATGCGCCAGTCCGTCGTCTGGTTCTACCGGGAGATCGCGCGACGGATCGGTGGCGGTGCGTATCCCGGCTACCTCGCGCGTTTCGACTACGGCAATCGGGACATCTCGGGTGGGGTCGACCAGTTCTGGTTGGCCAATTCCCTGACCATCTCGGCCGACGAGCAGATTCGCTTCCTCGAACGGTTCTATCGGGGACAGCTCGGCGCCTCCCCGGCCGCAACCGACATCGTCAAACGCATCATCGTGCTCGAGGAAGGCGACGGCTACCGGCTGAGTGGTAAGACGGGCGCCGGTCGCCGGCCGGACGGAAGCTTCGTGGGCTGGTTGGTGGGGTACGTCGAGCGCGGCACGGACGTCTACTTCTACGCGCTCAACTTCGACAGCCCGACCTTCGAGCAGGTGATGAGTCGCCGGCACGCGTTGGTGCGCGCGGCCCTGGGCGAACTGGGGCTGCTGCCCAGTCCCAAGCGCTGAGCCGCAGCGCTTCCGCTTCACGGCCGCTCCGCCGCCGGCATGTCACCTTCGATCCGCGGCAGCTCCTCGACCGGCACCCAGCTCGCGCGTGGGATTCGCAGAAGGGCCCGCAGCCCCGAGACCCAATCCTGCGTGTAGATGCCGGCCGGTTTGAGGGGCCGCTTGCCCACCAGGGTGTAGACGAGCGCAGTGCCCGGGTAGCCGAGTTGCTCGACGGTCAGCGTTGCGGGCGCATCCCCCCGCTGAATGGCCTTGGCCGTCCGCGTCTCGATTGGAGTCAGGATCCAGACGTTGCCTTCATCGGGCAACGATGCCTCCATCGTGCGGCGCAGCTCCCGTGCTTCGTCGAGATAGGCCTGGAGCGATTCCGGTGGCGCGGGCCAGGCCGAGGCGATGTTGCTCGCCGCCACCGCAGGAAACCAGGCGGGGTGGTGCACGGCACCCAGGCGCTCGAGGTAGTACTCGATCGAGGGGGCGGTCATGTAGGTGTGCACGACCCAGTCGTCGCGGGCCAGCCCGTCGGCGGCCATCGCGCGCGCCATGCGGCGGTCGTTGCCCTTCGCCAGGGCTGGGTCCCCGATGCCATAGGTCGGGGCCAACGCGACTAGCGAGATCGCGAGCCAGAAGAGCGTGATGCCGGCGGCGGCGCGCCGGGGCAGTTCCGCCAGGCCGCGCCCGATCAACAGGGCGAACGCGGGGTAGGCGATGACGTCGGTGCGCGTGAGGATGTAGATCGGATTGGCGATGCGCGAGGCCGCCAGCAGGGCCAGCAACGGCAGCACCGCGAAGGCGGCTTCCAGGGCGATCTCGCGGTCCATGGTGCGTGGAACGCTGCCCGGGGTGTGCCGCGCACGGCGCACGGCGGCGGCGACGCACACCGCTGCCAGTCCCATCGAGACGATGCTCCAGAAGGGCGAGACTTGCCCGAGCACGGCAAAGCCGGTGCTGAGCTGCGAGGGGGGCAACCCGCCGGGGATGAACACCCCCAGCGAGGCGAGCGGCGCGAGCGCGAGGGGATGTGTCTCCCAGTGGTGCGCGGTCCAGGGGTTGAGCACCGCGTGGACTGCGAGTTGCGCTCTCGCGCCGACCCAGTAGATGGCCCAGAGCGCCAATGGCGCGGCGTGCCAGAGCACCCACGAGCGCAGTCGCGGCCGCTCGCGCGTGCCCAGCGCCCACATGGGAAGGCTGGCCAAGACCAGCACGATCGCCGCGTGGTGGGTCAGCCAGAGCAACGTGCCGCAGAGCGCCAGCCACGACCCCGCGCGCCCCCGACCCAGGAGAAGGTCTTTCGCGCTCAGCACAAAGCCGGTGGCGAGCAGGATCAGGAGACCATAGGAGCGCGCTTGCCGGGCGTGAAAGATGCCAAAGGTCGCGACGGCCACGAAGAGGCCGCTCCATGCCTCCGCCCGGCTCCTGCGCCGATGGGCGCGCCACAGGAAGATGGCCACCACGAGGATGCCGGCCAAGGCTGACACGGCTCGCAGGGTGGCCTCCGAGTCGCCGGCGATCGACGTGCTCAGCTTCTCGAGCAGGTAGAAGAACGGGGGAGCATCGTCGGTGCGCAGGAGCTTCGCGATCATCTCGCCCAGCGGCAGCCGCGCCATGAGGGCCGTATAGGCCTCGTCGCACCAGAGGCCTTCGCGACCGAGAGCGAAGAGGCGCAGGGCCGCGGCCAGCAGGAGCGTGCCCAATAGCCACGCCCCGCTTCGCCTGTCAGTGGTGGCCACGGCGGGAGGCTCAGCGATACAACGCCTTGATGCGCCCCCAGCTCATTTCGAGCGCTGGCGTCACGCTGCACGGGTTCGGCGGCCCGCAGGTGTCCCACTCGGGATGGAACACGCCGCCCAGGGTCGTGCACTCCTCCTCGCCGTGTACCAGCACGCAGTCGGTATCGACGCAGCAGACGAACACTTGCCAGCCCCAGCACACCTCCACGCCGGGGCAGTTGACGCCCATGCCGCCCAGGGCCGCGGGATACATCTGAGGGGGATTGGTGCAGTTGCAGAAGCCGCCGAAGCCGGTCGCCGGATTGGGCGTGAGCTGCACAACCGTGGACCCATAGGTGTAGTCGTAGGCATAAACAACGAAGCAGTACACCGGCAGCCAGTTGCCTATCCAGGGTGTGCCCGTTCTGACAAAGGCCGTGCCCTCATTGGGGCCGGGCCAGCCCGGTGTGGGGATCTCCAAGCCGGCCTCCGGGTAACAGGCCCCGTACTCATAAATCGCCATGGGATCCGGATCGTAGTTGCTGAAGCCGAACTCGACGCCGCACCACTCCTTGTCCTCTTCGAAGGCGGCGATCACGAACCACGAGCGAAGTCCAAGCTGCAGCGTGGTGACTTGTTCCTCGCAGCTCGAGATCGGGTTGAACTGGAAGTAGTTGTAGCAATCCGGACCATAGGAGCGATACCAACCGCCGGCATCGTGCGTGATCAACGCCCCGCTGGCCAGATTCTGCGGATCGGCGCCGGCGAACCCGGCGAAGAGAACCAGCGCCCCCAGGCTCACCAAGACGTGTCGCATAGGGTCACCTCTCTGTCGTAGGTGGATGGATCACCCTCTGGAAGAGCTCGATCGCCTCAATCGCAAGCATAGCACATATCCTGCGATCCCGAGGCCGGATCAGTGCCCGAGGGCCCAGACCGTCCCCAACGGCCGAGACAGCTCCCCGTGGCAGCGTCGGCTCGCCCATGCCTGCCTGGCGATGATCCTCGCCGCGGCCCTCCACCTGGCGCTTATCTTCCCGCTGCGGTATCCTCTCCCCATGCAAACAAGAACCCTTGGCAGAACGGGATTGCAGGTCTCGGTCGTCGGATTTGGGGGGATCCCCATCCAGGGGGTGGACTTCGCCGAGGCCGAGCGGGTGCTCAATCGCGCCCTCGATCGCGGCATCAACTTCTTCGACACCGCGCGCGGCTACACCGACAGCGAGGAGAAGATTGGCCGTGCCCTGGGCCGTCGCCGTGGGGAGTTCTGGCTCGCCAGCAAATCCCTGGTGCGCGACGCGGAAGGCATAACGGCCGAGGTGGAGACGAGCCTGCGGAACCTGCGCACGGATTGCATCGACCTCTACCAGCTCCACGCGGTGGGTTCGGAGAACCAGCTCGAGCGCGTCTTGGGGGCTGGCGGGGCGTACGAAGCCCTCCAGCGCGCCAGGACGCAGGGGAAGATCCGCTTCATCGGCATCACCGGCCACAGTCGCAGCGTGCTTCTGAAGGCGATCGAGACCGGCGCCTTCGACACTGTGCAGCACCCCTTCAACCCCATCGAAACCGAGTGGCAGGATGACGTCATCCCCGCGGCCAAGGCAGCCGGCCTGGGATTGATCGCCATGAAGCCCGCGGCCGGCGGCGCCCTGCGCAACGTGCCCGCCGCGCTGCGTTTCGAGCTCGCCCGGGGCATGGACGTCGTCATCCCCGGCATGGACAGCCTCGCCCAGGTGGACGCGAACGCCGCCGTGGGGCTGGAGCTCCGTGCGCCGGACGTGGAAGAGCTGCGCCAGCTCGAGGCTGACCGCGAGCTCTGGGGCAACCGCTTCTGCCGCCGCTGCGGCTACTGCATGCCGTGCCCTAATGGGCTGCAGATCCCCATGCTGCTCCTATTGCAGGGCTACTGGGAACGCTATGAGCTGCGGGATTGGGCCGTCGAGCGGCTGCAGGGCATGGAGAAATCCTACGAGGACTGCCAGGCCTGCGGCGTGTGCGTCGAGCGTTGTCCCTACCAATTGGCGATTCCGGAGCTGATGCGCCGGGGCGCGGAGGAAATGCCCCGAGCGGCGCGGGAGTGAATCCGGTGCATGTGACCATCCTGGCCCGCGCGTTCTTCGCCCTGGCGGCGGTGGCCGCCGCGCAGGCGCCCGCCGACTTTGCCGGCGACTGGAGCGGGAAGCTCGCGGCCCTCAGCCCGACGTCAGCCGCCGCGCGGCGCGGAACGCTCGGCGCCAGTACGATTCACTCAGGGTTGCGATCGTGATGCCCTTGCGCCGCGAGGCGTGAGCGAACTTGCCGCTGCCCAGATAGATCCCCACGTGGTGCCTGACCCCGCGGATCTTGAAGACGAGCAGGTCGCCCGGGGACAGCTCCGACGGGGCGACATCCGCGCCGCACCGAGCTTGCTCCTTGGCGGTGCGCGGCAGCTCGATCGCGAAGACGTCGCGGACGATCTGTTGCACGAACCCCGAGCAGTCGATGCCTCGCCGGGAGGAACCCCCGAGCTTGTAAGGCGTGCCGAGCCAGAAGTTGACCTTGCCGCGGAGCTCGTTCTCCAGGCTGAGGGCACCGGACAAAGCGATTCCCGCCTGGGTGGCCCCCGGCAGCATCGCCGGCTGGGCCGCGAGCAGCGTCGTCGGTGGCGCCGCGGGCTTGCCGCCCGCGCAGCCGGTGGTGCAGAAGAACAGCGCCAACCCGGCCAAGGATGCCCCCGACCAGCGGGGGAAGATTGCATGCCGCCAAGTGACCCCGCGCCCTGAGTTCTTTGCGGTCAATACTACTCCTTGTGTGTCTGCTGCCTGCAATGACCCACGGATAGTGCCCCGGGAGGCCAGATCGTGCAACCCAGCTTTCTTTCGCGGGTGGAATCTTGGCGCGCAGACGCAGTGACGCCTGCCGCGCGGCGGCGCTATGCTGTGGGCCCGGCCCGGACACCGGGCGACTCACGGGCTGAAGGGCGGCGAATCACCCAACAGACGCCCAAGGGGAGTAAGGCGATGGAGCAGGCGAGCATCGCAGACAGGGCTGAGGGTTACTTCCAGTCGGGATTCAATTGCGCCGAGTCGGTCCTCAAGTCGGTCGTTGAGGATGCCTACCGGCAGCACCACGCGTGTATCCCGCGCGCCGCGACCGCTTTCGGCGGTGGCGTCGGAGGTTCACATGAGGAGCTTTGCGGCGCGTTGTCGGGCGGCATCATGGCGATCGGCTTCCTGCTCGGCCGCAGTGAGCCGGGCGTGGACGTTCAGCGCGTGAAACAGATCGCCACGGAATTCCGGAGTCGGTTTCTCGCCCGCCACGGCACAACGCGCTGCCAGGCGCTGCTCGATGCCTTCGGCCCCCAGGATGAGGATTGGTCCCGCTGCCAGGAGCTCACGGGGCAGACGGCCGCACTCCTGCTGGGGCTGCTGGCGCAGCACGGGATCGAGCCGAGCGGAATCGGTCCGAGCGGAGGAGAGGGATGCGCATCCTGATCACCGGCGCGACCGGGTTCATCGGACTGCCGCTGTGCCGACACCTCCTGGATGGCGGTCACGAGGTCGCCGCCGTCTCCCGCGATCCGATCTCGGCGGTCGCGCGCTTCAAGGCTCCCATCGCCGAGGGCGCCGATCCCGCGCGGCCCGCGGGCATCGATCCCACGCCACCCGCGGGCACCGATTCCGCGCCGCCTGCCGGCATCACCGTGCACGGCGGACTCGCTGCTGCCTGGTCCACTTGTACCGCGAACCCATACGATGCCGTGATCAACCTGGCGGGGGCCCCGATTGCGGAAGGCCGCTGGACGCCGGAGCGCAAGCGCATTCTGCGGACGAGTCGAATCGACTTCACGCGCGAGCTGGTCGACTTGATCGATCGCTCGCCCACGAAGCCAGGGGTGTTGATCAGTGCGTCGGCCTCCGGCTACTACGGCGATGCCGGCGATCGCGAGTTGGACGAATCTGCGTCCCCGGGGCAGGGTTTTGTCGCCGACCTGTGCCGGGATTGGGAACAGGCCGCACTCGCCGCCGGCGTGCGCGTGTGCATCGTGCGCATCGGTCTCGTGCTCGGCCCCGGCGGCGGGCTGCTTGGGCGGCTGCTGCCTCTGTTCCGGGCCGGCCTGGGCGGCCGGCTGGGGAGCGGCCGGCAGTGGATGCCCTGGGTTCATCTGCGGGACATCATCGGCCTGATCGCGTTTCTGTTAGAACGTGATGATCTCGCCGGGGCGTTCAACGCCTCGGCGCCCACGCCAGTGACCAATGCCGACTTCACGCGTGCCCTGGCAGGAGCTGTGCATCGCCCGGCGTTAGCGTGGGTCCCGGCGGTGGCACTGCGCCTCGTCTTCGGCGAGATGGGGGGGATGCTGACGGAGAGCCAGCGGATGGTGCCGCGGCGGGCGCTTGAGAGCGGGTACGTGTTCGCGCAGGGGGAGCTGGCGGGGGCGCTGGGGAGCGTGCTGGGATGACGCGGGGACAAGGGCCTGCAGCGCCACCCGTAGGGGGCGCCGCACAGCCCCCGATCAGGTGATCTCAGATCCGCCCGTCCACCACGAGCGCCCGCGGTTCGGTCATCGCCTCGATCGCATAACGCGGCCCGCCGCGCCCCAGGCCGGAGGTTTTCGCCCCGCCGTAGGGCATGGAATCGACGCGGTAGGATGGGTAGTCGTTGTGGATGAGCGCGCCCGTCTCGATCTCCTCGAAGGCGCGCATGACCTTGCGGATGTCGTTGCTGTAAATCGACGTTTGAAGCCCGTAGTGCGTCCGACCGGCCAGCTCGATCGCCCGGTGGATGCCGCGGTACGTCTCGACGACGACGACGGGGCCGAACACCTCGCGGGCCGCGAGGGGCAGCTCCTCTTTGACCTGCGTGAGGACCGCCGGCGTGAGCACATTGCCCTCGCGCTTCGGTTCGAGCAGCGGCACTGCCTCGGCTGAGATGGCTTGATCGATCCACTCCTGGATGCGGCCGGCGCTGGCGGTGTCAACGACCGGCCCGCAGAGGACCTCCTCGCGGGCGGGATCACCCGCGGGTATTTGCAGGGCGGCGGTCTGGATCAACCCATCGAGGAACCGCCGCGTCACCCGCTCGTGCACGTAGATGCGTTGTACCGACGTGCTCGACTGGCCGGCGAAGCTGAAGGCGCTCATGGCCAATCGCCGCGCGGCCACGTCAACTTCCACCTCGGGCTCGACGATCGCGGCCGCGTTGCCGCTCAGCTCCAGCGCGACCTTCTTGCGGCCCGCGCGGGCCTTGAGCAGCCAGCCGACCTCGGAGCTGCCCGTGAAACAGAGCATCCGCAGGCGTTCATCCTCGATGAGCGGGGCCGCGTCGCTTGCGTCGCAGGGCACGACGCTGAGCACGCCCTCGGGCACGCCGGCCTCGAGCGCGATCAGCCCAAGCAAGATGGCCGCCGTGGGCGCTTGCGAGGCGGGCTTCAAGACCATTGTGTTGCCCGCGGCGACGGCGGCGGACATCCGATGGACGGCCAGATGCAGCGGGTAGTTGAACGCGGTGATGGCGGCGACGGGCCCGATGGGGAATCTGCGCACCAGGCACGCGCGGCCCTCGCCGTCGGGCGTGTGATCGAGTGATACGAAGTCCCCGGCCAGGCGCCCGGCTTCTTCAGCCGTGACCAGGCAGGTATTCGCGGCGTGCTCGACCTCGAGCCGGGCCAGACGAACAGGCTTGCCGGCTTCCTGCGAGATCGCCTGAGCCAGCTCCTCGGCGCGGCGGCGGATGCCGGCCGCCATCGCCAGCAGCCAGGCGGCCCGCCGGTGCACCGGCTCCCGCCGGAACGGGGGGTACGAGAGCTCCGCGACCGCGATGGCGGTGTCGAGCGCACGCCGGTCGCCAAAGCGCACTTCGCTGACGACGCGCTGATCGTAGGGGCTGCGGATCTGACGGGGTGTCCCCCAGTCCAGACGTTCCAAACCGATGATGGGGCCGTGGGGCTCCATGGGCGTCCTTTCCTCACAACAACACCCCGGCACTCGGGCCCCGATGGTCAGGCCGCGCTGGTCGGGTCGCGGTGCTCGGGCCGCGGTGCTCGGGCCGCAGTGGTCAGGCCCCGGTGGTCGGGCTCTGTCCGTGCATCTATTTTCGGACGCCCCCGCGGCGACCCGGAGCGCAGATCGGGTGGAGAAGAGGTCAGCCGAGGCCGAAAACCAGGAAGGGCATCACCCGCAATGAGATGCGCGACTCGACCAGAGCCTTCTCCGGCCGGGCTGCCCGGGCGGCGGGCAGCCCAGGCTGCGGCTAGACTGGAGCATCTCGCGGGCAAATGCGGTAAAATACCAGCTTTCGCCCATCAAGCCTGCCCGGTGGCAGGGTGAAGTCATCTTCCCGGCGGACGGATGGGGGCCGGGGCAACGAACGCGGATCAAGGAGCGGAACCATGGGTTTCTTCGACAAGCTCATCGGTAAGAAGCCTGCGCAGCCGAGCGGCCCTTCCCGGTCGGGCCTGCCGCCCCGACCGGTGGTCGGCCCTGGCGTGCCTGCCCGGCGTCCCGACCCGCCGTTCGATACCATGAACAACTACATCATCGTCATCCTGGACAGCTGCCGCTACGACTCCTTCATGGCGGCGAAGCCCAAGATCATCACCAAGCTCGGCGCCGTCGAATCGCGCTGGAGTTACGCCTCGTGGACGGCGCCCTCGCACTACAACCTGCTGATGGGCCTGCTGCCCCACACAAGCCCCGCGCACGTCTACGCCTCAGATTACTACAAACAGGACTTCCTCCGGTTCAACGAGCGCTTCGGCGCCCGCGACATCGAGTTCGCGAGCTTCGTTCCCCATCTCTACCTGCCGACCTACTTGCGCAACACGCTGGGCTATTTCACGCACGCGAAGGTGTCTCTGCCGGTACTGAACCCCAAGACGGCGATCAACAAGGATTTCGACACGTTCAAGCTGATGGAGAAACACAACGACATGAATGCGATGCTCGACGAGATGACGTTCTCGCCCGAGCGTCCGTCGTTCTTCATCTTCAATGTCGGTGAGACGCACTACCCCTATGCCCGTCCAACCGAGCCCAAGGACCTCTGGCCCCGGCTGAGCGGCGTACATGGAGTGTTCAAGCATCTCGACGACGCGGTGGTGGAGGGCAAGCTCAAGACCGATGCCAAGACGGAGCCCTTTTTCGACCAGGAGAAACTGGACATCCTGCGCGGGCGGCAAATCGACACTGTGCAGTATCTGGAAGGCGTCTTCGAGCGCCTGTACGACATGGTGCCGAAGAACACCTACATCACCGTCACGGCTGACCACGGCGAGCTCTTCGGCGAGAACGGCTACTTCGGCCACGGGCCCATTCAGCACGACAAGGTCTACGAGGTGCCGTTCTTGGAGGGGAAGATCCGGTAGCGGTCACGCGCAGCTTCCGGTTCCCAGTCCGCCGCCGATCGCGGTCAGGACGAGATCCCCCGCCGCTCGATCGTCCGCCCGTCGGTCGTGACGTAGCGGGCGTGAAGATCACACGCCAGGCAGGCGTGGACGGGATAGACAAGCACAAGATCCCCCACGGCGACCGTGTCCCACAGGTCGCGCGGTACCCGCACGACACCGTGCTCCTGCGACAGCGCAACCACGGGCGCACGCGGTTCGGGGCGCCCCAAGCCCGCGCCCGGATCGATCGCGAGGCACCCGTACATGGAACGGCTGGAGCCTGTGCCCGCGCCGGCGTTGGAGATCGTGCCGGAGCTTGTGCGGAGACTCGTGCCGGGGCCGACACCTGAGCCAGGGTCTTCGCGAGGCACCGCCCCACCGCCCAACGCTTCTTTCGACAGATGGACCGCCCCGCCGTAGATCACGATCTCGCCCCGCTGTTCATACTTCCCCACCACTGGACAGGCGAGCGCGACGGCGAGATCCTCCCCGCGGCACGATCCGATGCGCAGCTGCATGAGGTCGTAGAAGACGAAGTTGCCCGGACGGATCTCGTCGACGCCGTCAAAGCGCTCGACGAGGCTGCACGTTGGCGTATCACCGATCGACAGCTCACCCGCGCTCTGAAGCCCGCCGTCCTCGTCCGGCCCGGGGCGACGACCGGCGTCCATGCGCCCCACACGTTGCCCGCCCGCTGCGCTCATGATGCCTGCGTCCAGCCGATCACGCGCGAGGCGCAGACGGCTGATGCTCTCCGAGTGAATGACTCCCAGCTCGGCGCGCGTGCGGGCGCCGTAGCTATGCCCCGCGTGGGTCAGCGCGCCCGCGTAGGTGAGCCCCGAGGCCGGCTGCAGGGCCTCACCGACAGCGCTCAGTCGAGCCTGATCGTCCCAGCACACGCCCACCCGGCCGAGCCCGGTGTCGATCTTGACCCACACGCGCACGCAGCCGGCCGGAAGACCGGAGACGGCACCCGCCAGCGCCCGGACGACCGAGGGGTCATCGACCAGGACACCCAGGCTGATGGCGCGAGCCAGCGCTACGACCTCATCAAGCTCACGCAGGTTGACAGGAAAGGCCACGGTGATATCACGCCAGCCATGGTCGGCGAAGTAGCGCGCCATGCGCAGCGAGGAGACGGTGATGGCGCTCACGCCGTGCTCGTGGAACCAGCCGCCGATCTCGGCCGACTGGTGCGTCTTGAAGTGGGGACGCAGTCGGACGGCGCTCGCATGCGCCTTGGCGGCCATCCGCGCGATGTTGGCGCGCACCCTGGTCTCATCGACGATGGGCGTGGGATGCGCCACGGCCACACCCTCGAAACGCAGGCTCTGGCCCGGCATCTCCACCCCTCCCGTCCACGGGTCCGCGACCGCCGCTAACCGATTCTTCTCTTGAGCGCGATCACAGCGATCAGCACGACCAGGATGAGGCCCGCGACGACCACCATGGGAAACGCGGCCTCGCCCCCGCTGGCGCGCGCAAAGAAGATCCAGCTGACACCCAACAGGGCCGCGACCACGCCCGCCCCCACCACCAACCGCCGCCGGCGGGTCAAGCCACCGGTCTCTTGCTCGGCGATGCGCAGGGCGAACTGGACGTCGGTGGAACTCGCGTCCTGATGTTGCAGGCGATACTCGCGGATGAGCGCGGCGATGCGCCGGCCCAGCTCCTGCGCGTGCGGCGATGCGTCCTGCGTCGGGATGATGACGGGAACGAACATCGGTCTTCCTCCCCTTGACCCGATCCTCGGCGGTGAAGGGCCTGGCGTCAACGGTGGCGACAGTGCTATTCGCAGGCGACATCCCTACGCCAGGCGTCACCTCCCACAAGGAACACAGCCGGAAGATCCGCGCAGCTCATCGGGCGGATCGTCCAGCTCCGGGCCGGGCCCTGGTCTCCGGCAGCACGAGCTTCCGTGTCCATGGCCTGCTCCCATCCCGCGGGAGGAGCCCAAATCAGCGTCGCCGGATAGACGGGCACAACTCGGCAATGATACGTGGCGCCTCCCGTGCGGATCCTCGCCCACCGGACGCTCCACGTCCAGCGCGGGAGGACGGCGTGGAGAGGCGCGATGGTCTCTGCCGATGCCCCGGATGCCCGCCGCTCCACAGTCAGGACCGCGTCAACGGCCTTTCCCCGGCGGTCACGTCGCGGGGCAAGCAGAAACCGGGCCCGCGACCAAGCGGCCGCAGGCCCGGTTTGTCCGACAGGAGGAAGAATGGACCAAGAGGGAGCAGGCTTGATCAGCGCGTCCCGCCGGCCGCGAAGGTTGACCGACCCTCGCGTGCGGCAACGTACAGATCGTTGACCCGCTCCCAGTTGATCACACTGAAGAAAGCATCAATGTATTCCGGCCGGCGGTTCTGGTACTTCAAGTAGTAAGCATGTTCCCAGACATCCAGCCCCAAAAGGGGAATCATCCCCTGAGAGATCGGCGTGTCCTGGTTGGGTGTGCTCAGGATCTCGAGCTGGTTCTCTTTGAGCGCCATCCAAGCCCAGCCACTCCCAAAGCGCGCGGCGGCCGCCTTGGAGAAGCGTGCCTTGAACTCATCGTAGCTGCCAAACTCACGCTTGATGGCTTCCACGGCCTCGCCCTTCGGGGCCGAGCCCTTCTTGAGCAGGGGCCAGAAGAAGCTGTGGTTCCAATGCCCACCGCCGTTGTTGCGAACAGCCTCACGGATCGACTCGGGCATGGCGGGCAGGTCGCGCAGCAATTCCTCGACCGTCTTCTGCTGCAGACCAGCATGGCCCTCCAGCGCCGCGTTCAGGTTGTTCACATAAGCCTGATGATGCTTGCCGTGATGGATCTCCATCGTGAGCGCATCGATGTACGGCTCGAGCGCGTCGAATGCATAGGGTACCTTGCCCAACGTGTGCTTGTTCATCGTGCACCTCCGTTCTATGCAAGCGAGGATCGAAGACCCCCGAATTGGCCCAGCGTGGGCATCGTTCGGATCGGCGCGATCCCGGTCGCCCGATCTGGTCCATCCAACCATGCCGAGCGCGTTCGGTTCCAACGGGGCAAGCGTTTTCGGCACCGGATCACGTCACGAGAATTGAAGCCGCATCTGTGTTGCGCCACGGGTCACAGAGGCTCTTCGCGGGCCCACGCTCTCGGTCCTACTCCGCCGGCGCCGGGGGCGACCCAGGGCGCTCCCGCGGCGCGGTGAGCACAGCTTGCGAGCCCACCCCGCAGCTGATGATCGAGCGGATGACCTTCTCCACTGGCGCTTTGACGATCTCGACCTGGCCGGCCGGGACATGCAGGATGAAGCCCGAGGTGGGGTTGGGGCCGGTTGGCACAAAGACCGTCTGATAGCCGTCGGCGTGGACTTCGGTGACGAAGCCGGTCACTTTCAGGTTCTCCCCAAGTCGTATGAGCGCCACCGTGGAAAAAGGCATGCGCCGGTTGCCCAGGAGCTGGGCCACCGTATCCTTGATGATCGAGTACCCCGGCGCGACGCGTAGGACCCGTCTCTCCAGGCCCCGGTACACCAGCCCTCCCAACCGCGTGCGCACCGCCACGCCGACGAGGAAGCACGCCGTCACGATGATCGCCAGCACGACGACGTGCGCCAGGGCGGTCTGGATCTTTGTCTCGATCTCGAGAACGGGACCCAGCATTCGCACGAACGGACTGATCAGGCCCGTGACCACCCCGAAGATCCATCGAAAGACGAGGTACGTCACAGCGACCGGGAGGATGACCACGACACCGCCGAGCAGCGACGTGTGGACAAAGGTCCTGAACTTCTTCATCCCCGCGCCCCCGTGCGATCAGCTTTGTCCTGAGCGTTCAAAGTACAGGAAGTCGATGAGGAACACCGCGGCCAGGAGAATCGCCTTGCGGCTCACTTCCCATCCGCGGGGGAACTCGACACCGAAATTGTCGGCATCCGTGAAGACTTCCTTGCCGGTACCACTCCAACGCTTGACGATCCGCCCCAGCACACGCTCGCCCTCGCGGATCTCGAAGGTCCACGGGTGGAAGATGGGTCCATACAGCTCGCAGAAGTCCCTTCCTGCGGCGTCGCGCACGCAGAACCGCCGGCGGAGCCAGGCGAAGCGCTGTTGGACGCTGCCCAGCGGCCGGCCGTCGGCACCGCTCACGTGGACCACGTGGAAGAACCAGCGGAACGGGCGCCGGATCGTGAGCACCGCTGCCCCGTCGGGCGTGACGACGGGCATCTCGAAGGGCCGCCAGTTGCCCAGGAAGATGCGCCTCAGCCACGATCCTGCGATCTCCGCGACCAGGTAGATCTCCCGGCCGTCCGCGTCGTGAACGCTATAGCGGTTCCTGGCCTCGAAGCCCGTGAGGATTTCCCCCCACTCCTTGCGCTGGCGGACGGCAAGCGTCCGCGTGGCGGCCAGCCTGTCCATGGGCTCATCCCCCCGGGGGTTGGTGCACTCGTGATCTACCCGCCACGGGCGGCTTGGCTGGGAGGGCCAGCCTCGGGGGCGGGGTGTCTGAAGGCCCCAGGATCCTGCCACGCGATCGCCCGCGCCTCAATCCCTGCTTGTGGATCGAAGAATCGGGGTGGTTTGCCGCTAACACACTGGCAATGAATCAACTACGGACGTTTCGACCCTGATTTCGCCACGGAAAGGCATGTCGTCCGTAACTTGCTTCCTCGTAATACAATAAGGCCTGCCAACCACGAGACTTCGATCCACAACCTTCTGATCACAGCCACTGGGGGGCGAGGTGCCTTGGGAGCTATGGGCAGTTCTGCCAATGCCGATAACCTGAACAGAACATACGTCAGCAATTCGCTGCGATGCGCCCACACGGGGATCGCCGAGCACCGATGGGTTGGACTATCACCCCGGCCAGGGGTGACCCAATCGGCAGCGGAGCTCGCGAGGCAGTCACGGAGGTTGGCATGCACGGCAGTCAAGGTAATCACCGCAATGTAACCATCGGCACCAAGATCCTCTTGGGGGTCACTGTGCCGCTTGTGGTGGGAATGGCCGCCATGACGGCGGTGCTCATCACGGTGACTGGCAATCAGACCAAGGCCCGCTTGGAGCAAATCCGCGAGCAGCAGATGGCCGCTGTGTCAGACCGGCTCAAGGCCCAGGTCGACCAGGCCATCGCCGCCGTGCAAGCGGGTGAAGCATCGGGACTCAGCGTGGAGGAGTGCATCGCTCGCGTGCACGACCTCACGTTCGGATCGTCCTATGTCTGGATCCATGGCCTGGATCGCTCGCAACCCGACCGCCCGATCATGGTCATGCACCCCACGATGCCCAATCTCAACGGTACCGAAGTGTCTGACTTTCGAGACAAGAAGCGCTTCGACAAGATCTTCTTCAGCGGCCGCGTCTACGACAAGGACGACCCGGCAGTATCCCAGATCAAGGAAACCAACCTGTTCGTCGACATGAACCACCTCTGCGCGCGCGAGGGCGAGGGATTGATCACCTACTATTGGCCCAAGCCCAAGAGCGACGGCAGCGTGACGCAGGAAGGCTACCCCAAGGTTTCCTATGTCAAGCTCTACCCGACTCGGGGTTGGGTGCTTGGAATTGGTGAGTATGTAGATTTCATCGATGCCGCGGTCGCTGAGCTTGCTGGTCAGGCGCAGCGCGAGGCGCGGGCCTTGGTGACCACGATGCTCCTCATCACACTCTGCACGACTGGACTTGTGATCGGATTGGTGATCGTGACCACGCGCCGCGTCGTCCAGCCGATTCGCAAGGCCACGGACATGCTCAAGGACATCTCCAGCGGTCAGGGCGATCTCACGGTACAGCTCGAGGTTAGCACCAACGATGAGATTGGCGCCATGGCCCGCTACTTCAACGAGTTCGTCGGCAAGCTCCGCGGAATCATGGCCGAGGTGGCCCAGCACAGCACGACGGTGGGCGCCTCCGCCGAGGAGATGTCGGCCACCTCGAACATGCTGGCATCGGGCTCGGAGAAGATGCTCGAGCAGGCCAATGGCGTGGCAGCGGCCACCGAGGAGATGTCGACCAGCGTCCACGGCGTTTCGGCCGGCGCGGAGGAGATGTCGACGTCGGTCAACACGGTTGCGGCGGCCATTGAGGAGATGAGCGCGTCGCTCAGCGAGGTGGCGCGCAACTGCACGCAAGCAGCCCATGTGGCGTCGAGTGCGGATTCCAAAGCCGGGGCCACTGGCACGACGATGGAACGACTCAACACTTCCTCGGGTGAGATCGGCAAGGTACTCGACACGATCAGCGACATCGCCGATCAGACCAACCTGCTCGCGCTCAATGCGACGATCGAGGCCGCCTCAGCGGGCGAGGCGGGCAAGGGCTTCGCGGTCGTGGCCAACGAGGTGAAGGAACTGGCCAAGCAAACGGCCGTCGCCACCGAACAGATCAGTCGCCAGATCGAGGAGATGCAGAGCAATACCGGCAGCGCCGTGGCAGCCATCAGCGACATCTCCGGGATCATCCGTGAGGTGAGTGAGATCACTCAAACCATAGCCAGCGCGGTGGAGCAGCAGTCCGCCACGACCAACGAGATCGCGACGAACATCGGTGGGGCCTCACAGGCGGCGACCGACATAGCCAAGAACATCCAGCAGATCTCGGCGGCCTCGAATGAGATCGCCGCCAACATTCAGGGCGTGAACAAGTCCGCCCAGGAGTCGGCCTCGGGCGCAACTGAGACCAACGCCAGCGCTGAGGAGCTGGCCCGCATGGCAGCTCGCCTGCGCGAACTGGTGGGGCAGTTCAAGGTCTAGGTGCGGGGGGCCGGCTTTCCGGAAGGACGCTGGGTAAGCAAGGGCAGGGCCGGCGGGGGTTGCGTCAGCCATTCGCAACCCCCGCCCGTCACCAGGACCATCTCCTCGAGGCCCAGATAGCCGCGGCCCGGAACCATGACGCCCAGCTCGAGCGTGTAGACCTGCCCTGCTTGTACAGGTAGGGTGGGCGTGCGTCCGTAGCGTTCCCAACGCGGTCCCAGAATACCCCCACCGTCATGCGCCCGGCGTCCGACCTGGTGACCCAGTGCGTGCATGTACTCGACATAGCCTTGCGCGACGATGTAGCTGCGGGCGGCCTGGTCGACCTGCCAGCCCTCCAATCCCGGCGCAAGCACCTGCGCGCCGGCCTGAATGGCGCCGGCCACGGCTGCCCATGCGCGCTCGACCTCGGGCGGCGGGCCCATTTCGCCCGGATGCGGGACGTACCAGCAGCGTTGGATGTCGGAGCTGTAGCCCGCGACGATCACGCCGAGGTCCATGTGCATGATGTGCCCCGGCGCCACGGTGATCGTCTCCGAGGGTAGGCCGTGGCCCACCATCGAGTCGGGACCAGTGTTGACGATCGGATTGCCCGCGCGGTCCCAACCATACCCCAGGCCCTGCTCGTCGATCCGCGCCTGCACGAAGTCGTAGATCTCCCGCTCGGTCCGGCCGGGACGGGCAAACCCGGACACCTGCGCGAAGATCTCCTCGGTGGCCGCGATCGCCTTGCGGATGCGGGCGACCTCCTCCCGGGTCTTGCACGACCGCAGCGTTGAGGCGATCGACTCCGCGCTCACCAGGCTGCCCGCGAAGCGCGTGCCGGCGAGATAGCCCTCGAGGAGGCGGTACATGCCGTGCGTCAGTCCGTCGGCCTTGGGATCGTCGAGCGAGTAGTTGACCGCGATGCGGGGGTGCGTCCGGTCGGCCGGGATGAGTCGCGCGAGCACCTCGAGCAGTGGCTCGCGGATGCCTTGCACGTAGGGCACGACCTCGTCCCAGGTTCCCGCGGCGCGCAAGGGATCGGCGTCGAAGTTGCCGACCACCGCGACGCGCCGACCATCGCGCGCGATGATCAGCGCGCTCTGCCAGGTGAGCCCGCCCTCCACGATCAACGGCAGGATGGGATCACCCGCCTCCGCGGTCTCGCGCACGAAGGTCATCCAGACGTCAGCGTCGCTGGCGGCGACGAGATCCACCGCCTGGGCCAGTTTCCGCCTGATCAAATCGTCCATGTCATGACCCTTCCGGCCACCCGGTCGCGGCCGATTCCTCCCGGCCGACTGACTGCCCGGGACCTCAGCAGCTACTCGCCGTGCAGGCGCGTGATCGTCCGCGCCAACGTGGCACCCAGTGCCTCGGCGCGGGCCCGCTCTTTGGGATCGATGAATTCTCCGGTCTCGGTGAAGGCCTTGGCCGCGAACGAGATCGAGACCTGTTCGGGCAGTACCAGGCAGCCGATGACCCCCAGGATGGCGCGCACGTGGGCGAGTCCGCGTACGCCGCCCCAGCGGCCGGTCGAGGCGCTCAGCAGGGCGGCCACCTTGCCGCTGAAACCCTCCAAGCCGTTGCCCCGCCCCGCGGGTCGCGACGCCCAATCGATCGCGTTCTTGAGCACCCCGCTGATGGAACTGTTGTACTCGGGCGCCGCAATGAGCAGACCTTGATGGGCGAGGAGCAGGTCCTTCAGCGCCTGGGCGTGGGCCGGCAGACCCTCGCGAGCTTCGAGATCGGCGTCGTAGAGCGGCAGCCCGTAATCGCGCAGGTCAATCAGGGTGACCTCGGCACCGGCGGCCTCGGCTCCTCGGACGGCGGCGGCTAGCAGGCGCCGGTTATACGAGCCCGCGCGGGTGCTGCCCGCCAGAGCGAGGATCCTCGGTCTGTTCGGCATGGCGTGTCCTCCTTCAAAGGGCCTTCCCACGACCTTTCTGCGACCTCTCTACGGCGTAACTGCGACCAGTGGCCAGAACATCGGGATCAAAACCGTTGCGGCGATCCACATGATCAGGGTCAGCGGCAAGCCGATGCGTAGATAGTCCCCGAAGGTGTAGCCGCCGGGGCCCATGACGATAGCATTGGTCTGATAACCGATCGGCGTGCTGAAACAGGCGCTGGCGCCGAAAGCCACGGCGATGAGCAGCGCCCGCGGGTCGATGCCGAGATTGGCGGCCATGTCGATGGCAATGGGCGTCAGCAGCACGGCGGCGGCGTGATTCGAGAGGAAAGAGGTCATGACCGCCGTGATGATGTACAGGGTGGAGAGCAACACCCAGGGGGGCGAGTTACCCACCAGGACCAGGATCGCCTTCACGATGACCGGCGCCAGCCCGGTCTTCAGCATCGCGACCCCCAGGGGGATCGTCCCCGCCAGGAGCAGCAGCGTGGAGAAATCCAGAGATCGCACCGCTTCGTCCACGCGCAGGCACCGCGTCATCACCATGAGTGCCGCGCCCAGCAGCGCGGCCACCACCAGCGGCACGCGAAAGAAGCCGGTGGCGATGATGAACGCTACCATGATGGCCACGGCGATCGGCAGTTTGCGGTGGAGGTGGACGGTCTCTTCCACACCCTCGACGATCATCAGCGCGCCCTGTTCGCGCAAGGCGGCCAGGCCGTGGTCGTCGGCCTGGAGCAGCATGACGTCGCCGCCGTGCAGGCGCATCGCACGGATCTGATAGCGGTGTTGCCGGCCGTGGCGTTGCACCGCCATGACCTTGACGCCGTAGAGCCGATTGAGACCGAGGTCCCGGACGTAGCGCCCGTCGAAGGGCGCGTCGGGCAGCACCACCGCCTCCACTAATCTGAGCTGCAGCGTCTTCATCGGGACGCGCTGCTCGTCTTCAACGACGGAGGCCAGCTCGACGCCGGCGAAACGCGAGAGGAAGGCGGAGATCTCCTGGGGCGTGCCCTCCACAATGAGGGCATCGTCGGGTTCGAGGTGCTGCTCGCTGGCGCGGGCGCCCAGGAAGATCTCCTCGCCGCGAATCAGCTCCAATAGCCGCACGGGACTGCCGGGCCTGAAGACTTCCCCAACGCGGTGGCCGGCGATCGGGGCCCCGGCTGTGACGACCACCTCGGTGACGAAGCGCGCCTTGCGCTCGGCGGGTATCAAGCTTGCCAGTGACGCTCGCTCGGGAAGCGTGTGCCGGGCCAGCAGGACGATGGCCAGTACGCCCACGACCAAGTAGACGCTGCCGACCGGGGCAAAGGTGAAGATGTGAAATCCCGGGCCCCCTGCCCGGCGATAGAGATCGTCGATGAGGATGTTCGTGCTCGTGCCGATGAGTGTGCAGGTCCCACCCAGGATCGCGAAGTAGCTCAACGGAAGGAACAGCCTGCTCGGGGGGATGTTGCTCTTGCGGCAAAGGCTAAGTACGACGGGCACGAGGATCACAACCACTGGGGTGTTGCTGACAAAGGCGCTGGTCAGACCGACGACGCCGGCCATCACGAGAAGCAGCGTTGTCAAGTTCGTGGGAGCGTGACGGGTCAGGCGCGTGGCCATCGCGTCCACCACGCCGGTGCGTCCCAGGCCCGCGCCAATCACAAACATGGCCGCGATCGTGATCGTGGCGGTGCTCGAGAAGCCCAGCAGGGCCTCGGCTGGGCTGAGGATCCCGCTGATCGCCAGGGCGCTGACGATCAAGATCGCGGTGATCTCATAGGGGACCAGCCGGGAGATGAACAGCGCCAGGCTGCCGGCGATGATCAGCGCGAGGGTCACTAGCTCCACGGCCGCTCCTTGGGTCGATCTGCGCGGGCCAGGGCGACCTTGACGAAGGGTTGCACGGCCGAAGAACCACCGGTGGAGGCGGCCTGTTTCAGCAGGCGCCGTTCCGCGGCGGCGACGGCCGCGGCCGTCACGTCGCACCCGATCCAGCGCCGCCCGTGCCGGTGCGCAACGACCACCGTCGTTCCGCTGCCACAGAACGGATCGAGGACCACGTCACCCGGGCTGCTCAGCGCCAGGATGATCCTCTCGAGCAGGAGTTCGGGCTTCTGCGTCGGGAAGCCGCACCGCTCGGGCGAGAGGGGATTCACCATCGGAATGTCCCACACGTCGTCGGCCGGTGTACCATCCGGGTGCGGGCGATAGTGCTTGCCATTGCGCCCGACGATTCCACCGCGGGCATAGCCGCTGGTGGACTTGTACGGCTGCCGTACGGCATCGATGTGAAATGTCCACTCCCTGTCCCGCGCGTACCAGAGTAACGTGTCGTGCTTGCGGGAGAAGAAACGCCGCGAGCGACCCCCGCCCGTGTAGTGCCAGATGAGCTCGTTGACGAAGCGCTCGCGCCCGAAGACGCGGTCCATCTCCAGCTTGACCTCATGCACCGCCCGATAGTCCAGGTGCAGAACCGCCGAACCGCGCGGGGCGAGCACCCGGCGCAGGGCCGCTAAACGGGGACGCAGGAAGTCCAGGTACGCAGCGAGGCTGTCCCAGCGGTCGTCGAATCCCGGCCCGGCCGTTCGCGGGGAGCGATCGGGGCGCGCGAGGCCGGGCGGCGTGCGCCACCGGCCGGTGAAGAAGGGCGGGTCGGTCACCACCAGGTCGACCGATTCGGGAGGGAGCGCGGCCAGCAGATCCAGGTTGTCGCCCCGCACGAGCAGCCCAGGCGGACCATCGCGCGGTGGGATCTTCAACGCTGGCGGCATCGCTCCTCCTGCACGTGTCAGGACCGCCTCCTGCTCAGGGGCAGTCGTCCGCGGGGGACGCCGGCGGCGTGCCCGGCGCTACGGTACAGGTCTCCTCGCGTTCCGGCCAGCGCAGGATGTCGAGGCGCGGCGCGCCGTAGTTGCCCCCCACGTTGAGATACTCAATGCCGTCGATCGTCGTGAGCGGGACGCGCAGGTGCGTGTGCCCCGACACCGATAGCACGCGGCCGGCGTGCGCGGCGGCACGCCGCAGGATCTCCTCCAGCCGCAAGGTGCCGCTGAAGGCATTGAGGAAGAGGCTCACGGGGCGCTGGCTGCCGGTGTGGCCGTTCATCTCTGCGCGCGGCACGGTGTGGGAGACGAAGATAAGATCGCGGCGCGTGGCCGGATCCGCCTCGACGCGGCGCTGACCCCCGTCGCAGATGAGAGCGCACGCCTGCGGGTCGTCCCAGCCCCAGTGAATGCGCAATGCGTCCATCCAGACGACATCGCTGGTGCCGGGCAAGCGCTGCGCGCGGTAGTGCTCGTCGGTCACCGCCTGGCCGTTCAAGACCAGATCGGGCACGCGCAGGGAGTAGTCGTAGTGGCCGTAGCACCCGGCGATCACAACGTCGCCCAGGGTGAGGTTGCCGGCATCGAGATAGGTTGCGCCCACCCGCGCGGCGACTTCCGCCAGTACCTGTTGGTGGATCGTCGCGGAGTCGATCCACGCATCGGTCGTCCAGACGTCGTGGTTGCCGGCACAGAACGCGACCGGGCAGCCGGCAGCATCGCGCGCCAGGGTGAGCAGACGCTCGTGGTATCGGCCAATCTCGGTGTAGGAGAGCCCGCCCGACTCGGCCAGGTCGCCCGCGATGAGCAGTAGATCCAGTTTGGCGGGCGCAACGGTGTGCTCAAGGAAGGACTCCACACGCCGTGAGACGTTGCTGTCGATTCCGTAGTGGAGATCCGCTGTACATCCAATGATCAACGCTGAGCCTCCGATGATGCGCCGCGCACGACGTCCTCCAGCGATTGTACAAGCGCGGAGTCGACAACACCTGGGGCGCAGGGTGCCGCTGAGCGCCCCGGGCAGGTATCACGGAGTACCTGGCGCAGCGCCATCACCAGCCGAGCGTGGCGGGCCAGCTGCCCGAGGTCGAGCGTACGATCGTCATCGCCGAGACCGGCCCAGGCCACCATGGCAGCGCCCCGCGCGGCGGCCTGCAGGGCCCAGAGGGGAGCCAGGTCGCCGGGCCTCGCCGGCACCGGGCCGGGTGTCGACGGCGGAACGATCGTCACATGAGTGGGGACGTTCAGCTCCCGGCCTGCCTCCAGCAGAAGCCGCAGGGCCACCAGCGCATCCGGGTCCGGGCAGTTGAATTGCAGCAGCGGTACGCCCCAGAGCACGGGCGCGCCGCGACGAGCGCAGCGGTGGAGCACCAGGGCGCCCACCAGGCCGGCGGTGGCCGCGACCACCCACCGCGCGAGAGTATCCGCCGCGACCGGAGGGCCGGCCACCGGCGCCACCGGGATTCCCTGGCGGGCGGCCCGCAGGAGGGCGCCGCAGGCCGCCGCTTCCCAGGACAGCGGCCCATCGGCGACGACCTCGCAGACGACGTACGGCTTGGCCTCGGCGGCCTCTAGCGAGCCACGGAGCGTGGTCAAGAACAACCCCAAGCCGTCCACGACATCCACCGTTGGCGCGCGCACGAGTTGCGGTTGCGGCGCGCGGGTCAGATTCGTGAGGAGTCGCTGCAGAACGCCGTGGGTCGGGTCTGCCTTCTCCAGAGAAGGTGCACACCCAGCCAGATCGAAGGCCGCGATGCCCTCGGCGTCGTTGTCCGGGTGTCCGGCTGCCGAGAGCTCCGCTCCCGATTCTCGGACCGGGTCGGTTCCGACCGACTGGGCGCAGGTGAGAGAGGCGTGAAGGGTCACCAGCCGGCCAGGTTCGAATCCGCCGGCCACAGCGTGCGCGCGGCGCCCCTCGCGGTCGTAGAGACTGAAGGCGCCGGGCAGCTCCCGCAGCGACCGGTGCACGAAGCCCGATCTCAGGCAGAGGCGTTGTTGGTGTTCTCGGCGGATGGCGCCGCTCGAGCTCAGCAAGAGACGGGCCTCCTCGTCGAGGAAGAAGATGCCCTCCTGATCGAGCAGCGTCAGCGCCCGGTCGATCAAGCGGCCGGCTGATTCCGGCCACCGCAGGCTTGCCCTCATCGGCCCCCCCAATCCTCTGCCGGCACCGTGCGGCGCGTCCCCGGCCTTCGCTGTCAGCCGGGCCCCCCGGCGGACTGCAACCTACCACAGCGCTGGTCTGCCCCGCACCCTCCCGCGGGCAATCAGCCGAGGCCTGCGGCCTTTGGCCCCGCTCCGAATGATGTTCCTCCCTGGTGCCGATACTCAATCAAGGCGCCAATGCATGCCGTGTCACCCCGGTTCGAGCCGGGTGGGCAGGGGCGTATGGCGCTGTGGACGGCCCAAGCGCTTAGCTTGAGGAAAACACGTGACCGAGCCCGACGAGAAAGATCCCGCTGCCGAGGGAGCGGTTCCCGCCGAGGAGGCCATGCCCGACGGCGACCCGACCCTCGAACCCGAGACGAGCCCCCCGGACGCGCTCGCCCCGGAGCCCGAGACGAGCCCCCCGCACGCGCTCGCCCCGGAGCCCGAGGCAAGTCCCCCGGACGCGCTCGCGCCGGAAGCCGAGGCGAGCGAGGCGGAGGTGCCGGCGGCGGAAGGCGGAGCGGGGTCATCGGCCACGGTGGATGATCTGATTCGGGCGCTGGCGGACGCGAAACTCGACGTGGGTGTGGAGCCTGCCGCGGAGCTTGACCCCGCTGCTGAAGATGCCAACGAGGCCGACCCCGTCCCACCCCTCGAGCCCATTCCAGACCCCGAATCCATCGCCGAGCTCGAAGCCCTGGCCGGGCTTGACGCCGTCACCGATCCCGAGCCGGCTGCTGAGGCCGCGCTCAGCGCTGAGGCTGAGCCTGCCGCCGAGCCTGAGCCCGAGCCTCAGCCCGAGCCTGACCCCGAGCCCGAGCCCGAGCCTGAACCCGAGCCTGAGCCCGAGCCTGAACCCGTCGCCGCCCCCGCCCCCGCCCCTGAACCGAGCTGGGAGCCCAGTGGCGGACGCGACGATGTGCCCATGCCCAGCCTTGAGGCGCCGCCAGCGGACGAGGAGCCGGCCCCGCGGCATCGTAAGCTCGCGATCCGGCTTCCCGCGCCCAAGAAGATCCCGCTGGCGCTGCCGGTGATGACCGCCGCAGCGGTGCTCGCGTTGGTGCTCAGCTTCGCGACGGTCTTGAAGGCGAACGAGTACCGGGCGCAGATCGAGCACCTGAGTCGGATTGCCCGGGACCCGGCCAACCTTGGCCACTTTCGTGAATCCAACCTCAAGCTGATGCAGGAGGCGCGCTACCGGCGCGGGACACTCACGATCGTCTACGGCGCTGACGCGGGCGAGGAGTGGAAACTGCTGCGCGCCCTGCGCCCGAAGAATATCGTCAATCGTTCCATCAATGGCCAGAACATGACCCAGCTCATGCTGCGTGCCGAGCAGGATGTGGTCTCCCTGGTGCCCAAGCAGTTCGTGCTGCTGCCGCCGCTGCGCGATGTGGTGCGGCCCCAACAGCTATTGCTCCAGACACGCGTCCTCGGTGAGATGGTGCTGGATTGCGGCATCCTGCCCATCCTGGCCACGATTCCCCCGATCGCGGCGGAGTCGGACTCGGCCACGGGAACCTATGTGGGGCGCATCGTGACGGCGAATCGGGGCCTGAGAGAACTGGGTGAGCGCATGGGTTGGCCGGTCATCGACCTGTACACGCCGCTCGTGGGCGATCACAACTATCTCCGGCGGGAGTTTGTGGGGCAGGGCGCATGGCCCAACCAGGCTGGATATCGCGTCCTGACCGAGGCTCTGGGCGCCTTCGTCGATTCGCTCGATGCGGGCGATGCCATCGCTGCGGGAGCGGCGACCGACGAGCGCGTTGCCGAGGGTGCCCCAGCCGAGGAGCGCGTCGCCGAGCAGGTCCCGGGCAGGCAGCGTGCCCCCTGACCGCTACTCGGCCGGACCGAACGCGCCCACGAGCCCGCACTCCGCGGGTGAGGATCCAGGGAGACAGGGCGAGCCCGGCAGCAGGTGGAAGTCGCGATTCCCCGCATCCTGGTACTCCGGATCCAACGAGAAATTGCCGTCCAGCCCGATGGGGTCTTCACAGCCCTCAAGTTCGGCCAGGATGTCACAGCACATGAAAGACACCCCGGTGCCCTCCCCACACTTGATCCTTCTCGATCCGCCCGTCTCGGTGGAGAGAATGCAGTTCTCGAAGCTGGCCTGACCGGAGAGGATCTCGACGAAGGAGATCACCATATCGCAGAGATACCCGCATTGCCCGTCGATCGTGCAACCTCGCAACGAGATCTCCGCGTCTTCACCGGACGTGAGCCCACAGTGGTACAGGCCGCAGTCCTCGAACTCTACATCATGGGAACCCGTGATCACGACCGCATTGCTGCAGGCGGTCTTCTCCTGGGTGAAACTGAGACCACGGATCAGCACGCCGGATGCGTTCTCGATGGTGAGCAGAACTTCGGACTGCGTCGGGTGGGAGAGCAGACACCGGTCCGCTCCGGCACCCTGGAGGACCAACGCCTTGCTGATGAGCAGCGTGTCGCTATAGGTGCCGGCGGCGATCTCGATGGTGTCGCGCTCCGCGGCCGCCGTGACCGCTGGGGAGATCCTCCGGAAATCGCCCGACCCGTCCGGATTCACGCGCCAGCGCTGGAATCCCAGCGTGGCCCCAGCAGCCACATTGGAGAGTGCCGAGCTGAGCTGGGCGTCGTCCATGACCTTGACGGCGAAGTAGTACGTCGTCCCGGCTGCGAGTCCGGCGACGGTCAGACTATCGGTCATCCCAGCCGCGCCCGGCGTCGGCGGACTCGTCGCGTGAGTGGCTGACTCCCAGTCGGCTTCGCCGGCGATCCCGGTGGTGTTGAACCTCACATCATAGGTTGTCGCTGTCCCGGTCGCGCTGTCGTCGCCGGTGGCCGTCCAGACCAACTTGAGGCTGGTCGCGGTGGTCGCCGCGACGTCGATGCGCAGATCCTGAACGGCTGCCGGCGGGATCGTGTCCTGTGGAGCCGGCAATTCGCCGGAGACGCTGTTGGATCGGGGTGACCAGTTGCTGAACTCGTCGCGCACCTTGAGGGCAAAGTGGTGGACTCCTGCCGCGAGGCCGTGCACCTCGTACGTTTCGCGAGTGCCGGACGGACTCGGTTCGGGCAGCCCGGACAAGGCCGTGGCCCGGGTCCAGTCGGCGTCGCCGGCGAACTCGGTGCTGCTGTAGCGCAGGTCGTAAGCTTCCGCTGTGCCGATCGTGCTGTCGTCCCCGGTGGCCGTCCAACGCAAGGTGAAGTAGTCGAGGCCCGCGGCTGTGCCTCCCTCAATCGTCAGGTCGGTGACCGCCGCCGGCGGCGTGCTGTCGGCTGGCAGACAGCTACACTCGTCGCTGTTGTCGCACCCCGTCCACAAGGTGGCCGTGGCCACCGCCGTCAGCACCACCGCAATTCGCGATCCCATCCGCATGAGCATCGTCAGACCTCCCGCCATTGCGCGGACCCTGCCTGCTGGCTTGGCACCCACGCTCGTCTGTCCGAAGAAGAGCGACATGGCTCTCCGGCAGTTGGAGAGCTTCTCTGGGGATCCGAGCTGCGTTTGACCGGCATGATGCGTTAGAGTAGCCTGCGTTGGTCGGCGGACCCTCCGGGCCTGCAGACACTGCGTGCGGAAGGATCCGCCCAGACCCCGGCTGGCTTTGCACGCCGATTTACGAGGAGTTACACGCATGCGCATTCAGCAGTTCCACGTCACCCCGGCCCTGCCCGATGCCCTGCTGCCCCTGAAGGAGATTGCCTACAACCTGCGCTGGGCCTGGGACCACGATAGCATCGAGCTTTTTCGCCGTATCGACAAGAACCTTTGGGAGACCTCCGGCCACAATCCCGTGAAGATGCTGGGCGACGTGGACCAGCACCGGCTCGAGCAGCTTGCCAAGGACGACGGCTTCCACGTCCACATGCGGCGCGTGGCGGGCGAACTCCACCGGCACCTGGAACGTCGGGGCTGGATGTACGAGGGCTTGCGGCACGGCGACAAGTGCCAGGTCGCCTACTTCTCGGCCGAATTCGCGATCACCGAGTGCATGCCGATCTACTCGGGCGGTCTTGGCATCCTGGCGGGCGACCACCTGAAAGCGGCCTCTGAGCTGGGAATCCCGCTGGTGGGTGTCGGCTTGCTGTATCAGAAGGGCTACTTCCGACAGTACTTGACCAACGACGGGTGGCAGCATGAGCGGTATCCGGTCAACGACTTCCCGACCATGCCGATCACCCTCGAGCACAAGAGCGACGGATCCCCACTGCGGGTGATCGTCGACATGGCCGACCGCCAGGTGGTGGCCCAGGTCTGGCGGGCGCAGGTGGGTCGCATTCCGCTGATCCTGCTCGATACCAACATCCAGGCCAACGCCCAAGCCGATCAGGACATCGCCGACGAGCTGTACGGCGGCGACAAGGAGATGCGCATCCGTCAGGAACTGCTGCTCGGCGTGGGTGGATTGCGAGCCCTCGAGGCGTTGGGCATCCAGCCGACCGTATGCCACATGAACGAGGGCCATTCGGCTTTCCTGGCTATCGAGCGCATCGGTGCGCTCATGGCCAAGCTGGGGCTCTCGTTCGAGGAGGCCCGCGTGGCGGCCGAAGCCGGCAATGTCTTCACGACGCATACGCCCGTGCCGGCGGGCATCGACGTCTTTCCGGTGCCGCTGGTGCAGGTCTACTTGAAGCCCTATGCGGATCGGATGGGCGTGCCCGTCGAGCGGCTGGTCGATCTCGGCCGTGATGTGCGGCGCGAGGAATTCAGCATGGCGGTCCTGGCGATCCGCCTGGCCAACCGCGTCAATGGGGTCAGCCGCCTGCACGGGCAAGTTTCGCGCCGAATGTTCGCCCACCTGTGGCCGGATGCGCCGGAGGAAGAGATCCCCATCGGGCACATCACCAACGGTGTTCACGCCCGATCGTGGATCTCCTTCGACATGGCCTCGCTCTTCGATCGCTACCTGGGTCCCCACTGGACCGAGGATCCGTCGGATCAGTCGGTCTGGGAGGGCGTGGCGGAGATTCCCGATGAAGAACTGTGGCGCACGCACGAGCGCCGCCGCGAGCGGCTGGTGGCCTTTGCCCGCAAGTCACTGGCTCGGCAGCTCGAGAACCGGGGTGCGCCGGACAACGAGATTCGGATGGCTAGCGAGGTGCTGGATCCACGCACGTTGACCATCGGGTTTGCCCGGAGATTCGCGCCCTACAAGCGGGGCACCCTGCTGTTCCGTGATTTCGAGCGTTTGGTGCGCATCTTGTGCAATCCCGAGACTCCCGTGCAAATCATCTTCGCGGGCAAGGCGCATCCACAGGATGAGAAAGGCAAGAGCCTCATCCGGGATCTCATTCACCGTGTCCGCGATGAGCGCATCCGGCGCCGCGTGATCTTCCTCGAGAACTACGACATGACGATCGCGCGCTATCTTGTGCAGGGGTGCGATGTCTGGCTCAACACGCCCCGCCGGCCCCGCGAGGCCAGCGGCACCAGCGGCATGAAGGCCGTCGCCAACGGGGCGCCGAACCTGAGCGTGCTGGACGGGTGGTGGGACGAGGCGTACACGCGCGAAGTCGGCTGGGCGATCGGCCACGGGGAGGAGTACCAGGACGAAGACTACCAGGATGCGGTTGAATCGGCGTCGATCTACGACCTGCTGGAGCACGACATCGTCCCGCTCTTCTACACGCGCGGGACCGACGGCCTGCCGCGAGGGTGGATCGCCAAGATGAAGGCTGCGATGGGACAGCTCTGCCCGGTCTTCAACACCAATCGCATGGTGTGCGACTACGTCAGCGAGCACTACACCACGACGGCTGAACGGTACCAGACCCTCATCGCCGACCAGGGCGCTCGGGCCCGGGCGCTGGCGGCGTGGCAGGAGCGGGTGGCGCGCGAATGGCACAACGTGCGCATCCGCAGCGTCCATGCCAGCGGGACCGAGGAGGCCAAGGTGGGCGGGGAGATCAGCGTCTGGTGTCAGGTCGAGCTGGGAGCGCTCCAGCCGGAAGACGTGGTGGTCGAGATCGTGACCGGTCGAATCGACGCGCGTGGTCAGTTGGCCGGGCCGGAAGTGGTCGTGATGCGGCTCGAGGGGCACGAGGAGGAGCGGGTCCACCTGTTCCGCGGCGAGATCGAGTGCCGGCGCAGCGGGCGGGAGGGGTACGCGGTGCGGGTCATGCCCAGCCATGTTGACATGGGTAATCGTCACGTTACCCGGCTGGCCCGCTGGTGGGAGTAGGGCAGGGGGGCTCGAGGGTTCCGCCGGGCCCTGGCAGGGGTGGCCTCGCCAGGTCAATACCTTGTTGGGGTGACAGTTAGCCAGTCTACGACAGGTGGCCCGAGGCGGTGCCGAGGGCGAACATAGGGCTTGAATCAAGACCCCCCAGCCGGTAGAATTACCAGAGTGAGAACCAGGTCACCCAGCCATGGGAAGGGTCTCACAGCAGAGTGTTCTGGCCGCTGCATCAGCAATGGGTTTTGTGAGTGCGCGGCCGCAGGGGACGCGTCCCCGGCGTAACGTCAGGGGGCGGTTGGTACTGCGGCAGCGCAGGAGTCGACAGGAGGTTAGAATGCGCAGCTTTGCAGTGTTGTTCGCGCTCGCAGTCCTGGCTGCTCCGGTGTTTGCGGACCTCAACGTTGACACGGAGACGGTTACGGGCTTCGTCGCGCCCAACGGCGGCCCGGTTTGGACTCCCTCGCGGGATGTCCTGTATGACAACGGCCCGCTCCTCACCCATCCGGGTGGCGGCTACGGCGGTGCGGACGCGTCGGTGCTCCAGACTGCTCTGGGGCTCTCGACGTACGGTTTCGGCATGCAGCACACGCTGCCGAACTCGATGGCCGATGACTTCGTCGTTCCCCAGGGCGAAACCTGGACGATCGAGCAGCTCACGGTCTTCGGTTACCAGACCGGTTCGTCGACCACGTCCACCTTTACGGGCGTCTACTTCCAGATCATGGATGATACGCCTCCTGGTGGGAACGTGATCTATGGCGACATGGTCACCAATCGGTTGGTCACAACGGCGTTCTCGGGCATGTACCGCGTGCTCGACACCAGCATGATGGACACCAATCGGCCGATCATGGCCAACGTGTGCGCCTTCGATCCGCCTCTGGTCCTGGGTGAAGGCTGGTACTGGCTCGCCTTCGATTGCACGGGTTCGCTGTCCTCGGGACCCTGGGCTCCCCCGGTCACGATCCTGGGCATGACCACGACGGGTGACGGCCTCCAGTACACCGCGTCCTCGGGGATGTGGAATAATCTCATCGACACCGGCACCGGCACTGGCCAGGGTGTCCCCTTCATTCTCGAAGGCACTGGCGGCTGCTCGCCGGTTGAGACTTCCACCTGGGGTCAGGTGAAGGCTCTGTTCCAGTAGTTCAGGAACGGCAGCTGTTTACGGTCAGACGCGCGCCCCTTGCGGGTGCGCGTCTGCTTTTAATGTCCAAGGGCTGCTGCTACCGCACGCGCCCGGGGTCTTCTCGTGGAGCTATCGCGGCCCCCGGGAGGAATGTTTTCTTATGTAAACATTCCTCCCGGGGGCCGCCGGACTGCCGTGGCCCGGAGAGCCGCGCGGCAAACGAGCCGGGGGGGTTGTCAAAGGGGCTTGAATCCAGGTCGTCGCTTCCGCTAAACTATTGAATGTGAGAACCAGGTCACCCAGCGATGGGAAGGGTCTCACAGCAGAGTGGTCCGGCTGCGGTATCAGCAAAGGGTTCAGCGAGTGTCCGGCTGCAGCGTGGCGTCACTTGGGATCAAGCCGAGAGACGCCGTGGTTCTGCGGTCGCGCCAGAGTTAACAGGAGGTAAGAATGCGCAGCTTTGCAGTGTTGTTCGCGCTCACAGTGCTGGCTCTTCCGGTGTTCGCGGATCAGGCCGCTGACACGGAGGCGGTCAGTGGCTTCGTCGCGCCGAACGGCGGTCCAATCTGGGAGGGCTCTCGGTGCGTCCTCTATGACAACGGCCCGCTGCTGACCCATCCGGGTGGCGGCTACGGCGGTGCGGATGCGTCGGCCGTCCAGACGGCGTTGGGGATGTCGGTGTACGGTTTCAACTTCAACCACACGATTCCCTACTCGTTTGCCGATGACTTCGTTGTGCCGCAGGGCGAAACCTGGACGATCGAGCAGGCCACGTTCTTCGGTTATCAGACCGGCTCGTCGACCACGTCGACCTTCACCGGCATGTACTTCCAGATTCTCGACGACGCGCCTCCCGGCGGCAACGTGATCTGGGGTGACATGACCACGAACCGGTTGGTCACGACGGCGTTCTCGGGCATGTACCGCGTGCTCGACACTGACCTGATGGCGACCAACCGTCCGATCATGGCCAACGTGTGCGCCCTGAACCCGCCCCTGGTGCTGGGTGCGGGTTGGTACTACATCACCTTCGACGCCACAGGTTCGCTGTCGTCGGGTCCTTGGGGGCCCCCGATCACGATCCTGGGTCAGACCACGACGGGTGATGCGATGCAGTACGTCTCCGGCGTGTGGCAGCAGCTCATCGACACCGGTAGCGGTGCCCCGCAGGGCGTGCCCTTCATCTTCGAGGGAAGCGGCGGCCCCTCGCCGGTTGAGGATTCCACCTGGGGTCAGGTGAAGGCTCTGTTCCAGTAGTTCAGGAACGGTAGCTGTTTTCTGTCAGACGCGCACCCTTCGGGGTGCGCGTCTGCTTTAAGCGCCCTCAGTGCTTAGTGCCTTCAATGCCTTGACCCATGCATCGCGGGCCCTTGTGGCCTCGCTCATCCGGGGCTACCCCTTGGTGGTGTGAGAAGCAACCCGTTGTATACACTCGGCAACCTTTCTCATGAGGGCCGCCTGGTCGCACCAGCGGGAGCGCAGGGAAGGCCGAGCCAGGGTGGGCGTCGAAAGGGTTTGAATCCAGCCCGCACCGTCTCTAAAATACAGCCTGTGAGAACCAGGTCACCCAGCGATGGGAAGGGTCTCACAGCAGAGTGATCCGTCAGCGGCTTCAACAGTGACTTTGGCGAATGCGCGGCCGCAGGGGTGTGCCACCTGGCAGCCAGCACACGCTGGTTGGTTCCTGTAGCGGCGCAAGATTCGACAGGAGGTTGAGAAATGCGCAACCTTGCCGTGTTGTTCGCGCTCGCAGTACTGGCTGCTCCAGTGTTGGCGGACTACAACGTCGACACGGAGAAGGTCGAAGGCTTCATCGCGCCCAACGGTGCCCCCGTGTGGACTCCCTCGCGGGATGTCCTGTATGACAACGGCCCGCTCGTCACCCATCCGGGTGGCGGCTACGCCGGTTGGGACGCGTCCGTGCTCCAGACTGCCATCGGGCTGAATACCTACGGATTCGGCATGCAGCACACGCTGCCGAATTCGATGGCCGATGACTTCATCGTCTGTGGCACGTGGACCATCGAGCAGCTCACGGTCTTCGGTTACCAGACCGGCTCGTCGCAGACGTCCACCTACACGGGCGTGTACTTCCAGATCCTGGATGGTCCGCCCCCCGGTGGCACCGTGATCTTTGGCGACATGGTCACCAACCGGATGGTCACGACCGCGTTCATGGGCGCATACCGTGTGCTTGATACCAGCATGATGGACACCAACCGTCCAATCATGGCCAATGTCTGCGCCTTCAACCCGCCGCTGGTCCTCTCGTCCGGCACGTACTGGCTCGCCTTCGATTGCACGGGGACGTTGAGCTCAGGCCCCTGGTGCCCGCCAGTCACGATCTTGGGTGAGATCACGACGGGTAATGGCCTCCAGTACACCGCGTCCTCCGGGATGTGGAATCCGCTCCTCGACACGGGGACCGGTACCCAGCAGGGTGTGCCCTTCATTCTGGAAGGCACTGGCATGGTCTCGCCGGTCGAGAGCTCGACCTGGGGCCAGGTTAAGGCTCTGTTCCAGTAGTTCTGGAACGGCAGCTGTTTCTGTCAGATTCTGTCAGACGCGCGCCCTTCGGGGTGCGCGTCTGCTTCTGCGCGCAGTTACTCGAGGCAGTGTCGGGGTACTCGAGGCAGTGTTAGGCGGAAGGCAAGGTTGGAGGACGACGCGGAGTCCTGCGGTCGCGAATCCCGACTGCTGCGAGCGAGTCCACCCGACGATCGAGCGGGGTACAATTAGCGGGGCACCCGGCCCTCCAGGAGACTTTCCGCGCGACTCGAAAAGGGCGTCTGAGCGCGAGCCTTCAACGCCGCCTCGAGGAACGGCCGCGCTTCGTCTCGGCGGCCGGTTTCGGTGAGCAGCAGGCCCAGGTTGAAACTGGCCACCAGATTGCCGGGCTCGCGCGCCACTACGCCGCGCAGCAACGCCTCGGCCTGAGTGAGGTTGTTCTCCCGGAACGCGATGATGGCCGCCAGCGTGGCCAAGCAAGTGTCATCGGGATGCTGCTGCAGCGCTTCAGAAACGAAGGCTCGAGCATTGCCGATCTGCCCGGCGGCAATCTGGCCGGTGATCAGCAGACAGGCGGCACGCCCCGAGGTTTCAGCCCTCTCGTAGCTGTCGATCAGGGCCAAGATGGCGTTGTTGAGCGCTGGGTCTGCATCGGCGGCGCCCGCCCGGTAGATCGTCATGTCCTCGACTGTGAAACCCTCGCCGAATGGAAGGACCATCCCGTGGGCCGATGTGCGCTGCGCCGCCCGCTCCACTAGCGCGACGACGCCGCGGTCGGGGAGGGGCGTTGGGGCCAGAATGCCCGGCCTGAGCCAGAGCAACACCGCGGCCAGGCCCACCGCAGCGCCGCCCAGGGTCAGAAAGACCGGCCGCAGTCCATTGGGCGCCTGCCGATGTCTGGGCACGCGGCGGGCGTGCCGCGCCGGTGATACGCCGCCCACGGAGGCCGGCACGGCCAGGCCTAGGCGAAGGATGTCGTCATCCGGAGCGAAGACCTCAGGATCCTCGAGCCAAGTTGACTGGACTCGGGCGGCCTCGGCATAGGCTGCCATGCAGGTGCGGCAGCGGGCCAAGTGCTCCCGTGCTCGCGCTTGTTCCTCGCCCTGGAGACCGCCCTCCACAAGGGCAGCCAGGGTGTCATCGGAGAGGTGTGCCTGAAAGGCCATGACGATGCTCCCAATTCCCGCCGGTGGCCCTACCCCCTGCCCCGGCGGATCCTAGCGCCAATCCGTAGGAAATAGACGTCGCCCGCACTACCCTTTCCCGGGCAACCTGGCTATACTTTCAGCCTTTCTCCGCCCCCAGCAAACGGCGCAGGCGTCGTAACCCCTTCTCAATAACAGTGTAAGAGCGGCGGGGACTCTCAAAGCCCATCTCGGCGGCAATCTGCACCGCTGTCAACCGGCGGTCAAACCGCAGGGTCAGGACCCGGCGTTCTTCCTCGGGTAACTCGGCCAGCAGCTCCTGGACCCGCTCGACGGTGGCACGAGCTTCCTTTTCGATCAGCAGCTGCTCGGGATTGCGCTCCCGCCGGAGCCGCTCTTGGCGGTCCCGGTGCCAATCCAGAAACTCCATCATCCGCCCCGATGCCGCTCCCACGGAGGGCGCGTGCAGGTCGTAGACGATGCGCCTGAGCGTTCGGTTGTCGATGCAGTTCTCGATCCGCTCCAGGGCCGCGGCCAATTCCTGCGCACCGATGGCTTCTCCGTGCTCCGCCATCCAGTGACGCACCGCATCGAAGCTCAGGCCGTCGACATAGTAGAGCTGGAAGATGCGCTGATCGCGCTTGTGCAGGCGCTGGATGCCCCCGGGCACTTCGCGGCGCCCGAAGCGGCGGCGCAAGTGGTCGAGAGCCACGCTGCGCGCCACTAGTACTAGCCAGGTCGACAGGGCCGATCGACCCTCGTAGGTGTTGAGGCGCCCATCGTAGAGCCGACCCAGCACGTCGACATACACGTCGCGCACCTGCTCGGGGTCGAACAGGTACCGGCGCACGACGGCGTGAATCAGACCCGAATACCGGAAGATGAACTGCTCCCACGCATCCTGCGAACCGTCCAGGATGCGCCGGACGAGCTCCAAGTCCTGGCTGACCTTAGGTGGTACCTGTGTGTCCACGGTCGGCTCCGTTGGGCCCCTCTTCCTCAGTCAGCCTAGGGTGCTGCCAGAACCCTAGCAAGCACGTTGTGGATGGAAGAGTCTTGGCGACCGTGGTCCATTCCCCTCTGGGCGTTAGGGATGGCTCCTGGGTGCCCGTCGCCGCGTGCTAAACTGCCGACGCGCCGGCCCCTGGTTGGCTATTGCTGTGAGGTGTGAACACCAGACCTTGCAGGCATAGGGGACATCGCGGCGGCTTTCACCCGTCCTACTGCCCCAACCCCCAATGTCCCCACCACCTCCTAGGCACCCAGGGCCACTTCCCCCGCTGGGGCCGCTACGTCCGCCGCTCCGATGGCCGCTCCTTCCAATGCTTCCGCTGTCACGAATGCCATCACATCTTCTCCACCCGCGCCTTCTCCACGACCTACTGGCTCCGCCGCCGCGACCTGCTGCGCCCCATCGCCGCCCTCAGCGCTGAGGGACCCGCGCTGCGCCAAATCGCACGCCTCCTGAAGATCACCCACGCCACGGTCTCCCGTCACCTCAACCGCGCCGGCCGCCAGTGCTCCCTGCTCCATCAAGATATCCTCTCCCAGGTTTCCATCTCTGAACCCCTCGTCATCGATGGCTTCGAATCCTTCGAGTTCTCCCAGTATTTCCCCTTCCATCTGAATCTCGCCGTCGGGAAAGACTCCTGGTTCATCTACCACTTCACCGACAGCCCCCTGCGCCGCAAGGGCCGCATGAACCCTGCTCAGAAGCTCAAACGCGCCCAGCTCGAAACCACCCTTGGCCGGCCCGATCCGAAGGCGGTCGAACTGGCCATCTTCCACCTCCTCGCCGACCTACTGCCCAAGACAAGTCCCCAGCAGACCCTCGGGCTCCACTCCGACGACCACCCGGCCTACCCGCGTGCCCTGCGCCGCGCGCTCCGCACCTGCCAGAGTCACGGCATCCAGCGGCGCGTCCAGCACTGCGTTACCTCCTCCAAGATCCGCCGCACGCAACGCAACCCCCTGTTCCCGGTCAATCTGGCCGACCTGCTGCTGCGACACGCCAACGCCAACCATCGGCGCGAAACCATCGCCTTCAGCAAGCGCCGCCAGGCCGCCATCGCGCGGGCGATGGTCTTCACCGTCTGGCGCAATACCATCAAGTCGCAACGTGAAAACGCCCCCGGCCAGACCGCGGCGATGGCGGCCGGAATCCTGTCCCACCGCCTATCGTGGCCAGAAGTATTCTCCCGGCGGCGGTTTCCAGCGCACGTCGCGCTACCGCTGACTTGGGTGGACTACTACTGGGCCCGGGTCAAGACCTTGGTCTACGGCGAGCACCAACGCACGCATGCGCTCAAGTGGGCGTTCTGAGCCGGCAATCCAATCCGAGGTTCCCCTGCCGTCCCAACGTGGGTCTCTCCGCGGAACATCCGGGCCTACCCAAGCTGCACTTGACGCATCCGGGCCCGCCACCGGCCGGGCCCAGCACACCTCGCCACCTGCCTCGACTTCGCTAGGAGGTGCAAGACCTAGATTCTTCGATCCACAACCTTCTGGTAGGATCGGGGAGATGGGGATTCAGGACGCTGCGCGCAAGTCGTGGGCGGTCTCCCGCCTATTCCTGCTCGGCTGCCTGGCCGTGCTGTGCGGGTGCGCCAATGACGCAGCCGACAGCCTGCTGTCCCTGGCGCCGGAGCTGAGCCCCACGATGGCCCGGCATCTCGTGCACGACTCGGACGAGGACTTCGCCCGTTACTGCGCGGACACGGGCATCAAGGAGCTCATCGACGCCCGTCTGGCCCTTCGGCACGCGCTGGTCTTCGACACCGCCGACAGCTACGCCCGCAGCGTCCGCGCGCTGATGCCCCACATCGGTCGACTATCCCGACAGCTGGCCTCCCAGTACGGCTGTGTCGAGTTCTTGCGCGATGACCACTTCTGGATGGGACTGCCGGCGCAGGACGGGGCGGAGCTGGGCAGGCTTGAAGCCGAGATGAACGAGGTCTATCTCGACCCCGACCTCCTGCTGGCCGAAAAGGCCGCCCTGCTCCAGGCGCACGGGGAGCGCTTCCGATCGGCCGGGGACTGGATGGGAGCCGCCGTGGCCGAGATCGCCGTGGCGGAGTTCATGGGGTCATTGGGCAACGAGGCGGAGCGCGAGCGCTTTCTGTACCGAGCGCTGAACGCGGCGCGCCGCGGCGACCTGACGATCATGACCGCCCAGATCCTGGGCGCCCTGGGTTCGTTCCACCGCGAGGCCGGCCGGATCGATTCCATGGCCGTGGCCTGGAACGAATCGATGGTCATCGCGACACGCCACCGGCTACCGGAGCACGCCGCCGCGATCATGTCCAACTACGCCGACTACTACGCCAGTCTGGGCCGTCTGGCGCTCGCGGCTGATCGCTATAACGCCGCCCAGGAGATCTGCCGGGAATACAAGGGCGGCTACCTAGAGCTGCGCTTCATCCTCGCGACGCTCTACTTCCACGCCGAGCACGGACACCTGCAGGTCGTCGAACAGCTCCTGCAGCGGGCACGGGTGCTCCAACGCGAGTCGGCCCGCTCGCCGCGTGTTGTCGAGCAGCGGGTCAACGGTCTGCGCCTGGACGAGATGGAGGCACGCTACCTCATGTCCCTCGGTAGCGTCGACCAGGCAGTGGCGATCTTTGAACGTCTGGAGGGCGTGCTGCGCGGGTTGCCCAACCGCTACGACTATGTGCAACTGCTCTACGCGTGGAGCCAGGGCCTGCTCGCCAACCGGCGTGCTGGCGATGCGCTACCCGTCATCGGCCAGGGGCTTGTGCAGAGCGCCGCGGGGCCGCTCCCGGCCACGCGCGGCCGATTCCTCATTCTGCTGGCCCTCGCCCTGCGCGACCTCGGCAACCAGGTCGCGGCGCTGCAAACACTGGACGACTTCCGCCGTCAGGCCGCCGAGCTCGGATCCGGCGGCGAGCGCGCCCTGCGGGAAGCGTGGACTCTCCACGATGCTTGCCTGGCCGGAATTCACCTAGCGCAGAACAATCGCCCGGCAGCCCGCGAAGCCCTGCGCGCGGGCCTCGTGCGCATGCGGGGTTTCTTGGCACGCGCGGAGGCTGGGACGCAGGGCTACGCCTTTCTGAACGGCTGCGATGAACTCCGCTACGTGCTCCACCAGTTACTGCAGGATGATCCGCAGGCCGGTTACGCCCTCGAGCTCGGCTGGCGGCAACTGCCGCTAATCTTGGGTGCAGAAGGAGATTCGGGACCGGGAGCCAACACCCGACCACCCGGGACGTCGAACCGCTTTCCCCTTGTCCACGCGCGAGAAGTGGCGGTCCCAGGACCGGATCCACTGGCAGAGTTGATCCCAATCCTCCAAGGCGAAAGCCGGGGACATCGGCAGGTCGCCGCCATGCGCGCCCGCTTGCGGGATAGGCGTGCTGTGCACCTCGTCTACCTCATCGCCCCGGGCGCGCTCCTGCGCTGGACCGCCAGCCCGGATGGCGTGCGCCAGGACACGCTGACGGTTGCGACCGACAGTCTGCGCGCCATGGTCGCCCAGGCGCTGGGACTGGTGTCCCAGGATCCGGTTGATCGCGAGGCGCCTCCCGGTGCCGACTTATCCCACCTGCTGCATGTGATCGCGACGACCCTGCTGCCGCCGGAGGTCCTGCTGTCGACCGGGGAGCACGAGATCGCGGAGCTCATCGTCTCCCCGGATGGTTTCTTGGGCTTGCTGCCGTTTGCCGCGTACAACTTGAACGCGGGCGATGGCTATGAGCCCCTGGTGCATCGCTACGAGGTGGCGCACCTGCGACTCGGCCGCGGGACCACGCCGCCCATCTCCTCCGGGCCCGGCGTGATCCTGGCGGACCCGCAGCCCGCCAATGCGATCCGGCGCCGCTACCCGGCCTTGGCTGGCCTGGGCGCGACGCGCAGTGAAACCGAGCTGCTGGCGACCCTCCGCCCCAGTGCGCGGATCCTCACGGGCGAGGCCGCCACCAAAACGGCGCTGTTGGCGGTCTGGGAGCGGGCATCGTTCATCTACGCTGCGGCGCACTTCATCCGCGACCCAGAGCTGCCTTACCTCACCTTCTTGCCGCTTTCCCCGACGCCCAGCTCGCAGCAGATCGAGGAGTCCTACCTGGACATCGACGCCGTGCGGGCTGGAGATCTGCGGCGCTGCCGTCTGGTCGTCCTCTCCGGGTGCGCCAGCGGGGCGCCCTACGCGACCGGTGGCAAGACCACGCCGGGCCTGGGCGATGCGCTGGTCGATGCGGGCGCGGCCGCGGTGGTCGACACTTACTGGCGCGTGCGCGACGCCGAGGCGGCCGAGCTCATGCGGGGATTCATCCAGTCCTGGGCCGGGGATGGCCGCGCGCCCGAGCAGGCGCTCTCCGCTGCCCAGCGCGCCTATCTGCAGGGCTCCCGGGGCGCACGACACCCGTTCACGTGGGCCGCGTATGCGGTCAAGCTCGGGGGGCTCTAGGTTCTCCGCGCTGGGGGCCATCCCCGGTCCGCGGGGATTCTCCGGTCTCGGCGGTTTCTTGGGCCGACGTAGCCGGCGGTGATGCCGCTCGCGCGTCATAGGCGAAGAACGACCAGAGCGATCGGTCCAGCGCGATCGGCACCATGACCAGCAACGAAGCCAGCCCACACAGGCGCAGGATGAGCGGGATGTTGTGCCCGAGCGCGTCGATGATGACACCGGCCAACCCCATGCCGATCGGTGTCAACCCCCCCGAGAGCGTTCCCAACAACCCGAAGACGCGCCCGCGGATCTCGCTCGGCGTCGTGAGCTGCAGGGTCGTCGCGATGCCGATGTTGACGATGCCGCTACCGACCCCCATGAGCAGGAAAAGGGCCAGCGCCACGATCGCCCGGTCGGTGAGCCCGGCGGCACCCATGGCCACGCAGACCAGGCCAAGCGATCCGATCGAGAGCGCCGCGCGCTGGCGGCCGGGCAAACGCAGCGCGCCGGCCAGGCCATAGCCGATCAAGGCGCCGACGCCGATGGCCGCCAACAGGAACCCCAGCCAATCCGGCGTCGCGCGCACCCCTGGCGCGGTAAACAGGTGGTCTTCGACGTAGAAGGGCATCATGACCACCAGTGGGGAGAACAGAAAGTTGAGCAGAGCGGCGGCGCCAAAGAGGCTGCGCAGCCCCCGCTGTTCCCATACATAGCCGAAGCCCGCGCGTGTCTCGGCAACGAACTTCGCGAAGAACTCCCGCGCACTGCCGGCTCGCTCGGGGAGATTCTGGGGTATCCGGACGAAAACTTCAGCGATGGCGCAGGCGACGTAGGTGATCCCGTCGATCAGAAACAACACCGGCGCACCGAGCACGCGAAAGAGCGTGCCGCCGATGCCCTGGCCGACGAACGTTGTGAGTTGGTAACTCGATTGGAGGAGTGAATTCGCCGCGGCCAGCTTCGCCCGCGGCACCAGATCCGGGATGGCGGCGCTGACTGCCGGGCGGAAGAAGGCACCCAGCACCGCCGCACTGATCCCGATGAAGAAGAGCCAGGCCACCTGCAGGGAGGTGGCCTGCGGCCGCAGGAACAAGAGCGCCGCCAGCGAGAGCACGAGCACCCCGCGCAGCAGGTCGCTGAAGATGATGATCGAGCGGCGCGCAAAGCGATCGGCCAGCGTGCCGCCCAGGGGCCCGAGCAGCACCCCGGGCAGCATCGCGACCATCATGAGCGTGCCCATCAGCGTGGCCGACCCGGTGGCGTGCTTGACCCAGAACATCATGGCAACCGCGTGGAGCTGGTTGCCGATCTGGCTGACCAACTGCGCCTGCCAGAGCAGCGTGAAGTCCCGGTTGAACAGCCGTCCGGGGCCGCTCGCGCTCATGTCGCCCACGTCAGTTCGACGATCCCTCGATGCCCAGCAGCTCCACCTCGAAAATGAGCGTAGCGTTGGACCCGATCCCGGGCGGCCCCGACTCGCCATACGCCAGCTCGGACGGGATGAAGAACTTGTACTTGCTGCCCACGTTCATCAGCTGGACGCCTTCTACCCAGCCCTTGATGACGCGGCTCAGCTCGAATAAGGCCGGTTCCCCCCGATCGTAGCTACTGTCGAAGACCTTGCCGTCAAGCAACGTTCCCTTGTAGTGCACGCGGACCCGGTCGGTGAGCTTCGGCTTCGGTCCGGTGCCTTCCTGCAGGACTGTGTACTGCAGGCCGCTGGCCGTGGTGGTGACCCCCTCGGCCTTGGCGTTTTCAGCCAGGAAAGCCTGCCCCTCGCGTAGGTTTTTCTCACCCGAGACCTGTCTCTCCCGTTCGCCTTCCGCCCGCCGGCGATTGGAGTACTCCCCGATGACGTCGCCGGCCTGCTGGTAGGTCATCAAAGGCTCGCGCTTCGAGAGCACATCCTGGATTCCGCGCAGGAGGATCTCCACCTTGATATCGTCGAGCATCGGCTGCAGCGATTCGGCGATGTTCATGCCGAAGGCGTAGCTGAGCTTGTCCTGATTGCTGACGAGCTCGATCGGCGCCGGCTCCTTGTTCTCAGATGTACAGGTCGACAGCGGGAGCGCGAGCATGGTCACGCTCACCGCGACAAGGATCCTCCACTTCATAGCGGTTCCCCCTTCCCTTCCGGCTCTTCTTCCCTCGTCGGTTGGCTGAGCCGCCGCGGGGCAGTTGGCTCCTTGCGCGGCGGTGGATTGTACGCGGCAGACTCTACCTGAATAACGCCCGGCGGCGAAAGGACTCACTCCGACGATCCCACCCCGGTGATGCCACCCCCAAGGAGTCCACTCGGGGGATCTCATTCAGGAGATACCACCCGCCAGAAGGCCGTTTTGCGCCGGTAGTCCTGGCGGAGCTGCTCGACGAAGGCGTCGTGCTCGCGCGTGAAGCCGCCGTTCACGGCCAGTTGGCGCATCTGCCGGAGCTGATCACTGGCCTGCGCATAGGAACGACTGTCACCAGCCTCCACCAGGTCGATCAGCATGAGCCGCAGCAGCTGCCAGGACTGACGCGGGTCCTCCTCGCGCAGCGCGGCGGCGACCGGTTTGAGCCCGGTCCGGGCGCTCATCGAGAGCTCACCGAACCGCCGCTCGATCAATCCCGCCGCCCGATCGAGCGCGCCGCGGGCGATCAGAAACCCCAAGGCCAGATCGGCGTCGGGATGCTCCTCGGCCGCGTTCAGGGCGTCGGCGTCGATGTGGGCGGCCCGGCCGCGCGGCGCCAGGGCGATGGCGTTGCGCAGGAACCCCACCCGCAGCGTGCGGCGGAAAGCCTCCCACAGGACCTCGAACGCCTCGATCGGGCGCCCGAGCGCGAGCAGGGCCTCGGCGCGCAGGGCCGAGGCTTCGTCCTGCTCCGGGGCCTGGGGGTCGGACTCCCGCCAGCGGTCGAGGTATTCGAGGGCGTCGGCTGGGCGGCCGGCTGCCAAGATCCGGCGAGCGAGCCGGGTGGGTTCACTGGCGGACTCCCGGGCGGGCGGCTGCAGTCGTGCGGGTAGGGCCAGTTGGGCGAGATCCTGGCGCAGGGCGGCATCGAGGCGGCTGCGCTCCATGAGCCAGTCGATGACGCTGCTCTTGGTCAAGCGGGCCAGACGCTGCCGGAGGAGCTCCTCGGGGATTTCTCTGTCCTTCTCGGGATCCATCCGACCTCCCCGCGCCGCCGGCTAGAGGTAGCGCGCGAACCAGTCCAGGATGCGCTCGAGTCGCTCAAGGCGGTTGCGAGGCTTGCCGCCGCGTGAGAGCCCGTGGGACTCGCCCTCGAAACGAATCATCTCCACGGTCCTGCGCTGCAGCTTCAGAAAGGTGAAGAGCTCCTCGCTCTGGGCGATCGGGCAGCGCAGGTCTTGTTCGCTGTGGATGATCAAGAGCGGCGTGCGAATACGATTGGCGTAGTAGTTGGGCGAATCCGCGATGTGCTTCATCGGCGTCTGCCAGGGCGTCGAGCCGCGCCGGTAGGTGCGCAGGAAACCGAAATCGGACGAGCCGACCTGGACCAGGAGATTGGCGGCCGGGCGCATCGTCACGGCGGCTTTGAAGCGGTCGGTGTGCCCCACGATCCAGCTGGTCATGAAACCGCCGTAGCTGCCGCCCGCGACGCCCAGACGATGCGCGTCCACATAGGGCGCCCGCGCCATCTCGTCCACCACGGCCAGTAGATCGTCGTAGTCGTCCGTGCCCCAGCGATTCTCGATGCAGTTCATGAAACGCAGGCCGTAGCCTGAGCTTCCGCGCGGATTTGTGAACACGACGACATAGCCTTGCGCCGCCAGCAGGTGCAATTCGTGGAAGAACACGTAGCCGAACTGCGCCATCGGCCCGCCGTGGATGTAAAGCACCAGGGGATAGCGCCGGCCGGGACGGAAACCTGGGGGTTTTAGAATCCAGCCGTGCACGGGGACATGGCCGTTGCGCGGGCCGCCGAAGATGACCTCCTCGGGCTCCGACAGCCGCAGGCGCCGCCACAGCGCACCGTTGATGTCGGTGAGCCGGCCGGCTGCCGCCGCACCGTCCAGGCGCAAGCGGTAGATGTCGCCGCAGTCCATGATGTGCGCCGCCGCGACCGCGGCCTCACCCGTGTGGGGCAAGACCGCCACGGCGAGGAGATCCACCGGCCCGCCCAACTCCAGGCGCGCCTCGCCAAGTGCTGCCTGGTGACGCGTTGCTTGGTGACGCGTGGCCTTGGCACGCGCCGCTCGGTCACCGGCAACCGGGATCGAGTAAAGCCGGCAGGCGCCGTGCTCGTTCAGCAGGAATGCGAGGCGCTCCGCAGGCTGCGCCTTGACCCGGACGCCGCGTTGCACCGCCTGGGCCGGGGCGGCGCGAACCGCGGCCCCGGCGGCCGGCACCGCATCGGCCGGAGCCGTGTCGGCCGGCACCGCATCGGCCGGGTCGCGGAAGGGCAGCAACTGCACGAATCCCAAGCCGGGGCCCGCGGTGTCCGAGGCCAGCCAGTTGCCGGGCCAGTTGTCGAGCGTGGGCGTCAAGTCGACAGCGGCCCCCCCACTCACCGGGATCGAGTAGATGTGCAGCGGGTGGCGCAGCCATTCGCCTTCGGGTCCGAAGTGGCCCACGTAGTACAAGCGGCGGCCGTCGAGCGACCAGGCCGGCGCCGAGACGGGTCCGAAGCGGCGGGTCACCTGGCGCAGGCCCCGGCCGCCCGCCCCGATGATGAAGAGGTCGCTGTTCTCCGGGTGGTAGTCCGCCTCGGGGACTCTGTTCGAGATGAAGGCAATCCGCCGGCCGTCCGGGCTCCAGGCCGGTTCCTGATCGTCCTGTTCGCCGCGCGTGAGCCGCTGCAGGCGCCCACCCGGGAAGGTGACCTTCCAGATGTGCCAACGCTCAGGGGGAAAGAACCCGTCGCCGTCGAGCTTGTGGAAGATCCGCGTGATGTGCTTGTACGTGGCGTGCCGCTTGCGCTGCTCCGGGTCGATCTGGGGCTGGTCACGATGGCAGAAGAGCAGTGCCCGCCCGTCGGGCGACCAGCTCAGTTGGCGCACGGGGCCACCGGCGAGGCGCGTGAGCTGCCAGGGCTCGCCCCCGGCCAGCGGCAAGACGCGCACCTGGGAGGGACCGTCCGGCGGCTTGGAGATGTAGGCGATGTGCCGGCCATCGGGGGACCAGCGCGGTTCGCTGTCGATCGTCTGTCCGCGGGTCAGTTGCCGGGGCCGGCCACCGCGGGCCCCGGCCACGAAGAGGTGCGCATTGTACGCGTTGTTGCGGCTGTCGATGACCTTGAGGGCGAAGACCACCGTCTTTCCGTCCGGCGCCAGATCGAGACCGGTGGGGATCTTCAGGCGCAACAGGTCATCGGGGCGCAGCGTGCGCCGGCGTGCGGCCATGGCGATTCCTCCGGGCGTCGCGGCCCCAGCGGCATGCGGCCAGCGCGATTCCTGCTGCGCGTCGCGGCCCCGCGCGCCGTGTGGCCAAGGCGATTCCCGAGCGGGCTTACGGCTCCCACGTCTGCAGGATGTGGACGTAGTTGGCCCGCTCGTAAGCGCTCGGATCGGGGCTGTTCTTCAGGTTCATGCTGCCGCGCATCTGGGCGATCGACTCGTAGCCGTGCTTCTCCATCCAGGAGACCATGTCCCCGCGCACCTTCTGCAGGTGCTTGGGACCGTGCTCGAGCAATGCCGAGACCATCTGGATGGTGTCGGCACCCGCCATGATCGCCTTGATCGCATCCGCTGCGGTGTGCACCCCGCCGGTCGCGCTCAGGTGCAGTCTGGTGCGCCCCGACAGGATGGCCAACCAGCGCAGGCGCACGAGCAGCTCGGCGGGGGTCGACAGCACGAGCGTGCGCTTCACCTCCAGCTTCTCGATGTCGATGTCGGGTTGGTAGAAGCGGTTGAAGATCACCAGGGCCTTCACGCCGGCATCCTCGATACAGCGGGCGAAGGCCGGGACTGAGGTATAGTAAGGCGAGATCTTGACCGCTACGGGAATCTGGACCGCCTGCACGACCGCCTTGGCCAGATCGAGGCTCTTGACCTCGACCACATCGCCGCAGCGATCGTCGGTGGCGGCCAGGTGGTACACGTTAAGCTCGAGCCCATCCGCGCCCGCCTCGGCGATCATCTTGGCGTAGCGCACCCAACCGCCCGAGCTGATGCCGTTCAGCGAGCCGATCACCGGGATCGCGACCGCCTTCTTGATCTGCTGGACTTGATGCAGATACTCCTCGGAGCCAAAGCGGTATTCGTCGACCCGCGGGAAGTAGGAGAGCGCCTCGCCGAAAGAATCGGTGTGGGCGTCAATCGCTCCGGCCGCGGCCTGCTCCTCCGCGATGATCTGCTCCTCGAAGAGCGAGTTCATCACGATGGCCGCCGCGCCCGCGTCTTCCAGTCGCTTGACGGTGTCGAACTCCTTGACGAGCGGCGAAGAACCCACCATGAACGGGTTGGACAGCTTCAGTCCCATGTAGTGCGTCGAAAGATCCATCGTTATCCCCTCCTGGCGGATGTCCCTCTGTCAGCCGTCCGACGCCGGCTAGGCCTCGGTCTCCTTGGGCAGCGTTAGCCCCGCCATATGTTTGTACATGGCCATGCGTTCGCGCTGCGACTGCTGGGCCATCTCGAGCAGCATCTTGAAGCGCTGCGGATTGGACTTCTCAATCATCCGGAAGCGCGTCTCATTGCGCATATACTCCTCGACCGAGGCGGTGGGTTCCACCTTCGAGTCGATCTTGAGCATCGGTTCGCCCTTCGCCTGGTTGCGCGGATCGAACCGGTAGAGCGGCCAGAGACCGCTCGCGACCGCAAGCTGCTGCTGCGAGGGGCCGTTGATCAGATCGTAGCCGTGGGCGATGCAGTGGCTATAGGCGATGATGAGCGAGGTGCCCTGATAGGCGTCGGCCTCAGCGAAGGCGCGCACGGTCTGGGCGTCATTGGCGCCGATGGCGACGCGCGCCACGTAGGCGCTGCCGTAGATCATGGCCATCATCCCCAAGTCCTTTTTGGGCGAGGACTTGCCCGCCGACGCGAACTTGGCGACCGCGCCCAGCGGCGTCGCCTTGGAAGCCTGGCCGCCGGTGTTCGAGTAGACCTCGGTGTCCAGGACCAGGATGTTCACGTCGCGACCCAGGGCCACGACGTGGTCGAGGCCGCCGTAGCCGATGTCGTAGGCCCAGCCGTCGCCGCCCAGGATCCAGACGCTCTTCTTGACCAGGTAGTCGGCCAAGCCCAGGAGGCGGGCTGCCTCGGGCGCACTGCCGTTGCCGGTCAGCTTGGCCTTGAGGGTTGCCACGCGCCGGCGTTGCTCCTCGATACCGGCCTCGTTCGTCTGGTCGGCGTTCAGGATGTCGCGCACGAGGTCGTCGCCCACGCGCGGGCCGAGCTGGCGCAGCAGCTCGGCCGCGTAGCCGGCGTGTTTGTCGACTGCCAGGCGCAGCCCCAAGCCGAACTCCGCATTGTCCTCGAAGAGCGAGTTGTTCCAGGTCGGCCCGCGTCCGTCACGGTTGGCGGTATAGGGTGTGGTCGGCAAGTTGCCGCCGTAGATCGACGAGCAGCCGGTGGCGTTGGACACCAGCATCCGATCGCCGAAGAGCTGGGTTATCAACTTGACGTAGGGCGTCTCGCCGCAGCCGGCGCAGGCCCCCGAAAACTCGAAGAGCGGCTCGAGGAACTGCGAGCCCTTGACCGTGTTGGGCTTGACCTTGCCGCGTTCGACGTAGGGCAGCGTCAGGAAGAAGGCGAAGTTCTGGCTCTCCGGCTCGCGCAGCGGCATCTGCGGTTGCATCATCAGCGCCTTGCGCGCCGGAGCGGCCTTGTCCTTGCCGGGGCAGGTCTTGGCGCACAGGCCGCAGCCGGTGCAGTCCTCGGGCGCGACCTGGATGGTGAACTTCTGGCCCTTGAAGTCCGGCGCCTTGTAGTCGGCCGACTTGAAGGTCGTCGGAGCCTTGGCCAAGAGCGCCGGCTCGTAGACCTTCGGGCGGATCGCGGCGTGCGGGCAGATGATCGAGCATTTGTTGCACTGGATGCAGAGCTCCGGGTTCCAGACCGGGATTTCGAGCGCGATGTTGCGCTTCTCCCACTTGGTGGTGCCCACCGGCCAAGTGCCATCGGTGCTGAAGGCGCCCACCGGCAGCTCGTCGCCCTTGTTGACCATGATCTTGGCGGTCACGTTGCGCACGAACTCGGGCGCTTCCGGCGCGACCACCGGCGGGCGGCGCTTGGTGGTGGTCGGTTTATTCGGGACCTTGACCTCGTGCAGATTCGCCAGGGTCATGTCGACGGCGTTGAAATTGCGCTCGACGACGTCCGCGCCCTTCGCGCCGTACGTCTTCTTGATGGTGCGCTTGATCTGGGCGATCGCCTCGTCGCGCGGCAACACGCCCGAGATGGCGAAGAAGCAGGTCTGCATGATCGTGTTGACGCGCGTGCCCATCTTGGCCTCGTGCGCCACCTTGTAGCCGTCGATCACGTAGAAGCGCAACTTCTTGGCGATGATCTGCTCCTGCACCTCGAGGGGCAGCTCGTCCCAGACCTTGTCCGGGCCGAACGGCGCGTTGAGCAAGAAGACAGCGCCAGGCGCGGCATACTCGAGCACATCGTAGCGCTCGAGGAAGACGAACTGGTGACAGGCCACGAAATTGGCCTTCTTGATCAGGTAGGTCGAGCGGATCGGCCGCGGGCCGAAGCGCAAGTGCGAGATCGTGATGGCGCCCGACTTCTTCGAGTCGTAGACGAAGTACCCTTGAGCGTTGTTGGGCGTTTCCTCGCCGATGATCTTGATCGAGTTCTTGTTCGCGCCGACCGTGCCGTCCGCCCCCAGGCCGAAGAAGACGCCGCGCACGACGTCATCGCCTTCGGTGTCGAAGGTCTCGTCAACCGCGAGCGACGTGTGGGTGACGTCGTCCTCGATCCCGACCGTGAAGTGGTTCTTGGGCTTCTCCTTGGCCAACTCATCGTAGACCGCCTTGACCATCGGCGGGTTGAATTCCTTCGACGAAAGGCCATAGCGGCCGCCGATCACCTTGGGGCAATCCGTGTCCTTCCAGGGCGTCAACCCTAACTCGCGACCTTCACGCAGCGCGGCCAAGACGTCGAGGTGCAGGGGCTCACCGATGGCGCCCGGCTCCTTGGTGCGGTCGAGCACGGCGATGGCGCGCGTCGAGGCGGGCAGGGCCTTGATGAAGTGGGGGATGGAGAATGGCCGGTAGAGGCGCACCTGCACGAGCCCGATCCGCTCGCCCTTGGCCTGGAGATGGTCGATCGTCTCCTTGACCGCCTCGCCGCCCGAACCCATCAGTACGATGATGCGCTCGGCCTCGGGGTGACCGTAGTAGTCGAAGAGGTGGTAATGCCGGCCGGTGAGCTGGCCGAACTTCTTCATCACCCGCTCCACGATCGCGGGGCACTCGTCGTAGAAGGGGTTGCAGGCCTCGCGCGCCTGGAAGAACTCGTTGGGATTCTGGGCCGTGCCGCGCAGGACCGGCCGGTCGGGCGTCATGGCGCGCTCGCGGTGAGCCGTGACCATCTCGTCCGAGATCATGTGGCGCAAGTCGTCGTTGGTCAGCTCGATGACCTTGTTCACCTCATGGGAGATCCGGAAACCCTCGAAGAAGTGGAGGAAGGGCACGCGCGCCTCGAGCGTGGCCGCATGGCCGATGCAGGCGAGGTCGTGGACTTCCTGAACGGATGCCGAGCTGAGCAGCGCATAGCCCGTCTGACGCACCGCCATCACGTCCGAGTGATCTCCGAAGATGGAGAGCGCGTGGGTCGCCAGCGTGCGGGCCGAAACGTGCATGCACATGGAGGTCAGCTCGCCGGCGATCTTGTACATGCTCGGGATCATCAGCAGGAGGCCCTGCGAGGCCGTGAAGGTCGTGGTCAGCGCCCCGGCCTGCAGCGACCCGTGCACCGCGGCGGCGGCGCCGCCCTCGGACTGCATCTCGACCACCTGCGGCACGGTGCCCCAGATGTTGGGCTGTCCGGCGGCGGACCATTCGTCGGCCAGCTCGCCCATGACGGAAGAGGGGGTGATGGGATAGATGGCGATCACCTCGCTGACGCGGTGGCCCACCGAAGAGGCTGCCGTATTCCCATCGATCGTGATCATGCGTCGTTCGGCCATGGTGTAACCTCCAGTACGATTGCCCTAGCGGCCGGCCCCAAGGAGACCCTGAGCGCGCGGACCCCGGTCGCTGTTCGGGTGCCGGGGCTCCGGCGGACCTCCGCCGAGGAGGTTGGGCGCATCCGCCGCCGCCCTTCTCAGCGCCTTGGTGCAAGGCCGGAACAGACGAGCTTATGCCGCCGGTCGTGGGGCGGTCAAGGGCTACCCCGGATCGAGGGAGACCGCTTTCGAGGGGTCGGGCCGGTGGCATTGTGCCCCCCCAACGTCCTGCACTATGCTCCGCGCATGGGCTCCAGCCGCCGCCAGCAGCCACCCTCGCACCCCCTGGCGCGGGTTCAGTCCGCCCTGCTCGCCTGGTATGAGCAGGGCGCGCGCGACCTGCCCTGGCGCCGTACGAGGGACCCCTACAGCATTTGGGTGTCAGAGGTGATGCTCCAGCAGACGCAGGTCGAGACGGTTCGACGCTACTATGATGCGTTCCTGCGCCGCTTTCCGGATCTGGCGACGCTGGCCGCGGCTCCCCTGCAATCGGTGCTCAAGGCCTGGGAGGGGCTCGGCTACTACCGGCGCGCCAGGGCCCTCCAGGCCGCGGCGCGGATCTGCATGGCGGGCGGCGGCCGCCTGCCGTCCACCTGGGCGGAATTCCGCGGCCTGCCGGGGGTGGGGGACTACACGGCCGCGGCAGTCTGGGCGATCGCCCACGGCGAGCCGCACCTGCCGTTGGACGGCAACGTGCGCCGGGTGCTCGCGAGGCTGTGCGATCTGGACACCCTGCGCGACCGGGACTACCGCGTGGCCGGTGAGCCCCTCTTCAGCGGCTTGAGCAAGGTTCAAGTGCCAGCCATGGCGCAGGCCCTCATGGAGCTGGGGGCCACGATCTGCCGGCCCCGGAATCCGCTGTGTCCGGCCTGCCCGACCCGGGGCGATTGCCTCGCCCGGCGCGCGGGCACCGTGGCCGTCCGGCCCCGCCGGAGGGTGCGCCCGGAGCGGCCTCATCACCGGGTGGCCATTGCTTACCTGCGCGATCGCGCGGGCCGCGTCCTGCTGGCACGCCGCCCCGAGGAAGGCTTCCTGGGCGGGCTCTGGGAGCTGCCGGGCGGCAAGATCGAACCGGGGGAGGAGGTCGCGGACGCGGTGCGGCGTGAGCTGCGTGAGGAGACCGGCATCGATCGCATCCGCGATCTGCGCCAGGTCGGTACGGTCGAACACGCCTATACGCACTTCCGCGTCACGTTGCAGCTCTTCGAGGGCGAAACGACTCAGCGGGGCCGCCTCGGCAGCGGCCCCGCTGAAATCCGCTGGGTGGACCCGGCCTGCCTCGGCGACTATCCCGTGCCGCGCGGGACCCGCAAGGCGCTGGCGCTGCGCGAGCGCGCCGTGGGACGATTCATCCGCAGTCAGTCCAGCCGGAAGGACGGGAGCCTTATCGCAGGAGCACGAGTCGGATTTCAGCCCGCGCTCCGTTCTGCGTCGCCCAGGCGCAGTAGATCCCGGCCGGTACGCGGCGGCCCTGTCCGTCGCGGCCATCCCAACGGAACGGCGTGACCGCCCCGGGGAGCGGCTGGAGCTGACGGGTGAGCACCGCGCGGCCCGCCGGATCACAGATGGACAGGTCAATCGGGCCAGCCCCACCCGAGCGGATCTCCAGGTGGACCATTCCAGAGGCCGGATGGGGTCCGGGCAGGCCGAAGGACAGCTCGTCGCGCGGAATTCGAGCTGATGGCTGTCTGTGGCCGCCCGTCGGCTCCGGCGCCACCGGGCCCAACCCCGCCGCATAATGGCGTAGCGCGTCCAGGATGCGCAGTTTGCCCGCTCCCCAGCGATCGGGATCGGTTGTGTGCACATCCGTGCCGGCCCCCAGACGAATGGCGGCCCGGAAGAACCCGTTGTCCATGTAGGGCCAGAGTTGACGCAACAGGGCCGCCGCGCCGGCGACGTGCGGCCCGGCGGCGGAGGTACCGCCGAAGGGGGTGTAGCGTCCGTGGCCAAGGGGGGAGGTCGAGTAGACGGTGGAGCCGGGAGCGGCAATGTCGACGTCCGCGCGACCATCGATCCGCGGTCCCCAACCACTGAAGTCGTTGATGCCCGCGTCGCCTTCCGGCTGGTAGGCAGCCACCGAAATGGCCGAATCGGCCGTGGCCGGCCACGTCACCGTATACCGCGGATCGACCTCGTCCCAGAAGCTCGCCGTCAGCCAGCTCGAGATGTCGTCGATGATGAACCCGTGCATGTCGTAGCCGGGAATGCTGTTAGGGATGACCCCGAAACCGTACGAACCCACCAGCGATGTTCCCGGAACGCAGGGCTCGATGCGCACATCGATGCGATGCGTGCCTCGCGGCGAGACCGAAAACGCCGAGTACACCTCGTAGGTGCCGATTTCCTGCGTGGTGCCGTCGAGGGCCAGCGCCGCGCTCACCCCGCCGGGCACGCGGAGTGTGACTGCGGGTATGTCGGGCACGAGCCAGAGCAGGTCCGCCCAGATCACGCTTGCATTCTGGCTGCCGCGGAAGCCCGCCGGACCGGGGACGGCGAAGTGGGTGTGCATCAATCCCGTCGCCAGATTGCCGGCCGGGACCACCTGGATGATGCCTTCGTCGGCGGCGTACTCGTTCAGCATCGTCTCGACGTTGGAGGAGCCGTCCATGTACTCCCAGATCCATTCACCATCCTCGATCAGGAACACGTCGGGCTGGTAGGAGGCCGCCCAGGCCAGATGGTCCTCCATGGGGACGAGAAAAGGCGGCTCGCTGGTGTACTCGTTGACCGCATGGAGCATCTGGCATTCGGGCGCGATCCCCGACAGGCGATTGATCCTGGGCCAACCGCCGCAGAGGATGCCGCTCACGCCCGTGCCGTGGCCCCAGTAGTCGGTTTCCGCCTGGAGGAGGTTGACACCGCGCTCGCCCACGAAGCCATCGCGCCCCCGCACGGCGCGCACTTTGGACGTCCCCAGCATGACGAGCTGCTCGCCCGGGTCGAGGCGATCATTGCTGTTGATGTCGAGGGCCAGGAACAGAAATTCCCCGTAGCTCGGCTGATCCTCACCGAATTGGGGGCCGTAGTCGCGGGCCATGTTATCGTTGGCGTCGTTGTACAGCCAGTCGAACGAGGGATTGTACGCACCAGGATCGTTGCCGTAGATGCCGGCGCCATCGCCTTCGAAGTAACGCAGCGCCTCGTCCGGATCGACCTGATGATTGCCGTTGAGATCGACCGCATCGGGGGGCGTCAGGCCGCCGCTCAGGTCGGCGTCAATCCAGTCGAGCGTGTCGCCATCGGCAAAGAAGAAGGCCGGATGGTAGTACTCGATACCGGTGTCGAAATCGGCCACGAGTTGCCCGCGGCCCGTGAGCGGGCGATGGTGCATGTCCTGGAGCAACCAGACGGTCTCGGCCTGGACCTGGGGCCGGCTGGTGGCCAGCGGTCGCCGGGGGGCCACGCGCCAACCGGGCGCGATCTGGAGCACGGCCGGATGGCTGGCGACATCGGCCAGCCTCTGCCAGGGGATCCAGGCCGGGTAGACCGTGCGGCTGCCGGCCGGCCCCTGCCCGAAGTCGCTGAAACTGACTCCCAGGGCCGTGAGGGCCGCCAGATCACCCGCGGAGGGGGTCCCGGCGAAGCGGATCGATCCGGCGAACCCCTCGGCAGCGGCGACCCGCAGGGCGGCCGCTGTGGCGCGGCAGCCATCGGCCTCGAAGCGCGCGGCGGCCCCGGCCGGCCCGGCGACCAGGCCGCGGGTCAGGTCCGCAGCGGTTCCCGTGCCCAGTGCGGCGCGGGCCTGGGCGAGGTAGATGAGCCGCGGGTCGAGCGTGCCCGCGTGGGCTCGGGGTTGGCACAGAACCACCAGAGCGCCGACGCAGATGGTCCAGGCGGTCAGGCGCGGCAGGTTGAGGCTCGATCGAGCTGGGTTACAGCTCGGTCGTGATGAGCCGGGGCTCGATCGCATCGCCATGATCTTCCCCCGTGGTCGGTCCCTGACGGCCGCCCATCTGGACGGCGGGAGAAGCGTTCCGGATCCTGGCGTGTCACACCGCCGGGAGGGTGTTAGCGTATCAGCAGCACCTTGACCGAGCTCGAGGCCGGGCCGGCTTGGATCCGGCACGCGTAGATGCCTCCCGGCAGTGCCCCACCGTCATCACCCAGGCCGCGCCAGTCGAGTTGGTGCGGACCGGGTTGGGCACCGTACCTCACCAGAGAGTAGACGACGCGACCGGCCGCGTCGACCACCTCGAGTTCCAGGTCGCCCGGATGGGTCAGCTCGAAACACAGGGTGGTCCGGGCGCCAAACGGATTCGGGCGGGCCATGAGGCCCAGGGAGCGCCACCGATCGGCCGACGGGTCGTCCACCCCGGCGCCGTAGTTGGATGACCCCGGCGTGGGGCTCGTGAAGTAGCGCCACTCGGCGCCGCCATCGGGGAAGCGCCCGCGGGAGATGTCGGCTGTCTGCGGACCGAAGGTCACCGAGTCGACGAACACGTATCCCTGGGGGGTATGGCGGCAGAGGCCGATCTCCTCCCCGTTGGTCGAGGAGAGCTTGAAATTCGCATGCAGCGGTCCCTGGGACCCGTCCTCATCGCACCAGATGATCACGAATCCTCGTGCAGGTATCGAGATGTCAGGCAGCGCAAACTTGTCGGGATTGTCGAAGTTGTCGGTGATGTACAGCCCTAGCAGTCCGACAGAGAATGTCCCGGCATTGTACAATTCGATCCAGTCTTCATACTCACCGAACTCGTCGGGGATGGTCGTGGTATTCAATGCCATGAACTCGTTGATGAACAGCGGGGGCGATTCATCTCGCACCAAGTAGGCGTAGGTTGACAGGGGGGCCGACGGCGGATCCAGGCTGATCAGGCCGAGATCATCCTGCGCCCAGACGTAGTATTGCACCACGGTGCCGTTGGGATAGGGGAGGATCTGAGCGCCCCAGAGCTGGTCACCGGCCCCTTCATCGTGGTGCTGGCCGTCATCGTGAAGCGCGAGCTCGATGTACCCGTTTCCAGCGTTGTAGAAGACCTTGGCCTGCGAGATGCCCGCGTCATCCGCGATCCTGGCATTGATCGTGACGGTGTCCTGGCTCGTCGGGCCAATGGGTACGTGCTTGGTGCCCACGATGAACGGGGCGAGGTTCACGAGGTGCGGCTGATTGGAGATGGCCGGTGTAGGAGTCTCCATGTACGTGAACAGCCCAGTCCCGTCGGGGTAGCGCCCATAGGAGATGTTCGTTCCCTGCACGCCGAAGGAGAGCGTGTCGATCGCACCGTTGCCGACGCCGAGGTAGTCGAAGAGCCCGAGCTGCTCGCCGGACCTCTCGAGTTTGAACGTCGTGTGCAAAGGGCCCTGCTCAGGCTCACCGTCGGTCCACACGATGAGAAATCCCCCGACCGGGATCGTCGTATCCGGAAACTCCCACTTCTGTGTCTCGGACAAGTTGTCGGTGAGGAACTTGCCCTCCAGGTTCACCGCGGTCGGTCCGAGGTTGAAGAGCTCAACCCAATCGTCATCGTCGCCGAACTCGTCGAAGTAAAAGTGGTCGTTGTCAGCCATGAACTCGTTGATGACGAGCTGCCCCTCCCGCAGGGCGCGATCGCCACCGGTCGCTCCGGCGGCCGCCGCACGGTCGGCCGCACCGGCGGCGGGGTCGAGCGGCCGGTCGGCCGCGGGGGCCGCCCAGGCGGCCAGAGCCCAGGCCAGCCCCAGGGCGGCGGCCAGCACGATGAGTCCTGCCAGGCGACGGGTGACCAAGGTGTCGGCGGGCACTCGAAGACCGACGGCGCGAGGAGACGATGGGCGCGATGCCCGCGTGGAACCGTCTCTGAGATGCATAGCATGCCTCCGCGGCTGGCAGGGATGCCTGAGTTGCTGATAACTCACGAACATACTGATTGTACCACGGAGGAGGGAGTTTCGTGGGGCTGAATCCGATTCGGATAGAGATTCTAAAATGCAAAGGAGGAGGGCCTTAGCCTCCCCCTTTGTATCGGAGTGCCGCGCCGGGCCTTGCTGGCGGGCCGAGGGCGCCCCGCCGGCCTGGCGGCCTACCGCCTGGGGCCCGGCATCGTGCCCGGCAGCCTGGCGGCCAGCCGGCGGGGTGGCTGCCTAGGGGCCGAAGGGGTCGTCGCCCGCCCGGCCGGCGGAACGGTCGGCCGGCGGCAGGCTGCCCGCGTCACGCCGGGCCACCAGCTCGTTGCGCGTCCGGGCGTATCTCCAGATCAGGTAGATCCCCGCGCCCAGGAGCGCCAGCGGCCAGAGATGCTCGAGGAACTCCAGATCCATATCGAAGGTGACCGACAGGGTCAGGAGCAGCCCCGCGATGAGCAGAATGACGCCGCCCGCCAGGGGGCTGTCGGTCGGCGCAGCGATGGTCTCAACGCCGGCGAGGTGCCGGTTGTACAGCTTCGCCTTGCGCACCGCATCGATGATGTTGAAGATCCAGAAGAATGACAGGAACATTCCCAGGAAAGGCGCGCCGCCCGCGTGCTCGTGCCGGTCGAGCAGCGTGATCGTTGCGGCCGCGACCAGGAGCATGATGAAGCCGCTTTTGTAGTAGCCGACATAGGCCTGTCCCAAACCGGGCATGAGTGAAAGAAACCCGGCCAGCGTCGGCGACTTGCGCAGGCCTTCCTTCTCCCGATCGAGCAGGTTGTCCTTCTCCAGACAGTGCTTGCAGACGACCGCGTTCTTCCAGTGGATCACGCAGCTGTCGCAAAGCGGCTTCTGGCAGGTGGAGCAGACCGCTATCGCCGCGGTTTCAGGGTGATTAGCGCAGTTCATCGGTTTCTACCTCCGTCCCTTGGTGCCCGGGCGCAACGGTGGTTCCGAATCGCTCCACGGGACCCGGCAGACTCGCTGGGTCCGCGTGGTCCACGGGACCCGGCGGACTCGCTGGCTCCGCGCTGTCCACGGGACCCGGCGGACTCGCTGGCTCCGCGCTGTCCACGGGAGCATTCGGTCCGGTGGCGGCCGGAGCGGTGGAGTGCCCCGCCGCCGCCTCGCCCGCCTGGGCGGGTTTGATGTGATCGAGCGAATCGTCTGCGATCAGGCCGATGCGACCCAGGGCGTCCTTCAGTGCAGGGGCCACGACGGCCACCCGCGGATCGGACGCCGCGCGGTTGTCGATCGCCGAAGTGATGGAGTTCTCGACGCGGGCCCGCATGCGAGTCAATCCATCCAGCACCGACTGCCGCCCACCGTCGATGGTCGCACCGACCTCGGCGGCGGCAGCGATGACGTGATTCCCCAAGGAGCTCGTGATGTCACCCAGGGCGACTTGTCGCCCGACGCGCTGTTCGACCTGGCTGCCGGCCTGGCGCACTGAGCGCAGCCAGTCTGTCATCGAAGGGCCGGCCAGGGGGGTGGTCAGGAGCGCGCAGACGACCGCCCCTTCCCACAAGGCCTCGGGCCGGCGCACCAGGACGCGGAGCACCGCCAGCCAGCTCGGCCGCGCCGGCATGGTGCGTGCTAGGATCTCGGTCGCGAAGGCATGATCGGCGTGCAGGTGCTCGAGCGCAGCGTAGTATGATGGCAGGTCGCGCAGCACCGTGGCCAGCGCCGCACACGCTGCGCAGTTCTCCAGATGGAGATCGACGCGGCGCGCTGTGTCGGGGACGAGCGGCGCGTCCACCGCCTCGGCCAGGCGCAGGCGCACGTAGGTGCAGTCCGCACCGACCGTGCGTTCGAGCGTGCGCCCCAGCCAGTCCGTGCTGGTCTCCGATTGGCCGGGCGCAGAGTGCGCCGGTGAGAGCACGCTGCCCGCAACGCCGGTCGAGCTCCAGGCGACGCCTGGGGCGCTCATCATCGCGGCCGCCACTTCGTGGCAGGCGGCGCAGCCGGCTTCGTGCTCCACCATCTGATCGAACAGGTGGGGCGCGAGGTTTCCGCTCAGGTAGCGGTCCAGCAGCTCACGGAAGGTTCTACAGTCCATTGGAACCCTCCGGTTGCGATGTGGCCTGCTGCAACTGCAGAATGGCGCCGCCCAGCTCGATGCGCGCACGGTGGACACGAGACTTCACCGTGCCGATCGGCACGCCCAGCATGACGGCGATCTCCTCCAGGGAATGGCCTTGGAGGTCCTTCAGGACGATCGCCTCGCGGCTGATCTCGCCCAGCGTTCCCATCGCCGTCATCAGGAACTCGTGGCGCTCGCGGCGCTGCAGGCGCCGGTCGGTGGCTTCGCCCGGGGACTCGATATTGGAATATTCGTCGACGGGCGTATCGACGAGCACCCGGTCGCGCCTGCGGCTGCGGTAGCGGTCGATGCACAGGTTCCGCGCCAGGCTGTTGAACCAGGTCAGGAAGGGTCTGTCAGTTTGGTACTGGTCCATCTTCTCGTACAGGCGCACGAAGATCTCCTGTGCCAGATCGCGCGCCTCCTCCCGATTGCCCGTGAATTGATAGGCAAGGTTCAGGATTCGGTCCTGATGGCGCCGGATGAAGCGTTCCCAGGCCCGCTCGTCGCCCTCACGACAGAGGCCGATGAGTTGCTCGTCGGTCGTCACCCGGTTCTGGTCTCCCCATGGAGCTGACGGAACGCCCGCCACTGCCCGCCACCCTGCGCTGTCCCCGCCGTCCTCGGCCTGCGGCGCAGCCCTTCGCGTTCCGGGATACTCCCGCGAGGCCCTGACCGGCCGGGATCGAGTTCCCATCGCGCCGGTCGTCTCCTGGTACGAGCGGCCGCAAAGCGGAGTTCGGTTGCAGGCTCAGGTGCGCTGCCGGCTCGCACGCCTGGGGACCGCGCCCAGGATAGTCCCGGACGCCGGCTGGCTCACGTCGGATCGCTAACTGCCCATCTACCCAGGACCTAACGAAGGATGACCCACCTCGAAGCGGCGCGCCCGGCAGACCCGTCGATCGCCACGAAGTACGTGCCGCCAGGCAGCGGCCGCCCACTCCGGTCCGTTCCCGGCCACTGCCAGGTCAGCCCGTGCCTGCTGATCGGCAGGCGTTCCGTCCATACGATTCGCCCGCTCGCATCGCAGACCCGCAGCTCGCACGTCCCGACCTGGCCGCCGGAGAGATGCAGCCACGACGACGCCTGGAAGGGATTGGGGCTCAGTCGAATCACCGGCCCGCCGCCGGACAGAGGCTCGAGACCCGGACGCACGTGGCTGAGGTCCTCCGTGATCGCCCTCACACCGCGCCCGCGCAACCCCGCGAAGACGTACTCGTGCGTTGGCCCATACACCAGGCCCCAAACCGTGGTCCCTTCGATGCCCTGATTGTAGGGCACCCAAGTGTCGCCCTCGTCCTCGCTGCGGTAGACACCCGCTCCTTGGGATCCGGCGTAGACATCGGCGGTCTGAGTGCCCATCACAGACCAACACAGGCTGTAGAAGCTGCCGGCATGCTCCCACGTCACGCCGCTGTCATAGGAGCGGAAGATCCCCCGATCGGTGGCGCAGTAGGCGATCTCGGCTTCGCGCTCGCCGTCGCCCATTGTGGAGGACAGGCGCACCGAAAGGTCGTTGTGATAGCTGGCGCTTTCGAGTCCGGTGCCCGGCAGATAGCTGGCCCCCCCGTCATCGGAGTAGTAGACAGCCCCGTTGCCGGACTGCTGATAGGCGACCAGGACGCGCGTGCCGCTCATGAGCGGCACCAGCTCGATCTCCGGGTACAGACCGCCCGCAGGCAGGCCCGTGCCGGTGAGCCAGGTGGCGCCTCCATTGGCCGAGCGCATGACCCCGCCGATCTCCTTGCCCGCCCACATCTGTTGTGGATCACTCCAGTGGATCGCCACCGACGTGAGGGCTGTGCCTGCCAGCCCGGCCCGCGTCCAGCTCGCGCCATGATCATCGGAGCGAAAGACGCCGTCTCCCGTGGCGACGATCATGCGGTCCACCTGGAACTGATGGTGGTCGGCCGGGGCGATGCCGCTGATGCCCCAGTCGGCCAGGCCATTCGCCCGCAGTTCCCAGGTTTGTCCGCCGTCGCCGCTGCACCACAAACCGCTTTCATCCGTCCCGGCCCAGAGCTGGCCCAAGTCCGCGTAGTAGGCCACGGCATACACGAAGGCGTCGTCGAGGCCCTCCTGCGACACGACCCACGGCGTGCGCGCGCCGCCGGAACGATAGACGCCGCCCCAATGACCGAAGAGCACGCCGGCTGAGCCGGCCGCGCCCGCCTGCCAGAAGTCGGCCACGATCCCGGCGCTGGACGCCGCCCAGCTATCGCCGCCATCGGTGCTCTCGAAGATGCCCTGCCCGATAATGGCCGCGTAGAGCACGCCGTCGTGCTCGACCACCGGGGCGTAGCCGACCCCGTCGAGGACCCGCACCCAGCTTTCGCCGCCGTTGAGCGTGCGATAGATGCCCGCGGTTCCCTGCACGGCCACGGTGACGAAAACGCGGTCGGCATCATCCGGCGTGACGTAGAGGCCATACCCAGAGCACCCGGAGGGACCGCTGGGCGTCCAGCTCTCTCCGCCGTTGTCGCTGCGGTAGACGGCGCTCGAGAGACCCGACATGGCGACGTACATGCGCTCGGGCTCGAGGGTGGAGGTTCCGTAGCCCTTGATGAAGCCCTGGCTCAGGCCCACGGGATTCCAGGTCACGCCCCCGTCGGTGGAGCGGCGCAGGCCCTGATTCGAGGAGAGACCGGCAATGAGGATGTTGCCATCGTTGACTTTCACACCGGCCCCGAGCACGAACTGCCCCGCCAAGGCGATGCGCGTCCAGGTCAGGCCCGCGTCCAGCGAGCGGTAGAGGCCGTCGTAGACAGCCGCGTAGTAGACGCCCGGCTGCGCGGGTGATGACGCCAGGCCGTAGACCGGTCGATTGGCCAGACCCGTGTCTTGCCAGTCTGTCCCGCCGGAATTGCTGATCCAGACGCCCCCCGCCTCCGTGGCCCACGAGAAGCCGCATGCACACAGGATCCGGGTGGGGTCGTGAGGACTTGTGAGGAGCGCGCGCACGTTCCCGCCCCAGGGACCTTTGCCATCCCAGGTTCCATAGGCGCGCTCCACCGGGCACCGCGGGTCAATGGCTTCCGCGTAGTGGTGCGTGCTCTGGGGACATACCTCGGCGCCGGTCTCTTCATCGATCACTCGAACGGTGCCCTCGTCGAACCAGGCGGCGCTCTCGGCAGCGCGCGAGGCGGTGCTCCAGGTGGCGCTGAGCGACAAGGCCATCACGAGCGGGACTGCTAACGTGATACGCTTCCAGGGCGACATGGCGGCTTCCTCCTCTCGTGGAAGTAACGTGCGACGATCCGGCGCCCAAGGCTCGGGTGCGCTCCCAACGGCATCCTAGCACGACCGTGCAGCCCGGACACAGGCCAGCGGCCCGGGCGGGCCGTTTGGACTGGGCTCTCGCCCGCGGATCGAGTAGATTGCAGCCGCCATGAATCGATTGCGCAGTCCGGCCGCAGCGATGTGCGGCGTGTTGTGCGTGGCGGGTCTGGTCGCCGGCATCGTCTACCTCTATCTGGCGCAGGTCCTGTTCGACCCCGAGCGGTTCGCCGGCCGGGCGGCCGCGAGCCTCACGCAACCGCGAATCGCGCGGGTCGTTGCTGAGCAGGCTGCCGACCAGATCATCGTCCATCGCCGCGACCTGACCGCGTACCGGCCCCTCCTCCTGGGCACGCTCGAGTACGTCGTCGCATCCTCGCCCGTCCGCGCCGTCGTGCGGCGGGCTGCCAGGGAGGCCCACGCGAAGCTGATCTCCTCTTCGGGCAACGACATCCTGTTCACGGTCGGCGATCTCGGCGTCGTCCTGAGTCACGCGCTCGAAGCCTACCCCGAGATCGCGGCCAGAATCCCCGCGCGCCTCCAGGTGGTGCTCGGCAAGGTCGAGGACTACCCGTGGGCCAAGCATCTGAGGAGGGCAATGCGTCTCGGCTCCCAGCTCCGCGTGCGCGCGGCCGCCGGCCTCGGCCTTGGGGTTCTGGCCGGCGCCGTCGGCGTGCTGCTGGCCCGCCGAAGGGACCGCTATCTGCTGCGGCTCGGCCTGGGACTCGCGCTCACCGCGTTCGCCGTTGCCGGCTTGGCCCGCTTCGGCGGCGATGCGGCCGCCTTGCTGACGCGGACAACCACCGGCGCCGACCTCGTCAGCGGGCTCTGGCCCGTGTTCCTGGGACCGTTGGCGATTCAACTGCTGATCCTCGGTGGGTTGGGGATCGTGCTCATCGCGGCGGTGACTTCTCTGCTCGAGAGGATCGAGCCCGCGGTGCTCCTGCACAGTGTCGTAGGGCGCCTGGCGCAGAGGCGACTGAGCGCGCGGTGGGAGCTCCTGCGAGGTTTGCTATTCGTGGCCGCGGGGTTTCTCGTGCTGACTCACCCGCTGGGATCCCTGTTGGTGCTGGCGATCGTCGGTGGCTCCCTCCTGCTCTACGAGGGCATCCAGGAGCTGTTCGTGACCGCCGTGCGCTTCGCCCCGCGCATGGAGGCATCCATGGCCCCCGCCCGGCAGGGGGGCCGGCGCTCACCGCCGGCGGCCGTGCTCGTGGTCGGCGCGCTGACCGTGATCCTGATCGCGGCCGGGGCGGTGTGGATCGCGCAGCGCAGCACGAGCGACGCACCGGTGGCGGCGGTCGTCGACGCCTGCAACGGACATCCCCACTTGTGCGAGAAGCGGCTGAACGAGGTGGTTTTCGCCACGACCCACAACTCGATGGCGGCGGCGGACATCGCGGACTGGATGTTCCCCAACCAGGAGCGCGGCATCCGCACGCAGCTAGCGGACGGGGTGCGGGGGTTCTTGATCGACGTCCACTACGGCGTGCCCGTAGGCGACCGCGTCAAGACCCTTCTGGACGACGAGGAAGCGGCCCGCGCCAAGTACGAGCAGAGCCTCGGCCAGGAAGGCGTGGAGGCGGCGTTGCGCATCCGCGATCGGCTGGTGGGCGGGGACGAGGGCGACCGCGACGTGTATCTTGGCCACGGATTCTGCGAGTTGGGTGCGACGCGCTTCGTCTCGTGGTTAGAGGCGCTGCATGAGTTCCTGGTCGCCAATCCCGGCGAGGTCGTGATCCTCGTCATCCAGGACGAGGGCGTAGCGCCGGCCGACATCGCCCGCTGCTTCGCGGAGAGCGGCCTCGAGGCGCTCGTCTATTGGGGCGCCGTGTCGCCGCCCTGGCCGACGCTGCGCGAAATGGTGGATCGGGATGAGCGGGTGGTGGTGTTCGCCGAGAACGATGCCGAGGGCGTCCCCTGGTACCACCTGGCCGCCGGAGTGATCCAGGAGACGCCCTACCGGTTCCGCGACCCGTCGGAGTTCTCCAACGCGCCGAATCGCGGCGGCAGCACAGGCTCGCTGCTGTTGCTGAACCACTGGATCGAGACCGCACCGGCGCCGAAACCGGCCAATGCGCAGATCGTCAACGCCCACGACTTCCTGCTCGCCCGGGCCCGCGCCTGCCAGCAGGAGCGCGGCCTGCTGCCTAATCTGGTCGCGGTCGATTTCTACCGCACCGGCGATCTGCTCCGCGTGGTGGCGACGCTCAACGGCGTGGCGGAGGCCGGCGGCGAGTCGTTACCCTGACGAAGACGCCACGCCGGATGCCGGATCCCAAGCTGCTGGGCCCCGGTCGCTGCGCGCCAGCCCTGCTACTCTTGCTCTTGGGGCTGCTCTTCCACCCGGCCACCCAGATGCTTGCCCAGGAATTGCTCCATCGCTCGGTAGAAGTCGAAGCGATTCTCCTCCAGCAAGAAGCCGTGCCCCTCATTCTCCTTGACCATGTAGGGCACATCGATACCGCGCTGGCGCAGCGCCTCCACGATCTGATCCGATTCGGCCTTGTTCACGCGCGGGTCGTTCGCGCCCTGCGCCACCAGGAGCGGAACCTTGATCCGGTCGGCATGGAAGAAGGGGGAGGCCGCGGTCATGGCTTCCTTGTCTTTTTCCGGGTCGCCGACCATCTCGTAGATCATCTTGCGCCCGAGCTCCCAATAGGGCGGGAAGCTGCTCATGAAGGTGAAAAGGTTGCTGACGCCCACGTAGTCAACGCCGCAGGCGTAGAGGTCGGGCGTGAAGGTCAGTCCCGCCAGGGTGGCATAGCCGCCGTACGAGGCGCCGTAGATGGCGATCCGCTCGGGATCAGCGATCCTTTGCTCGATGAGCCAGTTCACACCGTCGGTGATGTCGTTCTGCATCGTGCCGCCCCACTGCTTGAAGGAGGCTTGCCAGAACGATTTCCCGTACCCGGTGGATCCGCGGAAGTTGACCTGCAGAACAGCGTACCCGCGGTTGGCCAGAAACTGCACCTCGGGATTGTATCCCCAGCTGTCCCGGTGCCAAGGGCCCCCGTGCGGGTTGACCACGACCGGAAGGCTCTGCTCCCCTTTCCCGCGGGGGAGGGTGAGATATCCGTGGATGGTGAGGCCGTCCCGTGCAGTGAACGAGATTGGCCGCATGTCCGCCATGTGTTCCTCGTTCAGCCACGGGCTGATGTCGGCCAGCTTGGTGAGCTCGCCGCTCTTGACATCGTAGGCGTAGTAGGCGCCGAAGATCTTGTCGCTGTAGGTCACGGCCAAAGCCCTCTGCTCGTCGCGGCTCATGCTGACAACCACGACCTCGTATCCGGGGAGGAGCCGGTCTAGATTCTCCTGGAGCTTCCCCCGTTGCTCGTCGAAGAACTCGAAATGCGTCTTGTCGGTCGTGTAGGCGACCCCGGTGAGCACCTTACGCGCTTTCGAGCGCAGGATGTGATCGACATCCACCTCCGGATGCTCGTAGATCAGGTTCAGAAGCTTCCCTTGCTCGATGTCGTACTCGTAGATGGCGGCCTTGTCGCGGTCGAGGTTGGAAGAAACCCAGAGCCGGGCGTCATCAAAGGTGAAGCCAAGCGGACGGAGCTGATCCTTGAAGCTGGTCGTGATAACGGTGCGGAAGCTGTCGGCCTCCGACTGGCGATAAAGGAGGCTCGTGTTGACCCCGTCGCTCGTTGTGGCAATGCGCAGCTTCCCCGTGTTGTCGGTCATCCACCCCGAGATGTTGCCCGGATTCTCGGCGATCATCGTCATCTCGCCGGTGTTCACGTTGATGCGGTAGACGTCGAAGAGGCGCGGGTCACGGCGGTTCATGGAGATGAGAGCCTCGTCATCGTTGTCCTCCAGCTCGTCGACGAAGTCCGCCCTGACCTCGTCGAAGGGGGTCAGCTCCTTCGGATTGCCGCCATCCGTATTGACGGCATAGACACGGTAGTTCTCGTCACCTCCCTCATCGAGGATGTAGAGGATACGGCCGTTTCCTTTCCAAGTGAATCCGGTGATGTCGCGCTCGGTGGCTGACGTCACCCGGGTTGCCTGGGCCTCCCCGATCTTCTGCACGAAGATGTTGAGCCGGGTGTTCCAGGGCTGGAGGAAGGCGATGGACTGCCCGTTGGGGGAGAGCTGGAATCCCACCTTCTCGGGGTTGCGGAAGAAGTCCCTCATCGGGATCAGCGGGGGCTCGGCCGCCCGCGGGGCAGCCAGCGGCAGGAGCATGAAACCCAGAACGAGCCCGGTCAGCCGGGGCATGAAGCCGGTACGCATTGCAGATGACCTCCTGTATGTGGTCCCTTTGGGGTCAAAGAAATGGATCGTTCTCTCCAGGCCGGCAGCGATTTTGGCAGTTCGCCGCTTGGAAGTCACTTCGATTCAGAGCCATCGCGTGGGCTCTCTGCTTCCCCTGATCCCTCAGCGCTCCGTCCACGAATGCATACGCCGTGTATCCAGTTGTGTCGCCTGCGCCGCCGGGCGCACACTGTCTGCCGGGCGGCACCATCGCTATAACTCACTTCCGGTAGACGCGTTCCCCCGCGACCCGGAGGGTACTCCGGCTGGGCACGTTCCTTGCTCCACCTGCGCGCAGCGTCGGGCGATCGAAAGCGAGGGCGGATGCGCATCGTTTACCGGATTGCCAGGATCACTGGCACCCTGTACGCGGTCCTCGTTGTGCTTTTCGTGGCTGGCTACCTTATCAATCCGAGCGGGGAAGGGGGGCTCCCGACGGACTACATTGGTTTGGCGATGTATCCCTTGGGCGTCTGTCTGGGGCTGTTCGCAGCCTGCCCTTCCGCGAATGCACGGAGGGAACGTCGATGGAATTCCTGGGCCGCATGCTGCGGCACCTACTCCTGCCGCCGCAGCGCATCGTCATGGTGGACGATGTCCGTGCCTGGCGTGGGTTCGAACTCTATGCCGCGGCGCTGCACGTGGCGCGCGCGATCGAGCGGACGACCGCCCGGCCTCACGTCGGGTTGATGCTGCCGACCTCGGGGCTGACGCCCGCGGGGATCCTGGCGACCTGGATGCTGGGGCGGACGATCGTGCCGATCAACTACCTCCTCCGGCCCGCGGAACGTGATCACGTCATCGAGAACGCAGAGCTGGACACAGTCGTCACGGTCACTCCGATGATCGATCACTTCGGTGATCTGCCCGCGCGCGTTCAGCAGATCCGCCTCGACCGCCTGTCATTCAAAGGGATCCCGCCGCTGCGCCGGCCCGTGCCCCGCTCCGAGGACCATCTGGCCGCCCTGCTCTACACGTCCGGCACATCCGGCCGGCCCAAGGGGGTGATGCTGACCGCCAGCAACCTGACGGCCAACGTCAGGCAATGCGTCGAGTGGGCCAGCCTCCCCCGCCGGACGGTCGTCCTGGGCGTCTTGCCACAGTTTCACTGTTTCGGTCTGACGGTGCTCACGCTCATGCCCCTCTGGCTCGGGGCCAAGGTGGTCTACACCGCGCGGTTCGTTCCCAAGAAAGTCCTGGAACTGCTGCTGGAACATCGCCCACACATCCTCCTGGCCATTCCTTCGATGTTGAACACCTTGCTCAATGCGAAGGGCGCGACGCGCGAGCACTTCGCCTCCGTGCGCCATCTCGTCTCGGGCGGCGAACCCCTGCCGCAGCAGGTGTTCGACGGCTTTCGCGAGCGATTCGGTGTCACGGTGAACGAGGGCTACGGCCTCACGGAGGCTTCTCCGGTGGCCAACTGGTGCCGCCCGCAGGACCACCGACGTTTCTCCGTTGGGCCGCCACTACCCGGGGTTGAGGAGAAGATCGTTGGTCCGGATGGAACCCGCCTCAGCGTGGACCAGGAGGGGGAGGTGCGGATCAAGGGGCCGAACGTGATGAAGGGATACTATGAACTGAACGACGAAACTGCGGCCGCCTTCGACGACGAAGGTTTCTTTCGAACCGGAGACATCGGCCGGATCGACGCCAACGGTCACTTGTACATCACGGGGCGCATCAAGGAGATGATGGTGATCGGCGGCGAGAATGTCTTCCCCCGGACCATCGAGGAGGTGCTCGACCACGATCCCGACGTACTGAGTTCAGCGGTCATTGGGATTCCAGACGCAAGCCGGGGAGAAGTCCCGGTGGCATTTGTCGAGCTGGTCGCTGGGGCGATGTTCGACGAGGCGCGGCTGCGGGCCCACTGCCGCGAGTACCTGGCGCCCTACCAGGTGCCCCGCCGGGTGATTCGCCTGGAGCAGATGCCGCGCAGCCCGGCGGGCAAGATCTTGCGGCGCGAGCTGCGTGGGCTGCTCGACGGGCGAGGTGTCAAGGCGTGAAGCGCTCGATCTGGGTCCTGCTCGTCGTGGCCGTGGTCGTGGCTGTGTCCGTCTCCGTCGCGGGCGCGATCAGCGAGCTGAGCTTCTCCAAGGCATATCGAGAGGAGGTGTGGCCTTACTACGAATCGGGTGAATTCGGATCGTTCGGGGGACAGAACGGCGTTCGCATCGCCTATGCCAAGTACCAAGCTGCCTCCGAGCAGGGTGCGCTAGTGATCGTGCTTGGCAAGTCCGAGTCCTTCTTCAAGTACGCCGAGTTGATCTACGATCTGCGCGACAGCGACTTCTCGCTCTACCTGATGGATCATCGGGGCATGGGCTTCTCAGAGGCCCTGTTGGACGACGACCGCGGGAAGGTCCATGTCGAGAGCTTCGACCACTACGTTCAGGATCTCAGAACCTTTGTCGAACAGGTCGTCGATGCGAGTCCCCACAGGCGGCGCGTGCTGCTGGGCCATTCGATGGGCGGCACGGTGGCGATGATCTTCCTGGAGCTTCATCCCCAGGTCTTCGACGGCGCGATCCTCAGCGCGCCGATGCTGCAGATCATTACCGATCCTCTTCCCGAGTGGGTGGCCCACGCCATGAGCAGGGTGGCGGTGCGGATCGGCCTGGGCGGGCGCTATTGCCCCTGGCGGGGACCGCGGGAGCCCGGGACCTTCGCCGAGAATCTCTTCACCCAGAGCCACGCACGCTGGTCACTGTGGGAAGAGGAGCTGATTCCGTCGCGGCGGTTCACGGGGATGGGCGGACCCACGCAGAGATGGCTGCGTGAGAGCATGAATGCCGGCCGGCGTGCCCAGCGCGATGCGGGGCGAGTCCGCGTGCCGGTGATCCTGTTCCAGGCGGGACTCGACGACGTGGTCAGGCCAGGAGTCCAGGAGCATGCCTGCCGGCGCATGCCGGATTGCGAGCTGCGGCTGCTGCCGACGGCGCGACATGAGATACTCATCGAGAGTGATGAGATCCGGGATGAAGCCGTCGGGCGGATTCTCGATTTCCTTTCGAGGATTGCAGTTCGAGCGCCAGAGCCCGGGAAGCGGTAGGGCGGACTGCTCCTTTGCGGGCAGTGGCGGGAGGGGTCGTGCTCAGCCGGCATCCGCGGCAACTTCCCCAGGGGAGCCAGGCCGTGGGTGACGCAGCGGCCCTACGCACGCGCGAAGTCGATGTACCCCCGCTCGACGTCGACCTCCAGCAGCTCGACGCGCATCCGGTCGCCGACGTCGACCCCGTGCGTTCCCTGAACAAGCTTGCCCTCGACCGGCGGGTCCAGAATGCGAACCCAGGTGCCCTTGGCGGCCGATCCAGTGACAAGGGCATCGAAGCGCTCGCCGATGCGATCTTCCAGCAGCAGGGCGATCGCCGACTTGTTGACCTTACGTTCCACTTTGTCGGCGTCGTCTTCCTTGCGGGTGCAATGGCGGGCCAGCAGCTCGAGCTCTTCCTCGGTGTAGGGGGAGGGGGCCTCTGCTAGCGCTGCCTTGAGCAACCGCTGCGTGATGAGATCGGGGAATCGCCGATTGGGCGCGGTGGAGTGCGTGTAGTTGCGTACGGCCAAACCGAAGTGACCGATGGCGGACTCTCCTGGGTACTCCACGACGTACTCGCCCGAGCCGATCAGTTTGATGATCGCCAACGACAGGTCGGGGAAGCGCAGAGGATCGTCTTCACGTTGGTCCGAGAGGAACGCGGTCAAGGCCTTCGAGTCCGGCTTCTCGGGCAGCACGGTGCCCAATTGAGCAGCCAGGTCGACGATTCGCTCCCAGCGGCTGGGTACACGGACGATGCGGCGGAGCGAGGGCATCTTGCGTTTGCGCAAGAATCTCGCCGTCACCGTATTGGCAGCGATCATCGCATCCTCGATGAGCTCCTTGGCGCGGTTGCGTTCATCGGCTGCTATATCGAGCGTACCGTCTTCGTAGAAGAAGGGGCGCGTCTGAATGGTTTCAAGTTCCAGAGCTCCGTGGTCGTAGCGCAGGTCGCGCAGTCTGCGGGTGACGTCGTCCTGGAGGCGCAGGTTCTCCTCCAAGCCCGCGACTTTGTGGACTGCTTCGGGAACCGGGCCCATCCCATCCAGCCAGGCCCCCACGCCGTTGTAAGTGAGCTGCGCCTGATTGCGGACGAGGGCCGGATAGATCCCACTGTCCTTGACGATCCCCCGGCTCCCCACCACAACCTCGACCACCATGGCGGCGCGATCCACGCCGGGATTGAGGGAGGTCAGATCATGGGACAGGCGCACCGGCAGCATGGGGAAGATCTGTGCGGGGGTGTAGACCGAGGTCGTGTTGTGACTGGCGTGCAGGTCCACGGCCGATTCCCGGCCCACCAGGTGGTCGACATCGGCTACGGCGACATAAAGCTTGGTCGCTTGATCATCGATGCGCTCCGCGTAGGTGAGCTGGTCAAGGTCACGCGAATCATCATTGTCGATCGAGGCCCACTGGAGGTGGCGGAGATCGCGGCGACCGTTGCCATCGGCCTGCAACGCCGGTGTCAGGCGAGCCACCTCGGAGTCGACCCGGGGCGAGAACGCCGGCCACAAATCGCGCTCCACCATAGCCTCGCGGGCGATGCGCTGGAGCAGCTTGCGATCGGACGGATTCTTGTCTCTCATGTCGATACTATGCCCGATTTCGGCTGTGCAGACAAGGTGTTGGCTTCGGCAGGCCGCGATGGCGCTGTCTTTCGGCACTGCCCATCATGCAAGTGCCCGGCTTCTCATCACCCGCCACCCGCGCTATACTGATCGCGTCTGCTGTCGACGGAACGGTCTGCCACGGGAGGCGATCCCCATGAGCCGATCCTTCATCTTCATGCGGCTCAGCCTGGCGTTCGCCTGCGGCGCACCGGCCGTCTCTGGCGCGCTCGAGATCACGATGCCCGAGAAGTGGTCGGCGCCGGAGCGGCTGACGGCGGAGCCTGAAATCTCCAGCTATCCCGGCATCGCGGCCGACATCTTCGGTCAGGCGCATGTGGTGTGGCAGAACAAGCAGCCGGCGGTCGACAAGCACAACATCCTTTACCGCCACTGGGATGGAGAATCCTGGGGCGCGGCCCAGCTCGTCAACCCGGGCGGCTGACAATGCGGCGTCACGCCGGCGGTCGCCGCGGACAGCCATGGCCAGGTCCACGTGGTCTGGGTGCACGTGGATGGTGAGATTCACCACCGCCGGCGCACGGGTGTGACCTGGACCGCGGCCGAGGTGGTGACCCAGACCGGAGGCAAAACGCAGGCCCCCGCGCTCGCGGCCGACGGTCTGGGCCGGGTGCACCTGGTCTGGCAGGACCGCCGCCAGGGCGATCAAATCTACTACCGCTGCTGGAACGGTGTGACCTGGGACGCTGAGGAATGCGTTAGCCGCGTCTCCAGCCGCCCATTCACACCGCATGTGGCGGCCGACAGCCTGGGTCGCCTGCACGTGGTCTGGTTGGGCGTCAGCGGCTATGACCGCGAAATGTGGTACAGCTGCCGCGCCGACACCGGCTGGGTCGCCGAGGTCAAGCTGGCGGTCGCCGATCCGGCGCCGGTGCCCTGGGAAGCCCTGGTCGCCTGCGAGGGGGGCGATCGCGTCCACGTGATTTGGGAAGACCACCGCCAGAACGATCAGTGGTCGATCATGGCCACGCGGCTAGAAGACGGTGAGTGGAGCGCGGCGGAGCGGGTGAGCGCTGGGCCGGGTAAGGCCTTCTTCCCGGCCGTGGCGCTGGACGCCCGCGGCACCCTGCACGTCGCCTGGACCGACAGCCGCAACGGCTGCCACGATATCTACTATCGGCGCTGGTCGCCCGCCGGCTGGTTGCTGTGTGAGCAGGCCACGTGCGATAGCAGCGATGCGTACCAGCCTTGCCTCGCGGTAGATGGCCAGGGGATCGTGCACTTGGCCTGGTCGGACAACCGCGATGGCAATCGCGAGATCTACGCTATGCGCCGGGAGCCGGACGATCCGTGGGATGTGGACCCGCCGGTGATCCCGGTGCCGCTGTCCCTCGACTGCTGCCCCAATCCCTTCCGCCTGATGGGCGACATCCGCGCCCAGCTTCCCTCGGCCGGTCTCTGGACGCTGAGTTTCTTCGACATCCAGGGCCGGTTGGTGGACCAAGTCCGCGAACTCATCTCGCGTCCGGGACTGCACGAGTTCGACTGGGACGGGCGCGCGCTGGACGGCCGCCTGCTGCCGCGGGGCGTCTACTGCCTCCGGCTCGCAGGCAATGGCCGGGCGGCGGCGGGACGGATCGTGCTCAGCCGGCCCTAGGTTGCTCCTGCGCAACGGATTGCGTCGTTGCGGCCAGGCTTTCGATCAGCGCGGGATCGTGGATTGTCCTCGCCAAGCGCAGGAGCCGCTCCCGCTCCGTTTGCATCTGCAGAATCGCCAACGACCGCAGTTGAACCTCCAGGGCCCCTGCATCGGCAGAAGGCTCGGCGATACCCAGGGCACCAAGCGCGCTCGCCGCTTCTGCCTTCGTACGCCAGGAGGTCGAATGGCCAAACGACGCCGCGAATATGCGATCCAACGCTGTGCAGCGCTCTGCGGCCTCCTCGAAGCGGCCGCCGGCAAGCAGGATGTCGGTCTCCTCCTCGAGCAAGCGCACGCGCTCCGAAATGCTCGCCACCTTTCCGGCGCGCCTCAGGGCTCCCACAGCGGCCGCGCTGTCGCCCAAGGCGAGGTACGCCGATGCCATTGCCTCCAACGGCTCGACCGCACTGGGCGCCTGCTGCCGGCAGCGCTCGAAGGCTACTAGCGCCTCGCGCGGCCGCCCCAGGTGCAGAAGCGCGTGCCCCAGACCCGCCTGAGCGACTGGGTGGGCGGGAGAGGCTGCCAGCACCGCTCGGAATGACGCCTCCGAATCGGACCAACGACCTTCCTCCGCTGCCACCTGGGCCTCGGCCAGTGGGACCTCAACCGGCGCCATCCACTTGGGATCCGCCAGCGTCGCGCTTGCGGCCGCCTGCGTGCTCGCACCGAGCGTCACGTAGCCGAGACTGCGCAATCGCGCTTCGGCCTCCGAGCTCAGAGGGCGCTCGGCGACCTCGGCGGGCACATCCGACAGCCCCCGCCGGTAGTCATCCAATACCGTTCGCAGCGACTCGCGCACCGCGGCGCGATCGGAAGCCAGGTTTCTGCGCTCCTCGGGATCGGTGCGCAAGTCGTAGAGCTCAGACTCGGGGGCCTCCACGAACTTCCACACGGGTGTCCGCCACGCGTAGAGCGGACTCCAGTTGTGAGCGATGAAGGGGTTCAGTGTCTCGGCGTACACGCCAGCGGCTCCTTCAGCGGATGGGTTCTCCAGAGTCCTCTCCAACGGCCCCGGTGTGATTCCCCCGGGGATCGCGATGCGCAGCGCATCCAAGATCGTGGCGAAGAGGTCAACCGTGCTCACGAGTCGGGATGTTTGGCGCCCCTGCTCCTGCCCGGGGAGCTTCCACATCAGCGGCACGTGGAGGGTTTCTTCGTAGAGGAAGATGCCGTGCTCGCGTTCGATGTGATCACCCAACCCCTCACCATGATCCCCCACGATCACCACATGGGCCGCCTCGAGCCGCCCCAGACGGCGCAACGCGGCCAACAGGTCGCCGACGGCAGCATCCATCGCGCTGATCTCCGCATCGTAGGGCGTGCCGCGGGTAGCCGAGGCAAACTGTTCGGGCGGCGTCCAGGGCGTGTGAGGATCGAAGTAATGCACCCAGAGAAAGAGTGGCTGACTGCCGAGCCGCGCAAAGTCCTCAAGCCAGGCGATAGCCGCACGGGTCGTCTCGGCCCCGGGCCGTTCGTTCACGGGATGGTGGTCATAGGTCTGGAACCCTTGGGAAAGCCCGAAGTGCGGGGTCAGGATATAGGCGCTGACGAAGGCAGCCGTCGCGTAGCCCTGGTCGCGCAGGATCTCCGCCAGCGTGACCACCTCTTCTGGCAGATGGTAGCCCGAGTTGTCGCGGACCCCGTGCTCGGGGGGCTGGAGACCCGTCATCATCGATGCGTGCGCCGGCAACGTCAGCGGCACGGGGGCGACCGCCTGCATGTACTGGACCGACCCTTGGGCGAAACGATCCAGGTGGGGTGTGGAGGCGATGGCGTGGCCGTAGCAGCCCAGATGATCGGCCCGCGTGGTGTCGAGCGTGATCAGGACGATGTCCGGCCGGCGATGGGCCTGATCGCATCCGGTCGCGAGAGCCAGGCCTAGCGCGGCCATCGCCGCTAGCGCCACGGGCCGGCTGATCCAGGCGACGAAGATGGCAGCGAACCATCGTTGTCGGCTCCTGGACCTCGAGCCACACCGCTCAGCCCACCTGATCGCGTCTGGCCATGGATGTCGACTCACGACATGCTGCCTCAGCCAGAGGTTGCCCCGCGGGTCAAACAAGCTAAGTCTACCACATCGCCGCTCTGTTCCGACTTCCGGGGTATAGGATTCCGGTAGGAATCACACCGCTGGGCATGACGCCTATGAACTCTCGATCTCACCTGCTATACTGAGGTTAACTCAGTCCGCGCACGTCCGTTCCTGCGCAGAGAGGAGGTTTGCCATGCGCATTCCCGTCCTCGCCGCAGTGCTCATCTTGTGCTTCAGCGGCACCGCCCTGGCGGCTACTTATGTCGTGAATCCTGACGGGACGGGGGACTTCCCCACGATCCAGGCTGCCCTTGCCGGCGCGACCAACGGTGACGTGATCGAACTGACCGACGGGGTCTTCACCGGCGAGGGGAACCGCGACATCGAGTTCCTGGGCAAGGCCATCACGGTGCGTTCGCAGTCCGGACAGGCAACCGACTGCATCATCGACTGCCAGCACCTGGGTCGCGGCTTCCACTTCCAGGGTCTCGAAACCGACCAGACCGTCCTGGAAGGCGTCTCGATCATCAACGGCTTCATCACCGGCGCGTATCCCCTGGGGGGCGGAGGCGGGATCCGCTGCTACCGCGCCAGTCCCATCGTGCGCGACTGCATTGTGGCCCACTGCCGCGCCGATTGGGGCGGAGGCATCTGGAGCCACCAGAGCTACCCGCCCCGGTTCATTCGGTGCACGCTGTACGGCAACGAGGCGACGATTCGAGGCGGCGGCTTCGACGCCTATCAAGGCGCACCGCTCCTGGAGGGCTGCACGATCGTCGGCAACACGGCTCCCCGGGGTGCCGGCATCGGCGGCACGGTGAGCGCTCTGATCACGGTCGCTAACACCATCGTCGCCTTCAACGAAGGCAGCGGGTCGGTATACTGCGGCACCGGGACGTCGATGGTCTTCACCTGCTCCGACATCTTCGGGAACGGCTGGGGAGACTGGTTCGAGTGGATTGCCTCCCAGCTCGGGGTCGACGGCAACATCTCGGCCCACCCGCTCTTCTGCGACCCACTGGCCGCGGATTTCCATTTGCAGGAGAACTCGCCGTGTGCCGGGGAGAATCACCCCGAGTGCGATCTGATCGGCGCCTGGCCGGTGGCCTGCGCGGCCCGCGACTACGCCTGCTGTCTGGAAGAGGAGTGCCAGATCCTCAGCGAGACAGCGTGCGCGAACCTGACGGGGGAATGGCTGCCCGGGGAAGAGAGCTGTGACCCGAACCCCTGTATCCCGTCGACCTATCTCATCAAACCCGATGGGACCGGCGACTTTCCCACGATCCAGGCCGCGCTCGATGCGGCCGAGGCGGGAGACACGATCAAGCTTGCGGATGGAACTTACCTGGGCGAGGGCAACCGGGACCTCGACTTTCAGGGCAAGGCTCTCACGCTCAGGTCGCGGAGTGCTAATCCGTCGCTCTGTATCATCGACTGCGAGGGTTCCGCGGCCAATCAACATCGCGGAATCTACTTCCATCACTACGAGGGGCCAGCAACCCTGGTCGAGGGCATCGCGATCGTGAACGGCTACGCCGGAGTCGGCGGTGGCATCCGCTGCGAGGGCAGTGGCGTGGCCCCGACCCTCAGGGACCTCGTGATCGCAAACTGCCATTCCAACAACCAGCGGGGCGCAGGGTTGCTCTGTTCCGGCAGTCCTGGACCCACGGTCATCGGCTGCTCGTTTCGGAACAACACGGCCAGTCTGCATGGCGGTGGGGGCGCGGCTTGCATGTATGGTGCCGATGCGCAGTTCATCGACTGCGAGTTCAAGGGCAACAATGGCCCACGCGGAGGAGGCGTCAACTGCTGGGATGCGAACCCAACCTTCCTGCGCTGCGCCTTCAGCGCGAACCACTCCTTTGAAGGCGGTGGCGGGATCTGGGGCCAAGAGGAGGCCTCGCCCACCGTGCTCGATTGCAGCTTCGAAGCCAATGAGACACCTGGCCAAGGTGGTGCCCTCCAGTGCTGGGGTGGTTCCACGGTCGTGACGGGCTGCACCTTTTCCAACAATTCCGCGGGTGAGGGTGGGGCCGTCTACTCCCAGTTGGGCAGCACCGCTTTGGAGATCCGCGCATGCAAGTTCGCGGAGAACGTGGCCGATGGCGGCGGCGCCATTATGCTCTCCTACGCTGGGTGGACGACGATCTCCGCTTGTGACTTCCGCGGCAACAGCGCAACGAACGGCGGGGCACTCCGCTTCTCCGGCACGCTCAACCATCCCATCCGCGTCGAGGACTGCACCTTCAGCGCCAATGTTGCCAGCGGGGCCGGCGGGGCGATCCACAGTTCGCAGTCTGCGGCCCTGATGGTCGGCTGCACGATCGCGGACAACGATGGCCCCGTGGGGAGCGGCGTGCACACGACGGGGGAGGACTCCGATGTGCAGCTCGAACGGACCCTCATCGCCTTCGGGCTTCAGGGCGAGGCGGTGAGCGTGCTCGGTGACGCCTCCGCATCACTCTTGTGCTGCGACCTGTTCGGAAACGAGGGTGGCGATTGGGTGGGCCCGATCGCCGACCAGTTTGGAGTGAATGGCAACATCGCCGCGGATCCTATCTTCTGCCGGGAGCTTCATCCTCCCGATCCCTACATGCTCAGGGACGACTCGCCCTGTGCGGAGGAGAACAACCCTGAGTGCGGTCAGATCGGGGCGTGGGGCGTAGGGTGCACGGCGCAGGGATCAGGTCTCTTCGCAGGTCCGGGCCAACCAGCAGATCGGTGGCATCTTCAGGTGCGGCCGAACGTCACGGCGAGCGGGGTCAAGGCTCGTTTCAACGTGCCGCCGGACGGGGCCGGCGCGGTCATTAGGCTGCGCGTGCTCGACCCCGCCGGGCGTCTGGTGCGGGAGCTGCTGGACAGTGCGGTGTCGGCCGGCTGGCATGAGGTCACCTGGGATGGATCGACGCACGGCGGCGGCCCGCAAGGGGTGGGGGTCTTCTTCCTGAGATTGGAGACGCCGGGCCGGGTGGCGTCGCGCCGCGTCGTCATCTTGCGGTGAGCGGGATCGGCTGAGTGGGATCGGCGGCGGATGGCCACAGCGATGCCCAGCATGAGGAGTTCGCCGGTGATCCGCGCGGCGCCCCCACGCGCGCTCCCGAGCGCACCCCACGGCGACGGGCTATTCCACCACGAGCTCATCCGTGAAGATCCACGACTCGCCCCCCGCGCCCAGGTGCCACGCGGGCATCCGGCCCTGATTGACGAGGACGGCCCGCACGTACCGGGTGCGAATTGGCTCCAGCAGCTTAGCGGTGAAGTCGTGCACCAGATGGGCTCCGGGCGCGATCGGCACCTCGTGCGCCACAACGGCGATGGTGCGCCAGTACTCTGCGTCGTCCGAGGACTGGAACTCCACGGTGAGCGGCAACAAGATCCAGTAGGTGACTCCCTGAAGACACCTGCTGCTAAGGTCCTGGATCTCCACTGGGTGGCCGAGGTCCAGCGTGATCGTGAGATCCTGGCCCTGCCAGCCCTGCCACAGCCCGTCGTGGAAGTCGTCCGTGCCCAGCAGGCCATCGCTCAGACCGTGCTCGGGGTCGAGGCCGTACTTCGGATCCGGCGGCCGGGAGAGCGTTTGTGTTGCACCCAGCCCCAGGTGACTCTCGATCCGGTAGGCCCGTTCGTCCTGCAGGTCCTGGCCGTTCCAGGTCGGTCGCAGGGAGAGCCGCCCCGCGCGGCGTAGGTGCAATGAATCGGTGAAGACCCCCGCGGTGTCCGGGGTGCTGAATTCCACCGCGATATCCGGCCTCCCCGGCGCAGTCGTCACCAGCCAATCACCGCGCCCGCGGTCGTGGCGCACGTGGGCCTTGAACAGGTCCCGATCCTCTCGGGCGGTGATCCAGCCTTCCCGCTCCAGCCGCTCCACATGTGGCGCCATGCGCCCGCGCAGATCCTCCCGCGGCGCACCGCTGGTCCACAGGCGCTCGGCGAACGCCTGCAGGCGCGGGAAGACCATGTAACCGATGTTCCGCTCGTCAATGTGCTCGCTCCACACAGGGCATTCGGCGCCCATCACCTGCGCAGCACTATCGTTCATGCGCGGATCGTATCGCATCACAGCTTCAAGATTCAGGGTGGCGGGCGAGGTGTTAAAGTACAGCGTGCGGATCATGCGATTGCCGTTGTCACGAGCCTTGCGCGCCTGCTCGTCGCCTCGCCAGACCTCCACGACTGCCGTGCTGTCCAGGCCGCCCGCGAGGATCTCATCCCAGCCGATGAGCTGCTTGCCCTTGGTGCGCAAGTAGGCCTGCATGCGCTGGATCGACCACGCCTGCAGGGCGTCCTCGTCGCGCAGCCCTTCCTGCTGCATGCGCTCCTGGCAGGCGGCACAGGCCCGCCAGCGGTCCTTCGGCACCTCGTCGCCCCCGATGTGCACCCAGACCGACGGGAACAGCGGCAAGAGCTCGTCCAGCACGTCCTGCAGGAAGGTCCACGTGGCCTCCCGGCCCACGCAGTAAACCTCCTGGAAGACGCCCCAGTGCGTGGGCACCTCCAGCGTATCAGCCCGGCAACCGAGGTGCGGGTACGCGGCCAGCGCGGCCGTGCAATGTCCCGGGAACTCGATCTCCGGCACCACCTCGATCCCGCGGTCCAGTGCGTAGCGCACGATCTCCCTGACCTGTTCCTGCGTGTAGAAGCCACCGTAGCGGGTACCGTCTGCTTCAGTCCGCCATGCCCCGATCTCGGTGAGCCGCGGGTACTCCTTCACCTCGATGCGCCAGCCCTGGTCATCGGTGAGATGCCAGTGGAAGATGTTCAGCTTCAGGCGCGCCAGCTCATCGAGATAGCGCGTCAGGAAGGCCACGCTGTAGAAGTGGCGACTCACGTCGAGCATCGTGCCGCGCCAGGGGTAGGAGGGAGCGTCCGAGATCCGCACACCGGGCCAATGCAGCGTGCCATCGGCGCCGGGCGTCTCCAACTGCTCCAAGGTGTGCAGTGCGTGCAGGGCGCCGGCCCGTGTCCGGGCACCCAGCGTCACCTTCGATTCCTCCACGGTCAGCGTGTACCCTTCGTTCGGCAGCATCAGGTCACGGGTTACGTACACCGCCCGGATGATCTCGTTCGAGTTCAGCGCGAGCGCGCCGATCGTGAGCAGGTGATTGCGCAGGGGCGTGGACCAGCCCTCGAGCTCGGGCTCCGCCGCCACGATCGTGACTTCCTGCAGCGGGAAGCTGCCCGCCTGCCACGCAACGTCCTGCGGCCAGGGGATGAGTGAGGGTTGCGCGCAGGCGCGACCGGGCAAGAGCAGCGCGGGCAGCATCAACAGCGCGGGCAGCGGCACCAGCTCGGTCCGTCGCGCCAGCGCTCTGGGCATCAGGGTCTGCATGGCCGCTCAGTACAGCCCGCCGGCGCCGCGGTACAGGCTCACCGGTCCATCCAGCTTCACTTTCAGCACGGTCATCCACGGGTCCGCTGCCTCCGGGGGCACGTCGATGAAGACCAACCCCGGCACCCTGCTCCAGCTGATCTTGCCCACCACGCGGTGCGCGAGCGGCATGTTCATCCCGAGCACCTCCACGGAAAGGACCTGGTTGTCGAGCCCCTTGATCTCCACGCTGCCGCCCACGCCCTGCAGCAGGAAGAGGTAGAGCGTGGTGCTGTCAGGGCTGAGCGTCGTTGGACCATACACGTGCCCGCAGGGCAGGCCGGCACGGCTGCCATAGACCGCCTCCGCGTGCTTGGCGTTCCATTGGCCCAGATCCTCCAGGACCCTCACCTGCCCCGGTGGGAGGGTGCCGTCCTCCCGGGGGCCGATGTCCAAGAGCAGGTTGCCGCCGTGACCGATCACGTCGGCAAAGATGGCGATGAGGTCGTGCGTGCTCTTGTAGGCCGTGTCCTGCGGCTGCCAGCCCCAGGCGTCACCGATCGTCAGGCACAGCTCCCACCACGGGTACCTCGGCGTCTCCACGGGGATATTCTGCTCCGGCGTCTCATAGTCGCCGTGGCCTGCCAGCCGGCCGTTGATGATGGCATCGGGGTTCGCCTCCAGGATCATGCGGCGCACCTTCAGGGCCTCCCATTCCTCAGCCGTGTGCTCCCAGTCGCCGTCGAACCACCAGAGATCGGGCTTCAGTTGCGCGGCGATCTCGGTCACCTGGCCCTGGTAGTAGTCGCGGAAGCGCTGCCAGCGCAGCGGGTCCTCGCGGATCTCGTAGCGGGAGCTATCGCGGGTGAAACCCGGATAGTCATGGTCGCTCCAGTCGATCAGCGAGAAGTAGGCCCCCGCTTTCAGGCCACGCTGGCGGAGCTCCGCGAAGAAGGGGCCGATGAGGTCGCGCCCGGCCGGGGAACGCGTGACCACGGAGCGCGGGGGCGGGGTCTCGACTGGCGGCTGCGGCGTGCCTGGGGACATACGCGTGTCCCACAACGCCACACCATCGTGGTGCTTGGTCGTGATCACCGCGTAACGGGCGCCGCTGCGCTTGATCAGCTCTGCCCATTCAGCCGGATCGTACTTGCTCGCCGTGAAACCATCGAGCTGCTGCATGTAGTCGGCATAGGACATCTTCCTGTTGTGAAAGGCCCAGCTCTCGTCGACGCCGTTCACGCTGTAGATGCCCCAGTGGATGAAGATGCCCAACTTGGCATCGGCGAACCACTGCATCTTCTGCGCGATGACTTCGGGCGCCACGTGTTGCTGCGCCTCCGCGCTGATCAGGGCGATCAACGCAAGGTTGGCAAGGATGATCTTGCGCATGTTCACTGAGCCACCGCCTCGCGGCCACCGCCTCGCGACCGCCACCTCGCGGCCACCACCTCGCGGGGCCTCGCCTGGTGCTCCATCGGCGTAGGACGGTTCAGGCCGCCGCGGGTGGAGACGGTACTGAATGGCGCTGGGATGCGCAACAGCGCTGGCGCACAGGGCCGGAACGGACCGTGGACGAACGTTGATGCAGCGCGTAGACTCGGCGCTGTCGGTCCAGGTTGCTCGCGCAGGCGTGCCTGCGGATGCCAGAGCGATAAACGGGAGAGGGTAGTATGCCGAAGCATGTAAACACACGCGTGCTGGCGGGGCTGCTTCTGGGAGGCCTGATCTGCGCGGCGAGCTGTGCGACGATCAACCCGCGTTCGCTGGAAGAGGCGATCTTCAAGTCCGGTCCCCTCGACGAAGCGACGGTCGCAGCAGGGCTGAAGGATGCCCTGCGGGTGGGCACGGAGCGCACTGCGAATGGGGTCTCAGTCCTGGATGGCTTTCTGGGCAACGCGCTGATTCGCATTGCGCTGCCCGAGGAATTCCACGACATGGCTGGCGCGCTGCGGACCGTGGGCTTCGGCCGGCAGGTCGATGAGCTCGAGGTGGCCATGAATCGCGCCGCCGAACGCGCGGCCGGGGAGGCCAAGGGAGTCTTCTGGGATGCGATCAAGCGCATGAGCATTGCTGACGCCTTCGCGATCCTGCGTGGTGATGATGATGCGGCCACGCGCTACTTCCGCAATGCGACGGAGGATGAGCTGCGCAGTCGTTTCGGGCCCATTGTCCACGCGAAGATGGAGGAGGTGGGTCTCTACCGCATCTACCAGGAGCTCAGCGGCTACTACGACCGGATACCCCTGGTAAAGAAGCCCGCGGTCGATCTCGATGCCTACGTGACCGACAGGGCCTTGGGTGGGCTTTTCACGGTCCTGGCGCTCGAGGAGAAGCGGATCCGCGAGGACCCAGCGGCCCGCACGACCGAACTCCTCCGCCGGGTCTTCGGCCGCACGGATCCCTAGACCCCGTCGTCCGACTCTGCACTATACTGGCCTGGTCGTCCCGTTGCCGGCCAAGGCCCACCGTGGCAGCGACCTGCGATCACCCGGCTGGCGACCTCGAACCCCGCATCTGGCAGTCGCTCCGGCCGCTCCTGCGACGTCGTTGAGACCGAACGGCGGACGTGGACTGGCACGCTCTGAACGGCTAGTATAAGGCCCAAGACCTCCTCGAGCGGACCGATCGCAATCCAGTCCAACGAAGGGTCGGCAGCTAGGCGACGGAGGATCCTGGTGATTCGATACACATGTCCATATCTCAAGGGCGAGGTGGAACTGACGTCGGAGCGTGAGCGCCACATTGCAGCGCGACATCCTGATCTGCTGCCGGGGCACCAGCACCGGATTGCAGAGGTCCTGGCGGAGCCTGATCAGGTCCGCCGGAGCACCAAGTTCGGCAGCGCAAGGTTGCTCTCGCGATGGTACACCGATCCTAGACAGGGAAGACACGTCGTCGTCGTTGTGGTCAGCGAGCGTGACCCTGGCGGGCGACACTGGATCATCACGGCCTACATGGCCAGAAAGCTGGCAGAGGGAGAGCTCGAATGGAAACGGGCCTGAGATTCCTGTACGATCGCGAGGCCGACATTCTCCACATAGACAAGTGTCCGCCCTACGCCGAGCAGGAATCGGAGGAACTGGGCGACGAGGTCGTGGCTCGCATCAACCCAAAGACAGGTGAGGTGGAGAACCTCGAAGTGCTCTTCTTCTCGACAAGACTCCTACGCAACGAGCTGTTCGAACTACCCCTCGCCGTACAACTGCGGGTTGCCCGAAGACGCGCCTGAATGACATCGGCTCATGATCATCCCGGGGCGCAGGCATGCCGGGGTGGCCTGCAGGATGGGGAGCGATCGTGATCTCACCATGACTCGCTCGCACGATGGTCTCCAAGGGGGCGACACACCCACCGCCTCCGACCCCGATGCGGCCCCAACCTTACCCTTGGCCGATCCGCGCAGCTCTGCCTCGTCCGGCCTCCAACCGGGTGACTTCCTGGCCGATCGCTACCACGTCGAGTCCTTCGTGGCCCGTGGCGGCATGGGTGAAGTCTATCGCGCCCGCGATAGGGAGCTCGGGGTTTCCGTCGCCCTGAAGACCATCCGCGCCGAGGTTACCTCCGACCCTGGGGCGCTCCGGCGCTTCAAGCAGGAGGTCCTGCTGGCGCGGTCGGTGTCACACCCGAACGTCTGCCGCGTGTTCGACCTGGGACGGCATCGCGACGAGACGCGCGATGTGGTGTTCTTGACCATGGAGTTCCTGCCGGGTGAGACGCTCGCGGCCCGCATCCGCTCGCGCGGCCGGATCTCGCCACAAGAGGGCCTGCCGATCGTGCGGCAGTTGGCCGACGCGCTCGACACCGCCCATCACGCGGGCATCGTGCACCGCGATTTCAAGAGCGCGAATGTGATGATCGTTCCCTCGCCATGCGGTGAACGGGCGGTCATTACCGACTTCGGATTGGCGCTGGCGGTCCAAGTTCCGGGGACGGTCGAAGACGAGACGGACTCGGAGCTGCTGGTGGGCACGCCGGACTCCATGGCCCCCGAGCAGGTCAGCGGCGGCCGCATCGGTCCGGCGGCCGATCTCTACGCCCTCGGCGTGGTGCTCTTCGAGATGGCCACGGGCTCGGTGCCGTTTCACGGCTCGACGCCGATGGAAACGGCGCAGGTGAGGCTGAGACAGGATCCGCCGCGGCCGAGCTCGCTCGCCGAGGTGGAACCGGCGTGGGACGAAGCCATCCTCCGCCTGCTCGCGCGAGAGCCGCATGAGCGCTTCCCGCACGCGCGGGATGTGGTCGCTGCGCTCGAAGGCCGGCCCGGGGCAGCCGTGATGTATCCCCGGTTGCTCCCCCCCGAGCGCGATCCGTTCGTCGGCCGGAGCCGGGAGTTGCAGGAATTGGCTCGGCGCCTGGAGGCCGGCGGCGCACTCGTCACCATTCTCGGGGCGGGCGGCACGGGGAAGAGCCGCTTGGCGTGCCGCCACGGCTGGAACTCGCATGAACGCTGGCCGGGCGGGGTCTGGTTTTGCGATCTGACGGAAGCACGATCCGTCGACGGCATTGTGCACGCCCTGGCGATCAGCCTCGATGTCCCGCTGGGCAAGGGCGATTCGATCGCGCAGCTCGGCCATGCCATCGCGGGCCATGGCCGTGCCTTGATCATCCTGGATAACTTCGAGCAGGTGTCGGAGCACGCGCCGGCCACCCTCGGCCGGTGGGTGGCGCGCTCACCGGACACCGCGTTCTTGGTCACGAGTCGCCAGCGGCTCGGGCTCGCGGGGGAGACGATCCTCGAGCTCGATCCGCTGGTGCCGGAGACGGAAGGGGTCGAGCTGTTTGCGCAACGAGCTCAAACGCAGCGCTCCGACTTCGCTCTGACGGACGTCAACCGATCCGTGGTGGCCGAGATCGTCCGCCTGCTGGACGGCCTTCCGCTCGCCATCGAGCTGGCCGCGGCGCGGCTGCGCACGCTATCGCTCGAACAACTCCGGGCGCGGCTCGCGGACCGTCTGAGTCTGCTCGCGGGACCCAAGTCGGGCCGGCACCGGACCCTGCGCGCCACGCTCGACTGGTCGTGGGAACTGCTCCACAACTGGGAACAAGCGGCGGTGGCGCAGGCCGCGGTGTTCGACGGCGGGTTCACCCTGGAGGCGGCCGAGGCGGTGCTGGATCTCGCGCCCTGGCCCGACGCCCCGCCCGTGCTCGATGTCGTGCAGGCGCTGATCGACAAGTGTTGGCTTCGCGCGCGGGTGGTGCTCGGCGCGCCCAGGTTCGAGATGCTGTCGAGCTTGCGGGACTATGCCGCTGAGAAGCTGAGGACCGAGAGCGCCGTCGCCGGGCCGGGCGTGGTCGATGCGGAGCGACGATGCGAGCAGCGGCACGGGGAGTTCTTCGCTCGCTTCGGGGCCAGCGAGGCGTTGGAAGCTCTCGATCGGCATGAAGGTGTTGCCAGCCGGAAGATCCTGGAGGTGGAACTGGACAACGTCGTGTCAGCGTGCCGGCGGGCGGTGGAGCGGAGAGACGGTGAGACCGCCGTCAGGGCGCTGGCGGCCGCCTGGGGCGTCCTCGGGCTGCGCGGACCGTTCGCCGCTGCGATCGATCTGGGGGCAGCGGTCCTCGCGATTCCGGGGCTCGAGGTCGAGGCGCGTGCGCGCGCGCTGCGCGAAGTGGCCAGCGCGTTGTGGCGCGCGGGCCGGATGGAGGACGCGCAACGGTACTACGAGGAGGCCCTCGCGCTGCACCGCGAGGTCGGCGATCGGCTCGGCGAAGGCGCGGCTCTCGGCAACCGGCGCGCGGAGGGCATCGTTCTCAATAGCCTGGCCAACCTACACAAGAACCGCGGCCGGATGGAGGATGCCCGCCGCCTCTACGAGGAGGCCCTCGCGCTGCACCGCGAGGGGGGTGACCGGCTTGACGAAGGCGCGGTCCTCGGTAACCTGGGTATCCTGCACTTCAATCAGGGTCGGATGGAGGAAGCGCAACGCCACTACGAGCAAGCCCTCGCGATCTATCGGGAGATCGGGGGTAGGCGCTATGAAGGCACCGTGCTCAGCAATCTGGGCGTCTTACACTGGGGGCAGGGTCGGATCGAAGAGGCTCGCCGCTTCTTCGAGGCGGCTCTCGCCATTGACCGAGAGGTCGGCGATCGTTTGACCGAAGGCATTGTGCTCGGCAACCTGGGTGTGCTGCATCAGGAGCAGGGGCGGCTGGAGGAGGCGCGATCCCTCTTCGAGGCGGCCCTCACCATCCATAGGGAAGTCGGCAGCCGGCGACAAGAAGCCGCCATCCTCGGCAACCTGGGCAATCTGCATCTCGATCAGGGTCGACCCGACGACGCGCGCCGCCTCGACGAGCAAGCGCTCGCCATCTACCGCGAGGTCGGCGACCGGCGCTCCGAAGGCATTCTCCTCGGCAACCTCGGCAACTTGCACCTTGATCAGGGCCGCATGGAGGATGCGCGCCACCTCCATGAGATGGCTCTCAGCATTCACCGCGAGGTCGGCAATCACGCCACCGAAGGCGCCGTGCTCGGCCGCCTCGGGGAACTGGAAGCCCGGGGGAGGCGCTTTGCCGAAGCCCGCGTTGCTCTGGCGCGCGGTGAAGCCCTGCTGCGCGCAATTGACGACCGACTGGAGCTCGCCAAGCTGCTCTGTACCCGGGGCGAGTGCGAACGGCTGGCGGGCGAGCCCGCGGCCGCCCGCGCGGCACTGAGCGAAGCCGAGTCGCTCGCCGAGGCGATCGGTGCGGGGCCCGACTCCGAGCTTGGCCGGATGCTGGCGGGGTTGCGCGAGCGTGTGGCTGGAGGCGCGCAGGGCTCTCGGTAGTCCTGGGGGGCGGTGCGGGCCGGCTACCCGCAGGTCATCAATAGCGCAACGGCCCGGGATGGGCCTCCCAGCCTTCGAAGTCGCCGAAGGTGACCCCATACCCGCTGGCCTGGCTCGTGTCGGGAACAACCCGGACGTTGGTCTGGGATTTCAAGTAGGCCAAGAACTCCTCGTGCGAGAGGCCGGCCAGGGGTTCGCCCGTGGGCCAGGGCCACAGCATCACACACTGGTCGTACCCGATGGTGGCGATCCAACGCCTCCGGGGATCGAACTCTGCGTAGCTGTGCTGCCCGACAAACAAGTAGTAAGGTGCGCCACCGGACAGAGGCACCACGGTCAGCTCCGTTCGGTCGAAGAAGCGGAGCGCGATCAGATCCTCCGCTGGGGCGACCGACAGGGCCCACAGAGACTTGGGTCCGACATGAAGAAGGTTGCGCCTCTCCCTCGTCTGCAGGTTCTCGATGAACAAATCCCCCGATGACGAGGAGTACCCGAGGGCACGTTTTCCGTCGCTCAAGACGTGCCAGAGATCGGAGAAGCCATCGCCGACCGCCTCGCGCGCGCCACTGGCAACATCCCAGCGGTTGAGGGATTGGCCCGAGTGTTCCATGTGTTCCATGGTCAGAACATGGCTGTCATCGATGAAGCGCAGCCACTGGTAGTCCGTACTACTCAGCCCCAGGGATCTCTTCCGGTCCGTGACCAGATCCCAGACGACCAGTGTGTCCGGCCCGATCGACGACTGCTTGAACGCCGCAATCTGGCGTCCGTCACGACTCATGTCAGCCTCCGCGAGGGGAACAAGACCGTCCAGCCGACGGACCTCTCCCTGCTCTACGGGGGCGACCCACAAGATCCCCGGATTGGCCGCGTGCGCCATCAGGTACTTCACTGTGGGATCGAAGCGGAATAGCACATTGGAGTACCATGTCTCCGAAAATACAAGTTCTGGTGCGCTGAAGACGGCGTGGGGCTTCCCCGACGAAGGCCCTGTCAGTGGTGTCAGCCACACGGTGCCGTCATTGGCGAGGGTCGCGATGGCCTCGCCGTCGGGTGAGAAGGCGACCCGGCTGCCATCGAACGCCGGTCCGATCAATCTGAGCGGGCGGGGCTCGCTGAGCGGCCAGGCGGCGACCCTTCTGCGGCCGTTCGCCACTGAGACGATCCACCGCCCGTCGTTGTGGAAGTCCGCGCAATGGACCCAGTGGGAATGCTCTCGCAGCTCGAGCGGACCCACCGGCAGGGCTTGTTCAAGGTCCCAGATCCTGACGACACCGTCGGCGTAGAAAGAGGCCAGGCGTGGCCGAACGGGGTCGAATCGAGTCTGATTGATGCCTGTTTCCCCGAGAACCGACTGCTTTTCGGCTGCCAAGGTAGAGGGTGAAGCGCTCAGATCGCAGATCTTGATCACGCCCCTCTCGTCACTCGACGCCAGCCGCTTTCCATCCCCGCTGAAGGAGGCGAAGAGCACCCTTGAGGCGTGGCGTCCCACGAGCACGGGCTCCGACAACCCGCGCGCGGTCACTTCGTGCAGATAGACACCCTCGCCCTGCCAATCCGCCACCCGGAGACCGTCGGGATGGACCGCGGGCGAACTCCGGCCGGTCGAGGGGACGGGCATGCCCGTGCGGCCCAGGGTGTCACCGTCGCCGTCTAACAGAGACCAAGATCGCCAGAGCGCACGCTCGCCAGGGCCCGCTTCCCAAGTCAGGATGCGCTGGCCGTCCCGGGACAGGGATCCTCCCCGGCTGGCGGAGAGCTGAATGGTGCGCAAGAGCACCCCATCGGGAATCGACCAGAGCCGCACCGTGCTGTCCGTTGCGGATGACAGGAGGAGCCGCGAAGTCTCATCGAAAGCCACCGCCGAAACTGCACTTGGCCGGTGGCCGGTGAGCTTGCGCGGCTCGCCGCCGCTGGCTGGATAGAGGACGACGTCGCCCTGCCGGGTCCAGCCCACCGCAAACCACCGGCCATCGGGACTGATGTCCACACAGAATGGGTTGCGAGTGCCTAGACCCTGGATCTCAAAACGCAGCGGGCCTTCGGCAAGGGCACGCATGGCGAGGAAGCGAGCCTCGAGATTGTCCTCCAGCTCGAGGCTGGCGATCGCGTGACCGGCCGCCCGGGTCGGATCCTTCTCCAGGTCGAGAATCTGGGTCCCCAGGCTGGCCAGCAGGCTGGCGCTGGCGTGCCGGGCCTCGCGACTGGCGATACTCTCCGCGCGCTCGCTGCGCTGCCAGAGAATCAGCACGATCAGCAGCGCGGCGCTCAGCAACAGGAAGCTGCCCGCCACCGCCAGAATACGCCGCCGCCGCTTGCGCCGCGCTCGTTGCTCCATCGCGCTCGTGAACTGGCTCTCCGCGGTCGTCAGGGCGCCCGGGTAGCGCTCCCGCCAGAGCCGGTACTCATGGTAGAGCGTTCCGCTCCAAAGCAGCTCCTCGGGGCAGCCCTTCTCCTGCCAGATCCCTGTTGCCTGCCGGATCTGATCCCGCAACTGCGCCGCGTCCGCGTCCTGGGTCTGCCAGCGCACCAAGCGGGGCCAATTTGCGAGCAGCGACTCGTGCACGATCTCGATCCGCCGCCAGGCGGTTCCATCCTCACCCGTCATTTCGTAGGAGGTCAGCAGGCGCGTTCGAATCAGCTCCGACAAGACCTCTTCGGCTTCTGTCCGCTCCCCATCCGCAAACAGCGAGAGCAGCTCGTCCCGGCTGCGCGCGGCTCGCGTTCCCTGGGACGTCACCAGATTGCGGAAGAGCTCGCGCACGATCCCGACGCGGTCCGAGCCGATGCCCTCGATAGCCGCCTCGGCGTGCTGGGCCAGGGCGCCGCCCACGCCGCCGATCTCGTCGTACGCTTGCCGCGTGAGCAGCCGCCGCGTGCGGTCACGTCGTTCCCACAGTTGCGACAGCGCGAAGGCCAGGAGCGGCAGGGCGCCACGTTCCCCGCTGACTGTGGAGAGCATCTCGTCGACCAGCGCGTCGTCCTCGAAGCGATAGCCACACTTGAACGCCGGCTGGCTGAGCGCCTGCCGCAGGCCATCACCGCTCAACGGACCCAAGGGCGTGAGGGAATCGAAAACCGGCGCGAGTGCACTAAAGGCATGACAATGGAACAGAAAGTCGTCTCGCAGGGAGAGGAGGACACAGACATCCGCTGTGTGACAGATCCTGCCCAGCAGCTCCGCGAACCGTTCCGGAGCCTCCGGGGCGCTCAGCGTGAAGAGCTCCTCGAACTGGTCGATGATCAGCAGGGCCGCCGTGTGCCGCCGGCGCCAGCGCATGACCGCCGACAGCACCGCGGACTCCTGGTCCTCTCCCAGCAGTCCGCGGATTGCCTCGGTATCGCCGGCCAGCTCTGGGACGAGGGCCTGCCGCAGCGACAGGAACGGGGAACTGCCCGGCGAGCAGATCAGGATTCCCCAGCCGGCCGGGCCCGCCGGTATGAGCCCGGCGCGCAGGAACGAGCTCTTGCCCGCCCCGGAAGGTCCAATGATCGCCAGGAGCTGGCGCCCCTGCAGCTTTTCCCAGACGGCCGCCACCTCCCGCTCGCGCCCGTGGAAGAAACCCGCATCCGCCTCCGTGAAGGCAGCCAGGCCGGGATACGGACGCCCGGTGAGGCGCGCCGTCAGATCCGCCGGGGGCCTGCCCGCGATGCGCACCGTGGACGGCTCGAGGATCCCGCGTAGGGCCTGCAGGTCGGGCAGCAGATCCGCCATGCCGCGATAGCGCGCGCTTGGGGACTTCTGCAGGCAAGTGCGGATGATCCGCTGGAGCTCGGGCGGCACATCCGGGTCGTAGCGCTCGAGGGGGATCGGATCCTGGTGGAGGACGGCGTGGATGACCGCTTGCTGGTGCTCTCCAGGAAACGGCAGGGCACCGCTGACCATTTCGTATAGCGTGACACCCAGCGACCAGATATCGGCGCGGTGATCCACATCCTCGCCGCGGATCTGCTCGGGCGCCATATAGGCCACCGTGCCAACTGCCGCGCCGCTCTGCGTGATGCGCTCGGCGCTCGACAAGAGCGCCAAGCCGAAGTCGACGATCTTGACGAGACCGTCGCCCGTGATCAGGATATTGCCTGGCTTGATGTCGCGATGAACGATGCCCCGGTCGTGCGCCTGCAAGAGCCCTTGGGCGACCTGCTGCGCGATGGCGACCGCGTGGTCGGCGGTGAACCGGCCGCGCGCGAGTAGATCCTTGAGCGAATCGCCCTCGTAGCAGGCCATGGCGATGAAGAGCCGACCGTCCGACGTTTGATCGATCTCGTAAACGGTGCAAACATTTGGATGGTCGAGGGCCGAAGCCGCCTTGGCTTCCTGGACAAAACGGGCCTTGGCTTGGGTCTGCAGGGTCAGCTTGGGCGCCAGGAACTTCAAGGCCACGACTCGCTCGAGGCGGGTGTCGACGGCCTTGTAGACCTCCCCCATACCGCCTTCGCCGAGCTTCCCCAGGATCTTGTAGTGCGAAACGGTCTGACCGATCATCACCGTTCCGCGCGTGCTGACCTGCGACCTCAAGGGTCACCGTCACCGGTCGGGAGCCATGCGGATACGCGTCAGCAAGGTAACGGTGGGATCAGTGCGCGCGCCTCCGGGCGGACCTTATCACAGCGCCTACACGTTGATCCAATTGATCCAATCCGGGCCGGCGACGGCTTCGGGAGACCCGCTGGGGGCCTGCCAACGAGAAGGGCGGGAGGGCCGGGTTTCACTCCAGCCATCCCGCCCGTTCGCCGCGCAGCGGGGGTGCGGGCTTAGCGAGTCACGACGACCTTGCGCGACAGTTCGGTTGGTCCGGCCGCGAGATGCAGGAAGTAGACGCCGGAGGCCAGAGCCAGCCCCTGGTCGTCGCGGCCGTCCCACAGGACTTCGTACAACCCCGCCGCCTGGAGGCCGGCGGTCAGCCTGCGCACGACGCGCCCCGTCGCGTCGCAGACCGTCAATCGTGTGTCTCTGGAAGTCGGCAAGCTATAGCGGAGCATCGTTCGCCCGACGACTGGGTTGGGATCCGGCGAGTGCAGCATCACGATGCGCGGCAGCTCAGCGCTCTCGATGCCGGTGAAGTCGAGCTGGAAGCCTTCCACGCGGACATCATCGACGTACCAGCCTTCGTATTGCGTGCCCGAATCGGAGAAGAAGCGGAAACGTAGGCGGGCCGAGCCTTCATAGGCTCCCAGGCTGAAATGGACTTCGTGCCAGTCCCATTGGCCCGAGAAGAGCGGCGTGCCGGGCGGAGGCACGTAGTCAGAGGTACCCATCCGTCGATAGGGGTAGCCGCCGTCCGGATAGATCTGCATCCAGTCTCCGCTTCCCAAGCTGATCTCAACGATGGCGCCGTCCCAGGCGAAGTCGGAGCCCGGTGCGTCCTCCGCCGCGATCCACTGCCAGTAGTGCAGGTACGAGTCGTGGGGTAGCTCGAACGATGGGCTCACCAGCCCGGCATCCTGCCCCGGGCGATAGGGAAGCCCGGGATCGGTGTCGCCCAGCTTCCAGCTCGTCTCCCCGCCCGGCGTGTGGTTGCGGTAGGTGCTCAGGTGCCACTGATCCCACTGCCCGCTGATGATGTGATGGCTCCAGTCGCCCTGCCCGGATTCCATGTCGTCCGCAAAGAGATCGACGTGAGGCAGTATCCGGAACTCGTGGAGTTGGGCCGGAGCACCGGGCGGGTCGACGGAAGTATTGGAGGCCGCATCGACAGCTTCCACGTAGAACTCGATCAGCGTTCCGATTGGCTGCCCCGGGATCTGGGCCACGAAGGACTCCTCCACGCGCGCAGACATCGGGACGGAAGTGAACGCTCCGCCATCGAGGCGGTAGTACAGCGTCGCCTGGAGCGGGGGTGAGTCGTCGCGGATCACGGCCGTGACTTCATAAGGGCCCGCCGGATCGCTGCTGCAGCGCCGATCGCAGTCAGCCGTGAACTCCGGCGGGGCGATGTCGGTCAACGAGAAGTCGGCGAGCGTGATTTCGTCCGCCACCACGATCACATCGTGGAGGGTCTGGGGCGCGAAGTGAGGATGAACCACGGTGACCGTATAGGTACCGGGCGGCAAGGCCATCGTGTAGTGCCCGTCGGCCAGGCTGATGCCCCGGCGCACAATCTCCTCGACCTCGACCATGGCCTGCGCGATCGGGGCGAGGCCGCCGGAAGCGTTGCGAACGATGCCCGTCAGCGTGCCGTGCTCGCCCAGCGCGGCCAGGACCGCGGCGCGGGCATCGAGGATTCCGTGGCCGTAGCTATTGTCTTCACCCGGGTCACCTAGGTCGCGAGCGGTGTCGAGCAGGATCTGCTTGATCGCATCGACCTCCAGATCCGGATTGACCTCGCGCATCAGGGCCACAGTGCCCGACACGTGCGGCGCCGACCAGGACGTCCCGGATCCGGCCAAGTAGCCGCCCATATATGGCCCGTACACCTGGACGCCCGGGGCGACCAGTTCGGGCTTGATGGTCAAACCATCGCAGCCCGATGGGCCGCGGCTGGAACGGACCCAGATCGGATACGGCCATCCGTACGAGGTGGCGTCGACCGCCCCCACGGACAGGGCGTTGAGCGGTGTCGTGATGCGATCGGCGGGCGAGATGATCGACATGACCGAGGGACCGCTGTTGCCGGCGCTCCAGATGGTCACGACGCCGGCGGCCTCGCAGTTGTCGATGGCCACCCACCAGCGGCTGTCACAGTCATAGTAGCCGGGGTAATACTCGTTGACGCCCCAGGAATTCTGGAGCACATCCGGGACGTCGTCGACCGTGCCGGGATCGCCGTCCGGGTCGGAGAACCACTGGAGCGCGGCGATCACGTCATTGTCGAACTCAGGGCCCACGTCCTGAACCATCCCATTGCTGGCGATCCAGCGGGCGCCCCAGGCCACACCCGTCGTGTCGCCCGTGGCAGCGCCCAGGCCGCACTCGAGCCCCATCGTCAGCGTCCCGTGTCCATGGGGGTCTTCCGGGAACGTTGTGCCCCCGATCTCCACGTCCAGCCAGCACTCCTCCCAGGGATGCCAATTGCCCCGCCAGGTACCTGACAGGGCCTCGTGGTGGCCATCCACGCCGCTGTCCAGGTTGGCCACCAGGCGTCCGTACCCGGTCGCGCCCAGTTCGTACCAGGCCAGATCGGCCCGGATCGCCCGCAGCGCGGGGGTCACACCGATGCCGCGCGACTGAACGGTGGGCCGCGTCACCTCGTCGGCCGGGTCGATGAACGTGGCCCTGAAATTCGGCTCGATGAAGGCGACGTCGTCGCGCTCGGCCAGTTCAAGGACAACTCTCTTCGACGCTTGCACGACCACAAGATTGGCGATCCAGTAGCTTGTGTACCCGACGACTTCGCCGGCCGCCTGCCGGGACGCAAGCATCGATAGCAGGTCGCTCTGCTCCACCTGCGCGCTTTGGAGCGCGCGAATGACCCGCGCGTGCCGTTCCTGGCGGCTGGCCCCCTCGCGCTTGAGGGCCAGATCGATCTCTGCCACCGGGGCCTGTTCCCGCAGGTGGCAGATCACCGACACCAGGTCCGTGTCGGACAGAGATCCGAGGTATTCCTCGAATCCGCCCGCGATGGTTCCGGCGTGAGCGGGACTAGCCCAGAGGGTCAGACCGAGGGCAATTAGCAACCACGATCCAGGGGACACGAGAATTCTCAGCATGGGAGACCTCCTCCCGGTTGCCGCGTGCACCCGTGGGGCGCAGCGGGCAGTGGCATGCGGTCCGCGGTGCTGGTGGCTTGTACACCCGTCAACGGGCGATTACCGGATGCACTGGGAGAACGTCCAGCCGCGCGGAAGTGTCGCCGTTCCTTCCCCGGGCTTCAGGCAGGTGTCCGACAAGCCGTTCAAGAAGCGCACGCGCAGGAGCACGAGGGCTGCTCGTCGGTCTCCCGGTGGAACCCGGTCTGTAACGGTCGCCAAGCTGCTCTTGGCAGCTCAAACTCCGATCACGTCAGTGAACGCAAGGTACTATGCCGCGCGTCATACCCACAATCAAGCGAGTTTCGCGAGTGCGTCGCGCTGGGAAACGGCTGGGGGTCGATCGAAATGCCGAGCAGGGTGGCGCACGCCGCCACTCAAGCAGTTTCACCGTCCTCGGCCGACGTCTCCGCCGGGAGAGCTTCCTCGGACGCGGCGGGCCGGGACCGGAGCGCCGCGAGGGTTGCGAACCCCTTCTGAACGCCAATCACCAAGGCGAGGATGGATCGCAGCGGATCGAGGACCCCGTGGTCGAGCTCTTTCCCAATGCCCGTAATCCGCTCCCGCGCGCGACTGAGGGCCAGATCAGCCTCGTCGATCTGGCGCTCGGCCACCGCGGTTGCCTTCCACGCGACGCGGGCGAGCTCACGTCCGCGCGTGCGCACCGTCCCGCCCAGCTCATCGGTGACCGCGCGCACCCCTGCCAGAGTCCCCCGCACCTCCTCGGAGGAGACCTCGACGGCGCGGCGCACGGCTCGAACCGCGGTCGCCAAATCCTCGATCTCCGGCTCCAGCTGGGACAGAAGCTTGTCGGTCCGGTCGGCCAGCCGGGCGACGACGCGGTAGAGGAAAAAAAGAACAACCACCTGCAAGGCGGCCGCGATGAGGATCGCGCCCGCGAGGAACATCTCGAAGGCCGTCATGGCGCCTCCACGTGCGCGCGGGGGCTAGGACTCACCGCGGTGACGCTCTTCCCGATAGGCTTGCTTGCCGGCCTCGATCGCCGTGGCAATCTGCCCCTTCTCCCGCCCGACGGTCTCCCGGACCGTTCCGAGCCCTTCCGTCACCTTGGTACCCAGCGTGTGCGCCGCCTCTTTGCCCTTGCCGATCGTCTTGTTGCTGACGTCGGCGAGCTCGTGCCTGAGCTCCCGGCCCGACTTCGGGGCGAAGAGGAGGGCGAGCGTGGCGCCAATGCCGGCGCCAATCAGAAGATAGGTCAGCCGGTCTGCTGTGCGGTGCGCGTCGGACATTCTCGTTTACCTCCCTGATTGGGTTCCTTTGCCTATCGACCGTGATGCTAGTCCCTCCGGACCTCTTGGTCAAGCATGGCTGCCCCAAGCGCCGCGGACCCGGTCGGGGGGCGTCTCGACGTGTACGGAGAGTGGATCTGAGCAGCCCGTGGACGAAAACGGCGGTGACGAGTAGGATGGGATCCTACGGAGCGCCACGCACGGGGAGCTACGGATGCACGAACCGGACCTGGGTTGGCTGAGGGAGCTGAGCGAAGAGATCGAGCGGCTGCGCCGCCGCTACGCGTCTCTGCTCCACGAACCGCCTGAGGCCGAGGAGGCGCCGGCGCGCTGGACCTACGGCGGCCGGACCCTGCGCTGGCACGTCGTCGTCGAGGAGGCCGCTGAGCCCGACATCGATGTCGAGATTCTGCCCGAGTTGCTGGTAATCCGCGCTCGCATTGAAGAGGCCGAGCATCGACTCCTGCAGGCGATCTTGCCCGTGCCCGCGGGCTTCCGCGCAGACGATGCCCACATTCGCTGCGAGTACGGCTATGTGGAGATCCGCCTGTCGCGTGTGGGACCGTGAGGCAGTGGTATGGCAGACTTCTACGAGATCCTCGGAGTCCCGCGCGATGCCGGCCTGGACCAGATCAAGAAGGCCTACCGGCGCAAGGCCGTGCAGTACCACCCCGACAAGAACCCTGGCGACAAGGTTGCCGAGGAGCGCTTCAAGGAGCTCTCCGAAGCCTATGCTGTGTTGGCCGACGCCGAAAAGCGCCGCGAGTACGATGCCGCGCTCGCCGGCGGCCAGCCCTGGGAGGCACCCCCCGGCACGGCTGGCGGTGGCGGTGAAGCCTGGTCGGTCGAGGATTTCCTGCGGCAGTTCGGTGACATCTTCGGCAGTGACTTCGGGCCGTCATTCCACCGCGGACGTTCCGCGGCCCGGCCGGGACTCAACGCCGAAGCCGCACTGACAGTCGATTTTCGCACCGCGGCCTTGGGGGGGAAGGTCCGGGTCGCGTTGCAGGGCGAGGTTGCGTGCGCCGCATGCGGTGGCGCTGGGGCGCGCGGCGCCGCCAAGGCCTGCCCCGTCTGCCGGGGCAGCGGCCGCCTGACCGGACGCTCCGAGCGCGCAGGGCAATTCTTCAGCGTCACCCGCCCCTGTCCAACCTGCCACGGCACCGGTTTGGCGCCCGGAGAGATGTGCACGCAGTGCCACGGCAGCGGCACGACCGTGCAGCAACGCGACATCACCGTGACCATTCCGGAGGGGACGCGCGATGGTGCCACGCTGCGGCTGAAGGGCCTGGGTGAAGCGGGCCACGGTGGGGGGCCGGCCGGTGATCTGCTGGTCCACGTGAGTGTCAAGCCCGACCCCGAGTTCCGACTGGAAGGCAACACCATCCACTCGGATCTCGCTGTTCCGGTGACCACCGCCGTGTTGGGGGGCAAGGTGCCGGTCCGCACGCTGCGCAGTCAGGTCATGCTCACCATTCCACCGGGCACGTCGTCGGGCGCCAGCCTGCGGTTGAAGCAGCAAGGGCTCGCCGGTGGTGACCACGTGGTCCATGTCCAGGTGATGGTTCCCGCGCAGCTTTCCCAGCGTGAGCGCGAGCTGTGGGAGGAACTGGCCCGTTTGTCGCACTGATGCGCTCGATCCGCGCGTGGCCCGGGCCACGCACGGTCCGGGTGGCCGGTGGCTGGGGTGCCCGCCCTACCTGGCCTGCGGCGAGATCTTGATCGCGAAGCGGCAGCGCATGTCGCCTGCCAGCGCCGACTCCAGCAGCTCGACCTCGGTCTCTTCCTCGAAGACCACGTCGAACATCAGCTTCTGGAACCCACCGCTGCAGTAGCACCAGTCCGGCGGCACATCCACGTCATTCATGAGAATGGCCTGGCGGGCCAGCGGGCAATGACACGCGTAGTACCGCTTCATCACGGGGTCCTGCTCTAGCAGGTACTCCTTGCCCGCATAGGGAATCTTCGTGAGATAGAGCCGATCGCCCTTTCTGACGGCCGAGAGGATCTCCTGATTCGAGCGCACGTACTCGACGACCTCCGGGGTCATCTCCTGCTCGTACCAGATCCTCCCTTCCTGTAGATACCTCTCCAGCTCGGCGACCGCTTCGTCGTGGACCTTCTTCAGGAAGCCGTCGATGCTCTGCAGCTCTTCGAACCACTCCTTGTGCTTGAGGAAGGACTCGACCGGTATCCCGTGATGATTCCCGGCGAGCACCTGGTGGGCCTGCTCAGGCGGCAGGTGCTGCTCGAGTCGCTCCATCAGGAGGCGCGTGGTCGCGGGATACGCCTCGGGCGGTGAGCCCAGCGGCGGCATGGCGATGCCCTGGAACACCTCGTCGCGCACCGCCTTGCCCGCGATGCTTTCGAGCCGCGCCGCGATTGAATCGTACACACCCAGGCCACCGAACAGGGCGGTGAAGTAGATGTAGAAGTCGTTGCGCTTCGTGAGCCAGCAGTAGCGCGCCAGATCCAGCAGGCGCTCGCGCGTGTTGCGGCCGTCGCGGACGAGCTCGGCCAGGTACTGCTGCAGGTCTTCGATCGGCGCCGTCGAAAGGTCGCGCTGCCGCGCGGCCAGCCACGCTTCGAACTCCGTGATGGTGGCCAGCGCCGCGGCGATCTGCTCTTCGCTGTATTTGCGCTTCGCCAGGAATTCTCGGAACGCTTGCTCGTCCATACAGCTTCTCCATGGTTCAGGGACCGTCGGGGGGAAATCAAGCATAGGACACAGCCCCCCATCCTGTCCCGGGGAAATGTCGGGAAACGTCGGGAAACTTCGTAGAAAAGGTCCCCCAAGGAGTCCGTCCCGAGGAGAGAATGTGCCGAGGGGAACGCCGGCGCTGGAGCAGGGTCCTTGAGCACTCTCGGTCAGCTACCCCCGGGCCCGTAGATAGGGGCGCCGCCCGACCAGCGCGGCGGCCAGCGCCAGGATTCCCCAGAGCATCACCGCCCCCAGATGGACAAGGTCGATGGCGAAGACGAGATCAGGCGCGAAGTACACATCCGGCCGGTTCTTCAGGACCCGCAGGATGCCGCTGCCGATGATGATGATGACCGTGATGATCCGCAGCGCCCCCCAAGCCGTGATCCCCGCTCCCCTGGCCCGCGCGCGGAAGAAGACCGTCGTCATGTAGGCGAGCAACCCGAGAAAGGCCGCCGCCGCCACGTAATGGATCGTGTGGGTGACGAAGTAGGCGGCCAGCCAGCCCAGGCCGGGGATGTCAGCCAGGTAGTAGCGCTTGAAGATCGGCATCTGCGCGAACCCGGTCAGCGCCAGGGTGGCCGTCACGAGCCCCAGCACGAAAGTCAGCCAACGCGGAAAGAGCCTAGGCCTCATCATCCGCCTCCTGTTCCGCTCGATCCCGCGTGTCACGCTCGTCTCTCTCGGCCGAGCGGATCACTCGGCTGCCGGCGGTCAACAAGCCGGCGGCCGTGCCGGCCACCGGAGCCAGCAGAAGCGCCCAGGTCATGTTCGCCGCGGCTTCCATGCTGTTCTCTACCGGGCTCAGGTGCGGGCGGCCTGGCCCCTTCTCGATGGCCGCATTGAGAAGGTCGAAGGGGACCGGCGAAACGTAGAGCGTCCCGGTACCGCCGTTCTCCGTTTCGCCATAGATGAAGCCGCTGCTCTCCTGGGCCAATCGGTGGGCCAGGGCAACCATCTCCCGGCGCGGGCCGATGGTCTGCACGTCCATCGGACAGATCTCGATGCAGGCCGGGGTCTCGCCGCGCTCGATGCGATCATAGCACCGGTCGCACTTGTACATGACACCGTTGCCGGCCAGGCTCGGCAGAATCTTGCGGTAGAGCCCCACGCCGGTTTGCCGCTCCGGAATCTGCCACGGACAGACGTCCTTGCACTTCGCCCCGCCCAGACAGATCGAGTCGTCGATGCGCACGATGCCATTGCTCTGCTTACGCGCGGCGCCCCAGGGGCAGAGATTGGCGCACGGCGGGTTGCTGCAGTGCAGACAACGCCGCGGGATCGTGATCTCGTAGGTCTGGCCGCGATACTCGACTTCCGCGTGCTGGATGTAGAGCCAGTTGTACGGCGTCAGGCGGTCGTCGACATTGCGCTTGTCCGACCATTCGGCCACCTTCACACGGTTGGGATACATCCTGGGATAGGGCTCCTCCGGCTCGGGATACTTCCGCGAGTTGGCCTCCCGACAGGCCTCGACGCAGGCGCCGCAGCCGATGCACTTGCTCAGGTCGAGCACGGTGACCAGCTCCTCGCTCGCGCGCGCAGAGACCCCCGCCTCCGCCTTGGCCAGTGCGGCCGATGCTCCCGCGGCCCCCGCCGCCCCGAGCGCCTTCAGGAAGGAGCGCCGCGACGTGCGGGTGGCTCTTGGCTCTGCTGCCATGTCTTTGCTCCCTCATGTGCGGCACGGTGCCCGCTGGCCTACCCTACCTCGTGATGGGCGGGGTGCCCGCTGGCCTACCCTACCTCGTGATGGGCGGGGTGCCCGCTGGCCGGCTTTGCCCTCGGGACGACTTCCTGACACACAGCGCCCCGCCGCGCGGGTTCCCGCGCAGCGCCGCCGCGCGCCGCGCCCGGCGGCAAGCATGCAGATTTCCCCGGGGGGAAGCAACCCGCTCCTGCCCGATGCCCGCGCTGGGATTGGCCGTTGACCCAACCCCCGCGGCGACCCATGCTCCAGACGCCCTGGCCGATCCGCCGGCCTCCGACGGTGCCGTGGCGGAAAACGCCGGCGCTCTCGCCGATGGCGTCTGCGGCGGGTTGCCCGCCGACGCGGCAGCATCACGCACATGAGCCGTGGGAGGAATCCATGGATGGCAATCCCAAGGCCAGGCTGTCGAGCGCGTTTCTGTGGGCCACGCTCTTGCTCTTGATCGCCGCACCGCCCGTTGTGGCCCGCATGAGCGCCTGTCCGGCCTTTCCCCTGAGGACCGACGACGGTCAGATCATCAACCCGCTCACCGGCCAGAACGCCGACCAGCCCTACAGCCCCCGACAGACCTGCGGTGCCTGCCACGACTACGAGGCGATCACGCGGGGCTACCACTTCCAGCAGGGCTGGGACCGCATCCGCGACGACTTCAATCCCGCCCTGCCCTGGGTTCTATCGGACGGCATGGTCGGCAAGATGTGACCGCCTTCCTTTCGCCAGTTGGCGAAGAAGCGCAACCGGCACGCCGACGAGATCGATCTGACCCTGTTTCAGTACGTGCAGGCCGGCGACCGCGAGAAGGCTGCCGTGCCAGGCTGCGGCGGTTGCCATCCCGGGGGCGGCGCCTTCGAGCTCGACCGCGACGGGCTGCGTTACGACCGGCGCCTGGCGGCCGAACCCGCCCTGGCCGCCTCGCTGGACGGCGACTACCACCAGAGCCGTTGGGACAAGACGGGCGTGGTCGAGGCCGACTGCTTCATCTGCCACCTCGAGGGCTACGACTTCGCCGAGCGCAACAGGCAGCTCAAGGGGTGGAACTACAAGTGGGCCACGCTGGCGGCGTCGGGCATCGGCCAGGTGAGCGGTTACGTGCGCGATGAACAGGTGCCCCAGATCACCTACAACCAGCGCCTGTTCAACGCCGACGGCAAGATCGCCCTGCGACTCGAATATCCGCCGCCCTCCAAGAACTGCGTCTTCTGCCACGGCATGTCGGATGTGAAGAAGCGGGGCTTCTCCTGGCAGGACCCGCTCAATCACGACGTGCACGAAATGCAGGGGCTCGCCTGCGCGCATTGCCACCCGGGCGACCTCGAGCACAACTTCGCCAAGGGCGACGAGCGCGTCTCCACGGTGCGCGATGACCTGGACGGCACGATCCGCACGTGTCGCGAGTGCCACCTGGAGGGCTACATGGGCGCGCCGCGCCCGCGCCACTCGAGCATCCGCCCGAACCACCTGGATCGGCTCGATTGCGAGTTCTGCCACATCCCCTCCCTCGGGCGTGCGGGGGGATCGGGATTCGACGTCACCACCGGCGCGATCGTCAATTTCGCCACCCCGGGGGCAGATAAGATCGGGGCGCCCTTCGAGTGGCAGCCGCGCTTCCTGCGCGGGGAGGACGGGCGGCTCGAGCCGGTCAATCCGCTGCTGGCAATTCTCTACACCAACAAGAACGCCGACGGCATCCACTACCCGCTCTTCGGCCGCGAGATCAAGAAGGCCTACACGCGGATCAAGGACAGCCTGCCCCACCGGCCCGCGGACCAACCGGTGCTGCAGACGCGCGAGGAGATCCGCACCATGTTGCTGGCGCTGAAGCAGACGCTGGCCGGCAACGCGCGCTTCCAGGCCATCGCGCCGCACTACCACTGCGGCGGGCGCGTCTATTCGCTCACCGCGGCCGATGCCATCCAGGTCGAGGAGGATCACACCTGGGTGGGCCACATGGAGGCCTTCAACATCAACCATAATGTCGCCCCCGCCACCCTGGCGCTGGGGGCGGGTGGCTGCCGCGATTGCCACTCATCGAAGGCGCATGTCTTCAAGGGACCGGTCGTGACGAACCTGGCCGGAGAGGACGGCCAACCCGAGTTCACTCGCCGCGGTCGGCTGTTCGGCTGCACCCCGCTGGCCTTCGCCCTGAACTCGTTCCACCAGAACTACCTGACGCCCTACGTCAGCATGGCGCTCTTCCTGATCGTCTTCTTCCTGATGCTCCACTACACGGGCCAGGGCCCCAAGATGATTGACCGGGGCGCCTCCGGGGAGATGATCACGCGCTTCCGCCTGGCCGAACGCTGGACGCACCTGTTCCGCATGCTGAGCTTCCTGCTGCTATGGTTCACTGGCGCGATCTTCTTCTACAACGCGGTGGGATTGAGCAACGTCTTCTTTAGCTCGCCTGGCCAGGCGGTCGTCTACCACTGGGTGGCTGGCTTGGTCTTCCTGGCCGCCACGCTCGTGAGCCTGGGGCTGTGGTACCGGGATGCGCGCTGGGCGCCCTACGATAGCCAGTGGCTCCGCCAGCGGGGCGGGTATCTGGGCAAACACGAGGCGGAGGTGCCGGCCGGGCGTCTGAACGCCGGCCAGAAGATCTTCTTCTGGCTGTCGTTCTGGGTCTCGGTCGTCATGGGCATCAGCGGCGTGCTCCTGATCTTCAAGAACAGCCTGTCGCTGTCCACGACCTGCCTGACCTCGACCGTGCACGGCTTCGTGGCCATCCTCTTCGTGGCCATCGTCGTGGCACACATGTACCTGGGCACCGTTGCCAACCCGGGCACTTTCCGGGCGATCATCGACGGCAAGGTGAGCCGCGAGTGGGCCCGCCAGCACCACTCGGAGTGGTACAAAGGAGTCATACCGGCGGCGGCGTCTGCACCGGACGAGCCACCCGATCCCGGCAGCCTCCCCGCGGCGGGCGGGGAGCCCAACTCCGGTTGAGCCTGCGGGGATGCTCGGGAGCCCGACCCGGCGTCGGGCTCCCGGGACCTCCAGATGGGTTCTGGATGATCAGTGAGATGGCCTCTTGGTGATCAGCGCACGACGACCAATTTGCCAGTGGCGCGTTCACCGGCGCCCGTGACGAGAAGGTAGTAGGCGCCCGATGTGAGCGGCAGCGTGCCCAAGTGCAGCTCGAATGCGGCCGGCGCATCAACCTGCGCTTCAGTTTGAGCGCGTATCCGGCCGGCGACATCGAAGAGCTGCGCCCGCACGCGCCCCGCCCGTCCGAGCATGAGGCGCACATCCACACTCCGTCCGTCGGGCTCGGTCCGCGCCGAGAGGAGTCGCAGATCAGTCGCCTGGAACGGGGCCGATTCCACGCCGGATCCACCGGTGATGCCGTCGTCCACTTGGTAGATCGTGTCGTTCGTGTTGACCGCGATCCACAGGTACTCGCCGTCGTGGGTGATCCCGTTCGGCGAGCCGCCGCCACCAGGGCACGGGAAGGAATCGAGCACAGCGCCTGTTAAAGGGTCGAGCTTGAAGATATAGGCCAGCGCGCTTATGTTGTTGTCCGACACCCAGATGAAACCGTCGGCCCACGCGAGCCCGTAAGGTGAGGACCCGGGCGCCGGAATCTGACCCTGCACCACGCCGAGCGTGTCGATCTGCCAGATCTTCTCAGGCGCTCGGGAGTCGGCCAGCCAAAGGTAATCACCGTCCCAGCCCAGCCCGATCGGCTGTCCGTCGGACCCGCCGGGGGCGGGGAACGTGGCATAGAGCTCACCGGTTAGAGGGTGCATTTTGTAGTAGCTGTCGCTCTGTATGCAGACCTGCCAGAGGTTGCGCCCGTCGTAGGCGAGGCCCTGCGGCGAGGTGCCCGCATAGGGCACCATGCCCAGCACGTTGCCGGTCTGCGGATCGAGCCGGTAGATGCCCTTTTGTGCGACGGGCGAGAAGATGACGGAGTAGAGCTCGCCATCAACCCAGGCCAGGTCAGCGGGATTCGTGCCGGGCGTCGGGATCGCGTGCAGAATATCCCCGAGTTCTGCCCTGGCGGGCACGGTTCCCAGTGCGATGGCTGCCAGAACGATGGCCGTGGTCAAAGAGACGACTTGCAGGTTGCGCATCTTGGCCTCCCTTCCTCCGGGTCGCCTCCCAGCAGGCTTTGCGGCCCGGTCAACAGCGTGGAACTCACGAGGAATCACTCAAAGCCATCAGAGCAAAGAGCCATCAGAGCAAGTGGTGCGCTGCCGCAGGGGGCATTCTAAGCTGGCCCGGCCGCGAATAGAAGCCTCAGGTATGCCTCAGGCAGGTGGTCTCGGGTATGCGGCCCAAGGCAGGCGGCCTAAGGTATGCGCTCCAAGGCAGGCGGCCCAAGATCTGCGGCTGCCAGGGTGCACCGCCTCTGGGGGAACGGCTTCAGGGTGGGCCAGCGTCAAGGCGAACATGTGTCAGAGCTTGCCGGCCTCGGGGGGCGGGGCTTACCTTTTGGGCATGTGCCCGTGACTGAGTTCCAGACAGAGAGGGGGTAAGCATGGCCACGAAGATCCTGCCGGCCGCACGCATCCTGATGCTGTCGACGGTCGTTCTGATGAGCCTCACGGCGGCGGCAATCGCCGCGGCCCAAGGCCATGATTCAGTGTGTGGATCATGCGGGGCCATGCTGCCCGGGAAAGCGCTCTACTGCCCGCAGTGCGGCCAGCCAGTCGCCCAGCCCGAAACAATCTACTGCTGGCGCTGCGGCGCCGCGCTGCCGGCCGATGCACGCTACTGCGCTGCGTGTGGGAGCGAGGTTTGCTCTGCCCGGCCTGTGCCGACGCCGGCCGCGCCCCTCGAGCCCGCCGCCCCCGCGCCGGCGCCAGCGACGGCCCCCCCGACACCGGCCCTGGAGAGTCCGGCGCAGGTACCGCAACCGTCCGAGCCGGCGCGCAAGTCGAGCGGGCTGGCTGAGTTTCTGCGTGAGCGCCAGCTCGTCCTGCCGCCGCGGGTCATCACCTCGCCGACCGGGACGATTCTTCCCTCAATGACGCTGCACGTCGGCGGCGGGTGGGCCTTCGGCTTCAGCGAGCGGGAGCACTCCGGCGGTTGGCTGGTTTCGTTCGGCCTGGGGGGCGTGGGCGAGGCGATGATCGCGTCGGCGCGCATCCTGCACGCGCTCGACATGGAATCGCACGCGTTGGCCGGATTCCGCGTCGGCTTGCCGGTCAGTCTGATCGATCGCGGGCTGAGCAAGAAACTGGCGGTGGCCCTCAACGTTGCCGCCACGGGCGAGAACGATTACTACGCCGACGGGGTAGTCCCGGCGGGCGCCGGCAGCACAGTGCGGATGCTGACCTACGACCATCGCGAGACCACGCTGGGCATCGCGGCCACCTGGCGAGCCGGGCGTCTGGGCCTTCACGGTGCGCTCCACGGCACCGATCTGCGCACCACGAACGTCAGCTACTCCACGGAAGGGAGTGGCTACGGGTCGCTGGACGAGCAGCGCATCACCTACACGACACTCGGGCTGGGCTTCGACTTCAACATCGATGAGCGGATCTTCGCCATGGCCGAAGTGCACTCCGTGCCGCGGATCAGCCTGGCGCAAGCGGAGGGGGAGTTGCGGGCCGGGACCCTGACCGAGTACGCTGCCGGACTGCGTTTCTACCCGACGCCGGTTCTTGGCCTCGACGCTACGGCGGCGGTCGATGAGGAAGCGGTCGGATTGGCCGACGTCGAGATCGGTTTCGGGCTCCATTTCACCATCGGGCCGCGCGCCAGCGGGCAGTGACGGGCCACGCAGCCCAGAGGGCGACCATGTCGAAGCCATCGCTCCAGGGCCTGTCCCTCGATGAGCTGGCCGACCGGGGCGCATCCGGGGACAGCACCGCCGAGCAGGCGCTGTGCGAGGCTTTGCGCGTAAGGTTCGTCCCGATCGCCAAACGAAGGGTGCGGGATGACGACGCCCAGGACGTGGTTCAAGAGGCTCTGCGGATCGTGCACGCCAAGTACGCGCGGCGCGAGCGAGCCGGCCCGGTTCTCACGTGGGGCATGGTGATCCTGCGCCATGTCATCGGGAACTACTATCAACGTAGGGAGAAGCGGGCGCTAGAGGAGCCATTCGATGAACGCCGGTGGCCAGGCGGCGGGGCAGGCTGGGAAGCACCCGGGCTGCCGGGGACCGGTGTGGAGGGCGAGACATGGCACGAGGTTCTGGAAGCGATCAGCCGTCTGGCGCGCAAGGAGCCCCGCTGCGCGGCGCTCTTCCGGCGGATTCTGGAGAGCTTGGACGAGGGTGGCACTCCAAGCGAGGTCTCGCATCGGGCAATGGAACGTATGCGCGCCGACTTCGGCGAGATGTCGCGCGGTAGCCTCTACGTCGCCCTGCATCGCTGCCGGGCGAACCTCCGCGCAATCCTCGGCGACATGAATGCCCTGACCATGCTGGGCGAGACGAAGACGGGCGAGCGAGGCGGTCAGAGGTGAGAGCATGAGTCCGCGCACGACTTGTACAGATCCCGAGGTGGGCCGGTTGCTGGCGGCCTATGACGCCGGCATCTTGGACCCGCCGGAGCGCCAGGCATTCGAGCAGCACATTGCCTCTTGTGAAGCCTGTCGCGAGGGGCTCTTCGAGCTCGCGCCCCACGTGATGCAGCTTAGGCAGCACCCCGGGAGGGCAGTTGCGTACCTGGCCGGAGTGGATCCGCTGACCAAGGGTGCACGGGCCTCCGCGAGCGCCAGTGCTGCCGCGGGCGCGCGTGACTTCGCGGGTGCAGGTCCCGCGGCGCGCAAGCCGAAGCCCTGGCTGGACGCTCTGCGATCGCTGGGGGCCCGCGCGGCGAGGCCCGCCGCCGGGCCTTGGCGTTGGGCGGCACTGATCCCGGCGGCGGCGGTGGCGGCCGTGGTGATCCTGTTGCTGGGGGACCGCGGCTCTCTGAGGGAGCGCGACCTCGCCGCCGGGCCGAGCGGCGCGGGGCCTTGGGCAGCGCTGGCCAAGCGCGAGGCGCTGCCCTTTACGCGCACGGAGACCCGTGCGCCTGGGGATCCCACGGTGGCCGACTTTGACGCGGGCATGGAACGTTACTTGGCTGGTGACTACGCGACCGCGGCGACTGAGCTCGCGGGGGTCGTGCGGCGGATCGACGACGATCGGCTCGATCCCACCAGGAAGTCGTATCCCCCGGCGCGGCTTCTGCAGCGCGCCGACCAGGCGGCCCTCTACGCCGGGATCGCCTTCCTTATGGCGGAGCGCGGCGACTCGGCTCGGGTTCACCTGCAGCGGGCTACCGAAGGCCGCTTGGGAGCGGTCGCGGACCATGCGCGCTGGTATCTGGCGCAGGCGAACCTCCTGGAGGGAGATCCCGAAGCGGCGGCCGGGCAATTGCGACTCCTGGCCAACAGCCCGGCGTACAGCCAGCGGGCAGGTGAGCAGCTGCAGGCGTTGGGCGCTGAGATGCGCTGAGGGACAGGGTGCGTCGCGCGGCCGAGTGCGGCTGTCCACGGAGGCTGGCCGCTGCGGCAGAGTGCGGCTGTCCACGGAAGCTGGCCCCTGCGGCAGAGTGCGGCTGTCCACGGAAGCTGGCCCCTGCGGCTGAGTGCGCGACACCGCCACGGGCGGGCCACATGGCACCTGCCGGTCTATAGCCCCACGTGCGCGGTGCGGGTCAGTCCCGCTGTCCGCACCCCCCGCAGTCCTCCGATCCGGATGCAAAGCTGCTCGATCTCGGCTGGACGACCGCGCAGCACGATCGCTTCCAGGCACTGATCATGCTCGATGTGAACGTGGGTCGTGCACAGCACGTTGACTCGACTGTGGTGTTGAACGTCGGTGAGCTTCTGCAAAAGCTGGCGCTCGTGGTGATCGTAGCTGATGGAGAGCACGCCCACGACCTCGGCGGTGTCCGCTGACCACCGAGCCGCCACCATCTTCTCCCGGATCAGGTCGCGGACGAACTCCGAGCGCGAGTGGTAGCCCCGCTGGATGATCCCTCGGTCGAGCTCGCGCAGAAGCTCGCGCGGCAGAGAGACGGTGAAGCGGACGACATCCTTGGCGCTGGCCATGCTCGCTGTTCCTTTCCGTCAGCGGACCCGTACCCGCGGTGGCGCGGACCGGCGGTATCGCCGGGCTCAATCCCCAGCCTGCAGGTGATCATGGCGGTGCTCGACCGCGCCCTGCAAGTGGCGGCGGCCTTCCTGGGTGTCGAGCCCGGCGCGGGATGGCGGGCGGCGGCGTCCCTGGGTGTCGAGCCCGGCGCGGGATGGCGGGTGGCGGCGTCCCTGGGTGTCGAGCCCGGCGCGGGATCGCGAGCGCCTGGACATCGATGCGGGTCCAGGCACATCAATTTTATTGAAACCTATCTTGATTTCTATTAGTATCTTCATCCACATTCAAAGTTATTAGGAGGTGCACATGGATATCTCGAAGGCGCGCTGCCCCGGATGTGACCACCTCATGCAGGTCCGCCACATGCATTGCCCGGACTGCGGCGTGACCCTCGAGGGTGAGTTTACGGTCTCTGCGCTGGGCTCGCTGGGGCCCGAGGAGCAAATCTTCGTTCACAACTTCCTGCGCTCCCACGGTTCGATCAAGCGCATGGAGGCGCTCTACGGCATCAGCTATCCCACTGTGAAAAGTCGACTTAGCGCCATCATCGCGCAGCTCGACCAAGACTTCCAGGCGCCATTGCCCAACACCGAGATTCTCGAGGCGCTCGCCCACGGCGAGATCACGGTGGAGGAAGCCCTCAGGAGGATATCGTGATGCCGCCCGCCATCCTGCTGCTGGGAGTGGGGCGACGCGGATGGCTCCTGCCGCTGCCGGTTTTCCTGCTCTGGCCGCTGGCGCTGCTGGCGGCGCTCGTGATCGGGGTCGCGCGCCTCATCCTCCCAGCGCGGGGGCCGCGATCCGCAGTGTGGCGATGGGGGTGGATCGGCTTGCGCGCATTCTGTCAGTTGCACGGTACTCGGGTGGACGTTCGCTCCAACAACGGGGAGCGCGTCCGCCTGTGGTTCATCTAGCTCAAGATCTAGCTCAGGATCTAGCTCAAGGAGGTTCATGATGTCCGAAGAACGGATCCGAGTCCTGAAGATGCTGGCCGAGGGCAAGGTCACAGCCGAGGAAGCCGAACGACTTCTGGAGCGCCTGGAGCAGGTACGGCCCGCGGCCGATTCCGGCGATCTTGAGGCCGAGGGCCGGACAGGCGGCGGGCCGATGGTCAAGGCGGGTCTTCCCAAGTACCTGCGCGTGCTGGTCGACAGCGCCGATGGCGACAAGGTCAATGTCCGCGTGCCGATGGCCCTGGTGCGCACGGGGATCAAACTGACCGCCCTGCTGCCGTCGAACGCAACGCAGCAACTTGGTGAAAAGGGCATCGACCTTTCGCACTTCGCCGAACTCCAGGGGGACGAGCTCGTGGAGGCGCTGCGCGAGCTCAACGTCGACGTGGAAACCGCCCAGGGCGACACGGTGCGGGTCTTCTGCGAATAGCGACCGAGCCGACCGTGTGCTAGCATGGACGGCCTTGCGCCCAGGCAGGCGGCGCGCCTGGGCCGGCGAGGCGCGGGCAGCGCGGTGCCCAGGCAGCTTGGCACGCGGGCAGCACGGGGCGCAGGCGGCGCGCTGGTGGCGGCCTGGTGCCTGGAAAGCGCCCAGACCCCTCGGAGGTTCGAGATGAGGAAGCTCGTCGAGTGCGTCCCCAACATCAGTGAGGGGCGCGACCGGAAGTCGATCGACGCCGTCACGGCGGAAGCGGCGGCGGTCGAGGGCGTGACGCTGCTGGACGTCGATCCGGGCGCCGCCACCAACCGCACCGTGATCACCTTCGTCGGTGAGCCCGAGGCGGTCGTGGAGGGCGCGTTCCGCCTGATCCGCAAGGCGGCCGAGCTCATCGACATGCGCAAGCACACCGGCGAGCACCCTCGCCAGGGTGCCACCGATGTTTGCCCCTTCGTGCCGGTCGCGGGCGTGACGATGGAGGAATGCGCCGCGCTGGCTCACCGCCTGGGTCGGCGCGTTGGCGAAGAGCTCGGCATCCCCGTCTTTCTCTACGAGCACGCGGCCACGCGGCCCGAGCGCAAGAGCCTGGCCGACATCCGTGTGGGCGAGTACGAGGCCTGGCCCGACAAGTTCGGCCAGCCCGAGTGGAAGCCCGACTACGGCCCCGACGAGTTCCTGCCCAGGACCGGTGCGGTTGTCATCGGGGCCCGGCAGTTCTTGATCGCCTATAACGTCAACGTCAATACGCGCGACAAGGAGCTGGCCCATCAGATCGCGCTCGACATCCGCGAAACCGGCCGCTTCAGGCGCGACGCGCAGGGCAAGTTCGTGCGCGACGCTGCGGGCAACAAGCTGCGCGAGCCCGGTCTGCTGCAGGAGTGCCGGGCGGTCGGTTGGATGATCGAGGAGTACGGCCAGGCGCAGGTGTCGATCAACCTGACCAACTTCCACGTGACGCCGATCCACTTGGCGTTCGACACGTGCTGCGAGGTGGGGGCCAAGTACGGCCTGCGGATCACCGGCAGCGAGATCGTCGGTCTGGTGCCGCTCGAGGCGATGCTCATGGCGGGGCGTCACTACCTGGAGCGGCAGGGCAAGTGGGCGGGGGTTCCGGAGCGTGAGCTCGTCCACATCGCCGCCCGCTCGCTGGGATTGAGCGACGTCGCGCCCTTCAAGCCGGAGGAGAAGATCATCGAGTACGCGGTAGGTGGGCGCGAGAACGCCCTCGTCGACTTGACGTGCACCGACTTCGTCGACGAGCTGGCCAGCGATTCCCCCGCGCCCGGCGGGGGCAGCGTTTCCGCGCTGTGCGGCGCGCTCAGCGCCGGCCTGTCGGCGATGGTCGCCGCGCTGACCCAGGGCAAGAAGGGTTACGAGGCAGTGCAGGGCGATCTGGCCGAGGTGGCCGCCAGGGCGCACCGACTGAAGGACGAGTTCCTGATCGATGTCGACCGCGACACCGACTCCTTCAACGAGCTGATGGCGGCCATGCGTCTGCCCAAGAAGACCGACGAGGACATTGCGGCGCGCGACGAGGCCATCCGCCGGGCGACGCAGCACGCCACCCTCGTGCCCCTGGGCGTTCTGGAGCGCAGCCTGCGGGTGTTCGAGCTGGCGGCGGTCGTCGCGGCCAAGGGCAATCAGAACTCGCTCAGCGACGCGGGCGTGGCCGCACTCGCGGCCCGCACGTGCGCCGAGGGCGCCTTCTACAACGTGGTGATCAATCTGCAGGGGCTGGCGCCGTCCGACTTCACCCGCGACACACGCGCTCGTGCGCAGGTTGCGCTCGAACGGGCGCGGACGCTCGCCGGGCAGATCGCGGCCGAGGTGGAGGGCAAGCTGCACCAGGCATCGTAGCGCCTGCGAGAGCCGTCCGGGAGACCGAGGCCGTGGGTGGACGGGTGGCACCTGCGGTGCGGGCGGCATCGGCTGGACGGGTGGCACCTGCGGTGCGGGCGGCATCGGCTGGACGGGTGGCACGTGCCAGTGTGCCCGCTACGCCGGCCAGACCTTGCGGATCGCCAAGAGCGTGATGTCATCGACAGCCTCGGCGCCGCGCACGAAGTCATCCACACGGCTCAAGGTCGCCCGCAGGAGCTGATCCGGCTCCTGCTGCGCGTGGGCGCGCAGACATTCCTCGCAGCGCTCCTCTCCGAACATCTGCTGTCCGGGCCCGTGGGCATCCGTCAGTCCGTCGGTGAAGAGAAACAAGAGGTCGCCGGTCTCCAGCACGGTGGTCGCTTCCGTGTACTGAGTATCCGGGAACGCCCCCATCAGCAGGCCCCCGTGCGTGAGGCGCTGTAGGCGTCCGTCGTTGCGGATCAGGAACGGGTACTCGTGGCCGGCGTTCACGTACGTGCAGCGGCCCGTCCGGCCGTCGATCATCCCGAAGAAGAGTGTGACGAATTCGCTTGCCGACGTCGACGCATGCACGAACCGGTTGAGCCGTCCGGCGAGACGGGCTAGGCCGGTCCGATCATCGAGCATGCTGTGCAGCGATGCCCGCAGGCTGGACATCAGCAGCGCAGCCGGCGCGCCCTTGCCGGAGACATCGGCCATGACCACCAGCACCCGGCCGTCCGAGAGCGGCAGGAAGTCGTAGTAGTCGCCGCCAACCTCGCGCGCCGGCACGGAAACCCCGGCCAGCTGCAACCCGGACACCTGCGGCGGCTGGGCCGGCAGGAGCCGTTGCTGGATCTGGCGCGCCAGGGCCAGCTCGCTCTCCAGGCGCTCCTTTTCGAGCAGCGTGCGGCGGCCTTCCTCCAGGCCAATCGCCATCTCGTTGAAGGCCTCGCCCAGGGCGGCCAGCTCGTCACGGCCGAAAACCTGGATGCGGTGGGAGAGATCGCCGTGTCGCAAGCGCTCGGTCCCGAAGCGCAGCGCGCTTACCGACTGCGCGATGGAGCGGCCCATGCGCAAAGCCGAGAAGAAAGCGAAGCTTTCCACCCCGATGAACACCAGCATCACCGCCGCCAGAACGAAGATCGGGAAGTACTCGACCGGTGTGCCCCCAGTGGGCATCGCGGGCACGAGATCACGGGGGGTGGCCATGCCCAGCACCGCCAGCCGGATGCGGCCCCACTCGCCGAGCACGTCGTCGTCCGAGGTCTCGGCCGACGTCGAGACGCGGGCCAGGAACGGCTCGTGGGACACCCACTCCTGGGCTGGCATCAGCCGGTAGGCGATGCCCGTGTTGAAGACCGACGAGTTGTGCCGCGCCAGGCTCACACCGCCCAAGTCCGTCTCGGACCTAGAGATGGGTTCGCCGGAGATGAACTCGAGGCCCCCGCGCTCATTGATGCGGTAGCGGAACAGCTCTTCGATGCTGGCCCGTCCGCCGAGGTGTTCATCGAGGGCCCGCACGCGCCCGCCGGGTAGACGCTCGACGAGCTGGATGCGGATCCAGCAGCTGTCCTGTGGGTCGCCAACCTCGAAGCGGCAGTGGGCCACATGCAGGCTAGTGCCCCGGGTCTTGACCAGGCCGCAGCCGGTCGTGTCCTCCGGCCGCGTGAGCCAGGCGTAGACCGGCACCCGGAGCGAATCGCTGCGTGCGCCGCGGCTCATGACCGCGAAGCCGCCCTCCGGAGATCGGAAAGCGATATGGATGTAGTCGGGGGTCCGGTGCCCACCGCTGGCGCGATCCGGTCCCCAGCGGGCGGCAGTGGGCCAGCGATCGCGCACGCCGACCGCCAGCTCCGACAGCAGTTCGGGCGACCAATACCCGACGGGACCGGTCCGCCGGATGCCCATGTCCTCCAGCGTCTCGGTGACCGAGTGGGCGAGCATCTCCTCGGAGGCGCGGTGTTGGACCGTGAGCAGGTCGATCGCGGCGCGCGAACGGAAGCTGGCCAGCGCCAGCAGCGCGCTCAGCACCGCGAAGAGCGACACCAGCGCCACCGGCACGAGGCCCGCGAGCATGTGCGAGACGAGCAGTCGCCGGCCGATCCGCCGCGGGCCGAAGATGAGCCCCAGCGTGTAGCGCAGCGTGAGCACACCGAGCTGCACCGCCAGGAAGATGCGCGCGAAGCTGAAGAGCGAGGTGCCGACCGGTCCGCCGGAGGTGAGGATGCTGCCCGCGGTCGAGGCCAGGGACGGCCAGGCCAGCACCGCCACGAACCCTGCCAAGCCGATCAACGTCGCCCGCGGGTGGCGCTGCTCCGCCACGCCCCGGGACCAACCGGTGCGGATCGCCACCGGCAGGGCCAGCGCCGGCAGCCAGGGCAGGCCCAGCAACGAGCCGATCAGCGACACCAGGAAAAGCAGGATGACGGCCGTGCGGGGCGTTCCCCGGCGGCTGTCGTCCACCGCTGGGCTCCAGCCCAGCCCGAGGGCCAAGGAGGCCGCGATACCTGCCAGGATCACCACCAGGTGCGTCTGGAAGGATGGGTTCTCACCGGCTAAGATGGCTTGGTTGACGGCCGGAACGGACAGGCGCAGGAGAAGAAGGCCCAGCAGGCAGAGGGCCCCCATCCACTTCAGGCGGCGCTCCGCATCGAGACTGCGGAGCGGCGACCAGCGGGGCGCCAGGGCGCTGCACAGGAAGATGATCAGAGCCAGGAACCCCAAGGCTTCCTCCCTGAGCCGGCACCCGTGGGGGCCGGCGGGCGGCGATTGCACGCGGACCGCTCGCTCGGAGCGTGACGGCGCCCAGGTCTTACTCTAGAGCCGGCCGTGCGGCAAGCTTCATCGCCCGCTCGCGCCTGGACGCCGGCGGCCTGGACCGCGCCGGCGCCGTGCCGGGGCGTCCGCCAGCGCTCGGGCGCGTGACCGCGGAGCGGCCTGCGGCAAGGACGGTGCACAGTCCACAGCATGGACGAGTGAGGGACCCGGGAATGTTCCCAATCACCCAGCTGCGACATGAGAATCTGGCTAGCCGGCCGCTGCACTTCGACATCGCCTTTGGCGACCGCGACCTGGAAGTGGAGTGCGGCTTTCTGGAGTATCTGAGTCGCAACCTCGGGCGCGGGCGGCTGGACTCCTTCGTGGAAATCTGCTGCGGCACCGGTTTTCACGTGCACTGGCTTGCCCGACACGGATGCGCCGCCTACGGGGTGGATCCGAGCCCCGAGATGGTGGCCTTTGCCGAAGAGAAGGCCCGTCAAGTGGCCGCCAAGGAGAGCCCGACCGCCGGGGTCGCCTCCGACTTCCAGGAGCCCGGGCGCAAGAGGGCATGCGAGTCGCCGGAGCGGCAGGGAGCGATCATCCTGGCCGATCCACGGGACTTCTCGCTGCCGGAAGCGGTGGATCTGGCCTTCTGCCCCAACTTCGCTTTCCGCTACCTGCTGCGCACCGAGGACCTGATCACCCATCTGGTGACGGTGGCCAAGAACCTCGGTCGCGGCGGGCTGTACGTGATCGAGGCGGATCATCCGCGCCTTCTGTTGGCCGAGGTTGCCGCGGCGGTGCAGTCCTGGGAAGTGCGACGCGGAGAGACGCTCGTCAAGGTGCGCCTGGCTCCGGGCAGGCACGGTCTGGATCCCGTCACGCAGGTACGCGACCTTTTGATCACGCTGGAGATCCATGAGGGCGGCAAGACCGAGGTCCTCGAGGATTCGGCCCCCGTGCGCGTCTTCACCCATCAGGAGCTGAAGGTGCTGGTCAAGCTCTCGGGCGTGTTCGATTGGGTCGCGACCTTCGGAGACTTGTCGCTCACCCAGCCGTTCGACATGTCGGAGGGCGCTCGGGCGATGGTAGCGGTTTTGCGGTGCAGTGTATGACGGACCGGGCGCCCGCTCCGGGTGCCGGGTCTGCTCCGGGTGCCGGGTCTGCTCCGGGTGCCGGGCCCGCAACCTGTGGGCCGGGGCTGCAGCCCGGGCGCTCCGAACACGACCGCGGGCGGACGGCCACTGGACGTTCACGGCGCGCGCGGCGTGGGTGTGGCCTCGGTGATCCCCAGGGGACGCGCGGGGACGCGCGGCGCGGCCCTCCCCCAACGCCTTCTGTGGGCGTGAGATAGCTGGGCGGGCCGGCACGCTCGCCCAACGCCGACCGCGAGGATCCCGCGCCGTGGCCCGACGATTGCCGGATCAGTCCCCGTCGGGCCGCACGGAGGCGGTGCGGTGCAGGCCGGGGCCGGGAGCGACGGCTAAAGGTGCGGGTCGCGCGCCCGCCCCGGTCCTCCGACCCAGCGGGCGTGCGGCGGCCGGCACCGGTCTGGGGGTCACAGCGCTGCCGGCCGTTCCATGTCATCGGATGAAGGCCACGCGCCTCTCCGCTATCCCCGCGGCCGTCGTCACCCGTACGAAGTACATGCCCGAGGCGATCCTGCCTCCCGAGCGCCAGCTCGAATGCGAGCCTGATCCCGATCCCGACCCCGCCTGCCAGTGAATCACATGGTGGCCCGCGCCGAGGGCCTGATCGAGCAGATGGTCCACCAACCGGCCGTCCGGGCCGTAGAGGTCCACCCGGACCGGGCCGGCGCTCGGCAACGATAGGCGCAGCTCGAATCCGGAGCGCGCCGGCGAGGGGCCGATCGTCAAGGCCGCAGCTGCCGCGTGGGGCGGCGGCTCGACCGCGGAGAGCGGTTCGAGCGAGCTGCCGCCGGCCGCGTGATAGCGCGCGGCGAATTCCTGCAGGTACTGATTCGTCAGGTCGGCGTCGTGAATGATGACGATGTTCTCATCGTTGGAGCTCATCGCTGAGCTGCTCCAGTTGGCGCTGCCGGTGATGGTCACCGGGTCGGAGCCGCTGGTCTGGCTATCGATGAGCATGTACTTATGGTGTAGAAAGCCCAGCTCGGCGTCGAGCCACACATCGGCGGGCGGATTCCAGGCGTACTCACCCTGGCCGCTCATCGGCCACCACTGGCTGTTGGGGTCGCCCGTTTGACCGGAGTCGAAGACCCCGCGGACGGCGAAGGCCGGGATGGTAGAGAACCGATCCTGCATCTCATTCGACAAATCGTAGCGCGTGAAGCTCAGCACGCAGAAGTCGATTGAGCTCTGGGCCTCGCGCACCTCCATGATCAGCTCGTTCATCCACGCATCCGACGGTGCGAAGTAGACCTTGGCTTCACGCCCCGCCACGTTGAGCAGCTTGGGGGTGTTGTCGCTCTTGTTGGCGCCAAAGCGCGAGTAGTCGGGGTTGGGAATCCAGATCGCGGAGCCCCACATTTCGTTGAACTCGGTGGTGAAGATGCGCGCCATCGCCTGGTCTTGAACCATCAGGAAGTTCTGCTGATCCGTGTAGGTGCCCTGGTTGGTGACATTCCAGGAGCCCGTGACCACCCAGGGCTTGCTGGGATCGGCGTGGCCGGCGTCGAAGATCCAGAACTTGTTGTGCATCAACCCTTCGCCGTTGTTGGGGCCGAAGGTGTCGTCGATCACAGGGATGCCCGCACCGACCAGGCGCTGGACCTGCGTCTGGTAAGGATTGCGGTACTCATAGACGAAGCGAACCGTGAGCCCGCGGTTCTTGGCGGCGATCAGCGCGTCGGCCACGTTGGCCAGATCGAAGCTGTACATGGCGACGTCGATCGTCCCCACGGCCGCATTGATCCGCTCGATGATCCACGTCGTGAAGTCCTGATTGCCCTGTGCCTGGGTCACCCCGGCATAGTCGTGGTCCACCGAGTCGTTGAACAGGCAGATCATCTGGCCCGTGCACCCCGGGCCCGAGGCGGAGCAGAACAGCCGATCGGGCGTGGTCGTCTGCCCGGTCTCATTGGCGACGGTGACATCGTAGTGGTAGATCTGGGCGGCGCTCAGGCCGGATACGACGATATCGTGAATGGTTGCGGTGATGCCGTCCGTGGCGCTTCCCAGCTCGTGCGAGGCGGTCAGTCCATAGTGCACGACAGCGGTCGTCGGCAGATCCGTCTCCAGGTGAATCGTCACGTTGTCGTACTGGATGTTCGTCTCCCGCGGCCCAGCTAGGATCTGCGGTCCGGGGAGGATGTCGATGTCCGCCGGCGAGCGCGGCAGGATCTCGTAGTTGCTCGTATAGGGGGGTGAGTAGCCGGCGTACTGCTTGATGATGCCGGTGACGTTGAAAGGCCCGGAGGGTGGGGTCATGTTCTGGATGCCCGTGTCCTGATCGATGTACATCGTGCAGGTGCCCGAGGCATCATGCAGCGTGATGCCACCGCTGCCGGTCGGCCAGCTACCCGTCCAGGAGACCTGCTCCAGTCGCACCAGGCGCCCCTCGTTGGGCTCGCTGTAGGTGGGAGCGGGGCCGAAGGCGTATTCGACGTCGTGGCAGGTGACGACGAGCGGCGCCGGCACTTGAGCGCCGGGCGCATGGAGCACGTGCGACTGGTAGTCGATTTCCGTGGTGCCGCGGAATTGGGCGATCGCACCCGTGATCGTGACGCTGTCACCCAGCGCGAAGGGATAGGCCACGGTGGGATCGTAGATGGAGATCCCGGCGGTGGCGTCCTGCACGTAGACGTCGAGGTAGCTGGGCGTGTAGGTGCCGTGGCCCACCGTGATGACGCCCGTGACCGTCACCTGCGTGCCGATCGTGTAGGGCGACGCCGGGATGCCCTGGGACGTGTTGCTGTGCAGGGCGATGATCTCGACCGCGCCGGCGGGGACGCCGAGCGCGGCGAACGCCACGAGGGCGATAGAGGCGATGAGTGTGGCGGCGACGGGCGCTCGGCCCGCGCGGGTGGTTCCGGCGGTGTTGACCATGAGTTGAATCTCCCTCGAATCCGCCCGGCGGCGGTACTTCCCTGATAGGCCGCTGTGCGCGGTCGAGGCCCTTGACGAGGCGTTCAGGACCGCAGGCTGAGCGCCCCCTGCTCGCGAGGGTGCGGGGGCGTCTTCGACGCCGCGCATTATAGCTTCCCGGTGCGTCGCCGACAAAGCGGTGTCGTGCTCGGGACCGCAGGTTTCGCATGGCCGATGTGACGTCGCCGTGCTGGCTGGGCCGAGTCGGCTCCGCATAGCTGGGGAGGCGGACGGCCTGGCTCCGCATAGCTGGGGAGCCGGCCCGCATGGTAGGCTGCGGGGAGCGGCGGGCCGGCGGGCGGCAGGAAGTCAACCGGGCGCAATCGGCTCAGGCGGTGGGTTGGATCGGGTGAACACATGCTTCTTCTGGCCATCGAGACATCATGTGACGACACGTGCGTGGCCGTATTGCGCGGACGGCCCGGCGGCGCCGACCTGCTCAGCAGTGCCGTCTCCTCGCATCTGATCCACGCCGAGTACCAGGGGATCGTTCCGGAGCTGGCCTCCCGCGAGCACCTGCGGCTGATTGGACCTGTCCTGCGGCGGGCACTGAGTGAGGCCCAGGTGAACCTGCAGGATCTGGAAGCGGTCGCGGTGACCAGCGGTCCCGGCCTAATCGGATCGCTCCTCGTCGGCCTCTCGCTGGGCAAAGCGCTCGCTTACGGCCTGGGCATACCGGTCGTCGGCGTCAATCACGTCGAGGCGCACCTGGCCGCGGCCGCGCTGGATCGCGGCACGGAGCGGGTAAGCCTGCCCTTCGTGGGGTTGGTGGCTTCCGGTGGGCACACGGAATTGGTCCTGGTCCGCCAGTGGGGCGGTTGGGAGCTGCTGGGTGCCACCCGCGACGACGCGGCCGGGGAGGCCTTCGACAAGGTGGCCAAGATGCTTGGGATGGGGTTCCCGGGCGGAGCAGCCCTTTCGCGCGCGGCCGCGAGCGGTCGGCCCGACGCTTACGCCTTCCCGCGCGCCTGGCTCGGCATCGAGAGCGGAGGACTCGACTTGAGCTTCAGCGGCCTGAAGACGGCCGTGAAGCTGCATCTCGACGCGCAGGGCTGGCCGGATCGGCCGACGGCAGCCGCGGAGCGGGAACGCCTCATGGCAGACGTGGCGGCCAGCTTCGAAGCGGCGGTCGTGGAGGTTCTCGCGCAGAAGCTCTGGAAGGCCGCCGAGAAGACCGGCGTGCGCCAGCTCGTGGTGGCCGGCGGCGTGGCGGCCAATCCGCCTCTGCGTGCGGCCCTGGAAGCGGGCGCCCGGCAACGGCATCTGGACCTGATCATTCCCCCCTCGAGCTTGTGCGGCGACAATGCGGCCATGGTGGGCATGACCGGTCTCCAGCGGCTCGCCGGCGGGCAAGCCTCGACCCACGATCTGGCCGCGATTCCCAATCTGGACGACTGGCACGGCTTCTACGCCACCCTTTCCTGAAGGCGCTGGCCGGGCGGCGGCCAGCGGGCGCGGCGGCTGAACCCCGCCAGCGGTAGATCGAGGGCTGAAGCCCGCCAAGCGCTCATCGTGCGGGATGCGAATCTCGGCCGCGAACCAGAGCGTTCTGCAACTCCTCACCCCCGCGTTGACGCTGGCATGCTTCTCGGTGCACGACCGCACCATCGATCGGCCAACACCTGAGCCACCCGCTAAACAATGACTCCCGGTGGCCCGATGGGTATTAGGGCTGGACCGATTCTGGCCTGGGGTCACCGGAGGGGCGATGTCAGAGAGCAGCGCCGAGGGACGTATCCTTGTCGTCGAGGACGACATCAGCCTGCGGACCATCCTCAAGATGCAGCTCGAGCGGGCCGGCTACACGGTCCGAGCAGCAGAGGACGGCGAGCGGGCGCTCCAGGCGGTGGCTGAAGAAGTGCCGGATCTCGTGCTCCTCGATGTCATGATGCCGGGCATGAACGGCTACGAAGTCTGTGAAGCGCTGAAGTCGGACGTCTCCACGGCGAACATCCCGGTCATCATGCTCACCGCCCGCTCGGAGCAGGAAGACCGCATTCGCGGACTCTCAGGCGGCGCCAACGACTACCTGACGAAGCCCTACGAGGTCGAAGAGCTGCTCGTGCGAGTCCGCAACATCCTGCAGTGGAGTCAGCTCCAGCGCGCGGCCAATCCCCTGACGGGCCTGCCCGGCAATATCGCCATCGAGAAGGAGTTGCGCAGCCGGCTGAACCGCCGGGCGGCGTTTGCCTTCATGTATCTTGACCTGGACAACTTCAAGTCGTTCAACGATCACTACAGCTTCCGCAAGGGCGACGAGGCCATCAAGCTGACCGCCTCGATCATCCTGTCGGTGGTGAGTCTGGAGGGCTCGGGCGGGGATTTCATCGGGCACGTGGGCGGGGACGACTTCATTCTGATCGTGGATGCGGACCATGCCCAGGCGGTGGCGCAAGAGATCATCCGCGAGTTCGATCAGAAGGCGCCCAAGCTCTACACGCCCGAAGATCGGGAGCGCGGCTACATCGAAACGCATGATCGCGCGGGTCAGACGACCCGCTTCCCGCTCATGAGCCTAACCATCGCCGGCGTCACGGTGCGCGGCGGTGAAGTCGCGCATATCGGAGAGATCAGCCAGAGGGCGGCCGAACTCAAGAGCCTCGGCAAGCGAAGCATGGGCAGCATCGTCGTCTGGGAACGCAGGGCAGCATAACACCGAGTTCACGCACCGCGCGGCCTGAGCCAGGCCGCGACCGGGGGAGGAATGCCGGCAGTGAAGCGCAAGCGGATCCTGGTGGTTGACGATGAGGTCTACATCGCCCACATCCTCGAGTTCAGTCTCGGGATGGAGGGCTACGAGGTCATCACCGCCATGAGTGGCCACGAGGCGCTGGCGCAAGCCGATCGGGAAAGCCCGGACTTGATCGTGCTGGATATCTTGATGCCCGACATGGACGGCTACGAGGTGTGTCGGCGCCTGCGCACCGACGAGCGCTTCGCCGAGACCCCGATCATTCTCCTGACCGCGAAGCACGGTGAAGAGGACCGCACCCGCGGCCTGGAGGTGGGAGCGAGCGCCTACATCACCAAGCCGTTTCGTCCCGTGGAGCTGATCGATCGAATCCGCAGCTTGCTGGGCCGCGCGCCCAAGGCCGGCGAGCAGGCCGTGGGATTCTGACCGGCGGCCCCGGATCCTGTTGGAGAACTCCGATTCTCAGCCGCTATACTCCGCACCGGGTGAGGCGCAGGCGGCGCATCCGAAACAAGGGCCGTTCCGGAATTCCGATCAGGACCGGGGCGGACTGAAAAAGGGCTCGGATCGCTGCGCTCGCCCCCGGTGCGGAGTCACCGAACGTGAACCTTGTCGCTCCCATCGCCGAGGTGGCGCTGCCGGTCGCGCTGGCGCGGCCTCTCTACTACAGCGTCCCGGAACACCTGGCTGGGCGCCTGCGTCCCGGGCATCGCGTACGCCTGCCTTTGCGCGGCCGCGGCACGGCCGGATTCGTGCTGTCCCTGCGACGGCCTGAGAACCTGCCGCCGGAGCTCGCCACGGTGTCGCTCAAGCCCATCCAGGGCCTCGATCCCGAGGAGGTCCTGGTGAGCCCAGCTCTACTCAAGCTGGCCGCTTGGATGGCCCGCTACTACGTGGCGCCCATTGGCATGGTCCTCGAGACCCTCGTGCCGCGCTCGGTGGCACGCCCGCCCCGCGGCGCCGCGCCGGCAATCGAAGTGGTGCCCGGCGCGCCGGTGGCCGCGGCGGTGCCCCGTGCGCGCGAGACCGAGGTGGTGCCCGGCGCGCACTGGGCGGGCGGGACCGCCGATGCGCAGGGGGGCGCGGCCCCGCACCCGCTAGTGCTCAACGCTGCCCAGGAAGAAGCGGTAGCGCGGATCGTGGCCGACCTGGCAGCGCGGGGCGGCGCGACGTTCCTCCTGCAGGGCGTCACCGGGAGCGGCAAGACGGAAGTCTACTTGCGCGCCACGGACGCCGCATTGGCGCGTGGTCTGGGCGTGCTCTTCCTGGTGCCCGAAATCGCGCTCGGCACGCAGATCGTGCGCTGGGTGCGCGCGCGCTTTGGCGACCAGGTGGCCGAGTACCACAGCCAGCTCAAGCCGGGCGAGCGTCGGGGCGCTTGGTGGCGGGCGCGAACAGGCGCTGCGCGTGTGGTCGTGGGAGCACGGTCGGCGCTGTTCGCTCCCGTAGGCGACTTGGGCCTGATCGTAATCGACGAAGAGCACGAGCCGTCCTACAAACAGGCGGAAACGCCGCGCTATCACGGCCGGGACACGGCGCTCATGCGCGCCCGGATCGAAGGCGCGACGGTCGTGCTCGGATCAGCCACGCCCTCCCTCGAGTCGCGGCACAATGCGGATCGGGGCAAGTATCAGCACGTGCTGCTGCCCGAGCGTGTCGATGGCCGGCCGCGGGCGCGGGTCACGCTGGTCGATCTGCGCAGTGGCTCGATCGACGGGGGCGGCAGCGGCAGCGCAGGCGGCCGGGGTGCGTCGGGAGGCATCGTGGACGGCGCGAGATCGTCGGGAGGCGCGGCAGGCAGCGCGGGGGAGCTCCCGATCGTGAGTGCCGGTGACCGCGACCCGACAGATCCGCTCACCCCCTACCTCGCCGAGCGCCTGCGCCAGACGCTCGCCACCGGCGACCAGGCGATCTTGTTCCTCAACCGCCGCGGTTTCTCGACCAGCGTGCAATGCCGCGCTTGCGGGCACGTCTTCGAGTGCCCGCGATGTAGCGTGACCCTCACGCACCACCGCACGGAGAAGGTCCTGCGTTGCCACTACTGCAACCATACCCTGCGTGACTTGACCACCTGTCCCGGCTGCGGCGGCACCGATTTCGCGTTCAGTGGTTTCGGGACGCAACGCGTCGAGGCGGCCTTGAGCCGCCATCTGCCCCAGGCGCGGGTGTTGCGCATGGATTTCGACTCGACGCGCAAACGCGGGACCATGGCCGCGATGGTGGCAGCCTTCGAACACGGCGAGGCCGAGATCTTGCTTGGCACCCAGATGGTGGCCAAGGGCTTCGACTTCCCGCGTGTCACCCTGGTAGGGGTCATCAATGCTGATCGGGAAATGGGGCTGCCCGATTTCCGCGGCCAGGAACGGGCCTTCCAGCTCCTGACCCAGGTGGCCGGTCGGGCCGGTCGCGGCCGGAAGCCGGGTGAGGTCATCTTCCAGACCTATCTGCCCGATCACCACGTCATCGCGGCGGCCGGGCTCCAGGACTTCGACCGTTTCTACCTGCGCGAGCTCGAAGAGCGCCGGCCCCTCGGCTACCCACCGCACCGTCGCCTGGCCAACGTGCTCTTCGATGGGACCGACGAAGCGGCGGTCATCCGCCGTGCGCAGGCCGAGGCGGACCACCTCGCCGGGACCGCGGGGCTGGTGCTGTTGGGGCCGGCTCCCATGCCGCTGAGCAGGCTGAAAGACCAATACCGCTGGCATCTTACGTTGATTGCTCAGAACGCGCGGGTGCTCACCGAGGCGCTGCACGAATCGGTGGCGCGGGGCACCGGCGGGCAGGCGGGCGGGCCCGTGCGGGGGCAGGCGGGCGGGCGCGCGCCGGGGCAGACAGGCGGGCGCGTGCCGGGGCAGACAGGCGGGCGCGTCCGGGTGCAGGCCGACGTGGATCCGGTCAGCATGCTGTAGAGCGCCGATGCCCGGGCGCGGAGGCCAGAAGGGCCCCGAATCGCGCCCCGGTTGCCGGTGCCGATTGGGTTGACACCTGCGGCTGAAGCGGCCTACCCTTTCCAGTTCTGATACGCAACCCAGCGGATCATCCCAGGAGGATGTGGTCAGGGAATCTTCGGGCAGCGGCCGGAAGGCTTGGTCACGTCCAGGTGCTCAGTCGAGGAGAGGCGAGATGTCGAATCGAGCACGGGCCTTCATGATCGGAGTGGCAGTGGTGGCGGCGGTCATCGTCGGCTGCAAGAGCGAGTATCTGGCCGGGGGCAAGCTGCACTTCGATCAGAAGCGCTATCCCCAGGCCCTGGAGAACTTCGAGAAGGCCGCCCTCGAGCAGCCGAACAGCGCTGAGGTGCACATGTGGCGCGCGCGCGCGCTTGGCCAGCTCAAGCGCGACGAAGAGGCCGAGGCGGCGCTCACCAAGGCTACCGAGCTCGACGTGCAACAAGAACTCAAAGAGGACATTGACAATACGCGCGTCTCTTTCTGGAGCAACCGCTACAACGCCGGCCTGACGGATGCCCGCGCGGCCGACGAGCAGCGGGAGAAGTGCGACGGCTACCGGAGCGCCAGTCAGACCGAGCTGCTGACCCAGTGCGAACAAGACATGCGCGGCATGTTGGAGTCGGCCGTGGAGCAGTTTCAGCGCGCAATGATCTTCTGCCCGGATAGCGTCAAGACCTACAGCAATCTCGGCAAGGTGTATTTTCAGCTTGGGCGTCAGGAGGAAGGCAAGGAGATGTTCCTCAAGGCGCGCAGCATGGCCGGCGACCGAGAGGAACTGCTGCGGTTCCTCTTCCTGGTCTTCCGTTCGCTGGGGGTTCAGGGCCTGAACGAGGAAACCAAGGAAGGGTATGGACGGGCGGTCGAGATGTTCCAGCAGGCGACGACCTTCGAACGTCCGCAGGAAGAGATGGCGACGATCTACTTCAACATGGGCGTGGCTTACCGAGGCATCGCCGACAATTCCGAAGGCGCCGAGAAGGAATCCGCCCTGGAGAATGCGATTGCGAGCTATCGGAAGGTCCTCGACATCAACCCGGTCGATCAGGAAGCGCTCGAGAACCTGGCTTTTATCTATGAGGGCAAGGGGGCGCATCCTGAGGCGATCGAGACGGGCAAGCGCTTGCTCAACATCGAGCCCTGGAATCCCCGCCTCCACCTGTTGATGGCCCGCATCTACAACGCGGCGCACGAGCGGGAGAAGTTCGCCGCGCACGGCATGCTGAAGAGCGTCCTCGAATCTGGTACGCCGGCCAACCCCAGCACTGTGCGCGACGAAGCGCGCAAGTGCCCGGGATCCGATATGCATAAGGCGCTCCTCGACCGCGGCGAGCCGGAGCAGCTCTATCTCTACTCCGGCAGCCAGGGTGACTACATGATTTGGATGTTCTGGACCGAAGGGAAGGTCTTCATCTTCCAGCGTTGCCAGGAAGTGTTCCGTGACGTTTTCCAAGCCGTAACACCGGAGAAAGCGCGCGAGCTGATCGGTGGGTAGCGGCCGAGCCGGCGTGATCCGTGCGTGGCGGCCGAGCCGGCGTGATCCGTGCGTAGCGGCCGGGCAGTCGTGATCCGTGCGTGGCGGCCGAGCCGGCCGGGGCTTGGGGGGTCAAGATGTTCGGCCCGCGGCCGAATGATGCGGTAGTGTAGCGCTGGGGAATCGATAGAGGATTAAGCGACACTGGGCGGGGCGCAGCGGACTCGAGGCGCGGGCCACGTGCCGAGCGAGTCTGGAGCGACCGGCGCATTGTCCGTGCGGGATTGGAGCAAGGGCTGCGCATCGCGCGGTCGCAGGCGGCAGGCGAGGCCTGGAGAAGTGGGGTCCGATTCCCGGCTGGAAAACCCGTTGACACTCCGGAGCCGCTCGTCTAGCATCACTCATTGAAGGCGCGTTGGAGCGCCGCGTGATCGAATTGGTATTCTCCCTGATCCCCATTCTGTGCGCTGATTCGTGCTTGAGACAAAGCGCCGTCCAGGGATGCGCCCCCTTCGGGTGGGTAGGTAGTCACCTTGGGGATCAGCGGATTTCCCAGCAACTGAGACTTGTATGTGAGCCCTAAGTGAGCTTGGTTTCGGGAATCCGGGGTCGTGAGTTTGGCTTCGTGAGCACGATTTCGTGACATGATTCCTTGGGCACGCTTTCGTGAGCACGATTCAGTGAGTCTGGCATTCCGTGGGGTGCGGAGTCGCGCGCAGCGACTGCGCGGTGACCACGGCGGGGTAAAGAGAGCAGGGTGATATGACTCCAAGACAAGCGAGAACAGAGGGGAGGTCGTCGCGCTCGGCGGCGGCCACGCCGCGCCACGATGATGCCGAGGATCGTCCGGTAAGAAGCCGAACGCCTGTGCGGGAACGAGCGACCCGCACGCAGGAACCGCCGCCAGCGGTGCCCAGGGAAGTGGTGGAGGTGAAGGAGCTCCTCGAGAACGGCGAGGAGGCCCGCGCGGTCGCCGCGGCCACCCGCGAGACGCGCGAGGGCGCCGAGGCCAGCTCCATGGATCTGACCGTGATGAAGCGCAAGACGATCGCGGAACTGGTCAAGAACGCCCAGGATCTGGGCGTGCAAGGCGCGACCGGCCTGCGCAAACAGGAATTGATGTTCAAGATCCTCGAGGCGCAGACGCAGCAGAACGGTCTCATCTTCGCCGAGGGCGTGCTGGAGATCCTGCCCGAAGGCTACGGCTTCCTGCGATCACCCGACTACAACTACCTGCCCAGCCCGGACGACATCTACGTGTCGCCGTCCCAGATCAAGCGTTTCGACCTGCGTACGGGCGACACGGTTTCGGGGCAGGTGCGGCCGCCCAAGGATGGCGAACGCTACTTTGCCCTGTTGCGCGTCGAGGCCACCAACTTCGAGAGCCCTGAGGTCGCCAAGCAGAAGACGCTCTTCGTCAATCTCACGCCGCTCTACCCCGAGACGAAGTTCAGCCTGGAGATGAAAAGCCGCGACATCACGACACGCATCATCGATTTGCTTTCACCGGTCGGCAAGGGCCAGCGTGGACTGATCGTATCGCCGCCCAAGGCCGGCAAGACGATCATCCTGCAGAAGATCGCCAACGCAATCCTCGAGAACCATTCCGACGTCACGCTCATTGTCTTGCTCATCGATGAGCGCCCTGAGGAAGTGACCGACATGGAGCGGTCGGTGGACGCCGAGGTCATCAGCTCGACGTTCGACGAGCCGGCCGAGCGCCACGTGCAGGTGGCCGAGATGGTCATCGAGAAGGCGCGTCGCCTGGTCGAACACCGGCACGATGTCGTCATCCTGCTCGATTCGATCACCCGCCTGGCGCGGGCCTACAACACGGTCGTTCCGCACAGCGGCAAGATCCTCTCGGGTGGTGTCGACTCGAACGCGTTACACCGGCCCAAGCGTTTCTTCGGCGCTGCGCGCAACATCGAGGAGGGCGGCTCGCTGACGATCATCGCCACCGCCCTGATCGACACCGGCAGCCGCATGGACGAGGTGATCTTCGAGGAGTTCAAGGGTACCGGGAACATGGAGCTCGTGCTCGACCGGCGCATCTCCGACAAGCGCATCTTCCCGGCCATCGACCTCAACCGCTCAGGCACCCGTCGCGAGGAGCTGCTCCTGGCGGTGGAGGATCTGCGTAAGGTATGGATTTTACGTAAGTTCCTGAGCGAGATGAATCCGGTCGAGGCGATGGAGTTCCTGGTCGAAAAGATGAGCCAGACCAAGACGAACAAGAAGTTCCTGGAAGCGATGAACGGCTAAGTGGTATGCTCACCGCTTGGCTTTCGTAATGGGTCTGAGCATCAGGGCGCCTGGCGGGTGACCCGCGGGAGGGTCTGGTCTGCCGGAGGGACTGGCGGGTAGCCGGCCGGGCAGATCGGCGAGTGGCCTGGCGGGCGGCACCGTAGGTGGTGACTGCGGCTGCGGCCCACATGGCCATGATTCGAAAGGCCGGCGTCCACGCGCGCCGAGAGCGCCAGCCGGGTTGGATCATGGGCCTTCAGGCAGGGACCAGCAGGTCCCGCGAGGCGCGCGAGAGGAGATGGGCAAGAGATGAAAGAGGGCATTCACCCCAAGTACGGGAAGACCACGGTGACGTGCGTCTGTGGCAACACGTTCGAGACGCGCACGACCGTCGGCAAGGAAGTCAAGGTCGAGATCTGCTCCAACTGCCATCCGTTCTTCACGGGGCGCCAGAAGCTGATCGACACGGCCGGCCGCGTGGAGCGCTTCCTCAAGAAGTACGGCATGGAAGATGGCGGTGAGAAGCCCGGGACAGGCGAACCGCTCGCACCCGTCGCCCAGGCCGAACAGCCGGCGAAGCCCGCGTCGGCAGCGTCGCCGGCCAAGGCTGCCAAGCCCGCCAAGGCCGAAGAGCCTGCCAAGGCTGAGAAGCCTGCCAAGGGTGCCAAGGGCGAGATGCCCGGCAAGACAGCCGACCAGTAACGATCGTTAAAGAACCACCGCCCGGTTCCCGCTGGGAGCCGGGCGGTTCTTTGTGTGTGCGTTCGGCAAGGATGGAGGCGGCACAAGCGACCCCAACCGGTGGCCTAGCGCCGGGCGGGCAAGACGTCGCAAGCGGGGCTGCCGTGTCACTGGTCGGGTGAACGCGGCGGTGCGGGCGGCGTGGTCGCGGCGGTGCTGGCCGGGTGAACGCGGCGGTGCGGGCCGGGTGGCGGCCGTGTCACTGTTCGATGAAGGGGCATCCCCGGCGCGCCATTGCGGAGGGTGGGCCATGAGCAGCAGTGATCTGTTGCGGACATACGACGAACTCAAGGCGCGGTATGAAGAGCTGAGCCGGCAGATGTCGGATCCCAAGGTGCTCTCCGACTCGCGCGAGATGCGCCGGATCGGACGCGAGCACACGCGTCTCGAGAGGCTACTGGAGTCGATGGACGGCTACCGCAAGGCCCTTGACGCGTACCGCGAGGCCAAGGAGATCCTGGCTCACTCCAACGACCTCGAACTGGTCGCCCTGGCGAAGGACGAGATCGATCTGGCTGCCGAGGAAGAGGACCAGGCCCGCGAGCAACTCAAAGCGCTCCTGGCCCCGCGCGACCCCGACGACGACAAGAACGCGATCGTGGAAATCCGCGCCGGCACGGGCGGCGAGGAGGCGACCCTCTTTGCTGGGGAGCTCTTTCGCATGTACTCGCGTTACGCCGAACGCCGGGGCATGAAGATCGAGGTGCTCAGCTCCAGCGAGACGGAGCTCGGGGGCGTGAAGGAAGTGGTCTTCATGCTCGAGGGAGAGGGTGCCTATGGTGCCCTGCGGTTCGAGGGCGGGGTCCACCGCGTGCAGCGGGTGCCTGTCACCGAGGCTTCGGGTCGCATCCACACCTCGGCCGCGACTGTGGCCGTCCTTCCGGAAGCGGAAGAGGTCGATGTGAAGCTCAACCCCGATGATCTCAAGGTCGACGTGTTCCGTTCGTCGGGACCTGGCGGGCAGAGCGTCAATACGACCGACTCGGCCGTGCGCGTCACCCATCTGCCGACCGGCATTGTCGTGCAGTGCCAGGACGAACGCTCGCAGCTCAAGAACAAGGCCAAGGCGATGAAGGTGCTCCTGGCCAAGCTACAGGACCTCGATCGCCAACAGCGCGAGGCCGAGGTTTCCGCGGCGCGTCGCAGCATGGTGTCGACCGGCGACCGCAGCGCCAAAATCCGAACGTACAACTTCCCACAGAACCGCGTCACCGACCACCGCATCAACTTGACGCAGCACAACCTGCAGCAGTTCATGCAGGGCGAGATCGATGAGCTGATCGAGGCTCTCAAGGTCGCAGACACAGAGGAGAAGCTGAAGCGCGGCGCGCTGGAGTAAGCCGGCAACGAGCGTAGCGCCATTTGCGGCGATGCCCAGAGCGGTGTGGAGGGGCGGCGGGCGAGCGGACCGCCTCAGACGGGGCGATGAGGCAGAGTCCGGGCGCAGGGGCGAGGCCGCATAGCTCGGGCGCTGGGGCCAGGCGGGCGAATCCGTGCGCGTCGGCGTCTGATACGGGGGAGCACATGGGGTGACGGCGCAGCAGCTACTGGCGGATGCCGCCGAAGCGATTGCGGCGATCGGCGCCGGCAATCCGCGCCTCGAGGCGGAACTCCTGCTCGCCCACGCCCTCGGGCGGACCCGCGTCTACCTCATGACCCATCCTGAGTACGAACCCTCTTCGGGTGAGCTGGCTCGTTTCCACGCCATGCTCGGGCGCCGGCGCTCGAGCGAGCCGCTGCAATACGTGCTTGGAGACGCGGCCTTTCGCCACCTGACCCTGCGCGTCCGGCCCGGCGTGCTCATTCCCCGCGCGGAGACCGAGATCCTGGTCGATCATGCCTGGACGGCCCTACAGCGCTGGCGCGCGCGACAAGCCGCGGGTGCTCGCGGGGGCGAGGTTGGTCAGGGCGGCGAGGTTGGTCGGGGTGTCGAGGTCGCCCGGGGCGGCGAGGTCGGTCGCAGGGACGAGGTCCCGGGGCGCGAGATCACGCGCCGGCGTGAGATCGCCCCGGATGGCGAAGACGCGCGGCCCTGGGTGATCGATGTGGGCGTGGGTGCCGGAGCGATCGTCCTGGCGATCATGTATGAAGCGCTGGCTGCGGAACGTGGGACCATGTCGAGCGCGGGCCGCGTAGCGGGCGCGGGCGGTGCTTCACTTGCGATGAGCGCAGGCAGAGCAGCGCGGCAGAACGGCACCGCGTCGGCGAATGCGGTCGCGGCGGGCCTGAGTGAGCTCTGGTTTCGCCCGCTGGGGATCGACATCTCAGCGATTCCGCTGTCGGTCACGTCCGAGAACGCCGCCCTCAACGCCCTGCCGCGACCGTACCTGGCGCTGGGGGATTTTCTCGGGGCGATTCGCGCGGATGTACCCGTCGCCGGCATCATCAGCAATCCTCCCTACATCGCCACGGGCGAGATGGCGGAACTCCCCGCGGAAATCCGCGAGTACGAACCGCATGAGGCCTTGCACGCCGGGCCTGACGGACTGGGCGCGATTCGCATCCTGCTCGATCAGGCCCGGCCGTTCGTCGACCGCGGTGCGTTCCTGTGCTTCGAGATCGGGGGACTGCAGGCCGACGGTGTGCGCCGCGAGCTCGCCAGTCGCGGGCTGCTCGAGCTCGCCCGCATCCATCCGGACCTGGCCGGCCGGCCGCGAGTGGTGCTTCTTGAGCCGGGTGCGCCGGCCCGCGGGGAAGCGACGCGGTGACAGTGCGACCGGGCCGCGGGTAAGCCATGCGGTGACGGTGCGGCTGGCCCGCGGGTAAGCCATGCGGTGACGGTGCGGCTGGCCCGCCGCTCGGCCATCCAGTCGGGGGCAGGCGTGCGGCGCTAGACCACCTTGCCCACCGGTGCGATGTAGATGGTGAATTCCTCTTGGCCGTCCAGGCCGAGCAATGCGTCCATCGCCCTCTGGTCGTACGCACCAATGGCGCACGTGCCGGCGTCAATGGCCTGGCAAGCAAGATAGAGATTCTGGCACACATGACCAGCGTCGATCGCGATCACCTTGTGAGCTGCCAACCCATAGCGCCACTCCATCCGATAGGGCACGACCGTCCAGATGAACGTGGCAGCGCAGTCACCCGCGAAGTCCTGGCCACGACAGCCCGCGATTACGTGCGGTGCGAGATTCCGTTCCGTTCGCTCGCATACAAGCTGGTGATCGAGTGGGAGGTAGCGATAGATGCCTTCCTCCAGTGACTCGACACGCCGGCAGTACAAATACGTCTCGAGGGCATGACGATTGCCGGCCGAGGGAGCAGTCCGCAGGGCAGGTCCGTGACCCGCTGCGCGCCGGAGCCCCTGGGTCGTCCAAAGAAGATAAGCCAATTCGGTCAGCGTGAGCGGGGTGCGCGTGAATCGGCGCACGCTCTGGCGGTTGCGGATCGCGTCCAAGACCGAGAGTCGCCCCAGCCCGGCCTCCATGAACTGCGGCAGCGCCGGCAAATCCACGCGTCGGGCATCGGGGCGCGCGGGCTTCTGGATCGGGGGCATCGGCACGCCGCGATTCTGGTCCGTTGCGGTGAAGTCGACCAAGTCGCGGATGGTCTCCTTCAGAAGGAAACGGCACAGCTCTAGCGGACTGTCTGGGAAGCCTGATTGCGTCGACATGCCATGTTCCTCCTTCCAGCCTCGGTCAGAAGATCTCCACGCCGCTCGCGGCATCGCGGGGACACCGTTTGCGCGGTTGCCGGCGCGGGGTCTGCCCACTTCCCGGGGCGTGGCTCGCCCCGATGTCGGCGCGGGGTCCGCCTACTTGCCGGCGCGTGGCTCGCCCCGATGTCGGCGCGTGGCTCACTGCCTTGCCAGGGCAGGGCGGATGGCGCCGGCGCCCGCGATCATGTCGAAGATGCGACGGGTGCCGCCGACGATTCGACCGCTCAAGTGTTGGAAGGCGGCCGCCGCCGGATCCCGCGAGCGCGCCGGATTCCGCGAGCACGTCGGATCCCGTGAGCACGTCGGATTCTGCCCCACCCTCGTGCGGATGGGAAGGGCGTGGTTCGTGCAGCGAGCTGGCGCCAACGGAGGGGCGGGCGGCGCAGCAACTGCCACGCGCGCCTGCCCATCGCGACTCTCCCGTGTCAGTGGCTGAGCGCGACTTCTCCGAGCGATTGCCCGTCAAGCTGGCGGGCATGCCAGTGTCGATGACAGGTTGAGCAGAGCGTCACGAGGTTCTCGGGCCGGTTCGAGCCGCCCCGATCCCGGGGACAGATGTGGTGAACCTCAAGGAAACGTGTGGAGCCGCAGCCTGGAGCGCGGCAGCGGTAGTGATCCCGGGCGAGGACAGCTCTTCTGACGGACGGCGGGATTGTCGCCACATTGCGCTCACCCTGACGGTCGATGACGGCGTCACACGAGATCGCGGCCAGCTCGGTTGCGGCCACTGACTTTGGACCGAGCCCGGTGGGAACGACCGCGCCTCCGCACGTGGCGCACTTGTATATGACTATTCTGTAAGGAGTTCCAGACTGGCCCCGGGGCCACTCACGCGCGAGGGCGGCTCCATTGGCGGCGGCGGCCGTGCCCGTGGCAGCGGTGGCCGTGCCCGTAGCGGCGGTGTGCGTGCCTGACACGGCGGTGTGCGTGCCTGACACGGCGGTGTGCGTGCCTGACACGGCGGTGTGCGTGCCCGCTGCGGCGGTGCGCGGGCCCCACGCGGTGGTGTCCCTGCCCGCCGCGGCTTGTGCCTTCGCGGCGGTCTCAGCACCCGCTGCAGCCACAGGGCTCCCCGCTGCATCCGCGCTCGCGGCTGCATCTACACTCGCCGCGGCATCCGCGCTCGCGGCGGCATCCGCGCTCGCCGCGGCATCCGCACCTTGGGTGCGGCCGGCGACCAGCAACTGCTCGAGCGCCTGGAGCAGGATCTCCTCTCGGGGCACAGCAGACGCGACCACGCGCGCTTTGCGGATGCATTCCATCAGAGCCTCGTAGCGGGCCAGCTGGATCGGGGCCAGGCGAAACACAACTGAGACCGGGGCGTCATCGGCTGGCAGGCCGGCAGCGGACGGACACGTGGCTCCATTTGCCACGAGTTGCACTTGCCTCGGATCTGCTTTTCTCTGACCGACTGCCCTGAGGCGCACGCTCTTGACCTTGCGCTCGAGCTCGCGCCTACTGGAGCGCTTGGCCTCCTCGATCCAACGCTCCTCGGTCGCGGAGCTCGCAACCTTGGCAACCTCGCGCGCCTTGGTCCAACCGATCTTGCCCGTGTTGAGCGATTCGCGCAGTCGCGGCAGACGTTCCAGGTCCGCCGCCAGGCGCAGGAAGCGGAAGGTCCGAGTCGATGAGAAGCCGAGGGACTCGGCGGCGTACTGGTGAATCGAAGCATAGCCGAGCTCGCGGAAGAGCTGGCGACGGTTGATCTCGGAGAACCACAACACAACGCTCTGCTCCGCTCTTTGTAAGTCGGCCAACGCCCGGTGCAGTGCGGCGTCGACCTGTGTCGCGGAGAGGTGCGGCTGAAACAGCGTCGGCGACGATGAATAGTCCGGTTCGTCGCCGATTGGCATTGGCCCCGTTGGCGCGCGGCCGACTGGGGTTTGCCGCGTTAGCGTGCCACCGACTGGCGTTTGCCCCTTTGGCGCGTCGTCGCTTGGCGCTTCCCTGAGTGGTCTTTCACCGGACCCCGCCTGGTAGGCCGGAATCATGGGAGCGTGAACGACATCGAGCTGCTGGACGTCCGCAGGCGCGGTTGCGGCAGTGACGGGTGGGGCCGCCGGCAGACCGTTCCCGTTGCGGCCGGTGGCGTGCTCGTTTCGCGGCATAGAGACCTCCATTCATGGCATGACCAAGGCAGAGCGCTGCGCACAGTCTGCGTGGGCGCAGCGTCAACCTGCATGTTTCGATTTGAGTGTCGCGAGCGTCTCCGCGAACGCGACCTTGAGGCGCGGCGTTGTTGCGAATCGATGAGGCGGAACGTCGTGCGCTTACCCGGACGCGGCAACGCGATCGAGGAGCACACCGACTCCAACAGGGCTTTATGCCAAGGAAGCTCGGGTGCGGCGGCATCAATCGGGTGCGCGTGAAGTGAATCTACGCCGGGCCCACCGGCCTGTCAATGGTATAACGCATTACGGGACAAATAGTTGCACAGAATCAAGCGTAGCATTCCACGTGCCACTTCGGCCGTATTCTGGTTGCAGTCTGGTAGCTGGTGGCGTGGCTGGAGGCCGGTCGCCACGGATGATCGGCGGCCGCCGCCGCATCCTGAGGATCACGAGGCCTGCGCGCGGGAGCCAAGGAGCCCGGCCGCAGCGGGAGGCCACGCGACCGCCAGGGCAGGCCACACCGAGCGGCCGCAGTCCGGGGGGGGGGCACGCAGCGGCGGCAAGAGCGCGGAGGCGCAGCGGCCGGACCGCGGGCACACGGCGGCGCGAGCGGGTGGGGGTAGGGAGCGGGTGGGGCAGGGGCCGCAACGAGAGGCCACGGTACGAGGCCGAGGCGTGAGGCCAAGGCGTGAGAAGCCTCCGCCGGCTCACCATGCTACGCTCTGGCCCGAGTGATCAGCAGGCGAACAAACGCACTAACAAAAGGACTCCGGGGAATGCCTCACCCATCGATTGATGCACAGATCACCTTCATCTATACGACAAGCCTTGAGCGGTCAGCCGGTTTCTATGAACGCATGCTGGGCTTGCGGCTCGCGGTCGATCAGGGCGGGTGCCGCATCTACCACGTATCGGGCGCCTCCTATGTCGGCGTGTGCCAGCGCGCTGCAGAAGACATCCAGCTGCCGTCGGCGGGGAAGCGCAGCGTGATCTTGACGCTGGTCACCGAGGAGGTCGACGCCTGGTACCGACGCCTCACGACGCTGGGGGTGATGTTCGAATCGCCCCCACGTTCCAACCCCGAGTATGGGATCTACCACGTCTTCCTGCGCGATCCGAACGGGTACTTGCTCGAGATTCAGCGCTTCGAGGATCCGCGTTGGAGTGAGCCGGCCGAGCAGTGACGCGCTTGCCGCTGGGTCTACGCCAGGGTCTGCGCCGCGGAGCCGAGCGTAGACTCTGCGCCTGGGCCGGGGCCGCGGAGCCGAGCGTAGACTCTGCGCCTGGGCCGGGGCCGCGCGTATGCATGTCGCCCTGAATCCAGCCGGGGTGCTGCCTGCCTACCTGTACATGCTCTTGATCCTGCCCCAGGTCGTCGACCCGGCCGGCGTGTAGATCTCACACGGATTCGGGTCGCAGGTCGTCCATTCAGGGTGCCAGAAGCCCGGGATCGCGAGGCAGTCGGCCTCGAGCAGGATCTGGCACGGATGGAGTGGGCCCGGACCTTCGAAGCAGCAAACCGCCGGGCAAGGATTGGGCTCGCACGTTGTGCCTGCGCCCTGGAACGTGCCGCCCGCGAGCAGGCAGTCCGGCTCCAGCATCACCTGGCAGATCCCGCCCGTGCAGCAGGCGCCCGGCTGCGGGCAGGGGTTGACGGGCTCGCACGGGATGCCCGCTCCCAGCCATGTGCCCCCCGCCATCTCGCACTCCACGCCGTACAGGAACTCGCAGGCGCCCGGGGGCTCGGGTAGGCAACAGGCCCCGGCCGGCGGCACCGTGCCCGGCACGTAGCCGGGCATGTTGATGCCCATGCCGCCACGCCACCAGGGGTCCACGGCGTACACGTCCGGCGGGTTGAGGCAGTTGGCGAAGCCGCAGAAGGCGGTGGGTGGATCGACGTCGATCTGAATGATCGTCGCGCCGTAGGCGTAGCCGTAGTTGTAGCCGGCGAAGTAGTACACGGGAACCCAATTGCCCATCCAAGGGTCACCCGCCGTCACGAATGCGGTGCCTTCGTTGGGTCCGGGCCAGTTGGGTGTCGGGATCTCGAGTCCGTTCACGGGGAAGCAGGGAGCGTACTCGTAGAACACCCAGGGATTGGGGTCGTACGCACCGAAGCCGAACTCGGTGCCGCACCACACCTTGTCCTCGGACTCCCAGGCAGCCAACACAAACCAGATCCATGCCCCCTCCGACATGATCTGAGCATTGACCTCCTCGAGGCCGTGGATGGGGTAGGCGCTATACATCTCGCACCAGCCCCCCGCCGGAGGATCATACGTATAGGAGAACCACTCGGGATCGAAGTGCGTGACCAGCACACCTCCGGACAGGTCGTTGGGGTCGGCAACCGCCACACCAACAAGAGCGCAGGCAATCACGGCAGAAATCCACTTCCGGCTCACGGCAGAACCCTCCTCGGTGTCACATGCGTCCCAGCGTCGGCTCGGGAATGCCTCCCAGGGTCGAGGCACGCTCCCAGGCTCGAGGCACGCTCCCAGGCTCGAGGCGCGCTCCCAGGGTCGAGGCAGCGTCGCACGACTCGCGGTCGCTCCAGGGGGCCGGCCCGGAAGGACGGGGGCTGGCTCAAGGAGTCGGGTCGCGCTCGAGGCCCCATCGAACTTCTGATAAACCATAGCACATTTCCGCGCGCCCGGGGCGGATGTCTGCCCCGCCTCACCTCACCCCTGGATGGCTGAGCCGCCAGGGACCCCGGTGGTCTTCTCTCCACCTGCGTAGCGGTGCGTGACTTCCGGGTGGTCCTCCCTGGTACGGGTTGTGAATCCCCGGCCGGGGGCGCGATTACCGCTACCTATACAGGCTCTTGATCCGTCCCCAGGTCAGGCGCTCGGTTGGGGTGTAGCCTTCGCACGGATTCGGATCGCACGACTGCAGTTCAGGATGCCAGAAGCCGCCGGCCGCGAGGCAATCGTCTAACGACAGAAGCTCGCATCCGTGGGGAGCGGTCTGCATTCGGATGCAGCACACCCCTGGGCAGGGGTTCGGGTTACAGGTCGTGCCCGGGCCCATGAACTCGCCGCCCACCAGCGTGCAGTTCGCCTCGAACATCATCGAGCAAACGCCGATGAAGCAGCACGCCCCGGGGTGTGGGCAGGGGTCCGGGTCGCAGGTGATGGGTTCGCCGCCCATCCAGGTGCCGCCCTGCAGGATGCACGGCCGCTCCGCCAGCATCCGGCAGTAGGGCTGCTGAGGGAAGCAGCAGGCCCAGGGTCGAATCTCTAGCCACACGGGCGTGTAACCCGGCTCGTTGATACCCATCTGGCCGCGCTGACTCAGGCCAACGCTGGAGACCATCGGTGGGATCTCGCAGTTGCAGAAGCCGCAGAAGCCGGTGGGTGGGTCGACATCGATGGGGATCACCGTCGAGCCATAGGAGTAGTCATAGGCATACGCCCAGAAGTAATAGAGGGGCAACCAGTTCCCGCTCCAAGGCGTCCCGGTTGTCACGAACGCCGTCCCCTCGTTCGGACCGGGCCAGCCGGCCGTAGGGATCTCGAGACCCTGCACGGGAAAGCACGGACCAAAGGCCTCGAAGACCACCAGCGAAGGATCGAACGCTCCGAAGCCGAACTCGGTGCCGCACCAGGTCTTTTCCTCACCCTCCCAGGCGGCGACGACGTACCAAATGACATAACCGGGCGTGAGCTGCGCGTTGACCTCCCCGAGGCCTTGAATGGGGTAGAGGTTGTACCAGGCGCACGGCCCGCCCGGCGGCGGATCGTAGCCGGGGCTGGGCACGTACCTGGAGTCGAAGTGCTGGATCAGCACGCCTCCGGTCAGATCGTTCGGATCCGCCAACACTGAATTCGCTAGCACACACACTGCGATCGCGGACATCCACATCCGGAGCATGACCTGTCCCTCCTCACTCGCATGGTCGCTAGAGCTTCAGTCTCTGGATGGCCTTCAAACGCGAGACCACGACGCGCGGCGCGCTCCGTTCCAGAACTCGGGCATGGGGCAGGTCGCGCACTCGAGGTCCAAGTCGAGCCTTCGAGAACCAGTATAGCACGATGCTGGGCCTCGAGTGGGCCACGGGCAGCCAGGAGCAAGGCCGGCCGATGGAAGGACGGCCATTCGCAAGGCCAGCCGCTGCCAGGACCGCCGGGCGCCAGGATCGCCAGCGTCAGGATCGTCGGGTGCCAGGATCGCCGGGGTCGGGTCCCGGGAGGCAGCGACAGCCAGCTACCCCGAGTCCATTGGGTGGATGCGCCACCGCACTTCTGCTAGGCTCTCCGGCGCCCTGGGGATGGCAGAGACGCAACTCCTTGACCTACAAAGCGCTTGGGTGTTCGCTCGCCTTCCCAGTGGTCGCAGAAGCAGATCGAAGCAGGAAGGGGTCGCCATGGACGCGATCATTGTGGAAGGCGGTCACCCGCTACAGGGCGAGGTGCGGATAGGTGGGGCCAAGAACGCGGTGCTGCCCATGATGGCGGCGAGCCTGCTCGTGCCCGGCCCTGTACGGATCCGCAACGTGCCCAAGCTCATGGACGTGGTGACGTTCCTCGGACTCTTGCGCGAGATGGGCGTCGAGGGCGGGTACGAGGACCACAGCCTCTATCTCGATTCAACGCGCTTGCGATCGTTCGAGGCGCCCTACGATCACGTCAAGAAGATGCGGGCTTCGATCTATGTGCTGGGGCCCCTGCTGGCGCGGATGGGGCGCGCGCGGGTCTCGCAACCGGGCGGATGCGCCTGGGGTCCGCGGCCGGTGAACTTCCACCACGACGCCATGGTGGCGCTCGGGGCGAAGCTCGAGTTGGAGCACGGCTACATCATCGCCGAGGCGCCGAAACTGAAGGGGGCTCGCATCACCTTCGACATCTCCAGCGTGGGCGCGACGGGCAACGCCATGATGGCCGCCGTGCTGGCCGAGGGGACGACGGTGATCGAGAACGCGGCGGCCGAGCCGGAGATCACCGCGCTCGCGGACTTCCTGATCGCGCACGGCGCGCGCATCGCGGGCGCCGGCACGAAGACGATTACGATCGACGGCGTCAGCGCGCTGAAACCGGCCGATCCTTTCGACAACATCCCGGATCGCATCGAGGCGGGAACGATGCTGGCGGCGGGCGCGATCACGGGCGGCGACGTCACGCTCACGCACGCGCGGCCCGATCACCTCGGCATGGTGCTGGCGCGTCTGGAGAAGATGGGCTGCCGGGTGGAAGCGAGTAGTAGCCCGGCGGGCGGAGGGCGCCGGGGGGCAGGCCTGCCGGGCGAGGGCCAGGGCGTGCCAGGCGCGGGCCCGGCGGGTGACGGCCTGGCCGGCTCAGGGCGCATCCGACTGACGGTGCCGGAGGGACGGCTGGGGTCCGTCGACATCGTCACCGAGTCCTATCCGGGGTTTCCGACGGATCTGCAGGCGCAGTTTATGGCCCTCCTGTGCGTGGCCGAGGGCAGCGCGGTGGTGCGCGAGACGATCTACCTCGATCGCTTCACGCACGTGCCGGAGCTGGCGCGCCTGGGAGCCCGGATCACGCTGGCGGGCAATGTCGCCACCGTCGAGGGCGGCGCGCACTTGCAGGGCGCGCGGGTGATGTCGACCGACATCCGGGCCAGCTCGGCGCTGATCCTCGCGGGGCTGGCGGCCGAGGGACGCACGCACGTCTCGCGCGTCTATCACATCGACCGCGGGTACGAGGCGATCGAGCAGAAGCTCTCGGGGCTGGGCGCGCGGGTGGAGCGGGTCCGCGAGGAGTAGCGGCGGCACCATGACGGTATCCAAGGCACATCGCCCGCTGATCGTGGGCACCGCGGGGCACATCGATCACGGCAAGACGGCGCTTATCCGCCTGCTGACCGGCATCGATACCGACCGGCTCAAGGAGGAGAAGGAGCGCGGCATCTCGATCGAGCTGGGCTTCGCGTCGCTGACGCTGCCATCGGGCGAGCGGTTGGGCGTGGTGGATGTGCCCGGCCACGAGCGCTTCATCAAGAACATGCTGGCCGGGGCAGGCGGCATCGATCTCATTCTCTTCGTCATCGCCGCCGACGAAGGGGTGATGCCGCAGACGCGCGAGCACATGGACATCATCGACCTGCTGGGCGTGCGTCATGGCGTCATCGCGCTCACCAAGATCGACATGGTCGAGGCCGACTTCGCCGACATCGTCGAGGAGACGGTACGCGAGTACCTCGCGGAGAGCTGCCTGCGGGATGCGCCGATCGTGCGCGTGTCGGCGGTGACCGCCGAGGGCAAGGAGGCGCTGCTGGTGGCGCTCGACGACGTCGCCGCGCGGGTCGCGGTCGGCCAGCGCGGCAACATGACGCGCCTGCCGGTGGACCGCACGTTCACCATGGAAGGGTTCGGCACGGTGGTGACCGGCACGCTCTGGTCGGGCAGCCTCAAGGAGGGCGATCCGGTGCGGGTCATGCCCGCCGGACATGCGACGCGCATCCGCTCGCTCGAGGTGCACGGTGAACGCGTCCAGCAAGCGCTCGCCGGGCAGCGCGTGGCCGTGGGACTGCACGGCGTCGAGAAGGCCAGCATCCAGCGCGGCGACTGGGTGCTGGCGGGCGACGGGCCGCCGCCCACCCGCCTGGTCGACGCGCGCTTGCGGGTGCTGCGCAGCGCCGAGAAGCCGCTCGCGAACAGCGCGCGGGTGCGCTTCCACCTCGGGTCCGCGGAAGTGCTCGGCCGGCTGATTCTGCTCGATCACGAGGAGCTCAAGCCCGGCCAGGAGGGCTGGGCGCAAATACGGCTCGAGGAAGAAGTGCTCACCGAACGGGGTGACCACTTCGTCCTGCGCAGCTACTCGCCGATGCACACGATCGCGGGCGGACTGGTCGTCACCGCGGGGGTGGGCAAGCGCCGCCGCCATCGCGATGAGGACCTCGAGGCGCTCCGGCAGGCGGAGCAGGGCACGCCCGAGGAGCGCGTGCTGGCGGTGCTGCAGCGCCGCGGCGGACAGGGGGGCGACATGGCCGTGCTGGCCAAGGAGAGCGGCTGCACGGTCCTCGAGGTCGAGCAGGCGCTCGAGGCGCTGTGCGCGGACGGGCAGGCGGTGCGGGTCAGCAAGCGCCTCGTCGCGGCGCGGGCCGGCTTTGAGGAGGCGGGCGCGCGGCTGCAAGGCATCGTCGAGGGCTACCAGCGCGGCAATCCGCTCTCGTGGGGCATCTCCAAGAGCGAGCTCAAGAAACGCATCGAAGCGGCCATCCACCCCGAGCTGGTGGATCACTGGCTGCAGCACGCGGTCGAGGGGCGAACGGTCTTCGTCCGCAACGACCGCCTGCGCTTCGGTGCTGACCGGCTCGAGCTGTCACCGGAGCACGAGCTCTTGCGCACCGCCGTGATCGAGGTCATCGAAACGGCCGGTTTCGAGGGACGCAAGCAGAACGAATTGCTGGAGGACATCCAGGCTCGCCTGCTGGGTGGCAAGCTGGCGGGCGATGCCGCCGTGCGCCTGAAGGCGCTGCCGCCCGCGAAGCTCGCGGCTGACGCCGAGGCGCTGCTGTATCTCCTGACCGATGCCGGTGAGCTGACCCGGGTGCCGCCGCACTTCTTCTACTCCAGTCGCCTGTTGGCCTCGGCGGTGCAGCGGGTGCGCGGCTTCTTCGCGGCGCAGACCGAGATGAAGGTGGGCGATCTGAAGGACATCCTGGGCGTATCGCGCAAGCAGGCCGTGCCGCTGCTCGAGTATCTCGATCAGGCGCGCATCACGCAGCGCCAGGGCGATGTGCGCGTCGCGGGACCGAAGCTCCGCGCGCCGGAGGCTGCGGCCGGGGCTGAGGGCGGCGCCGGGGCGGGCACCGGGGGCGGTGCGCCGGACGGGGGCGCGGCGTCGTGAGCGGCTGGGTCGCGCGGCTGCGGGGCGGCTCCGGCACCGGGGAGTCACGAGGCGGCTCCTGGCGCGCACGCCTGCAGCACCAGCGCTGGCGCATCGCCGTGCTCCTGCTTTTGGTGGCTTACTTCGTCTGGCTCGATCAACACGTCAAGCTGCGGCCCGATCACGCCTTCCTGATCTTCTTCATCGTCATGCTCCTGCTCCGGCAGGCCAAGACCTTCCTGCGCGATTGGAGCCCCTTCGTCGGGGCCTGGGTCGTCTACGACATGATGCGCGGCATCGCGGACGACCTGCGCCCGCGGGTCGAGATCGAATGGCTGTACAATCTGGAGGTCAAGCTGTTCGGCTGGATGACCCACGGCGAGGCTCCGCCGATCTACTCGCTGACCTTCCAGCAGCAGCACGAGGGATCGTGGATCATCGGCCTGCTGGACAACGTGTCATCGACCTGCTACGCGATGCACATGGGGGCCCCGATCATCCTGGCCTGGATGCTCTGGCACACCGCCCAGGACCGGCGGCTGTTCTACAAGTTCGCGCTCTGCTTCACGCTGATCAACATCATCGGATTCTCGGTGTTCATCGCCATGCCCACCGCGCCGCCCTGGTACGTGGCCGAGTACGGCTTCGCGCAGCCACCGGCGGAATTCAAGGGCCATGGGGCGGGGAGCCTGATCAACTTTGACCAGAAGATTGGGTTCCCTCTGTTTGAGAACGTCTACCGGCGCATGAACCCCAATCGATTCGCCGCGTTTCCGTCGCTTCATGCCGCTTACGCTCTATTCGTCTGCATCTTCGCGATGAAACGCTACCGCTGGAAGGCCCTGCCGGTCGTGCTCTTCCCGCTCGGGATGAGCGTGGGGGCGGTGTATCTCGTGCATCACTACATCATCGACGTGCTGGCCGGCTACCTGGTGGTTGGCATCGCGATGCTGCTAGGGCTGAGGGTGATCTATCCGCGGCTGTTCGGGAAGTGGGAGGCACGGCTGCGGGCTGCGGGCCAGCGCACAGAAGCGCGGCGGCGGGCCGGCGGAACGTAACGGCGGGAAGCGGTGCTGCCATGGGTGCTGGGCAGGCATGCTCACAGGACTCGGCGTGACGTCTTGAGCGGCTATCGGTGAATTCCCGGGCCCGAAGAGGCTGCGTCTGGCCGGGGTGTCGCGCTCTGGCAGCAGGTTCGGCAATGCCATCCTCAAGGAGCTGACGGCATCAGGCGCATGTCGCTGCAGCAGAGCGGGGAATCCTCAGCGGCGATCGCGTCCTGCGAGACCGGCGATCTATCTGCGAAAGCTCCCCTTCACAGTGCCCCAGGTCACGGACCGCACCGGGGTGGCCGGCCGCACGGTGAGGTGCACCGGGCAGCACACCGTACATTCATCGTGAATGGCGCGCACGTAGCCAGTGTACTCGCCGATGCCGAGTCCAGCGGCCTGCGCGGTGACCGTGAGCGTCGCCTCGTAGGCGCTCGGTTCGGCCTCGACGGAAAGAAACGGTTGGGTCGCATCGTAGATCATGGCTGCATGCTCTGGGGCTTCGAACTGGACCAGCAATTCACCGGTGACGCTCTCGCCCTCATCCACTTCCAGATTCAGCACGTCTTCTTCGAACCAGTGGAGGTTTGGGTAGTTGCCGCACGGCCATGGGCAGTGCGTGCACGGCGCCCCGGCTGTGGCCGGAACGCACTGGCCGCCGCCGGCGAGGGGATACTGGGTGGTGGGAAAGCAGCCCGTCCACTGGACTTCCTGCATCCTGCATCGGCCCTCACTGGCAACGTCGAGCGCAAAGCGAGCCAGGAAGAAGAGGGGTCGATCGCGGCCCTGGTGTTCACAAGACGGCCAGGACATGCTCACCTGATATCGGTTGCCGACCAGACTGGTGATGGTTCCCTCGGTGCCTGGGGCCAACGTCGCGTCGATGAAGCTCCAATCCTCTGGCCATTCCAGCACGGCAGACGCCGTTTCGAATCCGATCTCTTCGTACTCGTAGAAGGCGAACGAAGGCCAGACATAGAGGTCGAAGGTGACGCTCTCGGTCGCGGTTGTGAACTGGACCACCTCGGCGCAGGTGGCGACCGGATCTTCTTCCGTCTGCACATGCACCAGGGCCCAGGCATCGGGCAGCGGATTGGTCCCGGCCAGTGGTGTCAGGACACACAGCGCGAGACCCGTGATGGCGAGGGTCCGGGCACATCCGGCAGGGCGGGGGATCCAGCTCCAGACATGGGGCAGCGCAAGAACCAGTGCTCTCATCGCAACCTCCAATTCGCCGGCGCACATCAGGATACGAGCAGCTCTCAATAGGAAGTATAGCCGTCGTTGGCGCCGAACGCACGCATCGCCCGCCGGGCCCGATTCCACCGCAGAGGGGCCTTGCGATCCGGACCTGAAGACGCGGCGGAGTCGGAAATCCGAGCAGTGCACCGCTGCCCGGCCCAGGGCGACTGTGCTACGCTCAAATGGTCCGAAGCGTACAAGCACCAGCGCCGGGTTGCGAGAAGGGGCCCAGGACCTTTCGCGGACCTCGTTGCGCGACAGCGGGGAACCCCATGCCGCCGGCCAGACTCATCCTTCAGCTCCGCGGGCCTTCCGGCTCACGCCGTTGGTGGCTCTGCCTCACTCTCATTGCGATCGTGCTGGCCGCACAGCCGCTCGCATCCGCCGATGCGGGTATCCTCGCGCGCATCGACAGCCTGCGTGTGCGGTACCAGGCGGACTCGGCGTTTGCGGCCATTGAGCGGGCCTTGCCGGCGGCTGGGTCGCAAGCCGATTCCGCGCTCCTGCTCGCCCTGTGGGTGCGACAGGGTGAGCTGCTCACCTCACTCGGCCGAGCGCGCGCGGGCGAGGGCGTCCTGCGCCAGGCGCTCACTTCCGCGGGCGCCGCAGGGGATACGGCCACGGTGTGCATGGCCCTGCGCTGGTTAGCCGTCGCGGTAGGTTCCCAGGGCAGGGGCGAGGAGGCTGCCGCCCTGTACCAAAAGCTGCTTACCCTTGCCCACCAGCGGTTGGATCCGCGTCACGAAGGCTGGGCTCTGGTCGGCTTGGCCTGGGAAGACGTCAATCGAGGGCGTCCCGGGGAAGCGATCGAGCGCTACCGCCGAGCGACTGAGCTGTTCCGGGCCAGCCATGACCCGCGGGCCGAGGCCTGGGCCCTAGACGGGCTCGGCACCGCTCTCACCCGGGCGGGGCGCTACGAGGAGGCTGCCCGGTCCTACCGCGCCGCGGCAACGCGGGCGCAGGACGCCGGCTACCCACTGGTGGCGGCCTACGCTGCCAACAACCTGGGAACCCTCGAGTACACCCGCGGAGATCCAGGTGTGGCCGCTGATCACTTCCGTCGCGCGGTGCATCTGCTGCGCGGCATGAGCAACAATCGCGAGACGGTCGTTCCCGGCATCAACATCGCACTCTGCGAGGCGGAGCTGGGGCACTGGAGCGCGGCCGCCGACTCGCTGCGCGCCATGCTCGCGCTCTGCCGGCGCGAGACCTACCGCGACCTCGAAGCCAAGGCGCTCAACCCGCTTGCGGCCATCTACCTCCGTCAGGGCCGGCCGCGCGAGGCCCGGGCTTGTTATCGCGCTGCGCTGTCGTTGGGCAACCACGCGCCCCTGCACGACCGCATTCGGGCCACCATCGGATTGGCGGAAGCGCTGGACTGCCCCGACAGCTCTGGCGTGGCCGAGGATCTGCTCATCGAGGCGGCGGCCGCGCTCCCGGACGAGAATGTGCCCAGCCTGGATCTGGCGCTGGCGGCATCCCTCGGAGGGCTGCGCGCGCGTTGCGGCCGGCCGCAGGCGGCGCTCGGTCCGCTCCGGCAAGCCGATCGGATCGCTGCGGACCTCGGGCATCAGGCCCGGCGGATCGCAGTGCTCGCCGATCTGAGCCGGGTCTACCGGGACCTCGGTCGACCCGATAGCGCCCGCGGGGCCCTCGAGCTGGCAACGCGGCTGTGGGAAGCGGAGCGTGGGCTGCCCGCCGATCCGCAGTGGCGGGAATCCAGGGGCGATTCGGGCAGGCTGCTGTGCAATGACCTCCTCGCCCTCATCCTCGGCCGCGATCCGGGACCGGAGGCGCGCCGGGAAGCGTACGAGCGTGCCCAGGCCTTCAAGGCGCGCACCCTGCTGGAGCGGATGTCCGGGCCGGTGGCGGACAGCCTGGTTGTTCATCCTGGGATCCGCCTCGCGGATCTCCAGTCGGTACTACGCGAAGGAGAGCTGCTGCTCGATTTCTTCCTGGGTCCCGAGCAGTCCTACTTGTTCACGGTCAGTCGCGATTCTCTGTGGCTCGAGGCCTTGCCCCCCGAGGCGTCGATCGAACCGGCAGCCCGCCTGTTCCACGACCTGCTGGCGTCACCGCCATCGATCCCGACCGCTGGCGATGCGCTGCGGGCCGCCGGGGAAGCGCTGGGGGCGAAGGTGCTGGGAGCATGGCGCCCGAGACTCGCCACGTGCCGCCGCCTGATCGTCGTTCCGGACGGCGCGCTCAATCTGATCCCTCATGAGCTGCTCGCGGACGAATCGGCTCATGCGGCGGAGTGGGTGCGCGTGCCCTCCGCGGCGGTGCTGGCGCGCCTGCGAGCAACTGGTGGGCGCGGGGCTGCCCGCTCGAGCTGCCTGGTCGTGGCCGACGAGGCGGGCCCGCTGGGGATCCTGCGCGGTGCCCGGGAGGAGGCCGAGGCGCTGGCGCGCACGTACGCGGATGTGAAGCTCCGGCTGCTCGGGCCGGCCGACAGTCTGACGCTCGCTGAGCTCTCCTCGGACTGCGCGGTGCTGCACGTGGCCTGCCACGCGGAGGCCGACGACCAGCGGCCGTGGCTCTCCACGATCCGTCTCGGCGACAGCCGATTGCGCGCCGGCGCGATTGCGGCAGCGCGCATCCCGGCAGGCCTGGCGTTTCTGTCCTCGTGTCAGACCGCGCACGGGCGGGTCGTTTCGGGCGAGGGCGTGCTCGGCCTGTCGACAGCCCTCTTGTCCGCGGGCACCGAGTGCGTCGTGGCCACGTTGTGGCCCGTCGAGGACCGCACGACCGCCAAACTCGTCCGCGCCTTCTACAGCGAGCTGGCTGCGGGCCGTTCGGTCGCGGGGGCCCTGGGGGGTGCGCAGCGCGTTATCCGGGAGAATCCCGCCACAGAGCATCCCTTCTTCTGGGCCGGTTTCGTGGCGATCGGCGCGGGCGAAACCACGGTCCCCTTGGCGGGGCGGCGGCCCCCGGTGCCCCCCGGGGCGATGGCTGCCCTGGCCGCGGCCGCTCTCGCGGGAACGGGCGCCTGGATCTGGCTGCGGCGCGGTAAAACGAACAGGCGTGTGATTCGGTCAGCGGAAGAGCATCTCTTGGAATGAAGACGAAGCAGACAAGCGCGCCGTCGGACGCAGAGCTCGTGCGGGTGGCGCTGGCGGATCGGAGCCGGCCCAACGGCGGACGGGCAGCATCCCTCCTGCTGGAGCGGTACCAGGAGCACGTCTACCTGTGGTGCCTGCGCTTCGTGCGCGATCACGAGCGCGCGCTCGACTTGGCCCAGGAGGTGCTGCTCACGGCGTATCACCGTCTCGAGACCTTCGAGGGGCGCTCGAGCTTCGCCTCCTGGATCTTCGCCATCGCGCGCAATCGCTGCCTCTGCAGCCTGCGCCGTAGCTCACCGCTCCTGGACGATGAGGATGCGGCGGCGGACGTCACGGATCCTGCTCCAGGACCGGCTGAACGCCTGGAAGCGAAGTTCGAGGAGGAGGCGGCGCTGGATCTGGTGCGGCGGCACCTCGACCCGCTCGAGCAGACGGCGCTGTGGTTGCGCTGCTACGAGGGTCTGGCGGTCGAGGAGATCACGCGCCTGCTGGAGATTGACACCGCAACGGGCGCGCGCGGAATTCTCCAGCGCGCGCGGCGCAAGCTGAGAGCGGCTCTGGACGCGACCTCGCGGAGGTGATCGGTGGAAACCGGGAAGACCAGCTCCGGCCCCTGCCCGCCCGTGGAGACCTTTGAGGACCTCCTGCGACTCGATGCCCGCGACCCGCGGCGGATGCACTTGGACGACTGTCCGCGCTGCCGCGCGCGCCTGATCGCCTTCCGCAGCTTCCTCGAGCGCCGGCCCCTACCCGCGGGCGCCGACCCGGGAGACGCTCGCCGGAGACTGTCGGCGGCGATCCGCGCGGAGTCTGAGCGGGAAGGCCGCCCACGCCCATCACGGCCGCGCCTCCCGCGGTTCTGGCGGATCCAGATCCTGTGGAAGCCCGCGCTGGCGCTGATCGCCGCCAGCATGCTGGTCGTCCTGCTGCTGCGCCCTGCCGGCCACGGCCCGGACGTTCACAGCCCGGCCGACCACAGCCCAGCCGATGGGAGCCTGGTACTCCGCGGCCAACCCTCCGCGTCGATGCCGCTCGTGGCCGACTGGGCCCCCGAGGGTTCGGTGCGGCTCAGCTGGCCCGCGGTCCCGTCGGCGGAAGGGTACCGGGTGATGCTGTATGGCACGGACCTGGAGGAAATCGCCCGCCTGGAAGCGGGGCGCGACACAATGCTGGTCCTCACCGCCGCGCAGGTTGCCCGGCTCGGGCCGTCCGGCGGGGCTGTCTTCTGGCGCGTGGCGACCCTGGCGGGCGGGGAGCCGGTTTCGGTGTCCGCGCCGGCCACCCTGCAGCTGCCCTGACGCACGATTCTCTGTGATTTCCAGTGCTGAGTAGCATCCCTTCTTGGTGAGAAGCGGCTCGCAGCGTTGTGTCCGCTCCGCGGCCTCGCGGGTCGTACCGGAGGAACAGCGCGGCCTCACGCGTCGTACCGGTCGAACAGCGCCGCCTCGCTGGCGACCGCGCTGCACGAGAGGATAGCCAGAGACTGCAATCGGGGAGGAGGTTGATCATGAACCGCACATTACATCAACTGATCATCGGGGTCGCTCTGGCAGCGCTCTGCTCGACCGCGAGCGCCCAGAGCTGGAACGTGCAGCTCGTCGACGACTCCGGCGACATGGGCTACAACTCCCGAATCGCGGTCTTGAGCGATGGGACGCCCGTCATCGCCTACCGGAGCTCCCAGAGCGAGCTCTATCTAGCCTGGTGGGTCGAGGAAGGGGGCGAGACGGGCTGGAACTACACTTCTTTGGGCACCGCCTGGGTGGTGGACATGCTCATCGATGCGGACGACCATCTCCACATCGCGTACGCGATCTCGTCCAATACGCGCTATGGCATCTACGACCTCTCCACCCAGAGTTGGGTCCTGGGCCCGGAGACCGTGCCGTTCAACCTCTATTCCAACCTCGTCGATCTCGCACTTTGGTTTAACAGCGGGAACGTGGTCCCCGCGATCGTCGGGAACGTCGATGGCGGTACACCGCGGGCAGCGGTCCGGGATCCAGGAACGGGGACGTGGACAGTCGAACAGATCTCCACAACGATGACCGCCTCGGGCACCTCGTCGATCGGGGTCGACTCGCAGGGCGGCCTCCATGTCAGCTTCTACGAGCCTAACGGTGACAACCTCATGTACGCCGTCAAGGTCGCGGGCGGCACGGAGTGGATCCTCCAGAACGTGGACGTCGGTGGCAACACCGGGCAGTACAGCTCGATCCTCATCGATGAGAACGACGACGTGCACATCGCTTACTACGACGTCACCAACGGTGACCTCAAGTACGCGACCACAGTGCTCCCCTAACCACGGGCTGATCGAACCCTCGCGGAACCACAGCCCCAAAGGAGGTGCACTGCCATGAAAGCCAATCTTCGCGTGGTTGCCGGGACGATCGTGTTCGGCCTCGCGCTGGCCGCTTCGCCGCCCGGCGAGGCGCTGGAGCGGGACTGGACGATTGTCACCCTCGATGCGGACGGCAACGCCGGCCGGTTCGCCGACCTCAAGCTGGGCGGCGACGGCCGCCTGCACATCGTCTATCTGCGCGCCGACACCGGTGAGCTGAAGCTCATCACCAAGGATGCCGGCGGGTGGGAGACGCCCCAGACCATCGATGACTCCGGCGAAGTGAACGGCCACTGTGCCGTCGCGCCCACGCCCGCGGGGGACCTGCCGGTGAGCTACCGGCGTCTCAGCACCGGTGAGCTGTGGTTCGCCGGGCCGCAGCAGCCCCGGGTGTGGCACACCGAGGCCGTGACCAGCGAGGCCGACGACGTCGGCCGCTACCTATCCATGGTGTCGCACGGCGCGGGCGGCCTTGCGTTGGCCTTCCGCAACCAGACCCAGGGCGCGCTGCTGCACGTGCGCCGCGAGGCGGGCGCCTGGTCGGCCATCGAGACGGTCGACCCCGGGCCGCAGCGAGGGTCGGACTGCGGCCTGGCCTACCGCCCGGGGGTGGGCTACGCCTTCAGCGAGCGTGACGGCGCCGGCTCCTTCCTCGCCCTCGCCGACCCCGAGCTTGCCGCGCCGGCCTGGGCCACCGAGGCCGTGACGAGCGAGGCCGACGACGTCGGCCGCTACCTATCCATGGTGCCGCACGGCTCAGGCGGGCTGGCCCTCGCCTTCCGCAACCAGACCCGGGGCGCGCTGCTGCACATGCGCCGTGAGGCCGGCGCCTGGTCGGCGATCGAGACGGTCGACCCCGGGCCGCAGCGAGGGTCGGACTGCGGCCTGGCCTACCGCCCGGGGGTGGGCTACGCCTTCAGCGAGCGTGACGGCGCTGGCTCCTTCCTCGCCCTCGCCGACCCCGAGCTCACGGCACCGTTCTGGCGGAGCCTCTCGCTCGACCACCACGCAGATGTCGGCCGCCAGCTCGCGCTGGCCGTGGGACCGGAGGGGCACCTGGACTACACGTACCTCGCCTTCGACCTCAACAACGAGTGGCACATCCGGGCTGGGGAGTACCTGCCGGACTCCGTGCGCATCCTCAGCACGGTCGTGGACTCCGTGGCCACGGGCGCGACCGCGCATGTGTATCCGCACCTGTTCGTGGCGCCGGGGCAGAACTGGTACATCTCCTTCCGCGACGCGACTGACGGTCACTTGTACATGGCCACGGCCGAGTCTTGGCAGATCGTGACCGCGGATGTGGGCGAGCCGCCGCCCGGCAGCGAGGACTCAGGGCCGATCGAGACCCGCCTGCTGGGAGCGGGGCCCAATCCCGCCCGCGGGACGGTTCGCATCTACTACGCTGCCGCCGCCCCCGCCCCCGTGTGCCTGCAGGTGCTCGATGCAACGGGACGCGTCGTGCGCACCAAAGAAGGCCGCTGCGAGCGCGGTCGCAACTGGATCGAGGTTGGGGCGGAAAGTCCAGGCGGCGGGGCGCAGCTTGCGGCGGGCGTTTACTTCGTCAAGTTACGCGTAGGGCAAACCCAGCTCGGACCGCAACGGATGGTGATCGTTAGGTAATACCCGCCCCCCTGATCGTCGGCGGCCCCGGTACCCACAAGGGTCCCGGGCCGCCGACGATCACAGCAGGCCGCGACCGATCACAGCAGGCCGCGGCCGCTCACAGCGGCCCTCACGAGGTCTGGGCACTCATCGCACGATGACGAGCCGATGGACCGACGCCGGCGCGCCCATCGCCGCCAGTCGCACGTAGTGGATCCCCGCCCCCACGGGTGGCAAGGACCAACGCACGACCCGTTCCTCGCCGGCGGCGACCGGCCGGACCGGCAGTTCGAATTCCACCCGGCCCTGAACGTCGATGAGCTGAGCGTGGATCAGGCCGTTGCGTTCGCTCGCCACGTGTAAGGCCAGCTCGCCGAGCCGCCCGCCGGCGGGGTTCGCCCAGAGCGATCGCGCCCGGAAGCGCGGGGCCGCCGCGTCGCGGGGCGAGACGTCCGCCGAGAGCCCGAGGTTATTGCGCAGGTAGAAGTCGATGTTCCCGTCGCGCTTGTCCATCCAGGCTGCGCAGAAACCGGTCTGGTACTCGACCAGACGCACGTAGTTGGCGCCCTGGTCGGGGAGGCTGATGGGCGGAATATGCTCGTTCTGGGAGACGCGGAACTCGTCGGTCCAGCTCAACCCGGAATCGTTGCTGAGCTTGTACCAGATGATCCCGTAGTCGGCGCTGCTCCAGCTGCTGGGCCACCCTGATGCACCGTGATACTGGCACCACGCGGCGTGAAGCCCCTCCTCGTCCGCGAGCAAGCGCACCCGCGCACCGTAGTAGGTGTCGTTCAGGCGCGCATCAGCGCTCCAGCTCAGGCCGCCGTCGGTGCTGCGGGAGTACATGACGTTGAAATGCCCCTCCCGGTCGTCCTCCCAGGCGACATGCAGCGCCTCGCCATCCACGGTGATCTGCGGTAGCTGGGAGTGCGTACCCGCACCCGCGGAGACCGCCACCGGGTCGGTCCAGGTGTCGCCGTCGTCCTCGCTCCCGCTGTACATGATCTCTGGCTGAACGAGCAGACCGCCGAAGACCATGTGGATCGTGCGGCCGCTGACAGCGAAGCCCGGATTCTGGACCGTGGTCGTGGGGAGGATCTCCTTCTCCTCCCATGTCGCGCCGCCGTCCTCGCTGACGTAGAGGTAGTTGAAGGCCTGCTCCAGCTCGGAATCGTAGTTCTGCGCGTAGATGTAGACCTTGCCGGCGCCCGAGAAGAGACTGATCGCCTCGACGTTGTCGCGTTCACCGACACGCACGGTATCCTCGAAGGATTGGCCGCCGTTGGTGCTCTTCGTGTAGTAGAGCCGCTTGTACTCCTCCTCCTCCTCTAAGAATTGGACCACGAGGAGGTGCAATGCGGCGGCGTCGGCGTGCAAGTCCACGTTGTCGTAGGCACGCCCCGCGAACACTGTCGCGGGATCGGTCCAGCTCGCGCCCTTGTTTTCGCTTCGGATCAGCATGATCCGCGTGTCTTCCCAGACCGTCCAGTCTGGCCAGAGCATGTAGAGGACATCCTCCGGCGAGGCCGTGGCGACGAGGCGATACTGCGGCAGCGAGTCCTGTGTGACCGGCCGCTCGTCTTCCCACTCGCCCGCCCGGGCACCGGGACCCATTACCAGCACCGCAATCGTCGAGAGCAGCAGAGAGGCGTGCACGAAGCGGACCATGACGACCTCCTCGGGCGTTGGGCCCGTTTGGATGGCTCCGGAGGCGAAGACCGGGAAAGTCGCGCGCAGGCGGCTTACTGGCATTATACGATCACGGTGGTGCGGATTCAACCGACGCGCCGCCCCGAGGGTGCCCAGGTGCTGGCGGGTAGTAGCGACGCGCCGCCCCGAGGGTGCCCAGGTGCTGGCGGGGGAGCTCAGCCGCGCAGAATGGCGGCGAGGTAGTAGGGCCAGATATCGCAGCTATGGGCTACACCTGGTCGATGCCGGCGAGCCGCATGCTCCCCGAGTGCTTTACCATCTCACGCTGCCGGATGAGCCCTATGCAGTCATCACGGACGGCACCTAGGCCTACGTTGCCGCGGACAGCGGGGGGATCTACGTCCTCGATGTCACGAACCCTGAGCTCCCGGCCGTTGTCGCCCATGGCGGGGTGTTTTCGAACGATCTGAACTTCGATGGGCGCTTCCTCTACTCGGTGAGCTGGAACCAGCAGCTCCATGTGATCGACGTGGTCGATCCCCGCAATCCCGTTCTCAACGGAAATCTCTGCCTGCCGGGTTCGTCCTGGGCGATCTCCGTGCGTGACGGCTATGGCTGCGTGACGACCGGCACGGTCTTCTGCGTGGTCGATTTCCAAGACCCCGCCCATCCGTTGATGCGCGGCGTCTTCGATCCGCAGGAGTATCTCCACCAAGTCTCCTTCGATGGGATGTATGCCTATGCCTCCTTGGGCAACAACGGGCTCTACGTGATTGACGTGTCTGACCCGGATGCGCCTACCTATGTGACCGAGCTGCGCTTCGACGGCAACACCCGGGGAAGCTGGCTCGACGGGGACCGCCTCTACCTCGGGACAGCCGGACTCCAGGTCATCGATGTCTCCGATCCAGAGAATCCGTGCGTCGTGGGGTCGGCGTACACCCCCGGCACCATGCACGTGTGCATCGACGGAGACCTGGCCTTCACTGCCGACGGTGGTTCACTCGGCATCTTCCGGGTTGGGCAGACCGCCGATGCGCCGGCGCCAGCTTGCGAACCACCTGCCTGCGGACCCACGTTGGTGTTGTCGAATCCGGTGCGTGGGACGGCAGAGGTCCGGTTGCGGATCGCGCGGGAAGGTCCCATTTCACTGGAGCTGCTAGATGTGCAGGGACGACGGGCCGGGCTACTCCACGACGGCTCGGCTCCCGCCGGAGAGCTGCGCGTCTCTTGGGATGCGATGGAACTGCCTGCGGGCCGCTACTACCTGCGCGCGCGTACGCCGGCCACCGGAACGATACGGCCGGTCCTCGTGCTTCGTTGATCCGCAGCGCCAGCGACGGGGCGTTGGTCGCGCAGCGCGCCGGCTTGATGCAATCACGGGCTCCCCGGGGGAGATCGAATCGGCTACAATACTAGATGCACCAGTGATCGCTCGCCGGCTGCTCGATGTAAAGGGGGTTGCGATGCGGTTCATCCCGGCCCTGCTGGCTTTTGCGTGCCTATCCGTCTGCCAGGCCCGGTCCACGAGTTACGTGGTCCGCCCGGACGGCACGGGCGACTTCCCCACGATCCAAGCCGCCATCGACGCGGTGGCCGAGGGCGACATCATCGAGCTTGCGGACGGGATCTTCGCGGGCCCCGGCAACGTCAATTGCGACTACGCAGGCAAAGCGATCACGATTCGATCCCAGAGCGGGAATCCCGCGGTTTGTGTCATCGACTGCAGCACGAGCTATCCCTCGCGCGGCTTCGTGTTCCGCACGGCCGAGACGCCGCTGGCCGTGTTGGCAGGCGTGACGATCACCCATGGGACCGGCTCGAGCATGGATCCCGGGGGTGGGATCCACTGCAGCAACCAGGCGTCGCCGCGCATCGAGAACTGCGTCATCTCCAACCACTTCGCCGAGGATGTCTCAGGGGCCGGCGTTTACTGCCGGAACGCGGGGCCGTTGCTGTCGCACTGCACTATTGCCGACAACTTTATTGGCGGCTGGCTCCATACCGGGGCGGGGCTCTACAGCTACGACGGATGTCCAATCCTCGACCATTGCGTGTTCTCGGGGAACATCAGCGGCATGTACCACGGCGGAGCGTCCGTGGAGTACGGCTCGGCGGTGTTCGACCACTGCCTGTTCGTCGACAACATGGCCGACTGGGACGGCTACGGCGGCGCGCTCGGGTGCCGGTTGGCCTCGGTCGAGCTCTCGCACTGCACCTTCGTGCTGAATTCGGCCTACTGGGGCGGCTCCGCCATCCGCTTGCAGGGAGCGCACTTGACGGCCGAGAACACGCTCATCGCCTTCAACCGGTACAGCGAGCAGTCGGCGAGCATCTACTGCAGCCCAGTCAGCGTCGTGACGCTCACGTGCTGCAACATCTTCGGCAACGTCGAGGGAGACTGGGTCGACCAGATTGCGGACCAGCTGGGGGTCAATGGCAACATCTCGGAGAACCCGCTCTTCTGCGAGCCGGCGGCGGGCAACTTCGCGTTGATGGAGGATTCGCCCTGCGCCTCGTCCGCCCAGCCCGGATGCGGCTACATCGGCGCCTTCGACGCGCAGTGTCCCTCGCAGCACATCCTCGTGCGCCCCGACGGCACCGGCGACTATCCGACCATCCAGGCTGCGATCGACGCCACGGTCGGCGCTGGCGAGATCATCGAGCTTGCGGACGGGGTCTTCACCGGTGACGGCAACCGCGATCTGGTGACGTACGCCAAGGCGGTGGTCATCCGGTCGCGCAGCGGGGATCCGGAGGCCTGCGTGATCGATTGCCAGGGCGCTCCGGGAGATGGGCACCGAGGGCTCCAGTTCGAGGGCGGCATCGGGCCCGCGAACGTGCTCGAGGGGTTCACCATCGCGAACGGCTACATCGAGAGCGGGTGGTTCTACGATGCCGGGGGAGGCATCTGCTGCGGTCAATCCTCGCCCGTCTTCCGAAACCTGATCCTGCGCGGGAACCACTGCACGCTCCATGGGGGCGGCATGTTCTGCTACGGCGGGTCGCCCCAGCTCGAGAACGTCGTCTTCGAAGACAACAGCGCCGACGGCCCGGGAGGCGGATGGTGCAGCCGCAGCTCGCGGGCCGTCCTGAGGACCTGCACCTTCCTCGAGAATTCCTCCACGGCCGGCGCCGGGGGAGGCCTCTGCTGCGAGCTGGGGGAGGTATCCCTGACGAGCTGCACGCTGGCCGCCAACGCCGCGGGCAGCGGCGGGGGCATGGCGGTCGACCAGTCCGAGGTCGAGCTCGAGAGCAGCGTCATCGCCTTCAGCGCGGAGGGATCCGCGGTCGCCTGGGATGAGGCAGCCGGCGGCAACGTCGCCCTGGCCTGCTGCGACCTCTTCGGCAACGCCGGCGGTGACTGGACCGGGGCGATCGCCGGCCAGGCTGGGGTCTTCGGCAACATCGCCGAGGACCCGCTCTTCTGCGACCTGGGCGGCGGTAACCTGAGGCTCCAACCCGGGTCGCCTTGCGCTCCGCAGTCGCCCCCCAATCCCGAGTGCGACCTCATCGGCGCGTGGGCCGTGGGGTGCGATCCCGGCAGCGTGCCCGAGGCCCTCGCGGGACCGATGCCGGTGCTGCGCCTCGCCAATCCTCAGCCGGCGGCGGGGCCGGTGCGGATCGTGCTGGCGATCCCGCCCCTGGCGGCGGACCTCCCCGCCCGCGTGACCATCCATGACGCGGCCGGGCGCACGGTGCGCACGCTGCTCGACGAGGTGGTCGCCGGCGGCGAGCACCACTTGGTCTGGGATGGCCGGGACGCGCGGCAGCATCCCGTGGGCGGGGGCCTGTACCTCTGCCGGGCCCGATGGGGCGGAATGCGCGCGAGCACGCGGGTCGTCCTGCTCAACTAACCTTTGGTCTCATCGGTGATGTGATTCCCCTATGTGATTCTGGGCGGATTCTCCTGTCTCACGATGCGGAGGGCTTCCTGACCCTGCCCGGGCGCACGCCTGCAACGCTGTGCGTCTGCCACGGCTTCCGGCCCAACTGCGCAGCAAGGGAGGTAGCGGAGATGTTTGCATGCGACCACGTGCTCCAGCAAGAACGCTCGGAGGCACCGCAGCCCTGGCGTCCTCTGTTCCACCACCGGCAAAGCCGCTGGCCGTGGCTTCGGCGATGACCAGGCCGAAGGCCTCGTAGAGTGTGGGGAGGGCGAAGAGGTCGGCGGCTTGCCGATCACGACGAGCCGCGCGGCGAGAAGTTGCGGCGATCGAGGGCGTAGATCGCGGGATGCACGGGGTTGATCGTCTTCTTCAGCCGTTCCCAGACGCCGCCCGTCCCGCGCAGCGCGTACGGGCGCGCCGGCACAGGGATCGCCCGGAAGTCGAGGCCGGCGCCCCAATCCGGTGCGGGCGGCATTGGCGGCGCGCAGAAGTAGGTCACGCGGTGGCCGCGGGCCAGATAGGCCTCGGTCAGGTCGGTGGCGACGCGCCAGATGCCGGCTGTTTTCCCGAACCCGCGACTCAGCATCGCGATGTGCATCACCTGCCCACTTCTCCGCTCGAGGGCCCGCCCCCCGCTCAGACATTCCCCTCGTCGCTGCCCGCGGGCAGCTTGGGCTCGACCATCAGGACCTTCTCGCGCAGGCAGACCGCCAATCCGGGCGCTGCCTTACGCGGTTTGCGCACGTAGCGCTTCTCGGTGTGAATCACCGGCGCATGGCGTGACGTGCGGGCTTTGCTGTAATAGGCGGCGATCGAGGCGGCCTGATCGAGCGCGGTCTTGCTCGGGTTGTCCTTGCGGTCGCCGCGCTGCAGCACGACGTGACTCCCCGCGACGCCGCGCGCGTGGAACCAAAGGTCGCGCGGCCGGGCGGCTTGATGGGTGAGGATATCGTTCTCGGCGTTCGAACGGCCGACGAGCACGACCCAGCCTTCCGGCAGGACGAAACGTCGTGGGTGGATCCCGGCGCGCTCGGCAGCGGCTTCGGTGGGACCACGGGCGGGCTCGTCGGGCGAGAAGGCGGGCACAGCTTGACCCGTCCGTCCGGCACGACCTGGGGAACCGGCATCGGGGCGGCCTCCCGAGCCTCTGGCCGTGCGCCCCCTCGCGCCCGCGGCCGGGCGAGCTCCCGGGCCTGCGGCAGCACGTCCGGCCTGCCCGGCGTGACGCGAGCGGCGTGCTTCGTACCCGGTGCGGTCCGATGGCCCATCCAGGGTGCGGGCCGCATCGCGAAGGTGCGCCAGCAATCGCTCCCAACGCGTTCGCAGTCCCGGCTCGAGCACGAGCGCGCGGGCCTGCCGCAGCTCATCGGCCGCGGGTAGCCAGCTTGGGTCGGCCGCGGGTGAGGGGCCGGTCACGGAGGTTGGCGACTCGCTTCCAACTGGAGCTGACGTCGGGGACCCGCCGGGCGACGCCGCTTGATCGATCCGCGCCAGCCATGTCTCTATGAACGCCGTCAGTCGCGCTAGCTGCTCCCGGCGCGCCAGGCGCGTGGCCAACGCCCGCTCGAGCTTCCCGGCCCGGCGGAAGAGGAGATTCACATTCTCGGCGAAGCTGCGCGCCGGATCGAGCTGGACGCGCCACACGCGCGTGGGGTCGGTGGCGTCGGGGATATCGACCTGGGCTGCGCCCCTCGGAATCCGACCGGCTTGCACAAGCAGCGCTTCGGCTTGCCGACGGAGTTCCGCACCGCCGCGCGCCTCCTCGATCTCGGCGCCGACACGCTCGGCCAGGCGCCGCAGGTGCTTGCGCTCGACTGTCAATAGCTGGCGGACCGTTCGGCGCGCCTCGCGGTCGCGGATGCAGGCGACCCAACGCTCACCCAGGAGGCGTGCCGCCTCTAGCGGATGCCGGGGACCGGCCAACGTGCGGAAGACGCCGGAAGCGCCGGGCAGCGCATTCATATCAATCGGGCTGAGAAAGAACTCCGGCTCGCGACTCGCGGGTGCCGCGTGCTCGCACAACCATAGAGACAGCGGCCCGGTACCGGGCGCGGCGTGAGCCTCCCCGGCACCGTGCTCGACATGAACCTCCCCGGCGCCGTCCGCAGCGTCGGACGCCCCGGCACTTCGCGCTGCGTGTGCTGCCTCGGCCGCGATGCGCTGCCAGCGCTCCACGAATGCGCCGCGCGGCTCCTCATAGTCCGAGCCGGGTGCGCCGCGGCCGGCTGACGCTGCGTGGATGGGTGCGGGGAAACGTTGCTCGACGCGGCCCTTCGCGTCGAGGACGAGGAACCGGCAGGCGTTGGGCAAGGGATCGAGAATCAGCGCGCAGTGCGCGCCGTCCTGGGGCCGGGCGACGTCCAGCCGCAAAATGCGCCCCGAATCGCCCGCGGACACCTTCAGGATCCGCGCGCCCTGGGCGCGCAGGCGCAGCCAGTCGCTGAATCCCGCGCCTGCGGCGAAGCGCCGGCGCGCGAGCGTCTCAGCCCAGAACACCGGTGCCGGTGCGGACAGGAAGAGGTGCAGCGCCAGTGCTTCCCCGGCGGTCGGATCGGCTGGGATCGCGGGTGGCTCGCTGGGAGGGCCAGCGTCGTCGCCGCGGAGGAGATCCACCAGCAGCACGACCTGCTCGGTGCCCAGGGTCGCGACGTCGGCGATCACCGCCGCGCCTTCCACGAGGGTACGAAGCTGGGCGACAACGATCTCGTGCGCGCTCGACGGCTGCATGATCCCCACTCACTCGGTCGTGCTGGCCCCGGCGCTAGGCCGGACTTCTGAGCTTGCCAGCGGCCCGAAGTCGTCCTATCCGGTGGACGCAAGCCCGTCGGGCGTTTCACGATAGGCGAGGTCGCAGGCGCAATGCAGCGACGCGGGCAGCCGCCTTCCGCACCGGCAGAGCCAGCCGATCTGCCGCGCCGGATTGCCGACCACGAGCGCGTGCGCGGGCACGTCGCGGGTCACCACCGCGCCAGCCCCGACAAAACACCAGGGTCCCAGCGTGTGGCCGCAGACGATCGTCGCATTGGCGCCGATCGTGGCGCCCTCGCCGATGCGGATCGGCAGCCAGTCATCCGGAGCGGTCCGGTAGTCGGGATGGCTGCGCGGGATCTTGTCGTTGGTGAAGGTCGCGTGCGGCCCCAGGAAGACGTAGTCCTCGATCGTCACGCGGTCCCACACGCAGACGCCGTTCTTGACGGTCACATAGTTGCCCAACACCGCGCCGCCCTCGATGAAGGCCCCTTCGCCGATGTTGCAGCGCTCGCCGATCACGGCGTTCTTCATGACGTGGGCGAACGCCCAGATGCGCGTCCCCGCGCCTACCTGGGTCGACTCGTTGAGGCCCTGCGGATGCACGAAGACGTCAGGCAATCACCGAACCTCCCTCTGTCCGGATCGCGCGCCCGAAGCCCGCGGGCGCGATTCCCCCCTGCCTGGTACACGCCACCACTCCTCAGACCCCGCCGAAGGTAGCTCAGACGACGGGCGGTGGCCACGCAGAACTCGCGAGGACCTCAGACCGCACCTGGAGCGAACACCGTGTGGGGGGCAGGGAACGTGTGGGAACGCGGCGACACAACCCACGCGCGCACAGGAAGTATGCCACTCGATAGCGGGGCGGCCAACTCTGCGTGGCCGAGGCGATGCATGTGCCGGTGGGCGCCGCCGTTCACAGGCGGCGCCCACCAAAGGCCGCGCATCCCCACCGCTGCTAGCGGTAGAGGGACTTGATCTCACCCCAAGTCTTGGGCTCCACGGGACTCGGACCGGCCGAGGTCTCGATCGTCAGCTCCGGGGGAGGACCGGTCGGCGAACCATAGGCGCCGAAGAAATAGACGTAGCTGTAGTAGGTGACGTCGTCGGTGAGGCCAATGCAGATGCGGTTGTCCAGGAGGTCGACCGACCAGTCATGCGCTGCGACGTCGAGGACGAAGTCGTAGAACGGGATATAGACCGTGAAGGGGACGTCGTCCACGAGCAGCTCATCGAGCGAGAGGGAGCCGGGAGCGGCCGTCATCCGCGTCCAGTTGTCATCTCCGCTGTAGTAGACGTCGACGACCGGATTGGAAGCCGGCGAGCCGTAGGCATCCTCGAGATAGCAGCGCAAGGTCATTCCGGTGACGCAGTCGGTGTCGGGAATGTCGGTGACATCGAAGAGCAAGAACCCGCTGACGTTTCCGAGACTCGTGGAGTAGTAAGCCCGGAGGCGGTTGTCCTGCCACGTGCTGGACTGGCTGATGCTGACGCTCTCGAAGGGGGTCACGACATAGCGGTTCGTGTCGACCTGGACGAGCGAACCCACTTCCCCGGGTGCCTGCGGATTGGCCACGGGGCCTTCCTCCGTGCCGTCAATCGCCGCGGCCTGGAAACAGGTCAGAAGTCCCAAGACAACCAACGCATGAATTGCAACTCGCATGACAGGCCTCCCGCTGTGTTGGGGTCCCCTTGCTGGCATGATGGCCAAACCTACGCTGTGCTTGCAAGCTAGTCGCTGTAACAGCATAATTCTCTCTCATCTGGCGCCGAGAATCAAGCCCGATCCGGCCCGATGGGCTAACCGCCGGCGGAGCCGGGCTCTACGACCCGCAGCCGGCCGCCTCGACTCCGACTCCACCGCCTGGCGGGGGCGCGCCGATTTCTGACCTTCACTGCCCCGCTGGCTCGGGCCCTGCTTGCGTCGAGGCGTGACTGCTGCCTCGAGAACCCGGCCTTGCGCCAGCGCTACCGGCGCCGGAATGACCAGGCAGATGACCAGGCAGATCTGGACAGTCGGACCACGATCCGGCAAGCTCTCGGGCAAGATTATCCGTGTAGATTCGCGGGAGGTCCGTGAAGAGAAGACCCGTCAAGCGCCCGGCGGGCTCCGCCGGAGTTACCACCGGGCGATCCGCCGGCCCGCACCGATCACGGTGGACGGTCCTGGCGGCGCTTTTTCTCCTGGTCCTGATCGGCGTGGTCTATTCCCCGGGTCTGCAGAACACCTTCATCGGCTGGGATGACTATCCGTACATCCGCGATAACACGCTGCTGCGCTCGGCCGACGGCCTGGCGCGCATCTGGACGACCCGCGAAGCGCCGCAGTACTACCCCCTGACCTTCACGAGCTACTGGATCGAGTACCAGCTCTGGGGACCACGCCCGGTGGTCTACTTCCTCGGCAACGTGCTGCTGCACGCGCTCAACGTCCTGCTGCTGGGAGTCCTCCTGAGGGCCCTGGGCGCCAATCGGTGGATCACCTGGCTGGCCTGCGCGTTCTTCGCCTTGCATCCGATCCAGGTGGCCGCCGTGGCATGGGCCGCAGAGCGCAAGACCTTGCTCGCGGCGTTCTTCTTCCTGGTGAGCTTCCTCCTCTTCCTGCGCCATCGGGAGACCGGGAGTTGGAGGTTGTATGGGCTGATGGTGCTGACCTACGTGATGGCCATCCTCAGCAAGACGGTGGCGGTCACGCTCATCGGCTCGATTCTCCTGGCAGAGCTGTGGGTCTTTCGGCGTCGGGATCGGGGCCTCCTGTGGCGGCTCTTGCCGCTGGCCATCCTCGCGATCGGCCCGCTGGTCGTGGTGGCAAGCCGTGAACAGGCGCTGCACTTCCGCGCGGCCGACACGCCGCTCCTGCTGCGTCCCCTCTTCGCGGCCGCCGCGCTGTGGACCTATGTGCTGAAAGCCCTCGTGCCGACCCGTTTCATGGGCGTCTATCCGGAGTGGCAGGTCTCAGCCGGGCAGCTCGTCTGGTGGCTGGCGCTCCTGGCGGCCTTGGGCGCCGCGTGGGCTGCCTGGCGCTGGCGTCAGCGCATCGGAGGGCTGATCGCGTGGGGGCTGGGGCACTTCGTGATCTCGCTGCTGCCCGCGATCGGTCTCGTGCGCTTCGGCTTCATCGACTACTCCCCGGTCGGCGACCATCTCGCCTATTTCGCCATGATGGGGGGGATGCTCTGCCTGGCCGTGGTCTTGCACCGCCTGGCGGGAACCGGCGGCACTCGATCCCGGCGCATGCTGGTCTCGGCAGCCATGGCCGTCGTCCTCGTGGCGCTCGCGGCCAAGACCTGGAGCCAGCTCCACATCTGGCGCGATCCGGAAACGTTCTGGTCGTATAACCTCGAGCACAATCCAACGGCGACCGTTGCGCACCTCAACCTGGGAGCGGAGTTGGCGGAGCGTGGCGAGAACGCCCGGGCCAAGACGCACCTCGAGTACGTCGTCGGCCGCATGCCCGGGAATTACCTCGCGCAGACCAACCTGGCCGGCGTCCTGCTCAATCTGGGGCAGACCGAGGCATCGCTCGAGCGCGCGCAGATCGCCGTTCAGCTCGAACCCACGCATACTCTGGCCCACATCTATCACGGGGCGGCTTTGGCGAGGACGGGCAAGTTGACCGAGGCGCTGGAGGAGTATCAAGCTGCGCTGCGCCTGGAGCCGAACAACGGCCAGGCGCTGGGGTGGATGGCCGAGGCGCTGCAGCAACTCGGCCGACTCGACGAAGCGGAGCAAGCCGCTCGCGCGATGCTACGCGTCGAGCCGCGCGATGCCCGGGCCCACCTCGTGCTGGCCGCTGCGCTGGGGGCGCAAGGCGACGTGAGCGGGGCGGCCGCGGCCTTGCGGGGCGCGCTGGCGATCGATCCACAGTCTCTGGCGGCCAATGCCCAGCTCGCGTGGATCCTGGCCACCACCTCCGACGCGGGTCTGCGAAACCCCGAGGAGGCCATCCGATTGGCGCAGCGTGCACGCGCAGCAGCCGGCGATGAGAGCCCATCGATATTGGACATCCTGGCCACCGGCTACGCGGCGGCCGGACGCTTCCCCGAGGCGATCGAGACGGCCCAGCGGGCGGTCGAGCTGGCGCGCCGTCCAGGCAGCCCCACGCGGCCCGAGCCGATCGAGATGCGTCTGGCGCTGTACCGCCAGAACCGCCCGTTCGTGATGGCGCCGGCGCCGGGCTCGCCCGAGAGGTAGCTGCACCATGGTTCACATCCGCATAGGAGAGCGCGAGGCGCGGTTTCCGGAAGGCGAGTGGGAGGCCTGGGTGTCGGAGGGCCGCGTTCCCGGGGATGCCCTGGTGTTCTCGTTGCGCCTGACCGGTGGGCTCTGGCAGCGTGCCGATTCGTTGCCGCTCTACCGATTCTTCCGGCGCACCGGCGAGGAAGAGCGGCGCGAGTCACGCCTGGGCGCAGGGGCCGGTACCCCCTTTGCCGAATTGCCGGCGGTGGCCTTTCCGCGCCACGGCTTTTCGGCGACCGAGACGCTGCTGGCGATCAACCTCCTCGTTGCGCTCATCCTGACCCTGCTGTGGCGGGCGGCGTACCCGGAGCAGATCTTCGACCTCGCCAGCCAGTTCCACCGCTGGTTCACCGGGAGCCTGAACCCGATCGGATTCTTCGCCACGCTCTTCATGCACGCCAACCTGGAACACATCACGGCCAACATGATCGCCATGGTGCCCGCGGCGGCGTTCGTGGAGTACCTCTACGGCCGCCGCGTCCTGCTGATCTACCTGGGGGCCGGTCTGGCCGGCGCGATCGTGTCCTTCGCGGTCAGGAACAACCCCCCGATGAGCATCGGAGCCTCGGGTGCCATCTACGGATTGATCGGGGCGGTTGGGGCGTTCGTGGTCCGCTACTACCCGCAATTGCCCCGCTGGCACCGGTGGAAGGCGCGGCGTGTGTATGCGCCGATCCTCGTGCTGGCCGTGTTGCCGTCGATCTTCAACGCCGACTGGCGCGCGCACGTCGGCGGTTTTCTCGGGGGGCTCGCGTTGGGTCTCGTCCTCCCCCTGGGCCGGCGAGGCCGGGAGTTGCTCTTGGGCGGGCCATCCTGGCGATCATGAACGAGGACCGCTGACATGGACGCAGCCATCATCACGGTTCTGCTGATTCTCATCGTCACAGTGGTCATGCTCATGACCGAGATTGTCCGCATCGACGTGGTCGCCATTGTCTGCATGCTGGCCTTGGGATGGAGCGGTGTGTTGACGCCCCACGACGCCCTCTCCGGCTTTGCGAGTAATGCCGTGATCTCGATGATGGCGGTCATGATCTTGGGTCAGGGCATCGCGAAGACCGGCATCATGGATCGGTTTTCACGAAGTGTTCTGAAGAGAGTCGGGACTGACCGGCGGCGCGTGATCGGATTGATGTCGTTGTCCGTGGGGACCCTGTCGGGCTTCATCCAGAACATCGGCGCCGCGGCGCTCTTCCTGCCGGGCATTCTCAGCATCTCACGCCGGGGAAGAATCCCTGCGTCGGCGTTGATCATGCCGATTGGATTCGCCGCCATTCTGGGCGGCACCTTGAGCATGGTCGGCTCCGGCCCGCTGATTCTGATCAACGACCTGCTGCGCAACGCCGGGATGGCGCCCTATAAGCTGTTCAGCGTCACCCCCGTGGGAATCGTGTTGCTGCTGGCCGGAATCGGTTACTTCCTCTTGTTTGGCAAGTCTCTCCTGCCGGAGGCGACCTCCCCGGGGCAACCGCTTTCGGAACAGGACAAACTCATCGCGGCCCTGCACCTTCCCCATCACGTCTGGCACTACACGGTTCCTCAAGACAGTGGATTGATCGGCAAGACGACGGAACAATCGCGGGCCTGGCAGGACTTCGACCTGCACATCCTCGGCATTAGTCGGGACAAAGAGGTGGAATATGCTCCCTGGCGAGAAACGAAGTTCGAAGCCCGCCAGGTGCTGGCGCTGCTGGGCAGGGAAGAAGACGCCAGGCGGTTCGCCGCCGCGTATGGCCTCATTCGGCAAGAACAGACGCACAGATTCGCCACGCTCACCGATCCGGAGACGTCGGGGTTTGCCGAGGTGATCATCCCGCCCCGTTCGGACATGGTCGGTCAGACCATCCGCAAGTTTGGCTTTCGCAAGCGCTATGCCCTGGAGCCGGTCATGCTGTTCAGCAAGGGCGAGGAGATACGGGGCGACTTCTCGGACCATGAGATACTGCTGGGCGACACGATCATTGTGCATGGCTTGTGGGAGCGAATCAGCGGCCTGAAGGCCAGCTCCGATTTCGTGGTGGCGACGCCGTTCGTGGTCGAGAAGAGAGATCTGTCGAAGGCCTGGATTGCCTCGCTGTGCTTTCTGGGCGCCATCGCGCTGGCGGTGGCTGGCGCTCCCATCTCCTTGGCGTTCTTCACGGGCGCCATCGCCCTGGTGCTGACCCGGGTGCTCACCATCGGGGAGGCCTATCAAGCCATCGAGTGGAAGGTCGTTTTTCTTCTGGCTGGGCTGATTCCGCTGGGAATCGCCATGCAGAAGACGGGCACCGCCGCCTTTCTGGCCGAGAAGGTGATGGCGCTCCTGCAGGGCGGGCATCCGCTCTTGATCGTCCTGGCTGTCGCGGTGCTGTCCAGCTTGTTCTCGCTCGTCATGTCCAATGTGGGCGCGATCGTGGTGCTGGCGCCGTTGGTCATGAGCATGGCGGCCATCGGGGGGCTCGATCCCCGTCCCCTGGCGCTGATGGCGGCGGTATGCGCGGCCAATTCGTTCATCTTGCCCACGCACCAGGTGAACGCGCTGCTGATGTCCCCTGGTGGATATCGCAACACTGACTACCTGAGAGCTGGCCGAGGGATGACGTTGATTTTCTTGATCGTGGTGGTTACGGTGTTTTATCTCTTTTATCTGTAACCCGATGCACGGAGGAGATACAGCATGCTGCTCAAGCACTTCTTCATCGGCAAGATCGCGCACAGCTCCTACATTCTCGCGGGCAAGACCAGCTGCGCCGTGATCGATCCCCAGCGCGATGTGGATGTGTACATCAACGAAGCCCGCGCCTTGGGAGTGGATATCACGCACATTCTGCAAACGCATCTCCACGCGGACTTCGTGTCGGGACACATGGATCTGGCGGCCCAGACCGGGGCCAAGATCTATGTGGCGAAATCGGCGCGGTGCACCTTCGACCACGTGGCCCTGGCGGAAGGGGATACCGTCAAGCTGGAGGACATGGTTCTGCAGGTGCTGGAAACACCGGGCCACACCCCGGAGCATCTCAGCTATGTCGTGATTGACAAGTCCCGCTCCGATAAGCCGGTCGGCGCGTTCGTGGGCGACACGCTGTTCGTCGGGGATGTGGGCAGGCCGGATCTTTTCCCGGACATGGCGCAGGAGCTGGCGGGGAAGCTCTACCACAGCCAGCATGACAAGCTACTGAAGCTGCCGGACTATGTGGAAGTCTATCCGGCGCATGGGGCGGGCTCCTTGTGCGGCCGCGCCATGGGCGCCAAATGGACCAGCACCATCGGTTACGAGCGCCACTCCAATGTGGCCCTGCAAATCAAGGACAAGGCGAAGTTCATCAAGTCCCTCACCCAGGATATGCCCCCAGCGCCGGATCATTTTAGCCGCTGCAGCGACATCAACCGCCAGGGCCCGGCGCGGCTGGCTGATCTTCCCATCATGGAGGAGCTGGGCACGCGGCAATTCAAGGAGCGACTTGCGAATCCGGACTTCGTGGTCCTGGATGTCCGGAGCTATCACGCCTTTGCCAGTCAGCACATCGCCGGCGCCTGGCATCTCGATCTGAATGGCAATCTCCCCACCTTTGCCGGCTGGGTCCTGCCGACCGACAAGGATATCCTGCTGGTCGCGGATGACTACAGGAGGGCGCTGGAGGCCAATACCTGGGTTCGCCGGGTAGGGGTGGATCGCATGGTGGGCTACCTGGACGGCGGCATGGTCGCCTGGGCGGCGGCCGGATTCAGAACCGGCCAGGTCGAGCTGATCTCGGCCGAAGAGCTGCATGACCTGATCACTGGGAGTGCGGATTTTGTCTTGGTGGATGTGCGTGCGCCTCTTGAATACGAGGATATCCACATAGCGGGCGCCATCAATATCTCGGTGGCGGATCTTCGGACGCGCCACACGGAGTTGAACAAGAACAAGCGAACCGTCCTCATCTGCAGCTCGGGCAATCGTTCCAGCCTGGGTGCGAGCATTCTCAAGCAGCACGGCTTCACGGACATCTACAATGTCGCCGGCGGCATGACGGGCTACAGCGCGGCCGGCTATACCCGGGAGTGCCGAGCGTGCGTCAATCCCCACGGTTCCAGGTTCTTTGCGAGTGTCAGCGAGGTCAAGAAGCACTGGGATGCGCAATAGAGGATGGGGGGATCCAATGATGAATCTCCTGACCGACGCGCGCTGGTCGCCCTATGCAGTCGGGATTGGCATCGGCGTTCTGAGCTGGTTCAGCTTTTTGATCTCGAGGACGCCGATCGCCTGTTCCACGACGTTCGCCAAGACCAGCGGTATGATCGAGAAGCTGCTGGGAGGGAAAGACGTCGATCTCAAGCCCTACTACCGGAAGATAAAACTCGCCGTGGATTGGCAATGGATGTTCGTGGTGGGCATTGTCATCGGCGCGTTCGTGTCGGCGCTGCTGTCGGGGGACTTCCACTGGCAATGGGTGCCTTCGCTGTGGGCGGGTTCCTTGGGCGGCGATCCGCTGACTCGCGTCATCGTGGCGCTCGTCGGCGGTGTGTGCCTCGGGTTTGGCGCCCGGTGGGCGGATGGATGCACCAGCGGCCATGGCATCAGCGGCACGCTCCAGCTGGCGGTTTCGAGTTGGATCGCAGCCATCTGCTTCTTCATCGGGGGGATTCTGATGGCCCATGTCATCTTCAAGGTGATCGCCTAGCCGGAGAAGGATCGGTCGTTCGCGAGGACGGCATGACGCCGGCGATACTGTGGGTGGAAGGGGTTCAGCAATGGAAGCCAGAGACGAAGCTGAGAAATCAACCAAGAAGGGGAAGTTCTCCAAGCAGGATAGATCTCCCCTTTTCTGGGGGCTGGCGTTCGGCGTGGTGTTCGGCTTCTTGCTCCACAAGGGGGGGGCGACAAAATACGACGTGATTATCGGACAGCTGCTGCTCACCGATTTCACCGTGGTGAAGATCATGCTGTCCGCGGTCCTGACGGGAATGATCGGCATCTATGCGATGAAGACCCTGGGTTGGGTGGAGGTCTATCCCAAGTCCGGTTCGGTGGGCAAGAGTGTTGTCGGCGGCCTGATCTTCGGCGTCGGCTTCGCCGTGCTCGGCTATTGCCCCGGCACCATCGCCGGCGCGATTGGCAACGGCTATCTCGACGCGCTGGTTGGCGGGCTGGCCGGGATTCTGATCGGCGCCGGTCTCTTCGCCGCGCTCTATCCCCGCCTCAGCCAGGGCATCTTGAGCAAGGGCGACTTCGGCGACGTGACCTTGCCGCGGTGGCTGAAAGTCAACGACTGGGTGGTCGTCATCCCCGTCGCTGTGCTCATCCTGGTCTTGCTCTATCGGCTGGAGCGGTCCGGTCTCTGACATGGATCTGACATGAATCCCATCCCCTGCAATCCCATCCCCTGCAATCCCATCCCCTAGGCCACTCCCTCGTGAACCCGCGCCGAATCCCGGCGCGGGTCGGGTGGTGTGAGCTCGATGCTGTCCGCGCGCCTGGACCGACATGGCGAATGCTCTTTGTGAGTTTCGGCACGTCGATTGCTAGTCAATGCCTGCGGGATGCCTCGGGCAAATGGCCCGGGGCCGGATAAGGGCCGATTGCACCCCGAGCCGGCATGGGGTCGATCGTGCCTCGAACCAGCCAGAGGTGAGCGCGGAGCCTATCGAGGTGGATCGCATCCTGGAGAGGAAGGGCTGGTGCCGGCGACCGGTGCTGGTCGCGGCGGCGGCCGTCGGCCTGGTGGCCGTCGTCGCGGCCGGCGCTGCGCTGGTGACGGGTGCGTCAGGAGGGCGCCGCGTGCGCGTGCACGCGGAACACCTGGGCATCGGCGTGGTCGAGCGCGGTCTGTTCCAGGAATGGCTCGCGGTCACGGGCACGATCGTTCCGGTGACGACGCATCATCTGGACGCAGGCGGCGGGGGCCGGGTCGAGGCGATCTATCGCGAAGCGGGCAATCTGGTCGCGGCGGGCGATTCCATCCTGAAGCTCGCCAACGCTGATCTCGAGCTCGGCAGCCTCACGCACGAGGCCGAGCTGTTCCAGCGCGAGAACGATCTGCGTGCCGCGCGGGCGGCGATGGAACAGAGCGCCCGCGCGCTGCGCCGCGAGGCGCTCGAGGTGGATCTGGCCGTGACCCGCCAGGAGCGCCTGGTCGCCACGCGCGAGAAGCTGCTCGAGGCGGGATTGATCGCGCGGCAGCCGGTTGCGGAGGCGCGCGAGGAGCTCGCCTGCCTGCGCCGAACGAGCGCGCTGCTCGCGGCCGCGCAGGAGCAGGACTCGCTCTTCCGCGCCGAGCAGGCGCGCCGGATCGACGACGCGTTGACGCACCTGCGTGCCAGTGCGCAAGTCATCCGCCGAAGCCTCGACGATCTCGTCATTCGCGCGCCGGTGGCCGGACAGCTCACGGCTCTCGCTGTCGAGATCGGGCAGTCGCTCGCGGCCGGCGAGCGAGTGGGGCAGATCGACGTGTTGGCGGGCTTCAAGGTGCGCGCGTCGATCGGCGAGCACTACGTCGCGCGCCTGACGCCCGGGCAGGTGGGCAGCCTGGATCTGGGGGGCCGAACGCACGCCTTGGTGGTCGAGAAGGTGTACCCGGAGGTCGCGGGCGGCCGCTTCGAGATCGATCTGCGCTTCGCGGGACCCGAGCCGCCGGGCCTGCGCCGCGGCCAGACGATGCCGCTGCGCATCGAGCTGGGTGAGGCGCACGAGGCGCTGCTCCTGGCATGCGGCGGATTCTTGCAGGACACCGGCGGTCGCTGGGTGTTCGTGCTCGACTCTTCTGGTGGCAGCGCCCGGCGGCGCGAGGTGTCGCTCGGGCGACGCAACGGCACGAGCTGCGAGGTGCTGGCCGGGCTGGCCGCGGGCGAGCGCGTGGTGATATCGCCGTACGAGCCCTTCGCCGGCGCCGAGCAGCTCATCGTGCGGCGCTGAGGGGAGCACGGGCGGTCGGCGGGACGGGTACGGGCGTGCGCGCACCGAGCGGCCGGGCGCAGCCTGTCTAGGGGAGGGACGATGATCGCGACGCAGCAGCTTACCAAGGTTTTCCGCACCGTCGAAGTGGAGACGACGGCCCTACGCGACGTCACGCTGGCGATCGAGGCCGGAGAGTTCGTCGCGGTGACGGGGCCCTCGGGGTGCGGCAAGTCGACGCTGCTCAATTTACTGGGTCTGCTCGATCGGCCCACGTCGGGCAGCTACCGCTTTCTGGGCGAGGAGGTGGCCAGGCTCCCCGAACGCCATCGGGTCGAGCTGCGCCGGCGCCGCATCGGGTTCGTCTTCCAGAGCTTCAACCTGATCGATGAGCTGACCATCCGGGAAAACGTGGGGCTCCCGCTGCTCTACCAGCGCGTCGCGGCCCGCGAGCGGCGCCGGCGCGTCGATGCGTCGCTCGAGCGCTTCGACCTGGCGGCGCGCGGGAATCACCGGCCAGGGCAGCTCTCCGGGGGGCAGCAACAGCGCGCGGCGGTCGCGCGGGCAGTGATCACGCAGCCGTCCTTGATTCTGGCGGACGAACCCACGGGCAATCTCGACTCGCTGCGCGGGAGCGAGGTCATGGACGCGCTCGCGCAGCTCAACGCGGAGGGGGCGACCATCGTCATGGTGACGCACGCCCCGGAGTACGCCGCGCGGGCCGGGCGGATCGTGCGGCTGCTCGACGGGCGCGTGGAGGCGGGGCCGCATGCTGGGCTGTGCTTGGGTGAGGGCGCTGCCGCCGGCAAGCGTCCCCAGGGGGTGCGAGCGTCATGATAGGGCACGATCTCGCGGTTGCGTTCCGCCAGCTCCGCAAGGACTGGGGCTTCACGCTGATCAACGTCGTGGGGCTCGCGGCCGGCCTGGCCGCGGGTTTGCTGATTCTGCTCTGGGTCCACCACGAGTGGAGCTACGACCGGTTCCATCGCAGCAACGAGCGGATCTACCTCGTGCCAAGCTGGATGCAGTACGGCGCCCGGCGGGGCTTCAGCGACGGCGCGCCGCCTGCGCTGGGCCCGGCGCTGGCCGCCGAGTGTTCGGAGGTCGCGCGCGCGGTGCGCTGGCACCGGGGCGATCGCTGGGTGATCGAGTCGGGCGCGCTGACCTCGCGGGAGCAGGTGCGGCTCGTCGATCCGGCGTTCTTCCAGATGTTCTCCTTCGAGCTGCTGCAGGGGGACGCCACGAGGGTCTTCGAGGATCCCTTATCGATCGTTCTCACCCAGAGCGCGGCCCGCAAGCACTTCGGACAGAACGGCGTCCTCGGGCGAATCGTGCGTTGCAGTTACGCGCACGATCTGCGCGTGACCGGCATCGTGGCCGATCCCCCGGCGAACTCGAGCCTCACCTTCGATGCCCTCGCGCCGCTCGATCTGCTACGGCACATCCAATCGGCACCCGACTATCTCGACACCTGGCACAACTGCGAGTTTCTGACCTTCATCGAGCTGGGCGCGCGGGGCGAGGGGCGGGCCGATGCGCCGGTGCCCGCGCGGGGCGAGGGGCCGGCCGATGCGCGAGCGCTGGGGGCGCGGATCGCGGGACGGGTCAAGGCCGCCGATCCGAGCAGCAACATCACGCCCTTCCTGTTTCCCTTCCGGGATTATCACCTGCACTCCATGCGCGGTCCCGGCGGGCGCATCGAAACCGTCCGCGTCATCGCGCTGGTGGCGGTCCTGGTGCTCCTGATCGCCTGCATCAATTTCATGAACATGGCCACCGCGCGGGCCAGCACGCGGGCTCGCGAGGTGGGCGTGCGCAAGGCCGTGGGCGCCGCGCGCGGGCAGCTCATCGCGCAGTTCTACACCGAGTCAATCCTGCAGGCCTTCGTTGCCCTGGGCCTCGCGCTGGGGAGCGCGGTGGCGCTACTGCCGCTCTTCCGCGAGATCACGGGCGCCGCGATCACCGGCGATCTCGCGCGTGAGCCGTGGATCCTCGCGGGCGCGCCCCTGTTGGCGCTGGCGGTGGGCCTGATTGCCGGGAGCTACCCGGCCTTGGTGCTCTCATCCTTCCAGCCAGTCGGCGTGCTGCGCGGCACACCCGCTCCGGGCGGCCGGTCCGGATGGATGCGGCGCGGGCTGGTCGTGCTGCAGTTCGCCGTCACGGTGGTGCTCTTGGTGGGCACCGCGGTGATCCACCAGCAACACCAGTTCATGCGCACCAAGCAGGCGGGCTTCGAGCCCGAGAATCTGGTTTCCTTTCCGCTGGAGCAGGGGCTCCGCGAGCAGTTCGATGGCTTCAAGGCCGCCTTGAGCGATCACCCTGGCGTTGTGGCCGTCACGCGGGCGACGCATGCGCCGATGAGGATGCACTGGAACGGTGCGGGCTGGGACTGGGATGGACGCGAGCCAGGGGTCGATCCTTTTGTGACTTATGTGGCGGTCGATCGCGACTATCTACCAGCCATGGGCATGACCCTGGCCGAAGGATCGTTCTTCACCCGTCCCCGCGGTGCCGGACACCAGGATGAGGTCGTGATCAACGAGTCGTTCGCGCGACAGCTCGGCCGCGAGAGCGCGGTCGGCACGCGTCTCTACGAGAACGACGGGGACGATCCATCCGGCCGCCGGGCTTGTACAGTCATCGGGGTCGTGCGTGACTTCCACTTCAGGCCGGTCACCGATCCGATCGGCCCACTCATGATCTTGTACGACCAGCCGGTGCCGGATGTCCTCGGCTGGACCGTCTTCGTGCGCATCCGGCCCGAGGAGACGGCGGTGACCCTGGCGCACCTCGAGCGCGTCCATCACCGGTTCGCCCCGGGGCGGCTGTTCGAGCCGAGCATCGTGGCGGATGTCTGCGCCCGGCAGTACGGCGAGGTCGAAGCGGCCGGCCAGATCCTGGGAGCTTTCGCCCTGCTGGCCTTGAGCATTTCCTGCCTGGGCCTGTTCGGACTGGCATCCTTCATGACCGGACAGCGGGCGCGAGAGATCGGCATTCGCAAGGCGCTCGGGGCGCCGGCGACCCGCGTGGGAACGATGCTCGTGGGCGAGTTCGCGCGGTGGGTGGCAGTGGCTGACCTGATCGCGTTGCCGGTGGCGGCCATTCTCGTCGCGCACTGGCTGGAGGGATTCGCCTACCGCATCGGCCTGGGGCCGCGGCCCTTTCTGCTCGCCACGGTGCTGTCGCTGATGATGGCGGCCTTGGCGGTCGGCGGGCAGGCGGCGCGGGCGGCGAGCGCCGACCCGGTGCGCGTCCTGCGCTGCGAGTAGGCGGGTCGCTCGGGTCGAGCTCGACAGCCGATGCCGAGGTCGGACCGCGCGCCAGTTCGCCGGCCGACGCCGGGATCGGGCCGCGGTCGGGATCGGGCCGCGCGCAGAATTCGCTTGCGCCCCCTGCGGGCAGCGACCTATACCCTTGCCCCAAGCCTCGCGCCCGGCGGCGTTCGCGGCCGGGTCGCTCTCGAATCGGGGGACGTCTGTCCCTCCCGGTGGATCTGGAGCCGACCACCCATGCACCACGATCGGATCGCCGTCGTCGACTTCGGCGGGCAGTATGCCCACTTGATCGCCACCAAGGTACGCCGCCTGCATGTGCTGGCCGAGATTGTCGATCCCCTCGCGCCACTCGAGACCTTCCGATCCTATCAGGGCATCATCCTCTCGGGCAGCCCCGCCCTGAGCGCCCACGGCGAAGGCGAGGACTACACGCGCGAGATCTACGACCTCGACATCCCGATTCTCGGATTCTGTTTCGGGCACCAGGAGATCGCCAAGCGCTACGGGGGGCGGGTCGAGCACACCCAGCGGGAATACGGTCCCGCCACCCTGCACATTGTCGCGCCCAGCCCAGTGTTCGCCGGTCTGCAGCGCGAGCAAGTCGTCTGGATGAGCCACGGTGATACGGTCACGCACCTGCCCGCCGGGTTCGTCGAGCTGGGGTTCTCGACGCCCGTGAGCGCGGCCGGCGGTGCCGGCCGCCACGAGGGTCACCGCAATGCCGCCCTGGCGTCGGAGCAACTGAAGCGCTACGGCTTCCAGTTCCATCCCGAAGTGGATGACACCGAGCACGGCCAGGAGATGCTGGCCAACTTCGTGCTCGGCATCTGCGGCTGCCGCCCGACCTGGACCATCACCACCTTCGTCGATGACCAGAAGAAGGCGATCTGCGAACGGGCGGGCCACCAGCGTGTGTTTCTCCTGGCGAGTGGTGGGGTCGACTCGACGGTGACGGCGCGCCTGCTGGTCGAGGCGTTGGGCCCGGACCGCGTGCACATGCTGCACATCGACAATGGCCTCATGCGCAAGGACGAGAGCCGCCAGGTGGTGGAGCGCTTTTGCCGTTGGGGCCTCACGACGAATCTTCACTTCGTCGATGCCAGCGAGCGGTTCCTGGCGGCGCTGGCGGGCCTCGTGGAACCCGAAGAGAAGCGCGTGGCGATCGGCAATACCTTCATCGAAGTCTGTGAGCAGGAGATGGAACGCCTGGGTGTGGGAGCTGCACTCCTGGCCCAGGGCACGATCTATCCCGATACGATCGAGACCGGGGGGACACAACGGGCGGATGTGATCAAGACCCATCACAATCGTGTGCCGATGGTCGCAGAGATGGTCAAGGCCGGCAAGGTCCTCGAGCCGGTGCGTGAGTTGTACAAGGTCGAAGTGCGCGAGCTCGGCGCGGCCCTCGGCATCGAGGCGGACTTCCTCGAGCGGCACCCGTTTCCCGGGCCGGGGCTGGGGGTGCGCTTGTTGTGCAGCCGCGGCGCCGCGAAGGGGGACCGGCCGCGTGAGACAGCCGGTGACACGGCCGCCGAGCTCGAACGGATCGGGCGCGAGAGCCAGGCGATTGCCCGCCGCTTCGGTCTGGGGGCCGCCGCATTGCCGATCCGGTCGGTGGGGGTGAAGGCGGATCTGCGGGCCTACGAGTGGCCGGTGTTGCTCTTCAGCCTGGCGGACGACCGCGAGGGCTGGGATGCCGTCCTGGAGGCGGCCAATCACATCTACAAGGAGGTCGCCGGGGTCAATCGGTGCGTCTACGACCTGACGCCGCCGGAGCCTGCGCCTGCGTCCGGGTCCACGGCGGCGCCGGAGCCTGCGCCTGCGTCCGGGTCCACGGCGGCGCCGGAAATGGAGCTACTCGAGGCCTACATCACGCGTGAGAGGCTCGACCTCTTGCGCGAGGCGGACGCGCTGGTCATGGACGGGCTGGCCCGCCACGGGCTGATGCACGCGATCTGGCAGAGCCCGACGGTCATGTTGCCGATTCGTGTGGGGGGCCAGGGGCGCGAGCTCGTGGTGCTGCGCCCGGTGCACTCGGAGCGCGCCATGACGGCACGCCCGGCCCGGCTGCCGGAGGCCCTGGTCGCCGAGCTGCGCACGACGATTCTGGCCCTGCCGGGGGTCAGCGGGCTCGTCATCGACGTCACCACCAAGCCGCCGGGCACGATCGAGTGGGAGTAGGGGGCACGACGATGGGAGTCGCCGCATCCCGGATGTAATGTATTTACAGCTTGTCAATTACGGATTTTTTACGCCGTGTCGTTCCGTGTCGGAAAACCGACGATGCGCGGGTAGCCCGGCAAGAAGGTTCGGCGCCGCCGGCGCGTTCGGACCTGCCCGGCGGGGCGCCGGGCAGGAACCCTCCGAGGATCTAGGGTTTTATATAGAGCGAGTGGGTAGTAAGATCCGCAGTTCCGAGGGCGCTTCCCAAGGAGGCGCCGCCGGGGGGGTGCCGAACTAGTCTGCCGGCAGCGACCCGGACCCGAAGCAACAACCCGGAGACACTGGAGGCTGGGGATGAAGAGGTACGCATGGCTCGCGTTGATTCCGCTCGCGCTGGTCGCAATGATCTGGCTGAGCGGACAGGTGACGGCCGTGGCCCAGGACAAACCGGCGGCCAAGGTCGAACACGGCTTCCTGGGCGTCCAGGAGTGCAAGGCCTGTCACAATGCCGAGGCGAAGGGGGCTCAGTTCGCGAAGTGGGAAGCTAGCCTGCACGCGCACGCCTACAAAAGCCTGCTGACGGAAGAATCGAAGAAGATCTGCGCGGACAAAGGCATCAAGGAAGCCCCGGAAAAGGCGACCCAGTGCCTGAAGTGCCACGTCACCGGTCACGGCGTGAAGGCCGAGCTGCTCGGCCCGAAGTACACGGTGGAAGAGGGCATCGGCTGCGAATCGTGCCACGGTCCCGCGGCGGACTGGAAGAAGTTGCACGTGAAGGATGTGCCGGGTGCCATGGCCGCCGGTATGATGATGCCGACCGACGAGAAGATGTGTAAGACCTGTCACAACGAGGAGAGCCCGACCTACAAGCCGTTCGAGTATGCGAAGGCGCTGGCGGTCATCGCCCACCCGAACCCGAAGAAGGCGGCCAAGTAGGACGACCGAAAGAATCCCTGGAGTGTGTGGCCCCGGACAGCTCGTGCCGGGGCCGCTCGCGTTTTAGGCGCTTCAGCTCGCGGCCGACAGCCCCGTGTCCAGTCGCGGGGCAGCTTGGCGATCTAGCCGGGTGATGAAGGCCCAGGCCCGATCGAGATCCCACGGCAGCCCAGCCGGGTGCTCCAGCAAACAGTCTTCGCCGCGACACCGGACCGTCAGGAAGCCGGCGTTTCCGGCCTGCAGGAGCTGTGGCAGCAGGTCATCGTCGATGAGGTCGCGGATCGAGGCGCCGGGCTGGCCCTGAACTCCCAACAGGTTCTCGGTCTCGGGATCGCGGCCCAAGTCGAGCGGCTCCGTGCCATCCGGATAAGCACCTGCCCTGAGCTTGATGAGCGCGCGCAGGCCGCGCGCCAACCACCCTTCCCGCAAACCGGCAGGCTTGAGAAACAGCGTGCAGGGCTGGTCCGTCCGGCGTGAGAGGGGCAGCAAGAACACCCGCGAAGCCTGGGCGTCCTGGCTGGTCCGGTAGCGGTGCAGCGTGAAGCAGTAGACCATCCGCCCGGGGAGCCGGCGACGGCACGGGCGCAGCACCTGGACGTGGATCCCCGGGTTGCCGAGCAGAGCGCGCACGCGCGCCTCGAGGTCGGGCTTCTCCGCCTGGCAGGACGCGAAGCCGTTTTCCTCCAGGAAGCGACGGCGTGCGCAAGCGTCGCGGGTGCACGTCATTACCGCCAGGATCACGCCGGCGATAAGGACGAGCGGGATGCCTATCAGAAGGACGACCTGACTCACGCTGCCTCCGTTGCTCATGCAGGCTCTATCTGTGTTAATCATCGGACGGCGCAAAGTGTTCCTGTGGCCCGTGACCGAGCGCTCCGGAGACGCGCCCGGGTGGGGTGATTCGCCTTGACAGCCGGCGCCAGGGGACGGGAGGCTCACCGCCGTTGCCCCGGTCATGGTGCGTCGATCGGGCCTCGGAGCCCGGGCGGGAGAGCATCGCTGCATGGCCCTCGACACACAGACGCTCGCCGTCCTGGTGGTGCTCTTCGCCTCGACCTTTGTCCGCGCGACCTTCGGTTTCGGTGACGCGCTCCTAGCGATGCCCCTGCTCGCGATGCTCCTCGGCCTGCGCGCGGCCACCCCCCTCGTGGCACTGGTGGCGGGGGTGATCGCGGTGTCGCTGCTCGTCGCGCACTGGCGGGAAGTGCAGTATCGGAGCGCCTGGCGGCTCGTGCTGTCATCGGCGCTGGGTATCCCGCTGGGTCTGGTCTTCCTGAAGGGAGTCCACGAGACCGCGACGACCCTGCTGCTGGGCGCCGGCATCCTGGCCTACGCGGTGTATGGCCTGCTGGGCCCGCGCACGCTGGCCCTGAAGTCGGAGCGCGCCGCCTTTCCGTTCGGCTTGCTGGCCGGCATCCTCGGGGGCGCCTACAACGCCAACGGTCCAGCGGTCGTGATCTACGGCACGCTGCGCCGGTGGCCGCCGGCGACCTTCCGGGCGACCTTGCAGGGCTACTTCCTGCTCACCAACGCGCTCATCATGGGCGGCCACTTCGCCGCGGGCCTGTGGACGCGGCCGGTGCTCGGGCTCTTTCTGCGTGCGCTGCCCGTGGTCGTCTTGGCGGTGCTGGTCGGAGAGCGCGCACACCGTGCGATTCCGCGCGGGAAGTTCGACCGGGCGATCCTCGTGCTGCTGGCCGCCGTCGCCGTCCTGCTGCTGGTTCGGACCGTCCCGCGGGCGCTGCCCTGAGGGCCGCCTCAGAGTGGGCTTGACCTTGCCCGCGGCGCTGACCGAAGCTGGCGCGGTCTCGCGGGCTGGCTCGGGCCGTCCGGGCGGCCTGAGCCGACCGCAGGAACCGATGCAGGGCTGAGGGGAGGATGGGATGCAGTCGCTGACGGCGGGCGTGTGGATTGAGCGCCCGCGCCCGGAGATCTTCGACCTGTTCGGCACGACCG